>Ga0105047_10016302_pt1 | contig 11650 bp, 7 predicted proteins | sample MAT04_FD_78384 | JGI IMG/M metagenome (GOLD analysis project Ga0105047, IMG submission 78384) | Freshwater microbial communities from Lake Fryxell liftoff mats and glacier meltwater in Antarctica - MAT-04 (megahit assembly) | ecosystem: Environmental > Aquatic > Freshwater > Ice > Liftoff... | reverse complement strand
GCGATTCCGGCGATCCCGCGGCACGCCGCGGCCGCAGGCGCGGTAGAGAGCGCCGGCGCCGGCACCGATCTGGAGGCGGCGCTGCAGCTCGCGTACGGGCTGTTTCCGCCGGGTCATCTGCGTCGCGCGGTGATCGTCTCCGACGGCGCGCAGACCGAGGGCGATCTGCTCGCCGAGGCGAGCCGCGCCAAGCGGTTCGGCGTGCGCGTCTCGTACCACGCGTACAAGCGCGGCGTGCCCGCGGAGGTCGCGGTGCGCAGCGTGACGCTGCCCGATCGCATCGAGGTCGGCTCGACGTTCATGGTGCGTACGCGCCTGTTCGCGAGCGCGCCGACGAAGGTGCGCGTGCGCCTCCGCCAAGACGACGCAGCCAACGCGCTCGATCCGTCGCGCGAGCTTCAGCTGCCGCGCGGCGAGACCGAGGTCGAGATGCGCAGCATCGTGCGCGTGCCGGGCCCGGTCACGTACACCGTCGATCTCGACGTGCAGGGGCCTGACCGGTTCCGCGCGAACAACCGCTTCGCGACCAGCGCCATCGTGCCCGGACGCCCCGCGGTGCTGCTGGTCGAGTCCGATCCGTCGCGCGCGACGTATCTCGCGCGCGCGCTCGTCGCTGGCGAATACGAGGTCGATGTGCGCGGTCCGCGTGAGCTGCCGACCAACGTGCGCGAGCTCGAGCGCTTCGACTTCGTCGTGCTCTCCGACGTGCCCGCCGACGCGGTCTCGCTCGGGCAGATGGACGCGCTCGAGCGCTACGTGCGTGATCTCGGCGGCGGCTTCCTAATGGCCGGCGGCGAGCAAGGCTTCGGCCTCGGCGGCTGGGGCGGGACGCGCATCGAGCAGCTGCTGCCAGTGCGCATGGACGCCGAGCGCCGCCGCGATCAGCCGTCGCTCGCGCTCGCGCTCGTCATCGACAAGAGCGGCTCGATGACCGGCATCAAGATGGAGCTCGCCAAGGACGCCGCGAAGGCGACGGCAGAGATCCTCTCCGCGGAGGACTACCTCGAGGTGGTCGGCTTCGACTCGCAGCCAGTGCGCGTCGTGCGCATGCAGAGCGCGGCGAATCGACTGCGCATCCTCACCGACATCGGCCGCCTCGCGCCGTCGGGCGGCACGGCGATCTTTCCGGCGCTCGACATGGCCTATCAAGACCTCGCCGTGACGCGCGCGCGCATCAAGCACGTGATTCTGCTGACGGACGGTCAGACGCAAGAGAGCGGCCTCGAGACGCTGGTGCAGGCGATGCGCGCCGAGAGCATCACCGTGTCAGTCGTCGGTCTCGGCGCCGATGTGAACCGCTCGCTGCTGCAGAGCATGGCGAACCTCGGCGGCGGTCGCGCGTATTTCACCGTCGACCCGCACAACGTGCCGCGCATCTTCACGCGCGAGACGAGCACCGTGTCGCGATCGAGCGCCGTCGAAGAGTACTTCCAGCCGATCGTCGCGTCGCCCGCCGACTTCCTGCGCGGCATCGACGTCGGCAGCGCGCCCTTTCTACACGGCTACGTCGCGACGCAAGCGAAGCCCTCACCGGCGCAAGTGATCCTGCGCTCGGAGCTCGGCGAGCCGCTGCTCGCGCGCTGGCGCGTCGGCCTCGGCTGGTCGCTCGCGTGGACCAGCGACATCAAGAATCGCTGGGCCGTCGAGTGGCTGCGCTGGCCTGGATATCAGCCGTTTTGGTCACAGCTCGTGCGCGAGCACATGCGCCAGCGTCGTCGCCAGACGCTCGATATGCGCGCGACGATCGAGGACGGCGAAGTGCACGTCGAGGTCGACGCGATCGGCCAAGACGATCGCTTCATGGACGGCCTCGAGAGCCGCGTCACGCTCACCGGACCGCTCGGCGCGCGGACCGATCGGCGCGCTCCGCGACCGATGAACGACGGCGGCCTGGCAGCGCAGAATGGCGTCGCGCAGAATGGCGTCGCGCAGAATGGCGCAGCGCGTGATGCTGGCGACGCTGCGCCAGACGACTCCGCGCGAGAAGAGACGCACCCGCTGCGACAGACCGCGCCAGGACGCTACGAAGCGCGCTTCCCGCTCGATCGCTACGGCGCGTTCGTGCTCGAAGCGGTGCACACCCGCGACGGTCGGCAGATCGCCGAGAGTCGCGCGCAGGTCGCCAATCCGTACCCGCGTGAATACGCGACCATCGAGCCCGACGAGACGCTGCTGCGGCGCGCGGCAGAGCTCACCGGCGGCGATCGCGAGCCGAGCCCTGCGCGCCTGTTCGATCCGCGCGGCGAGAAAGTGCGGAACAACGAGCCACTCTGGCCGCCGCTGCTCTACGCGGCGCTCGGCCTGTTCGTGCTCGATCTGCTGCTGCGCCGCGTGCGGCTGTTCGATCGCGGTTTTCGTCCGCGGGGGCGCGTCGGCTCGTGATCGAAGCGCGCGCTCGCGTGAGACCATCGACGTGCCGAGCGCGTGACAAGGCTTGACGCCACGGACGAGGGAACTATGCTCCCACGCTCTCCGTCACAAGGGGTCGAGGGATGAAGAAGACCGAGCTCAAGCGGTTCAAGAAGATCCTCGAAGAGAAGCGCGAGGCCTTGATCAAGAATGCCCAGCAGACGATCGCCGAGGACATGACCCTCGACGCCAACGATCTGCCGGACGAGATGGACCTCGCGTCGAGCGAGTACATCCAGTCGTTCACGTTCCGCCTACGCGGCCGCGAGAAGTCGTTCCTCGACAAGATCGATCGTGCCCTCAAGAAGATTGAGGACAACACGTTCGGCACTTGCGAGTCGTGCGACGAGGAGATCTCGGTGAAGCGGCTCGAGGCGCGCCCGGAGACCACCCTCTGCATCCGCTGCAAAGAGGACCAAGAGCGGCAGGAGCGCGATTTCGGGTAAGGCCCCTCCCCAGCCCCTCCCTTGAGGGAGGGGTTCTCGGGGGAGTAGGTGCGCGGGGTGGGCGGCGCAGGATGGTGCGTGTGCGGCTCCGCGTGGCGCTGGCGGCATTGGGGCGGCGGTGCGCGTTTGCCTGGGCTGGACGGAGAAGGTGCTGCGTGTTCGGTCCTGCGCAGCGCTGGCGGCGTTGGGGCGTGGGTTTGCTCAGAAATTTGCGTGGCACTCGGCGAGTTCGGCGGCGTCGATGGGCGCTTCGGCGAGCGTCGGTGGGGTCGCGAACGTCGCGGTGCTGAAGTCGAACATGTCGAGTAGGGGCCACGCATTCGCGTCGCGGGCAGTGAGCGCGGGCAGCAGGTAGCGGGCCTCGAGCAGGCGGATGATGCTGGCGTGATCGGTGACCTCCGGCGACACGTACGCTGGGCGTGAGTACGGGCTGATCACCGCGAGCGGTACGCGGAAGCCGAGGCGGTCGAAGTGCTCGTCGCCGCCGGGCTCGAGATCGTCAGGGACGCAGGCGGCCGGCGGCGGCACGTGATCGTAGAAGCCGCCGTGCTCGTCGTAGGTGAGGATGATCGCGGTGCGCTCCCACAATGGGCTCGCCATCACGCGGATGACGATCTCGCGGATCCACGCCTGGCCGTTCTGTACGTTCGCGTGCGGATGTTCGTCAGTGGCGTCGACGCCGCCGCTGAAGTCCCAGGTCGGATCGACCCACACGACCGGCGGGAGATTGCCGGCGTCGATGTCGGCGAGCAGCGTGTTGCCGCGCTTGAAGTGGCGGCGCTGACCAGGCTCGAACGACCACGACGGGAACGGCCCGTACACGAACGGGAGCACCTCGTAGTAGATTGACCAGTCGACGCCGGCGAGGTCGAGCAGCTGGAAGATGACGAAGTCGCCGCGATCGGGCGCGACCAGCGGCGCGGGGATCGCCTCGTTGCTGGTCAGACCGAACGACGTGCCGCTGAGGAAGAACTCGCGGTTCACCCAGGTTGGTCCCAGCACCGAGCAGTGGTGGTGATCGCTCATCGCGAAGGTGCTGTAGAGGTCGTAGTAGAACGGCAGATCCGACGCGTCGTAGTAGCCCATCGCGCGTTCGCCTGCGGGGTCGTTGGTGACGACGAAGCCGTCGTTCGCGCCGCCGCCCCACTGCGTCCGGCTCGCGGACCAGCCGTGCGCGGTGTCCTCCGTGCAATACGTGTCGAGGTGGAACGGCGCGACCGGCGTGCCGTCGGCGCGCGGATTCGAAGCGCCCGCCGGGATTCCGTCGACTCCGGGCATCTGGCCGAAGTAGTGATCGAAGGAGCGGTTCTCCTGCATCAGCAGGATGAAGTGATCGATCGGGATGTCTTCGCCGATCGGATGTTCTTCGCCAAGGGTCTGCCACGGCATCGCGCCGCGCTCGAAGGTGCAGCCGGTGCGCCCCTCGCGCGCCGTCAGCTCGGGGATGCGCGTGATGGGTCCTGCGTCGTACGGCGGACGTCCGGAATCGGGCGGGCCTGCATCGTCGCGGCCGAGATCCGGCATGCCCGCATCGGGCGGGAGCGGCGCGTCGTCGTCGTCGCCGCAGCCGACGAGAGCGAACGTGAGGGCGAGCGCGAGCAGCGTGGTGAGGCGTTGGTGGCGTGTCATCGAAGAGCTCCCATCGTCAGACTCGGCATGCAGAGCAGAAGTGCACAGAAGATGCGGCGCACTTTCAGGCGACGCGCCGATCAAAGAGAGTGCAGCGCGAGCTCGTCGCCGAGCACGGAGTCGTTCGAGCCGCCGCCGAGGCCGTGGCAGTGCCCGCACGACAGCGCCGAGCCACCGTCGGGCCCCATGTAGCCATCGCCGGAGGGCGTCTGTGCACCTCGCCACGCGATGTGCGGCACGCGCGCGGATCCGTCGGCGACGAGGTGCAGATCGAAGAACTCCCATCCCGGCGCGACGTCTGCGTTGTAGTCGCCGCCACGCTTGACCATCGCGTGCGCCACCCAGGTGTCGATCGAGCCGACGGGCGCGACGCGCACGATGATCGTGCCCTGTGGGAACGTCGTGCTGCCCGCAGGCGGAAGCGCGTTCACGTAAACCAGCGAGTACGCGTCGGGGTGGGTCGACGGCAGCGCCGCATCGCGCTCGAATCGCGTCCAGCTCTCGAAGTCCGCGAAGTCGCGATCGAACGCGAGGAACTGATCGCCAGTTGCGAGCGGCTCGCCGGTGTCGCAGCCGAACATCAGCGACGCGAACATCACGAGCATCAGCACGACTATCGATGCGCGTGCTGCGCCCATCACATCAGCCGCGTCTCACCGCTCGGCGTGTCGCTACCGGGCGCGCGCTCCGTGCTCGGCGTGCTTGCCGTGCTCGCAGCGGGCAGCGCAGGCGGCGGTGTCGACTTGCTGGTGCTCGCCGGCAGCGCAGGCGGCGGTGTCGACTTGGTTGCGGTCGCTGGCAATGCGAGCGTCGCGGCGCGCGGCTGCGGGAGCACCACAGTGAACACCGTGTGCCCCGGCTCGCTGTCGACGCTCACTGTGCCGCCGTGATCCTCGACGATCTTGCGCACGATGGCGAGGCCGAGGCCGGTGCCACCCTTCTTGCCGTGCGTCGTGAAGCTCTCGAAGAGCCGACCGCGGATCTCCTCCGGAATGCCGGGGCCGTCGTCGGCAAAGGTGAGGATGATCGCGCCGCCATCCTCGGGCCCGACTGGCTTGCGACGATCGACGCCGATGGTGACGTTGCCGCCCGCCTCGCCGAACGCCTCCGCCGCGTTGCGCGCGAGGTTGTGCAGCGCGCGCTCGATCTTCTGCTGATCGAAGTGGCCGACGCCGCGATCTTTGAGCTCGAGGCGCACGTGGACGCCGCGGTCGCGCAGCTCGCGCTCGAGCTGCTCCTGCACCTCGGCGAAGAACGTGTGCAGGTACACCTTGCCGACGAGCACCGTGCGCTCGCCGCGCGCGAACGCGAGGATCTCGCGCGTCATCGCGTTGACGAAGCGCACCTGCCGCAAGACCGCATCGCCGTAGCTCTGCCGCACTTCTTGATCGCGCTCGCCGACGAGCAGCTGCGCGTAGCCCTGCACCACCGTCATCGGCGTCTTCAGATCGTGCAGCACGCTCGACAGCAGCTGGCCGATCGTCGACAGGCGCTCTTCACGCTCGCGCATCTCGCGAAACCGCGCGAGCGCGATCGCGTTCGAGACGTGCCCGGCGATGACGCTGGCGAACTTCACGTCGTCTTCGGTGAAGCCCTGCCTGCCGTGCGCCTTGTTGAGCAGCTCGAGCGCGCCGACTCCGTCCTTCCAGCGGAGCGGCACACACAAGACCGAGCGCGGGTGGTAGCCGACGCGATCCGCGATCTCGCTGGAGTGACGATGATCGACGTCGACGTCGTTGACGATCTGCGGCTCACCGTGGCTCGCGACCCAGCCGCTGATCCCTTGGCCAGACTTGATCTTCAGCCGCTTCACCGCGTCCGGCACGCCGCCGACGGCCGCGCGGAACCGTAGATCGCCGCTCTCTTCGTCGGCGAGCAAGATGCTGCCGGCCTCGGCGTCGATCGCGCGCATCGTCCGCGCGAGCACGCCCTCGAGCAGCTCGTCGAGGCGCATCGCGCTCGCCGCGACCTGGGCTATCTCGAACAAGACGTCGAGCTCGCGGATCTTGCGCTCGAGCTGCTCCTTCGCGTCGAGCAGCTCCATGTTCTTGTCGACCAGCGACAAGAACAGCTTGGAGTTCTCGATCGACACCGCGGCCTGCGACGCGAGCGCGAGCAGCAGCGCTTCGTCGGCGGTGGTGAAATAGCCATCGTCGCGCTTGTTGAGCACCTGCACGACGCCGATGGTGCGGCCGTGATAATTCTTCATCGGCACGCACAGCGTCGAGCGCGTGCGATAGCCGGTGCGGCGATCCCAATCGCCATCGAAGCGCGGATCGAGATACGCGTCCTTGATGTTCAGCGATCGACCCGCGCGCGCGACCCAGCCTGTGAGCCCCTCGCCGAGCTTCAGTCGAATCTCGGTCTGCGCGGCGCCCTGCGCGACCTTCGACCACAGCTCGCCGGTGTCCTCGTCGAGCAGGTAGAGCGTCGAGCGATCCGCGTCCATCACCTGCGAGACCTTCGACAAGACCAGCGTCAGCAGCTCGTTCAGGTCGAGCGTCGAGCCGAGCGCCACGCCGATGTCCTGGAGCGCGCGCAACTTCGCATGCTCCCGCTCGAGCTCGGCACGCAGCGCAGACTCGCCGTTTGGCGCGGGTGGCTCGGTCCCTGACATCGTCGTCAGTCTCTCATGCGGCGCGCGGCGGCGGCAACGCCGAGGAAATCCGTGGCGCGATCTGCGCACACGTCGGTGTAGAACCAGCAGCCGAGCCAAACATTTCAGCGTGCCCCCTTCTTCTTCTCGACGCAGCGCGTCGCGCCGCTATGTGCGCGATCTCGGCGCGATCACCGCCGTCGCGATCGCCGTGCGGCTCGCGCTGGCGCTGACTTTGCCCGTCGCGCCGGCGTGGGATGGCGTGCTCTACGCGCGTGGCGCTTCCTCGATCGCTCGGGACGGGGCCTACACGCAGCGCGCGATCCGCGATGACGCGCCAGCACGTGCGAGCGCGTTCTATCCGGTCGGCTGGCCGGCGCTGCTCTCGCTGGTGCGCGTGGCGGGCGCGCGCGGCGCGGACGCCGCGAGCGGTCACATCGCCGATCTCGTGCTGCAGTCGGCGCTCGGTTCGCTCGCGGCCGCGTGCGCATATCTGCTCGGCCGTCGCGCGCGCGGTGCGCGGGCCGGTCGCATTGCCGGCGTGCTCGTCGCGCTCGCGCCGGGCAGCGTGCTGATCTGCGCGTCGTGGCTCGCTGAGCCGCTGTTCACTGCGCTGCTCGCGCTGGCAGCGCTACCGCTCGTCTACTCGCGCCGGAGGCACCGGCTGCGCGCGCTCGCGCTGAGCGCGCTGGTGCTCGGGCTCGCGGCGTACGTGCGCCCGGTCGCGCTGCCGATCGCGCTGTTGTTCGCGCTGTTCGTTGCGCGCCACGCGCAGCGCACGAAGCCGATGCAGTACGCGCGACTTCGCGCGCTCGTCATCTGCACGCTGGTGAGCGCGTCGTGCGCGCTGCTGCCGCTCGCGCCGTGGATCGCGCGCAACGTCGAGAAGATGCACGCGCCGGTGCTGGTCTCGACCAACGGCGGCGCGAACCTGCTGCTCGGTACGTTCGGCGATGGTCGCTACCGCGCGATCCCTGCGGAGCTCGACTGCCCGCACGGCCTGCGCGAGATCGAGCGTGATCGCTGCCGCACGCGACGCGCGCTCGAGCGACTGCGCGCTGCTCCCGTCGCGGCGCTGCGGCGCGGCGCGCGCAAGCTGTTCGACACCTTCGCCTACGAGGTGTCGCCGGCGCTCGTGGTCGCGGCGGGCCTGCCGCGCGAGCACTTCGCGCGCGCCGCCATCGCCTACGGTGGCGCCATCGTTTCGACCGCCGCATGGCTCGCGCTGGTCGCGCTCGCGCTCGCCGCGCTGCGACGCGCTCGGCTGCTACCGCGCGCGCTCGTCGACTTCACGTACGCAGCGACGCTCGGCACCGCGCTGCTGCACGCGGTCTATCTCGGCGGCGATCGCTATCACCTGCCGCTGGTGCCGCTGTTCGCAGCGCTGGCGGCGGTGTCGCTCGTCAATATCCGCGACGCATCTCGGCGCGGTCGCCGACGGTGATCTCGCGCGTCGACGCCGTCACCATCGCGGTGCAGGTGTTCGGCCGCACGTGCACGACGCGGACCTCGGCGAGGACCTCTTCGGGGAACTCGGCGGGCTCGCGCTGCTGCTCGACGGTGCGCCCCGGCTCGAGCGCCGAGCCGTCGATCTCCGCGCTCCACGTATCGCCCTGTCGTACGACGAAGAAGCGATTGCCGACCATCACGCCCTGCCGCGCGCCGACGTCGAGAAACACGACCTGCTGCTCGCCGACCAGCGTCCGCGGACGCAGCGATGCGGCGACGTGCGCGCGCAGATCGCGATCGTTGCGGCGCACCGGGACGTCGTCGAAGCGGCGCGGCATCGCGGCGATGCGGTGCCCACGCTCGATCGGCTCGAGCGCCTCGGTGATGGTGGCGCGCGCCATGTGCCGTTCGCGATCATAGCCGTCGATGCGCACGACGCCGTAGATGCGCACGAGCGTGCCCGCGTCTTCGGGCGGCGCGTCATCGTCGGCCGCCTCGGTGTAGACCGTCCACTCTTGCCCTGCGCGCACGCGCGAGTCTTGGGCGGCGTCGAACTGCACGTACACCTCGTCGTACGTCATCAGCATCATGTGATCTTCGGGCGAGCCGACGATCTCGCCGGTCTCGCGCAGCGCGTCGGCGTCGAGGAAGCCCTCTTCGCGCAGCAGCACGCCGCCCTGCGAGGGCCGCCCAATGCGCACGCGGCGCCCGTTCGAGGAGACGCGCGAGCCGATCGGGATCGCAGTCGACGCGCCACCCGGCGGCACCAAGCGCAGCTGACCCTCCGGATAGATCCAGTGGGGGTTGGTGATGTCCGGGTTGTACGACCACACGCGCGGCCAGAGGAACGGATCGCCGTAGTAGCGACCGGTGACGTCCCAGAGCGTGTCGCCGCGACGAATCGTGTAGCGCTCCGGCATGTCTGCGCGCGCGCCTGCGCCGAGTCGGAAGCCGTGATCGCGGCCCTGTGCAGGCACATCCGACATGCCGGAGCCGTCGAACGCGCCGCCCTGATAAGTGTCGTCCTGCGCGCGCGCGGTCGTCGGCGCGAGCGCGCTCCCCGCGAGCGGCGCACCGGCGAGACCGAGCGCAAGAAAGAGCACGCTGCGAGTGACTGTCATGACGCGTCCTGACGCGACGCGGTGCGCGCGGCTTCGGTGTCCGGGAACTGGCGCAGCACGCGCTGGAAGACGAGGTGCGCGCGCGCGAGGTCACCCATGCGCTGATGACAGAGCCCGATCTTCAGCAGCGCATCGGCGGTCTTGCGCCCCTCGGGCGCAAAACGAATGAGCGCCTCGAACTCGGCGAGCGCCTGCGCGTATTCGCGCTGCGCGTAGTGCACCTCGGCGCGCCAGTAGCGCGCGCCCTCGACGTGCGCGTGTCCCGGGTGGCGATCGATGAAGACGGTGAGCGCCGCGAGGGCCTGCTCGAGACGGCGTGTGTGCACGAGCTCGAGCGCCGCGCGGTAGTCGGCCGTCGCGCTGTCGATCGGCGGTGCCGGCGCGACAGGCGCTGCAGCGATCGGAGGCTGCAGCTGGCCGAGCTGTGGCAGGTCAGTCGGCACTGCGGGCAAGCGTGACGCTGGCGTTGCCGCCACGCGGGCAGCGAGTTGGCGCGCGTAACGCCCGGGCTCATCGGCGCCAACCATCGGCATCACCGGGAGGCGTGTCTCGACACCTTCGGGCGCTGACGGCAGCACCAGCGGCTCGAGCGCTGGCAGCGGCCCGCCACGAACCGCGAGCGCGCTCGGCTGTCCGACCAATTGGAGCACCGGGCGTCGGTCGTTGCCCGCGGGCGGCGGCACGGCGACCTCGACGTCGGTGAAGCTCTCTTCGTCGGCCTGCGGCGCGCGCAGCGCCTCTTCCGCGCCCCCGCGTCCCTGCCCGATGCGCACGGTGCGACGTCGCGTCTCCGCGTCTGCGTCGCGCAGCTGAGCGCGCAGATCCTGCACCTCCGCGTCGGCCAACGCGAGCCGTCCCTCGAGCTCACGCGCGTGATCGCGCAGCGCCGCGTAGCGCGCGTCGCGCGAGACGTTCTGCGCGCGCGCCCGACTGCCCACCGACGGCGCCGTGCTGCGCGACGGCGACGCTGCGCCGCACGCCGACGCGAGCGGCACGCCCGCGAGCGCGAGCAGCAGAGCAAACAGACGCGGTGCATTCGCGCGGGAGATCGACGTGAGAGAGCTACGCACGCGACGATCCTACGAACCGCTACCGCAGCAGGTCAAAAAAGCCGCGTCGACGGTCGTCGCTCTGCCTCGTTGAGATCATGGCAATCCGAGCGCGGCTCTTCAGCCGAGGACGCCCATGGCGCGGAACTTCGCGTAGCGCGCGTCGACGAGGCCAGCTGGCGACAGCGCGTCGAGCGTCGCGAGCGCCCGACGCAGCGAGTCGCGCAGACCGTTCGCCGCCGTCTCCGGATCGCGATGCGCGCCTCCGTGTGGCTCGGGCACGACCTCGTCGACGACACCGAACGACTGCGCGTCGGTCGCGAGCATGCGCAGCGCCTTGGCTGCTTCCGGCGCGCGCGCGCCGTCGCGCCAGAGGATCGATGCACAGCCCTCGGGCGTGATCACCGAGTAGGTCGCGTATTGCATCATGAACACGCGGTTCGCGACGCCGAGCGCGAGCGCGCCGCCGGAGCCGCCCTCGCCGATGACCGTCGCGACGATGGGCACGCGCAGCCGCGACATCGTCAGCAATGACTGGCCGATCGCCTCGCTCTGCCCGCGCTCTTCCGCGCCGACGCCCGGGTACGCGCCTGGCGTGTCGATGAACGTGAACACCGGTCGCCGAAAGCGGTCGGCGAGCTCCATGATGCGCATCGCCTTGCGGTAGCCCTCTGGGTTGGGCATCCCAAAGTTGCGCCGCAGCTTCTCTTTGGTCGTGCGCCCCTTCTGCTGGCCGATCACCGCGACCGAGCGGCCCTCGAACCGCGCAAAGCCTGAGACGATCGCGGCGTCGTCCGCGAAGCTGCGGTCGCCGTGCAGCTCGACGAAGTCCTCGAAGATGCGCTCGAGGTAGTCGAGGAAATACGGGCGGTCCGGGTGGCGCGACAGCAGCACCTTCTGCCAAGTGTCCAGGTCGCCGTAGATCTCGGCGCCGAGCTTCTCCGCGCGCTC
>Ga0105047_10016301_pt1 | contig 11650 bp, 10 predicted proteins | sample MAT04_FD_78384 | JGI IMG/M metagenome (GOLD analysis project Ga0105047, IMG submission 78384) | Freshwater microbial communities from Lake Fryxell liftoff mats and glacier meltwater in Antarctica - MAT-04 (megahit assembly) | ecosystem: Environmental > Aquatic > Freshwater > Ice > Liftoff... | reverse complement strand
TCATGTTCAGAATTTCGGATGCCGGGCTTCACAAGCTGACGGAGCCGCACTTGAGGCCAGCCTTTCTGCAAAGGGCTTAACTCAAACTGCAGCCCCGGTCGAGGCGGACCTGATTGTCTTCAACACTTGCACGGTCACCGCCTCCGCAGACCAGGACTTGCGGTATCTCATCCGTCGCACCAAACGGGAAAACCCCGATGCCCGCATTTTGGTCACCGGCTGCTACGCCCAACGTTCTGCAGACGAAATCGCTGCCCTTGACGGAGTCAATTGGGTAGTAGGCAACTCCCACAAAGGCAGCATATGCGACATCGTCACGGAAAACCCCACACCCTATCACGCAGAAGTCCACGTCGGAAACATCTTCGATCAAAACGAATTCTTCACCGCCCCAGTTGAGGGCCCGGCTGGGGATCGCTCACGCCCAAACCTGAAGATACAGGACGGCTGCAACAACCGCTGTTCCTTTTGCATTATCCCTAGCGTGCGTGGGAAATCACGCTCGGCTCAACCGGAATGGGTATTGGCTGAAACCGAAAGGCTAGCGCGCAATGGCTATCCCGAAATCGTCATCACTGGAATCAACCTTGGCCGTTGGGGACGCGAATGGGGGGAAGGCCGTAAGCTACCCGACCTCCTGCGCAGGATGCTCCAGGAAACTTCCATCCGAAGCATCCGCCTCTCAAGCGTTGAGCCGATGGATTTCTCCAGCGACCTGCTCGAACTGATGGCCTCTACCGGCCGCATCGCGAGGCACGTTCACGCGCCGCTCCAGAGCGGCAGCGACAGCGTCCTGAGACGCATGTATCGCAAGTACCGCCCCCGGCACTATGAAGACCGGCTTCGGTTGGCGCGACAGTTGATGCCACACGCCGCGATTGGTGCTGATGTGATGGTTGGGTTCCCAGGCGAGACCGAAGAAGAATTCGAAGAGAGCCGCGCCTTCATCGAAGCCATGCCGCTCACCTACCTGCACGTCTTCACCTACTCCGAACGCCCCGGCACCAAGGCGGCATCGATGGCAGCCCCTGTACCGATGGAGCTGCGCCGCGAGCGCAATCGCATCCTGCAAGAACTCAGCACCCTCAAGACGCGCCAATTCCACCTCAGCCTGCTCGGCAAGCGATTCTCTGCAGTCACCATCAGCAATCAGGGCACAGCTCTCACCACCAACTATGTTCGAGTTCAGTTAAACGAGGTGCGGCCTGCGAGCCAGTGGATCGAGGTCGAACTGGGCGCCATCAGCAGCCGTGGCGTGCGCGAAGCCAATCCGCTGATGATTCTGGCCTAAACTTCGCGACGGTTCTCAAGACTCTTCAGCATCGTCACTTCGTCGGCAAAATCGAGCTCAGAGCCCACAGGAAGACCCATTGCAATCCGCGTCACCTTGAGCCCCAACGGCTTCAGCAGCCTGCCCAGATAAGCAGCCGTAGCTTCCCCTTCCACCGTGGGGTTGGTGGCCAGGATGATTTCTTCAATCCCAGGATCCGCAAGACGCTCCAACAATCCTTTGATCTTCAGTTGCTCTGGACCAATCCCGCGCAATGGCGAGATTGCCCCATGCAACACGTGATAGAGACCATCAAACGAACGGGTGGTCTCAATCGGAATTACATTATTCGGATCTTCCACCACACAAATGAACTTGCGATTGCGATGCGGGTCAGAACAAAAAACACAAAGGTCAGAGCTGCTGATGTTATTGCAAACCGAGCAAAGAGTCAGATTGTCTTTGACATCGATCAACGCCTGACTCAACCGTAATGCACTTTCGCGCGGAGACCGCATCACATGAAAGGCCAGCCGCTGAGCCGATTTCTGCCCAATGCCAGGCAGCCGTTTGAACTCGGCAATCAGTCTTTCGAGGGGCTCGGCAAAATCAGGCATTAGAACATGCCAGGCGGCAGGCCCATGCCTCCCAGCATGGCCCCAGTCTTCTTGGACGTCTCGTCGTCTACCTTCTTGGCAGCTTCGTTGAAGGCAGCCATCACAAGATCCTGCAGCATTTCAACGTCACCGGCAACTTCCGGGTCGATCTTCACTTCAAGAACGCGCTTCTGGCCATCCATCTTCACGTTGATCGTGCCCCCGCCTGCTCCCGCTTCCACACGGATCGCAGCGATCTCCTGCTGCAAGCGCTCCTGCATTACTTGCGCCTGCTTCATCATGTTTTGCATGTTGCCTGGTAGTTTCATGATTTGTGCCTAACTATTCCTGATTTGACAAGTCTCTCACGCCGCGTATGACGGCATCCTTGAATATCTCGCGGTAACGCTGCACTTGGGGATTCTCCAGTGCCCGCTCACGCGTAGCCTCGTCGTCCTGACTCGGCTTCAACGCAGCGGCCTTGGCCTCGACAATCGAATCGTCCTGTACAACTTCAATCCGCGCCATACGACCAAGCACTGCATTCAACGCCGCCGCAATATCGCGCGATTGAAGTGGCCGCACAAACTCACGCGGAGCTAAAAACTTCACGCCGCCAGCCGATTCCATCACCCGTGCATTCTGCACGGCATCAGCCGAAAATTTCTTCTTTTGTTCATTGAGGTGTGCAAGCAGGCGCTCTTTAAGCGGGGAGTCATCAGCAGGCACTACAGTGGGAAGCGGCTTCGGCTCAACCTTATTCTCTATTTTTGGTTCTGTCGCCACCCGCAGATTGGCCCGCTCACGAGGTGCACTCGCAGCCGCGCTCAAGGCGACCGGTTTGGACTGCGGCAGACTCGCCAGCACTTCTTCTATCGCCGTCAGCTTGCCGGCCTGCACCATACGAATCAAGCCTAATTCCATGTGTAAACGAGGCTGCAGCGAATGCTGCAAGTCTCGAAATAAATCGAGCGTCAACTGCAGATACCGGGTCAGATCAAGTTCTGAGAAATTCTCAGCCGTCTCCACCATGCGCTTGATTTCTGAAGGCGAAGCGGCTATCAATCGCGTATTCGGGCCGGTCACTTTCGCCACCAGCAAATTGCGGAAGTACCGCGCCAACTCACGACAAAAATGCTGCAAGCTCTGTCCGGATCGCTCAAGCTCCATCACGATCTCAAGCATCCTGGCCGAATCCTGCTTTACCAGCGCCTGCGACACATCACCCAGCGAATCGATTCCAAAAATACCCAGCAACTGCCGAATTTCATTCGCCTTCAGCGTCGTCCCGCAACAGGCGATCGCCTGATCGAGCGCCGAAAGAGAATCGCGGACACTCCCCTCGCCGGTCTGGGCCAGTACAGCAAGCGCATCGTCATCGGCATCGATGCCTTCCTGCTTGCAGATGTAACGCATGCGTTCCATCACTTCGGCAAAATCGACAGAACGGAAACTGAACTGCTGACAACGGGAAGCGATCGTTACAGGAATCTTGTGCGTCTCTGTCGTGCAAAGAATAAAAACGGCCCAATCTGGCGGCTCTTCGAGCGTCTTCAGCAAAGCATTAAACGCCTCAGTAGTGATCTGGTGCGCTTCGTCGATAATGAAAACCTTATAGCGGTCTCTGGCAGGGCGGAAGCGAACATTCTCGCGCAGCTCGCGCATTTCGTTGATTCCGCGATTGGACGCAGCGTCGATTTCGATCACATCAATCGCATTGCCCTGCACCACCTCGATACAAGAGGAACATTTGTTACAGGGATTCGCTGTAGGCCCCTCAACACAGTTGAGGCAGCGAGCCATAATGCGGGCTACAGTCGTCTTGCCAGTACCGCGTTGTCCGGCAAAAATATAGCCATGGGCAATCCTCTTTTGAGTGATTGCGTTGTCGAGCGTGTGCTTGACATGCTCTTGACCAATCAGCTCATCAAAATCGCTGGGACGATACTTGCGGGCGATAACCTGATAGGACATTGTGTGGGGCTATATTAACTAATAGTTATGCTAGACTCCGGGTGATCCGCGGCACACGAGCTAAACCACTACCGTTGCTTCCTTCCGGACCTGGCGGGGTTTGCGGCCGTCCATTGCACGGAGCCCAAAGCCTAGCAAACAACTAGTTTAGCACCCGCTTTTTGATGCAGACTTTGACTTGAGAGAATTTATTGAGGCGGCAACGCTTCTATCGCCCTATGATTCAAGGCTACAATCCGTTCCGTTTCCTGAGTTCAGCCTCAAGGCTGCTCCGGGGATTCGTTTACGCGCTGCTGGCCTTTGTTGTTTCAGCCTCTTTTTTAGTTTGCGCCGCTGACGACGACGGCATCGATTACAGCCCGCGCCGAACCCATCGGCAGTCTCGCCACCGGGTCTCGATTGGCACCGCTCATTGCAGTTCAGCCCATCATGCAAGCCTTGCAAGATCTTCGGCGTTAGGCGGTGGCCTTCCAGTCTCTCCTTTGAATGCTCGCTTGGCGCTTTCAAGCCTTTATCGGCTCCTGCAACCGCAAATACTAGCCGCACACGTCCCCGACTTGAGCGTCCAGGCAGCCCTTCCCCGCCCTCCACCCCCTTGCGCATAGCTAATCCCACAAATTTCTGAATGATTCCGGTAGCCCAGCCACACTGGGCTGTCTTGACGTTGCCTGGTGCAGCAAAATGAGGTCCCATGGATGAATTGACAAGAGGAGTTTTGCGCTTTGAAAAGAATATCTATCCCGAACGCAAAGAGTTCTTCGACAAGCTGATCGCACGACAGTACCCGCGTGCACTCTTTATCACCTGCGCTGACTCGCGCGTGGTGCCAAACATGATTACCGACTCAGAACCCGGCGACCTTTTCACGATTCGCAATGCCGGCAACATCGTTCCGCCTTATGGCGAAGCACTCGGAGGTGTCTCGGCTAGTATTGAATACGCGGTTATGGCCCTCGGGGTGAAACACATCATCATTTGCGGGCATACCCATTGCGGCGCGATGGATGCAGCCATGCACCCCGAAAAAATAGTCCACATGCCCATCGTCAAGCATTGGCTCAACCATTCAGAGAGTGCGCGTCGCGTCGCAATGGGATACGAAAACCTCAGCCCTGAAAAGCTAGCTCAAGTGATGGTGGAGGAAAACGTCCTGGCACAGCTCGATCACTTGCGCACACACCCGAGCGTTGCCGCCGCGTTGGCTTGCGGCGAGATGGAAATTTATGGCTGGGTTTTTGATATCGCAAATGGACACGTTTTTTCCTACGATGCGGACCAGGGGCAATTTGTACCAATGTCGGAAGAGCACAGGCCCAGCGCAACACCACGACGCCGGAGACGTATTCTGTGAGCAAGACTCTTGCGAAAGATTTCTTGGCCAGCTTCGTAGTCTTTCTGGTTGCCCTTCCCCTCTGTCTGGGCATTGCAGTCGCCTCCGGCATGCCTCCCGAAACGGGCTTGATCACCGGCATTGTTGGCGGCTTGCTGGTGGGCCTCCTCTCAGGCTCGCCCTTGCAGGTCAGTGGCCCGGCGGCGGGCCTGGTGGTCCTGGTTTTTGAACTTCATCAGGAACACGGCTTTGCCGCTCTCGGACTCATTGTGATGATGGCTGGCTTGCTTCAGCTCGGCATGGGATTGCTCAGAACCGGTCAGTGGTTCCGGGCCATCTCGCCAGCAGTTGTTTACGGAATGCTTGCCGGAATCGGAGTTCTCATCATGGCCGGTCAATTCCATATCGTCGTCGACGACTCGCCCAAGAGCACAGGAATCAAGAACCTGATTTCGATCCCTCAAGCCATCTTTGGCGGAATCTTCCCTCTCGACGGGAGCCCGCACGAAATGGCGGCAATGATCGGTTTGCTTACGATGGGCGTGATTCTCGCCTGGAACAGTTTTCGCCCTGAAGCGTTGAAATTTCTCCCTGGTCCGTTGATGGGCTTGCTTGCTGCGGCGATTGCCAGCTTTTCCTATCAGCTGGAAGTCAAACATGTCAACGTGCCCGATAATCTTCTCGGCAATCTATCGCTGACTGGCCTCCAGTCACTCGATGGCCTAGTCAACCTGAAGTATTGGGCCGAGGCGGCGGCCCTCGCCTTCATTGCCAGCGCGGAAACACTATTGAGCGCTGCCGCAGTCGACAAGATGACCGCTGCAACGGGCCGTCGCGACGTCCGAACAAACTATGACCGCGAACTGATGGCGCAAGGCGCTGGCAATCTTCTGTGCGGTGCACTCGGTGCCCTGCCGATGACCGGAGTCATTGTCCGGTCCAGCGCCAACGTCCAGGCAGGCGCTCAAACCCGTCTTTCCGCCTTTTTCCATGGCGGTTGGCTGCTGCTGACGGTCGTTCTGATTCCACACGTGCTCGAACGCATTCCCACCTCGGCTCTCGCAGCAGTTCTTGTACTCACAGGCTTCAAATTGGTAAATGTCGCCAACATCAAGAAACTGCGTGAGTATGGGTGGATTCCCCTTACAATTTATTTCTCCACACTCATTGGTGTTGTCGCCTTCGACCTTCTCACAGGAGTCCTGATCGGCATCGCCCTCACGATCGCGAAGATGATATACAAAGCCTCCCGGCTCGGCGTAAAGCTCATTGCGCACTCCTCCGGACGGTCAGACCTCTACCTTGAGGGTTCGGCCACATTCCTGCGCCTGCCAATACTCGCTGACACGCTCGATCAGGTTGCAGAGAAATCCGAGCTTCACATCCATTTCGAAAAACTCACCTACCTCGACCACTCCTGCCTTGACCTGATTCAGGATTGGCGGCACACCCATGAAGACAATGGCGGAAAAGTAGTGGTGGATTGGCCCCGGCTGGTAGAGCGCTTCACCAGAACCACAGCTTAATCGGCTAAGGCCGTAATAACGAAATCCCAGGCCCGGCAGGAATGATCTGCGTATCCAGAATCTCACCAGATTCGGGATCCAAATGCGTTGCAAGTTGCCCCAATGCATCGCGCACAAACATCACATCCCCATTCGGAGTAAACTCCAGATTCTGGGGCTGAATCAAACGCGGCAGCGCAAGCCTGCGCACCACACGCCTGGCCTGCACATCGTACTCATCGAGTCCAAACAACGAAGGAAAAGCCCAGAAAATCCTCGACCCGTTTGGGTTCATTAAGATCTGATCGGCCGCAATCGACAAACCAAGTGCAGCCACGCTTGGCGTATTGGTCAGCGTATCGAACTGGCTCATGCTCGGTTCGGCCGTATTGAGGTCGTTCAGGCTCGTGCCCATGATGTAAATCGTGGCTCCATCCGGGCTCAACACAGCAGACTGTGGCGTGGTTGTCCCAAGAGAAACCTGGTTCCGGATCACCCGTGTAGCCGGGTCAATAACAAACACATAGCCCCGGTCGTTGACGCTCTCTGGATTACGCACCACCGCATAAGCAGTCCTGCCAGATGGCGAGAAGAATAGCCCCACTGGCACCGCTTGCGGATTCAAGCGAAACGGAATACTCGTCACTACTCGCTCAGTCACAGGATCTGAAATTGAGATCTGATTGGATGTCCCAGCATGGGTCACCCAGACCTCACCTACTCCGGGGCGCAAAGCAATCTGACGCGCCAGAGCCGGTAAGGCAATCGCCCGCCCAACCGTCAGCGCTACCGGGTTCAACAAGCGAACGGTAAAGTCAGTCCCACCGCAAAGAACGGCAATTCGGTTCTCGGCCAAAGCCGCATTGGGGCTGCTAAAATTGCCGATAGGAAAATCATACAGCTCGCGAGCAATTCGGAGTGGCTCTGGAATTTGCAACTCCTTCTCCTGCAATCGAAGGCGTGTGTACTTGCCAGCCTCGCGCTTACTGGTCCAAACTTGAACGCGAGAGAACCCTGCAACGCCGGGCGCAGTGAAAATCGCGACCTCCAAAAACTGCCCCGTCCCGTCGAACCGGTCCGCTGTTTGATTCCGCGAAGCCTGCCTGCCACTGGGCCCAAGCAACTCAACGACGCCAGCCTGCAGCATCGCAACCCCTACAACACTAATCAGAAGTCTCATTGGATATACACCGATTTCGTTTGCCATTGCGAGAACAAAAGTAGCCCGCCATCAAGGCCCGCCCCACTGAAGGGAACCGCGCGACTCAAAGGAACAATCCCGATCCCAAGCATCGCCAGCGACCCATCCGGCCGGCCAAAGGACTCCGGCAAATTGGACATCAAATCTGGAGAGAGCTGAATCGTGTCCACACCAGGGGCAGCCAGACAAGTAATTGCAGTGGTCGCATTGTGTACAGCAGAATAGGCCACCAGAGAAAGCTCACTGGTGGCATTAAAATCATTGGGCGTGAACTGAATACGCGTATTCACATTGCGCCGGATACGCTCAAGCAGCGCCCTTCCACCCCAGGCAAATAGATTCGTAAGGTTCGGCTGGACGCTCACCTCTCCCACCCCGCCATTAAAACTAAGTGTCGTCGCATTTGGAAAATCCAGCTTCGGAAGGCCCACTCCATCATTGGCGCGCAAGCTTCCCACAACAGCTGCGTATCCGGCCTGAGGCACCAGTGTTCGAGGGATCTCAGCAGTCCCGCTAAAACTACTACTCAACCTCAAAACAGACCCCGCATCTAGAGAACTCGACGCCGGAAGTGATCCCCGCAAGGCCGCCCCACGCAACAGATTCCCGCTCGCCTGCTGCACCATGCAAGTGCCTGGAGGCGGATAAGAAAACTGTGGGTCAAAGGCAAACGCCGAAGGTTCCCGGTTCCAGAAGTAAGCGCGAACAGCCTCTGTCGTGTTCTGTTCTGTAGTCGTGATGTAAGTATCGATCTGGTGCAGGGTACGATCCAGCATCACCATCCCCTGCCTGCGCGAGTTGCGTATCAGATTCGTAAACGGATTAAAGCTGTCGCTGCAACGCGCCCCAGCCGTATTCGCAATCGCCATCGTTACGGTATTAGAAACCGTATTGCCAGCCTTAATCCGCAGCGGCACATAACAACCAAGCGGCGCATCTTCCGGCACTCTAACGACAATCTGGTCCACCCCCGCGCAACAAGGGCTGCGTCCCCCATAGAGCTTGATGGCATCCCGCTCGCCAATAGTAATCGTCAGCGGAATCTCAAGATTCTGCGCCGCCGGTGCGATGTTATCGGCAAAGGGTACGCGTCCCAAACCTGTAGCCCAAATCGTGATCACCTGCCCACGAGCCGCCGAAGTGTCGAGAGAATTCACCGGTTGGTCGGTTTCGACGTTGAAATTCTGCACCACCCCAGGCCCAAAGCCACCAGAGGAAATCGCAAAAATCCCAGGGGCATTCTCCACCACCTCGATCGGCACGGGCGCACTAGTCCGCCCGCCAAAACTCACCCGCAGCGAACCTGTCCCAATCGGAGCGTTCGAAGGCAGAATCGCATTAATCTGATTGAGCGAAACAAAAATCGGAATCGCCGACACACTAATCCCACCCTGAGTAAGCGAAAGATTCACCCCATTAAAGCCAGGCGATAGCGGAAAGGAATTCACCGTAGCAGGCGTCGTCGGGCCAATATTCGAACCAAAGACCGTGAATACGCCCCCGCGCGCAATCCCGGCGTTCGGCAGCCCTGGCGGAGCCAGACTGGCGGCATTCAGAACACCGCGAGCCACAATCACGGGCTGAGTTGCAAACTGGCCCAGGGCCAGCATCGGCAGCATCACAAGCGAAGCAAAAAGTAGAAGCATCAATCCCTAATCTACAATGAGTCCTCACTTTCCCGTCCGGGAACGCTAAACTGGAACTTCCCTCACATGTTGCAAGCAGGAATTGTTGGGTTGCCCAACGTAGGTAAGAGTACGCTCTTCAACGCATTGACCAAGTCGCGCAAGGCGATGGCGGCGAACTATCGCTTCTGTACCATCGAGCCCAACGAAGGCATGGTGACCGTTCCCGATGAACGGCTCGCCGTCCTCAGCAAGCTCTCCAGTTCAGAGAAGCTCATCCCCGCTGTCTTCCAGTTTGTCGACATCGCAGGCCTCGTCGCAGGCGCCAGCAAAGGAGAAGGCCTCGGCAATCAATTCCTCGCCCACATCCGCGAAGTCGACGCCATCGTCCAGGTTGTGCGCTGTTTCGAGAATTCCAACATCGAACACGTGATGGATACGGTCGATCCAGTGCGCGACATCGAGATCGTCAACACCGAGTTGCTGCTCGCCGACATGGACAGTATCGAAAAGCAAAAAGCCAAACTCGTGAAGCTGGCTCGCAGCGGCGACAAGAAAGCCGCCGCCACAATCGAACTGATTGCCCGCCTCGAGCCCCATCTCTCTGACGGCAAATACGCCGTCACCCTCGAGATGTCACCCGAAGAAAAGGTCCTCGCCAAGCCCCTCTTCCTGCTTACCAACAAGCCAACGATCTACGCTTGCAACGTCGCCGAAGGCGATCTGGCCGACCCGGAAGCAAACCCCTTTGTCGGCAAGGTCCGCGCCTATGTCGCAACCCATCACGACACCAGTGCCGTCGTAGTCTCAGCCGAGATCGAAGCCGAACTCGTCATGCTGGCCGCCGAAGAAGCCGCGGAATACCTCGAAGGCCTCGGCGTCACCGAAAGTGGCGTCGGCAACCTGATCCGCGAAGCCTACCATCTGCTTGGCCTTCGCACCTACCTGACAACCGGCGTCAAAGAAACTCGCGCCTGGACGATCCACGCTGGCTGGAAGGCACCGCAAGCCGCCGGCGTCATTCATTCCGACTTCGAGAAAAGCTTCATCTCCGCCGACACCATCGGCTACGACGAACTGGTCGCGCTGGGCAGTTTCGCCAAGGCTCGCGAAGTAGGCAAGCTCCGCACCGAAGGCAAAGAGTACGTAGTCGCCGACGGCGATGTAATGGAATTCAAGACCTTCGTCTAGCGCTTGGCAGCCACGCGCACTTCGACATCATCCGGAGTCCCCGGGTCTGCGCAAGCCGTAAACCGGAACTTCTTGTCGTAGCAAACCATCAGCTCTGAAAACCGGTTCCCTGACACAACGCGCACCTGTGTGTGCTCGGCCTTCAGGCCCTTTGACTTGTTCGCTTCAACCACCGCCCGGCGAATCGCCCCTGCCCGCGTCATCCCACCCTTCAAATCAGGCAATACCAGGTTCTTGTACAGCGCCTCCACCTGGTCGAGATATGCAACCGCACTGGGCCACGCACAAGTACCGTGCTTCACCCACTCATCCTGAATCAACTGTGCCCCGGGCATCGTGCAAAGGTGCGGCTTGATCGTCTTGGCAGGCAAAATTTCAGGAGCCTTGCAATTCCGCGGATGCTCATCACTGCGCCCAGCCTTGGCCGACTGCGGCCATAGCCCATGCACCACAAACCCAAACTGGTTGTCCGAACACTGCCAGCGATTGCGAGGGTTCTGCCCAGCCGCCGAATTGCAAAACTGTGGTGACCAACTCAGCGAGAGGCCATAGTAGTCCACCGCAATATCTTTGTTCTTGTAATCGACACGAGTCGGGCGGGTCGGAGGGACATCCCCCGGAATCATGCACTGCTGCCCAAAGGCACTCACGGCAAAAACGAACAAAACGAAACGACGCATAATTGTCATCCTAAACGATGTACGCTTCCTTCGAGCACCAGCACGCTCGATCCACCCACCTGTACCTGATCGACAGACCCATCGCCAGCCTTCACCGCCGACAGCAACAACTCACTCGGCCTCCCCATCAAATGCCCCTGCTCCATCCGCACAGTTTTGCCAGATCCCGAAATCCCATACTTCGCAAGATACGCTGCGGCACAACCAGCCGCAGACCCTGTAGCCGGATCCTCCAGCCGGGGCGTCATCTTGCGGGCATGAACCGCGCTGCCCTTATC
>Ga0105047_10016300_pt1 | contig 11650 bp, 7 predicted proteins | sample MAT04_FD_78384 | JGI IMG/M metagenome (GOLD analysis project Ga0105047, IMG submission 78384) | Freshwater microbial communities from Lake Fryxell liftoff mats and glacier meltwater in Antarctica - MAT-04 (megahit assembly) | ecosystem: Environmental > Aquatic > Freshwater > Ice > Liftoff... | reverse complement strand
GCGTGTTGCACCCGGTTGCCGAGTTGCCCGAGAACCGTATCCGGCACGTCGAGCGGGTTCTGCGTGACGAAGTAGACACCCACGCCCTTCGACCGCACCAGGCGAACGACCTGTTCGATCTTCGTGAGCAATTCTTTCGGAGACTCGTCGAAAAGAAGGTGGGCTTCATCGAAGAAGAACACGAGTTTCGGCTTCTCCAGGTCGCCCACTTCGGGGAGCCGTTCGAAGAGTTCCGCGAGCAGCCAGAGTAAAAATGTGGCGTAGAGCTGCGGCGATTGCAGGAGTTTGTCCGCAGCCAAGATGTTGACGACGCCGTGGCCGTTCGGTGCGGTTTGAATCAAGTCCATGAGGTCGAGCGCGGGTTCGCCGAAGAACTTGTCACCGCCCTGCGTTTCGAGCCGGAGGATACCGCGTTGAATGGCCCCGACACTCGCCGCGGAGACGTTGCCGTATTTGCTGGAGAAATGCTTCGAGTTCTCGGAAACGTACTGCAGCATTGCGCGCAGGTCTTTCAGGTCGAGCAACAAGAGCCCGTTATCGTCGGCAATTTTGAAGGTGATCGCAAGCACGCCGGATTGCGTGTCGTTGAGCTTCAACAATGTCGAAAGTAGCAGCGGCCCCATTTCGGAGATCGTGGCCCGGACCGGGTGGCCCTGTTCGCCGAACACATCCCAGAAAACGACGGGACTGCCGGAGTAAACGAAGTCTTTGAACCCGAGCTTTGCGATGCGTTCGGCGATGATCGGCCTCGGCGTTCCCGGCTTGCCCATGCCGGAGAGATCCCCTTTGACATCGGCGAGAAACACGGGCACGCCGATGCGGCTGAACTCCTGGGCCAACCGCTGCAGCGTGACCGTCTTGCCCGTGCCAGTTGCCCCGGCGACGAGGCCGTGCCGGTTGGCCTGTTTCGGTAGCAAGGAACACTCGATCTCAGCGGTCTTGGCGACGAGCAGCGGTTCAGGCATGGCGAACGTACCGAATGGAAGGGATCGCCGGTATCGTATGCCAGATTTCCCGATCTGCCAAAGTCCTGGCGGATCGACCGTTGGCGGTTCGACCCTCCCTCGGGTAGAATCCCCTTCACGAACTGCCGCACCGCATCGCACACCCGAGACGTCGGCTCATGCCTTCTGAATCCGTTGCGTCGTTTCTCGACCAGGCGAAATCGCATCGCTTGCTCCCGCCGGATCAGGTCGAAGATCTGGTTCAGGGGTCGAACGTGCCGAACCACAGTTTGGCGGCGCTGTGCGATTTCCTGCTCGATCGCGGAAGTTTGACGACCTACCAGGCCGAGCGCATCCGCGCGGGCAAAGGTGGCGAGTTGAACTTCGCCGGCTACCCCGTGGTGGCGGAGTATGGCCCGTGCCCCGGGGGAATTGCCTACAAGGCCCTCCACCCGTCGCTGCGAACGCCGATTGTGCTGCGACGGCTGCGGACCGAATGGGTCGGCCCCGCGGATAACATCGCCGCCCTGGTCGGCCGGGTTCGCGAAATCAGCCCGATCACGCATAGTTATTTGGCCCATCTTTTCGACGCGGGAGTCTTCGAAGACGAACCGTTCGTAACCATGGAAACCTTCACGGGTGCGAACCTCTTCACGCTCGTGACCGACATCGGCCCGATGCCGGCGGTCTTGGCCATGGGCTATGTCCGGCAGATGGCCCTCGGGTTGAAAGCCGCCCACGACCGCGGGGTCGCGCACGGCGATGTCCGGCCGACGAATGTGCTGGTCGGCCCGCTGGTGCCAATGTCCAAGCCTCGACCGGACGGCTCAACGCGGTACCGCCCCGCGCCGACGGCTACTGTCAAAGTGATGGAACTGGGCCTCGTGCCCCATCGGCCGCCGGTCAAAGAGTGGCTCACGGTGGTCCCCAGCCTAGCGGTCGAGGATGTGGTTTACCTTCCCCCCGAGCGTCTGAGCGTCGCCGCCGCCACACCGGCCGGCGACGTCTACGGCCTTGGAGCGACGCTCTACTTCCTGATGACCGGGCGAGCACCGTACCCCGGAGCAACCGCTGGAGAAGTCGTCGCTGCGGCCGAAAGCGGCCCCCCGACACCGCTCGATGCGCACCGCCCGGATCTTGGCGCCGACGTGCTCGCGTTGGTTCAAAGTTTGATGGCCGCCGACCCGGCCCAACGACCGAGTATGGCCGTTGCGGCGGAAAAACTCGGCGATTTGAGTGGAATTCCCCCCGCAGCACCTCCACCACCGGTCCCGGTGGCTCTGGTCGAACCACCAGTCGTCGACGTGGATCTGATGGTCCCGGACGACGGGCCGGGGGGAGTGGACGTTTCGCTACTCGAATCCGTGGCCGGGGAGGCGGACGTGGCCCCGCTGGAAGTTGCGCCGTCGGAAGCGGATGTCACACCGTTAGAACACGCCCCGATCGAAATGGTTCCCGCGGAAGCCGGAGATATGCCTGAAGGTTATCCAGCGGCCGTGCCACCTGCGCCCTGGGTCGCCGTACCGTTCGAAGGAACGTCCAACGCTGCCGAATATACCTTGCCCGAGTATCAGCCACCCGCCCATTGGACCGATCCCGCACCGACCGAAGTCGGCTGGAGTCCGCCTCCGGAATCGACGACAGATGAAGTACCTTCGGTTCCGCGATCTGACCCGACTAGTAAGAGGACGGTCTGGAAGTGGGTCATTGCGGGGGCCGGATTGCATACAGTCGCTATGATCATGTTGGCTTACTTCATCTTTCAACCCGGATGTTCGAACGCCCAGCAATCGCCGCCCAAGAAGTCCACGCCCACGAAGAAGGCCAAGTAAATGACCATTGACTGTCCCCGTCGGTCGGATGAATTATGATCCCGTGTTTGAGTCAAGCCTGCACCCTGCCGACGCCTTTTGCCGACGATGTACTCGGAGTCGCCGACGGCGGCGGCCGAGCCATCGAAATCTGGCTCACCAAGCTCGAACAGCATCTCGAAAAGCACTCCGTTGACGAGACCAAATCGTTGCTGACAGACCACGGAATCCTCGCGCTTGCCGCGGCGTATCAAGGGGGGTTGTTACTCTCCCAGGGGGATGCCCGGAAGGCCCATTTCGATCACTTTCGAAAGCGTCTCGATCTCTGTCAGACGTTCGCCATCCCCACTCTGGTTCTCGTCGCGGACTTCGCCCAGCGGCCCGATCACATGATGCTCGAACGCGCGGTTGTATCCCTCACCCAGGCGGGTCAATGGGCCGCGGGCTACGGCGTGACCCTCGCCCTGGAATTTCGCGGGACCGATGCGTTTTGCTCCTCGCTTGATACTGCTCTCGCCCTGGTTGCACAGTGTGGCCAGCCCAATGTTGGTGTTTGCCTGGATGTTTTCCACTACTACAAGGGACCGAGTAAGAGCGAAGACTTGGAGAAACTGACAGCTTCCAATGTGACACACGTCCAACTTTGTGATGTCCCAGGCTTGCCACGAGAACTGATGACTGACAGCGACCGCGTGTTTCCGGGTGAAGGGGACTTCCGACTGACTCCGATTATCGACCGACTGAAAGCGATTGACTATTCAGGAGCCATCTCCTTGGAATTGATGAACCCCATGATCTGGCGGGCGAAGCCGACGCAGGTTGCGGAGCTTGGGCTCACGGCGTTGCGACGATTTTTGTAGGACAGGCCTCCCGGCCTGTCTCGGAACGAATGACAGGCCGGGAGGCCTGTCCTACTGTTGTTTCCTTGGAATTGATGAGCCCTATGATCTGACGTGCCAAGCCGACGCAGGTTGTGGAACTTGGGTTGTCGTGTTGGCAACGGGTGTTGGGGCTCCGATAGGATAGGACTTCGCGAAGCGTTGCTGCTCGGCACGCGGCACCTACCCGTAAAACCAGGAGGCAACCCATGCCCCTCTCCCGCCGTTCGTTTCTCGGCCAGGTCGCGGCCACCACAGTCGCTAGCGCAATCAACACACTTCCCGCTGTCGCAAAAGCGAAGCGCCCCGCAAAGGTGCTGCTCCGCTCCTCCTGGCAGACTGTCAACATCGGCGATATTGCCCACACACCCGGAATGGTGCGGTTGATTGGCGAACACTTGCCCGAGGTGGAAGTGACGCTCTGGCCTGCCAGCATCGGCGAACCCGAACGGGCGATGTTGACAAAGAACTTCCCGAAACTGCGGTATGCCCAGACCGCGGACGAAGTAAAGAAAGCCTTCGCCGAGTGCGACTTTCTCCTGCACGGGTCAGGCCCGTCACTCGTCGCTCAGAAGCAGGTTGCCCAGTGGAAAGAGACGACGAACAAACCCTATGGCGTCCTCGGCATCACGTTGAACTCCCTGGACGAACCGACCCGCGCGACGCTCGACGGGGCCAAGTTCGTCTACTTCCGCGATACGCTGTCGTTGAAGTTCGCCAAAGCCAAAGACCTGAAGTGCCCCGTGCTGGAGTTCGCCCCGGATGCGGCGTTCGCTGTGAATTTACGCAACGACGACCTCGCTCTGCCATTTCTCAAAAAGCACGGGCTCGAAGACGGGCAGTTCCTTTGTGCGATCCCAAAGTTTCGCAACACGCCGTACTGGCTGATTTACAATCGAACGATGACCGACGCTGACAAGGCGAAAGACGCGGTGAATCAGAAGTTCAAGGAGCACGACCTGGGCATGATCCGCGAGGCGCTCCTGACGTTTGTTCGCACGACGAAAAAGAAAGTGCTGCTCTGCCCCGAAGACAAAAGCCACATGGCGATTCATAAGGAAATGATCTTCGATAAACTGCCGGACGATGTGAAAGAGCGTTTCGTTTGGCGACCCGATTACTGGATCACCGATGAAGCCGTGAGCGTTTACGTGCGGTCGCTGGGTTTACTGAGTATGGACATGCACTCGCCGATCATGGCCGTGGCGAACGGCATCCCGGCGATTCACTGCCGCTTCGAACAGCAAACCACCAAAGGGCAGATGTGGAACGACATCGGTCTCAACGACTGGTTGTTCGATTTGGACAAAGAGAAGGACGCCAGCAACATCACGAATGCCGTGCTCGCGATTGCCGCTGACCCCGCCGTGGCCAAGAAGACGGTGGCGAAGGCCATGACTGTGGTAACGAAGCGATTCGCCGAGGTGATGAAAACTCTGGCAGCGAATCTGCCACAATGATTCTAAATTCTGAGCCCGAACACGAGTGAGGTTAAGGGTACAAACTCTCACTGGCCTTTGGGCTCTGCTACCGTTGGCTCCGTCGCATCGGTCACCGTCGTCTCGATCACTTTCATCGTCCGCCATTTTCCGCCGCGGAAGCGCACGTAGTAGACGACCGCGGTCACGGAGATGTACAGCGTCGCGAAGCCCCACGCGGCCTCGACGCCCCAGCCCGAGCGGCACGCGAGCCAGGTCGGGGCAACCATGAGCGGCCACGAGAGCACGATGGCCACGAGGGTGACAAACCGCGTATCCCCCGCGCCGCGAAGGGCATACGAGAGGATGATGTTGAACCCATCCGCAAGCGAAAACAACGCCACGAAGCGGAGCAACACGGGGATCAGCGGGGCAATCGCGGCCCAATCCTCGGGTTCCATGCCATTGGCGAAGGGAATCGTCAGGATCCCCGGGATCGTGCAGTAAAGAATTGCCACGATCACCATGTACCCCATCGCTAATGTCACCCCCGTGCGGGTCGTCTTCGCCGAGAGGTCGGGCCGGCTTTCGCCCTGGCGTTTTCCCACGAGCACTTCCACGCCCTGGCCCAGTCCCATAATGGGGAGGAACGTGAGCATATTGATGGAGAACGTCAGATTCGTCGCCGCGAGTTCGGTGTTGCCGATGTTGCCGACGAGCAGGATGAACGCGGTGAACGCCATCCCTTCGATGCAAAATTGCATTCCGTTGGGAAGGCCGAACTTCATGAGCCGTTTGAAGAGCGCACGATCGAACCGCCAGCCGGAGAGCGTGGCATATTCCACGCGGAACTTGGGCCGGAAATAGAGCAACAGCCCCAGCGCCGCAGAAGCACAACTTCCCAGTGCCGCGGCATAGCCGGCCCCCGTCATCGCCGCAACGGGATCATCCTTTTGCAACACGATCAGGGGGTAAGCCAGGGCCGCGTTCACGGCGGTTCCGAATGCGTTGATGAGCAGCACCGTCCAGCTTTCCCCGCGACCGGCAAAGAAACCGTTGACGGCCCCGACCAACAACATGGGCAACGCGGCAAACGTCAACGCCGAGAAATAGGCCGACTCCAAAACCTTCACCGCGGGGTCGTGATCCGAATACTGAATCATCGCATCGACAATCGGCCCTAACAGGGGGAACAACGCCCCCGCGACGATGCTGAAATAGATCGCCTGCCAAACGACCGGCCCGATGCGGTTCAGTCGCTTGGCCCCGAGATATTGGGCCACGAACACGGTGACGTAGAGCACGGTGAAGTTCGCCAGCGCCATCGGCGTCCAGAAGTAGCCGACGGCAGGCATCGACGCGGCCACGGCGTTCTTGCCGACCCAACTCAGAAACACGCGATCGACGAAGATTTGAATCGTCCAGAAACTGGCGCTCAAAATGAAGGGCAGCGAAAGCGCAATGAGTTCGCGAAAGCCGCCGGGGGTCGGTTCGGACGACGACGGAGTCGGGTCCGGCGGCCGGGGGGAGTCCACGGCCGTCGGAGAGAGGTCCTCGGTCATTACGCCTCGCTGTTACTTCGCCGGCACGAGCCAGATGTTGCGGTATTGCACGGGGTGGCCGTGGTCCTGGAGCAGGATCGGCCCCGGGGTCTTCGGGTCGCCGCCGAGCCCCGCGCGGGTGTTATCCACGGGGATCTTCACCGCGTCCTGAACTTTCACCCCGTTATGATATACGGTCATCACCGCGGGTTCGGTCTTCTTGTCGCCTTCGAACTTCGGAGCGGTGAATTCGATGTCGTACGTTTGCCACACGGTCGGGGCTTTGCAGACATTCTCCGAGGGGGCACTCACTTCGTAAATCGCGGCACAGTCGTTCTTTCCGCTCTTCAACCCATAGCTATCCAGCACCTGAACTTCGTAGCGGCCTTGCACGTAAACGCCCGAGTTGCCCTTGCCCTGGCCCGAACCGCCCGGCTCGTACGGCACGCGGAATTCGACGTGCAGCTTGAACGACCCGGTGAATTTCTCTTTCGTGATGATGTCGCCGTGCCCTTTTACGCCTTCCATGACGCCATCGTTGAGCGTCCACTTTACTTCATCTTTGCCGTTGGATTTGGTCCACTTTTCGACCGATTTGCCGTCGAAGAGCACGAGTGCGCCTTCCGGGGCCGGGGTCGATTTCGCATCGACGAGGTCCTCGGGCTTGGCCGCTTTGAACTTGTCGTCGAGTTTCCACTGCGCGGTGGCAGTGCTGGCGAGTGCGATGAGCAGAATGGCGACGGAGAGGAAACGCATGGGGAGCCTCGTTAGGGTAAGACGGTAAAGTGGTTGTACACTGAAGCGGGGTCTAAATCGAGTTTCTGTTCATCAGGCGGTGGTTCCGATGCTCGAACCCGACGACCACGACCAGCGGTTCAAATCGCTCCTCCAGGAGTTTCTCCCGGAGTTCGTTGCCCTGTTCTTTCCGACGTGGGCGGATCGCTTCGAGTTTTCCCGCACGGAATGGCTCGAACAAGAAGCCTTTCTCGACCCGCCCGAGGGCGAACGGCGAGTCCTCGACCTCGTGGCCAAGGTGCCGACCACGGTGCCCGTGACCGAGGAGTCGGACGATTATTTATTGCTCATCCACATCGAAATCGATTCGTCCGAATCGACGACGCTGCTCCGGAAACGAATGCTTCAGTATTACGCTTTTTTGCGACGCTCCTACGGGCTTGGAGTCTTTCCCATCGCTCTGTTTCTCCGCGTCGGCCACGGCGGCATCGGGCGCGACGTCTACGAAGAAACCCTCTGGGGTAAGAGTTTGATTCGCTACGAATACTTCAGCATCGGCTTGCCAGCGTTGGACGGAAACGAGTATCGAACTGGGTCGAACTTGCTCGGCCTCGCCCTTTCGGCGCTGATGAAGTTGCCGCCGGAGGACCGAGCCCGGATCCTGGCAGAAGGACTGGAACGCATCGAGCTTTCCGGTGAGAATGAACTGAGGAAGTATCTGCTGGCGGATTGCTTCGATCACTATTTCCCAGCTAGCGATTCGGAACGCGAAGAAGCCCACGGACTGATGGCCGAACGATTTAACAAGGGAGGGACGATTATGAATGGTCTCGAACTCCGGGAACTCCGCGGCGAACGTCGCGGTGAACTGCGTGGCGAACTCCGCGGAAAATGCCAGATCGTCGTCAAACAGCTCACGAAGCGTTTCGGGCCACTACCCGAGGCAGTTCTCGCGCAGCTGAATGCGTTTTCCTCCGAACGGCTCGATGAGATTGCGCTCGCCTTCACCGAGGCGACCTCGCTGGCGGAACTGGGGCTGGGCGATTCCCCAACGAGTTCGCAGGAACGCTGATTACCAAAGGGGGACAGTGATGAATGGTCTCGAACTTCGGGAACTCCGCGGCGAACGACGGGGTGAAGTCCGCGGTGAACTCCGCGGAAAGTATCAACTTATGGTCAAACAGCTCACGAAGCGTTTCGGCCCGCTCTCCGAGGCGGTTCTTGCAGAGTTGAATGCGTTTTCCTCCGAACGGATCGATGCGATTGCGCTCGCCTTCACCGACGCGACCTCGCTGGCGGAACTGGGGCTGAACGAGTCTCCAACGAAGTAGGTGCCGCGAGCCGAGTGGCACCTACTTCGTCGCGGTTGAGGGGGGTGTCGTCCCAAATCTTCACGGAACTATCGTCGCGCCCACTCGTCGTCACAATGCGGGAGCCGTCCGGACTAAACGAGACCGAGGCGACCATGCCGGTATGCCCCTTCAAAGTCAAAAGTTCGGCCCCCGTTTTGGCATCCCAAATCTTGGCCGACTGATCGTAACTCCCGGTCACGACTCGAGAGTCGTCGGGGCTGAACGCCGCGGACATGACAAACGACGTGTGACCAATGAGTGTGAGATACTCGGTCCCCGATTTGGCATCCCAGATCTTGGCCGATTGGTCGTCGCTTGCCGTAATCACGCGTGATCCATCCGAATTGAACGATGCCGAAGTGACAAAGCTGGCGTGCCCCTTGAAGGTCAGGAGTTCGGCGCCGGTTTTCGCGTCCCACACCTTGGCCGTGTGATCTCCACCGCAGGTCACGATTCGCGATCCATCCGGGCTGAAGGACACCGAATCGACGGATTCGGAGTGTCCGTTGAGCGTCAGGAGTTCGGCTCCGGATTTTGCATCCCACACTTTCGCTGTTTTATCGAGACTAGCGCTGACCACGTGGGTTCCGTCCGGACTGAAGGCGGTCGCCTGAACAGTGGACGAATGCCCCCGAAATGTCACCAGTTCGGCTCCGGTTTTGGCGTCCCACACCTTCGCCGTATGGTCGAAACTTCCCGACACTACCCGGAATCCATCCCGACTGAACGACACCGAATTGACGGTCGCGGTGTGCCCCTGGAGCGCGAGCAATTCGCTACCCGATTTGGCATCCCAGACCCTGACCGTTTTGTCCCGGCTCCCGGTCACCAGCCGGCTTCCATCGCCGGAGAACGATGCGGATAGGACATCGGCAGTGTGCCGGGTCAGCGCGATAAAATCAGGTCCCCGCCTTGCATCCCACACTCTCGCGGTGTGATCGCCACTCGCCGTCACCACGAGTGGTTGGAAGCGATCCGCATTGAATGAGGCCGAATTGACAAGTTGGGTATGCCCTTTCAACGTCAGGATCTCGTATCCGTGGATGGCCTCCCAAACTGTGGCGGTCTCATCAGCAGTGGTCACGATGCGCGATGCATCCGTATTGAATTCTGCTGACCGTAGACGGTCTCGATCCTTCGCCAGAGTGAGGAGGACTTTGCCCGTGTTGCCATCCCAGACCTTCGCCGTGTTGTCGATACTCGCCGTGAGAATGAACGCATCGCCGGCACCGAACGATGCTGACGTGATGCCTTCGGTATGCCCTTCGAGGGTTTTGAGAATGGCACCGGTTTTCGTCTCCCACACGATGCACGTTCCATCTTGGCTTCCCGTCACGACCCGTAATCCATCCGGGGTAAATCCGACGGAATGGATGAAGTTTCTGTGCCCTTTGAGCGTGATTAAGACCGCCCCGGTTTTCGCGTCCCAAACCTTCGCCGTGCTATCGTGACTTCCGGTGACTACTCGCGAGCCATCTCGATTGAACGAGGCCGACGTGACGTCATTGGTATGGTCTTTGAGTGTAAGTAGTTCATTCCCGGATATTGTATCCCACACTCTTGCTGTTCGGTCTCCGGACGTGAGTACCCGCTTTCCATCCGTACTGAATGCCACCGTGTAGAGGCCAGAAGTGTGTCCGGTCATCGTCGCGAGGAGGTTTCCGGTGATCGCATCCCAGACCTTCGCCGTCTTATCTCGACTCCCCGTGACAATCATGGTGCCATCGGCACTGAACGCCGCCGAGTTGACACCATTCGTGTGCCCCCGGAGCGTGAGTAATTCGGCATGGCAAAGCCGATGGAGGTAGCGCCACTCCCAGCCGCGAAACTCGGGTTTGGTGCTTTCGAGGAGTGACCGGGAACGAACCAGATTGCCCTCGCGCCACTCCTGGTGGGCCACATGCATCGTCCGGCCATATTCGATGCGAGCCAGTTTCTCCCGGGCGTCGGAGAGTTCATCCCGTGCTTTCTCGGTTTCCGCCTTTTCCAGTTCTAGCTGTTGGCGAGCCAACTCCGTCGTGTTCCTGGCATTCACCGCCTGACCGAGGAGAACGAGCACGACCGATCCGAAGATGGCCAGGGCGAGGACCGTGGCGGTCATGGCGTAGGCGACCGCCCGCGTCGGATTCCGCCGCGCCCACTTCGCGGCCTTCTCCACGGACCCCGCAGACCGCACGCTTACCGGTTCACCCGCAATGAACCGGCGCAACTCCTCCGCCAGTTCTCCGGCAGTGGAGTATCGCTCCCCGGGCTCCTTCGCCAAACACTTCATACAGATGAGGTTCAAATCTCGTGGAACACTCGATTCTCGCTTCTTTGGTGACTCGGGATCGACTTCGGTCACTTGCTTCAAAAGGCCGTAGGTGTCCTCGGCTTCAAAAGGGCGGCGATTCGTCAACAGTTCGTAGAGAATCACTCCCAACGCGTGCACATCTGCTTGCGGTCCAACGAACTTCGTGTTCCCCTTCGCCTGCTCGGGGCTCATGTACGCGGGCGTGCCCATGATCGCTTCTGTGCGCGTCAGGTCGTGGTTGGAGGGCTTCTTCGCCAACCCGAAGTCCACGACCTTCGGCTGCGGCGCTAACAAGATATTCCCCGGCTTCAAATCCCGATGCACGATCCCCTGATCGTGCGCTGCTGCCACGCCCAGGGCAATCTGTTCGACGAGTTTCGCGGCCTCCATCGCTGGCAGTTTCCCGCGGTCCTTCATCCACTTTGCCAGCGTTCCGCCGTCACAATATTCGAGCGCCATGTATGGCCGACCGTTGTGGTCGCCGACTTCGTAGACCTGGACCACATTCGGATGCGCGATCGCGGCAACCGCCTCGGCTTCCGCGAGGAAGCGGATCAAGTCCCGCGGCGTGGCGTGCTCGCCGGCGAGGATCATTTTCAATGCGACGGTGCGATTCAGGGCGAGTTGCCGGGCTTTGTAAACGACGCCCATCGCCCCGCGGCCGAGTTCTTCGAGGAT
>Ga0105047_10016298_pt1 | contig 11651 bp, 14 predicted proteins | sample MAT04_FD_78384 | JGI IMG/M metagenome (GOLD analysis project Ga0105047, IMG submission 78384) | Freshwater microbial communities from Lake Fryxell liftoff mats and glacier meltwater in Antarctica - MAT-04 (megahit assembly) | ecosystem: Environmental > Aquatic > Freshwater > Ice > Liftoff... | reverse complement strand
TTTTGTCATTTAAAAACCCTTTTATTCACGCTGTCTACTAAACAAAAAAAAGTCGCACATCTTCTTTATCCGATATAGGAAAAATATTCCTAAAATAAAACCACAAGCTCAATTATTTATATGGTAAATAAACATGATCAGGTTTTAATCATTTTTTAGCTTGCATTATTGAATAAAATGTCAATACATATATTGTGCTGATTTTAACAAGCCCTCCAGAAAATGATATAATATTTCTATACGTAATTTTAACAATCTATACTACCAATACAGTATATATAAGTATTCTGTATGGTATAGAAATACTATGAACTATATACATAGCCGCACAAATAAATACGGCTTTATTTCCCAGAAAAGCCAAGAAAGTGTAATTTAAATGGATAAAAAAGATTTTGGATTATTGCTAGCTACCTTACGAAAAGAAGTACGAAATGAGTTTAATGAAATAATGACCCAGAATGACCTGGCTGATCTTGCAAAAATTCCTCTAATCACTTTGCAAAAAATCGAACAAGGACGTCAGGCAAATATAAAATCTGATGTCTTACTAAACCTGTCAAATGCATTAAATTTGCCAACTAACGCCAGGCAAATCTTTTTTCTGGCATCACTTGGAATTAAAGACAGTGAACATATAAAACAAGATACTTCGCATGAATCTGTATTAACAGAACTTGTCAAAACTCTTTCCGAATTACAAAATCCTGCAATAATCATTGATGGATTCGGAGATATTCTTTATACAAATTCAAGTTTTCTTGAAGTGCATACTTTTAAACTCAGCCAATTCGACTCACCCCACTTACTATCAAAACATAACATAAATCGGCTCTTATTTGCTCCAGAATTTGTTAGCAACCAAAGGGTGCCCGGTGAAACATTTAATTATTTCTCACGCCAATCAATCTTAAATTTCAAGATTATGACCCTTAAATATCGGAATCATTGGTATTTACAAAAACTACTTCCCGAATTAAATCGTTATCCCTTCTTTCGCGAAAATTGGCAATCACCTACCTTTCATAATGAAGATATCTTCATTCAATATGTCCGCTCTACTCTAACCAACTCCGAATTTGGACAATTGAAATTCCTATCCAGTTTATTGCCTGCTACAACCAGTCAGGGTGATTTATATCTTAATAGTTTTCAACCCCTGGATATGCATACAGAGCAGGTTTGTGCTCAACTTGCCCAAAAAGAGGAACTCAACCCTATCCGAGTTTCTAACTGGCCAAAACCACCAATGCCATCCAGCCAATTAGATAAGACCTGACCTACTTGATTTTAGGGTTCGTTCCCCAGCAGACTGATACAACTACGTAAATTAAGTGAAATTAAGGTTTTTTTTGTTTTCGTCCTAATTTAGACTCGCCAGCCTTAAATGTAAATCCTATTTTCACAGTCAAAAATTGGTATAAACTAATTTAATGATTATGAACCAATCCACCCTTGAGTAACAGGATAAACTTTCCCAACAATGGATTTCAACACAACCTTTTCTTCCATTCCCGGCCCAGACGCCAAACGGATCGCTACGCGAATCAGCCCTCAGGCAGAACACGCTTTGCGGTCGGGACATCCCTGGATTTTTGATCAAGCCATCACTGAGCAAAGCCACTCTGGTAAGCCTGGAGATCTGGCTGTCATCTTCGATGAACACCGCCGCTTTCTCGCAGTGGGACTGTACGATCCCACATCACCAATCCGTGTGCGAATCTTGCAATCAAGACTACCCGCAACGATCAACGCGGAATGGTTTAAGGACCGTCTGACCGCAGCGGTTAATATACGCGTACCCCTGGTTGAACAACCTGCCGAAAAAGCCACCACTGGCTACCGGCTTGTTCACGGAGAGAATGATGGTTTACCCGGGCTTGTGATCGATCGCTACGCTGAGACATTGGTCATCAAGCTTTACACCCCGGGCTGGATCCCCCATTTGAAAGAATTCTGTTCTGCTTTGGCGCAAGTAAGCCCGGCTGCAAGTTTGATTTTGCGTTTCAGCCGGTCGATGCTGAAACAGCCCGAATTCCTGTCCGGGCTAAGGAATGGGCAGGCACTCTCTGGGCCGGCCCCCTTGGGTCCGATTCTTTTCCAGGAAAATGGCCTGACCTTTGAGAGCGACCCAATTCTTGGACAAAAGACAGGTTTTTTCCTCGACCAGCGTGACAACCGATCACGAGTTGAACGCCTCTCCGCAAACAAATCTGTGCTAAATGTTTTCTCTTATACTGGCGGGTTTTCTGTTTACGCGGCTCGTGGTGGTGCGAAACAAGTAGTTAGTGTGGACATCAGCGCTCCCGCGATGGATGCTGCAGTACGTAATATGAACTATAACAATTTACCCACCGGTGGATCGCTTGACCATGAGACTATAGTTGCAGACGCCTTTGAAGTTCTAGCAGACATGGCATTTGAAAAGCGACTGTTTGACCTGGTAATCATCGATCCTCCCATGTTCGCCCAAAGCCAGACGCAAACTGCCGCTGCGCTGGCTGCCTATCAACGATTGACTCGCCTCGGGCTTGGAGTATTGCGGCGAGGTGGTATGCTGGTTCAGGCTTCCTGTTCAAGCCGTGTCGACGCCGAGGACTTTTTCAAATGCATTCAGCAAGCTGCGAGAGAATCCAACCGCCGCTTGACAGAAATTGAACGAACCGGTCACGGGCTGGATCATCCTATTGGATTTAAAGAAGGCGCCTATCTAAAATGTCTGTTTGCCAGAGCGGCTTAAGCGGCCTTTTCATTCTCGCAACCAGGGATTTTGACTAATCAAAAACGGCCAACCTCTACACGAAAACTTACGGCCAAAATCTATCCATCAGCTATTCGCTAACCCAACACTCCACTCATCCGGCGCACTTTGCAACAGCCCGAAAGCTGCGTAACCATCATCGAGCATCATCTGAACCGCAGTCTGCATTTCAATTTCGCCGCGCATGGATGGGCGTATTTTGGACAAATATTCCCAGATCGTGTATGGGAATATAAACATGATTGAAGCGGCATACGGACTCATAATTTCTTCCAGTTTCGGCTTTTCAATTATTCGTCTTACCTGTCCATGCGCATCTATATCCACGCTTGAGCGCGCCACCAAATTATCTGGGGAACATTTTTTTAAGCTCATGGTGATATGCGCACCGCGCTTCGTGTGGGCTTCAACCAGATCGCGTAAGGAATTTTCTTCCAGGATGTAATCGGTTGCCACCACCATCACAGGTTCATCCCGCACCCATTCGCGCGGTACACTTTTCAACGCATCGCCATTACCGCGCAATTCGTTTTGGTGAGCAAAGGTCACCTGCAAATTCCACCCGGAACCATCACCTACAAACTCAAAAATCTTATGTTCAAGGTAATTAGTTACGATGCAAACGCGCTCAACGCCCGCTTTTGAGACAGCGCACAAAACGTAATCCAGAGTCGCCCGTCCGTTGACCGATAAGAGCGGCTTGGGTGTTTCATCTGTGTAGGGACGTTGGCGTTTGCCGCGTCCCGCCGCAAGTAATACTGCTGATCGAATCATCTAATCCCCTTGCTTGCCGAAAAAATACCATCCCCCATTTCGGCAACAAAAGCGCGGGAAGGCAGCTCAGGGTATCTTGCTGAAAATTTTTCAGCAATTTCATTAACCGAATATTCAGCCTGTTTTCGGTTAGCCAAAGCAATGACGCACCCGCCGTAACCACCGCCGCTGAAACGGCTGCCGTACACTCCAATTGCACTGCTGGCGATCTCGTGCAGCTCAATCAAAACCTGGGTTCCAGATTCATAATTATTGATCGACGAATGGCAGGATTGATTCATTAACCGGCCAAATTCTTCCAGATTCGATACTTCCCAGGCCGTTTTACCAGCGAAAACTCGCTCAACTTCTCCAAAATAATGGCAGGCGCGGCGGCGTAAATTTTCAGCCAGGCTCATCTTCTTTTTATCAAATAATTCCCGCGGCACATCCGATAGCTTCCAGGCGCCGTTTTGCAGCAGAGACGCCGCTTCATGACATTCCGCCACACGCACATTGAAACCGCTTCTGGTCAGTTCACGCGAGATACCTGAATATGCCACGATCCATGCAAAGTCACCCGAAGATGGATCCGAAATAGGGGTTGCAGAAGCGGCAATTGTATCCATAAACAGCAAAGCATCTCTTCTTCCATAAACAATCGTCATCGGGTCGAGAATCCCATTTTGCAAACCAAGTTGTCCGCATTCGAGATCAAAATCCAGCTGCACCAGTTCGCTCTTCGACAGTTCGAGCCCATTCACATCTGCGAGTGCTTTGAGATAGGCCAGCCCCACCGAAGCAGACGAACTTAATCCTGCTCCAATCAACGAACCGCTGACATACGCGCGCATGCCGCACTGGATATTTTTCAACACACGCGCTGCAGCCTGCGCGTAACGCGCCCAATGCGTCCGGTCAATTTCGGCGCCGATCGAAAACCTCGTTTCACCAAATTGATCGCTGCTAAGATGAATCTCGCTTGAGTTTAGCCTGGAATATTCAAGCGTTGTGCCAAGCTGTATTGTGCGCCCCAACACGCAGCCGCCCTGATGATCAATGTGCGCACCAATTGGACAAATCCGGTAAGGGGAAAAAATCTTCTTCACTCGTTATGCGCCTTTCATTAATTTGTGCCAGCTAACCTCAAAGCGTTGCGTTCCAGCACGCAGGTCATCAACAGTCGTTCTTTTATATACCCCGGCTAGCAAACATCTGCTCCATATCCAGAAAGTTAATCTTAGCAGAGTCGCCTTCAATTGCCAATGCCGATTGGAAATTTTCCCAGGGCGAGAACAGCATCAACTGCCAGTCCTGCGCTGCTTCTCCGGGCAAAGATAAAAAACGGGCAGTGCCGTCTGGCAGAAAATCAACTTCCACCTCACTCAACTCGCCAGTCAAGCCTTTGCCTATCGCTTTCAGAAAAGCTTCTTTGCAGGTCCAGAGTCTGAAGAAATAGGAAGTCTTCTCTATATCACGAAGCGCACCAAGGTTGCGGCTTTCCCTCTCGGAAAAATACAGCTTTCCAAAATGATCTTCGTCAAGCATCGGATGTACATATTCAAGGTCAATCCCGGATCGGCGTTTCAGGGAGAACAGATAAACCACCCTATCATCCGAATTCGCCAGGTTGAAGTTTAATTCACTCTTATGAAATGGGTCAAGCATCGGTTTTTGATGAACCGAATAGCAAAACCTGACCAACGCAGGATCTATATTCAAATATGCACCCACCAGAATCCTGAGCATTCCGCGTCCGGCGATGTAACGCTCGCGATGTATCTCAAAACGAAAACGCTGTGCACGCTGGCGCTCTTCCACAGCGAGCAGTGAATATAATTCTTGCTTCCGTCCGTTTTGAATAAGTGAAGCCTGCCAGATATGAACAGATTCACCGGTCAGTTCAAATCTGACCGGTGAATCTGGGTTTTGGATTTGGGGCTGATTAACTGTCATACAACTCTATTTTGGCAACTCACGCTACTCTGTAACTTGACTGGTCATGCTTCGCGGCGCTTTTGCATGATGACCGTACCGATGAAAAGCACCAGGATGATAATCGACTGAGCGCCCCAGGTGGTATAAAGCGTGTTCAGGTAGGTGGTGCGATCCTCTTTATTGATAAATGTCCAGCCATAATCATCCTTGTACCGCCGGATAGTCGATTCAGCCGAGCCAACTGCGATGGCTCGCTTAACCTTGAGTTCGGTCAGGTCCGTCTGATAAGTCTCGATGGCGGTCTTGTAGTTGTCCTGTTCTTTTTTCCAATCATCGATCTTCGTCTGGTAGTCGGTTCGGATCTTATCGACATCCTTATTATAAACGTCAAGATCGGCCAGGTATTTCTGCAGAAGCAGCACATTGTTGATGTCAGCCGGTTTAGCCGGTGGATCCGGGAATTTAGGTTCGGCAGGTTGAGCGCCAGGTTCAGCGGGTTTGGCCGGGTCTGGTTTGTCAATCGCTGCATCAAAGTATTTTCCCAGCCCTGGGAAATTACAGCTTGATTCACGCAGAGCATTTTCGCCCATGCAACTGCAGTTTGCGTTTTTCTCACTCAAGGTCATGTCATCCTGTTCAGACTTGGGTTTTGCCCAACAGGCATCCGCTGCCACATCTGAACCCGCTCCGCCAATTGCAACTGCCGCCTGAAAAGCCCAGCGGCTGGAAGCTGGCGCGGTGGCCGAACTGGGCAAGGGCACGAGCGCGCCGCTCATCACCATTTGCGGAATGATAAACATGATCAAGATTAAAGGGGCCGAGTTGGCATTGGGAGCCAGCGCCGAGGTGCGTTCCCAATAATGCGTATATTTTGCCGGGGTATTAAAGGTGTGCAGCACCCGCATATACTCATTTTGAGTCTGTTTGACTAACTCTGGCAGATCAACCGGAGGAAGAGGCTCCATCAGGGCCAGTGAGGCGCGTGTCATGGCTTCCACATCCTGCTCCAGGGCAACTTTCTGCTGGTGGTTGAAACTTCCGCAACTTCCAAAATCGATAAATGTCAGCTGGTTGTTTGGACGAACCAGGATGTTAGCGGGGTGCGGGTCTGAATGAAAGAAAACGTTCTCATCCGCGCTCCAAAACTCCGCCCAAAGAATGCGTCGGGCAACAATGGCCGGGTCAATGTTCAACTGTCTCAGCAGTGTTTTCCCTTGAGAAGTGTTTTGCTCCACGATCGCAATCACTTCCCATAACCATAGACCCGAAACAAATTCCTGCACCAGCACTTCATCGCCTGAAAGATCAAAATGAACCTTTGGAGCTGTGAAAAAATCCTTGCCAGATTTGCCAACATTTCGCCTGAAAATATCCTGGAAGCGGCCTTCGCGCCGGAAATCCAGCACCTCCATCAATATTTGGCGCAGCTCAATGGCAGGTTGCGGGTGAAACCGGGCCGGATCAGTGTCAGGAATTCCACAAAATCAGTAATCCAATCCAGCACCTGCAGATCGGCTCTGAACAATTCAGCTATACCTGGACGCCGCACTTTAACCACTACTTTGGGGCCATCCTTGAACGTAGCCTGGAAAACGCATGCGATCGAAGCTGAACCAATCGGTTTCGGGTCAAATACATCAAACACTTCCTGCCAGGGACGTTCGATGGCCCTCTCAATAGCCCGCAAGGCCAGTTCAGTTGGAAAGGGAACCATACGGTCGAGCATTTTAGACAGCTCAACACAATATGCCCAGGGTACCAGGTCAATACGCATCGCTATTTGCTGTCCAAGTTTTACAAAAGTACCGCCTGGGTTTTCCAATGCTTGCCGCAGGCGCACCGCACGTCTTTCAACTGTATCACGCCTGAGAATCTTATCGAATAAATTGCCAAACACAATGGTTGCCAGCACACTGAACCAGGTAAAAAAACAGGCCTACACTTTTCCATTTGTTCACTCTAAAATGCAAAGGTTCCACAAAAGGCAGCCACTGGGCTTTTACCAGGGAATGTACCGGATTTTTGGACACGCACAGATATTTACCCCCGGCGAGCGCTTCAGGCAGCTAAATACGCGGGTTGAGAAATTGCTGGCTGACTGGTCAGATAAAGCACCGCCGCGCCCGCTGCATGTACTTGGGGATATGACCCGTATGCGCTTGATGATGCTGCTCGGACTTGACCTGGCTTCACGCCGCAGCCCGGAGCAGGCCATGGAAAATGCCCGTAAAAACCTCGACCGGCTGGAAGAGTTTGCCCTGGTCCTGTTCTGGCAAGCCGTATCCGAATGTTACCCGGATCATCCAGCCTTGAAGACTCAGCCCTGGGCAAATGCCTGGCGTATCCACCTTGACCCGGAGAAATGGGAAGCCGATGGGGTTTTTCAGTTTGAAACCGCCCCCCGCCCGCTTCAATCCATGCGTGATAATTTTTCCGGTATCTTTGGTCCGCAAACGCTGCGTGAGAAGCTTTTGATTAACCTTCCCTACAAGGTGCTGCATTGGGGCAATGGCTTCGTCTACTACAAGATCGCCTTCTGGATCCGCAAGCAGATCTATGTCAACAAACCCGCCATGTGGACCAGGTGGGCCTTGGTGCATGATTACTCTTCGAAAAAATAATCTTCTTCAAGTCACCTATTTATCACAATCGAAGTTAGCTAAAAAATGGTGGAAAATATTTTAATATTCCTCGGCGTATTCTTGCTGTTTGCCGTTGTAATAATTGCTTTGCGGTTGAGCAAACCCTGCCGACGATATGCTGGACCGACTTCAGTATCCAATGTCTATGATCTTTGGACGAATGACCCCAAGATTAAGTCCTATTGGGGAAACCAACTGCATGCCGGGTATTATGGCAAGCCGCCTACGGCATGTTCCGCGGCCAAAAACCGGCCACTGCCTAACGCGCCAGGTAGCCTCCGTCTACTGTATAAAACGATCCGGTGACAAACGATGCCTTGTCAGAGCTAAGCCAGGCTACCAATTCAGCCACTTCCTGCGGCTTGCCGAGCCGCCCCATTGGACTCAGGCTCGCCAGCATTTTGTGAATATATGGGATTTCATCTTCTCCGCCAGCACTGATCATAGGGGTTTTAATGAATGCTGGTCCAACCACATTCACGCGGATGCCCAGTTGCGCGTATTCTAGCGCCGCAGTGCGCGTCAAGCCAATAACCCCATGTTTGGCAGCTACATACGCAGGCGAGGTGGCAAAGCCTACCTGACCAAGCACCGAGGCCATGTTCACAATCACCCCACTATTGTTCTTGAGCATGGCGGGGATCTCATAACGCATGCAGTAAAAAACACTCGAAAGATTGGTCCGTATCACACGATCCCAATCATCCAGGCTGTAATCTCCGGTCAGACTCGATTCGCCATTGATCCCGGCAATATTGCAGGCAATGTCCAGCCGTCCAAATTTCTCCAGCGTAAAATCCACCAATTCTTCGCATTCACCCGGCATGGAAACATTTGCCTGAAAAAACAGCGCCTCCGCGCCTGTGTTACGGATATTTGCCACAGTTTCAGAACCGTTCTCCTCGTTAATATCCGCCACCACAATTTTAGCGCCACCACGCGCGTACAATTCAGCCACGCTTCGCCCAATCCCCGAACCGCCGCCAGTCACAATTGCAACCTTTTTTTCAAAATCAGCCATTAAAGTCACCCTTTTCAGATCTTATTTTCATCAACACGGTCTATCTTATCCCAAACATCGATCCATTTCAACGAGCAATGAATACCCTTTGGAAAAATATCAAGGTGGTGAACACAGAATAAAAATGGATCGTTTGTTTCCCAGGCAAATCCCAATTGTTTGATATTGAATATTATTGGCATTTTAAACCGCCTTTCTTGAAAAAGTCAAATTGATTGTCTCAGCAACGATCCCCTGGAACCCGTTCGTGCTCCTGATGGGTTATCGGGATGGGGGGTAACATTGCTCAATCGGAATATTCAGCAGCTGCTGGCTGATGACGAGGATACGCACATCCGGACACATACTGGTAACGGTCTCGGCAAACTGCGCGCAAGCCGAAAGCAAATGATCACAGTGGCCAAGGATCAGCAGCAGGTTTTTTTCACGCAAATATTCAATCAGCGTAACAGTCAGGGGTCGATCTGGATCCAGTTGAATGTCCAGCACAGCAGAAATGGTTTGCAGCACTCTGGTTGGATCGTGCAGATCTTTCAGCTCCACCATCCAGGAATTGATCGGTTAAGTGTGCGCCAATTGCCAGAGCAAGCCATTCGCCTTCACCCAACAAAGTGACAACCTGGCTGGATGCAACCAACATCTTTCCATGTGCAATCTCATCTTCGCCAGGACTAACACCATCGAGAAGCGGAGGCAAATTACCAATCACAACACCATTTTGGGAAGCAAGCACCACATCACCCCGGGAATGACTTGGTTGTGCCGCCGCTTCTTCCAGATGTTGTGAAAGAATGGTTTGTTCATCAATATTGGAGAATGGGACACGGCCAGTCACCATTTCATAAAGCATCACGCCCAGCGCATATAGGTCAGAACTGATGTCAGCTGGCTGTCCTGCGATCACTTCAGGCGAAAGATAAAAAAGCGACCCCGCCAGGCTGCTTTCGTAAGACAGGTTTTGTATGCATCATGGGCGGGCCAGACTAAAATCCGCCAGTTTTGCTGTGTATTGAAAACCATTTTTTTTAACCAGTACGTTCCCTGGCTTAAGATCGCGGTGAACTACTCCGTGGCTATGCGCATTGTGCAGCGCGCCACAGATCTGTTGTCCGAAATCAATGATACGCGCATAGGAGTAATTAAGCATTTTGTCCAAACCCACGCCCGGCACCAATTCCATCACGATAAGAGTTAACGGCTCACCTTTGCCGGTGTCGAAAGTACCTGTTTCATATACACTGACAATGTTAGGGTACTTCAGCCCGGCAGTAATCTGCTTCTCAAACTCAAATTGTTCGCGTGTCAGGACATTCGCCTCATTAAAGTTGATAATCTTGACGGCAACGTCCCGCTTGTTTGGGATGTCATGAGCACGATAAACAATACCCATTCCACCTCTGCCAATTTCAGCCTCCAGGCGAAAACGTCCGTCAAGCAGCGCGCCAACCCCAATTGAGCTACTCGGCTCAGATTCTGATGAATCCAAAGAACCAGCCGGTGTCCCGGCGGTATTATGGATTCTAAATGCTTGCGAAAGACGTGCAAATAATTTCAAAGCCATCAATGTGATTATATTCCGAATGCGATAACTTATACAAAGTGCGGGCATTTTTAATTTTGATTCTCCAGGTCTTAGCATAACCTCATCTTTTAGCCTGCACGCCATCGGCGTATTTAATAATAAATCTCGAAAAACTACGAATGATCTTGCCAGAAAAGATTTACTCACATTTGATTTAAGTTGGCTACGGTTTTTCTACAGAAACGAACCTCATTTATCTCCGATATGAGTATAATAATTTAAAGCAATTACCATGCGCATTCTTTTAATTTCAGATATTCACTCCAATCTTGCCGCACTGAATGCTGTGATCAAAGACGCTGGCGATTTCCGACAAGTCTGGTGCCTGGGCGATGTGGTCGGCTACGGGCCAGAACCAAACGAATGCATTAATCGCTTGCGTGAGTTCGATCTCACCTGTGTGGCCGGGAACCACGATCTGGGGGTGACAGGCAAAGCAGGTCTTTGGGATTTCACTCAAGATGCGCGCGAGATGATTTTCTGGACCCGCCACAATCTCACCAGTTCCAACCGCGACTGGCTGGAAGCATTACCAGACACAATGCTTAATATCAGGAACGAAATTTCAATAGTACATGCCAGCCCGCGTGATCCGTTATGGGAATACATCGTGGACCCTGGTGTGGCGAGAAGCAACCTGGATTTTTCACTACACGCGTTTGTTTAAACGGGCACATCCATATCCCGATCATTTTTCGCAAACACTGGGACGGCATAAAGGTTCTGGAAGAAGAACTGCGCGTTAATTCACCGGTTCAGCTGACCCTCGACCGGATGCTGATAAACCCGGGCAGCGTTGGATAACCGCGCGATGAAGACCCGCGAGCAGCCTATGCCCTGATCGATCTCGAAACGCTGACCTTGACCCACAGGCGCGTGCAGTATGATTTTACGATCACCCAAAATTTGATGAAACAGTCCAGGCTGCCCGGCCGCCTGATTAGAAGATTGCGT
>Ga0105047_10016297_pt1 | contig 11651 bp, 5 predicted proteins | sample MAT04_FD_78384 | JGI IMG/M metagenome (GOLD analysis project Ga0105047, IMG submission 78384) | Freshwater microbial communities from Lake Fryxell liftoff mats and glacier meltwater in Antarctica - MAT-04 (megahit assembly) | ecosystem: Environmental > Aquatic > Freshwater > Ice > Liftoff... | reverse complement strand
TTCAGCAGTACACGTTCCCGGTCGAACTCAACGACGTGACGCGTCCGTTCTTCGAGCAGACGGCCAAGGTGGAAATGCCTTCGATCGCGGCCGCCATGAAGGCACTGGTCGCCAACCCGGCCGACACGGCAGCGGCGCGTATCATCTCCACCGATCCGCGCTACGCGTCGATGTTACGCACCACGTGTGTGGCCACGCGACTGTCCGCCGGACACGCCAACAATGCGTTGCCCCAGACGGCCACCGCCAACGTGAACTGCCGGATCGCCCCCACGAGTACGGGCTCGCAGGTGAAGGTTACGCTCGAACGCATCATCGGTGACGCGGCGGTGAAAGTCACGGGCTCACGCGAGGATCGGAAAGACGGCGCCCCGGGGGCGATCAACGCCACGTTGCTGCAAGCCACCACGCAACTCACGAACACGATGTTCGGCGGCGTGCCGGTGATTCCCACCATGAGCACCGGTGCCACGGATGGCTATCGGCTGCGCGCCGTGGGCATCCCGACCTACGGCGTCAGCGGCATCTTCTCGTCGCCCGGCGAAACCAACGCGCACGGGCGCGACGAGAAGTTGCGCGTGAAGAGCTTCTACGACGGACTCGACTTCCTGTACGCACTGGTGAAGCAGGTGGCCGGTCCGAACGCCGGCAGGCCAATTTCCTGACTAAGCCTTCATGCCAGGTTCGCTGTCGATCACGGCGCGCGCGATATCGACCATGCGCACCGAGCGATCCTGGCTGCTGCGCTGCATGATCCGATACGCCTCCTGTTCGCTACTACCTGTGCGGCGCATCAGCAAACCCTTGGCGCGTTCGATCAGCTTGCGCGCTTCGAGCTGCTCCTTGGCTTCGGCCGCCTCACGACGGGCCGACAGCAGCTCACGCGCTCGCGTGACCGCCATGCGTAAGGTGGCATCGAGCGCGGCCGGCGGCGTCGGCTTGGGCAATAACGCCACTGCGGTGCTGCGCAGCACGTCGGCCGAGCTCATCGTGAGAGACAGATCGCCCGTGATGAGCACCACCGCGGTCCCGGGCAGCGCCGCCGCGATCTCTTCCGCAGCCTGGACGCCACTGGCGCCGGGCATGTGCATATCGAGCAGCACTGCATCGGGCGTGAACTGCTGCGCCTTGGTGATAGCCTCCGTTCCGCTCTCGACCTCAGCGACCACCATGTGACCGAGCACACCAAGGAGGTCGACGAGGGTAGACCGCTCGAGCGCGTTATCTTCAGCCACCAATATGCGAATGGTCGACGGCAAATCCGACATTTGTTACTCGTTTGAAGAAGCGGGAGCAAAGACTCCCGCAATGTGAGCCTGCAATTCGGCGGCGCGCAACGGCTTACGGAGGACAAATGCCGCGCCGTGCGACTCACCGGTATTGACCATGGGTTCCCATCCGGTAATCACCCCGACCCGTACGTCAGGGGCCTCGCGACGAACATACCGTAGCAGGTCCCAGCCGCTACCGTCGGGTAAGCCGACATCCGTGAGGAGGAGATCGTACGGAGTGCCAGCACCGCATGCGAGGTTTTCCCGCGCGTCGGCACAGGTGCTCACGGCGTCTACCCGGTGGCCATCGGCTTGGAGGATGCGTCGCAGGAACTCGCGACCGTCGTCATGGTCCTCGACCACGAGGATATACTTCGGGACCACCGCCTGAGGCGCGACGGCTGGGGCCGCCTCCCGTTGTGCGGTAGTCCCAACGGCACGAGGTAGACGCAGTGCAACTTCTGTTCCACGTCCGGGAACCGACGAAATCGTCGCCGTGCCACGGTGCCGACGGGCGATGCCGTACACCTCGGCCAACCCCAGTCCCGACCCTTTCGACCCCTTCGTCGTGAAGAACGGCTCGAAGGCCCGCTCCTGCACATCGGCACTCATCCCCGCACCGGTGTCGCGGATCGCGAGACAAGCGTCGGCCCCTTCCTCGAACGTGCGCATGGTGAGCGTCCCTCCCGCGGGCATCGCGTCGACCGCGTTCTGCACGAGATTGAGCAGCGCTTCACGGATCTCGCCCGGCAGACCGCGCGTATGGACCGCGGGCGCGAACTGGCGCTCGATGCGGATCGCTCCGCTCTCGCTCGATCGACGCAAGCGCATCGGTTCGGTGAGGTCGAGCACCTCCTCGGCCAGTGCCGTCAGCTCGACCGGCTCGTCGCCACCGGCATGCACCGGCTCCTGCCGGATAAAGCGACCCACCCGTGACGCGGTCGCGGCCCCGATCTCCGCCGCCTTGTGAATGCGATCAGCATAGTCGCGCACGGCATCGGGCGACTCGGCGTAGTGCCGCAGCAGATACGCCGCCGCCATGATCGGATTGAGCGCGTTGTTCACATCGTGCATCACGCCGGCCGCCAGCTGCCCAACCGCGCTCAGCCGACGTTCGCGCAGACGATCTTCCTGTGTCGCAATCAGCGCGCGCGAACGCGCTTCCACCAGCTGCTCGAGGTGTTCGCGCTCACGCGCGACCTGCTGATGCAGCTCGGCCTCGCGCGTTTCGCCCTGCCGGAGCTGGCGTTCGAGGCGCTCACGATCGGTGACGTCACGATCGAGCAGCACCACGCCCGTCACGTCCTGCTGTTCGTTGCGGATCGGCGAGGCAAACGACTCGATTATGCGCTGTGCACCGAGACGCCGCACTTCGAGCAGCTGCCGCCGCACCACGTGGCCGGCCAGCGCACGCATGGCCGGCGAATCGAGAAACGACAGCGGACGGTTGTTGGCGACATCGTGCGGTGCGTCGAACTCCCACAACTCGCGCACCGTCGCTGGCGGTCGCGTGGGATGCTCGAGGTCGGCCAGCCCGTTCGTCTTTAGAATGCGCCCCGCCACATCGGTGATTCGCACGGCGGAGGGCTTGAGATCCATCAAGGTCGAGAGCTCGCGGTCGACCCGTGCCGCCTTGGAGCGCTGTTCGTCCTGTGCCGTCGCATCGGTGGCGGTGAGCAGCAGCAACGTGTGATCGAACGACACCGCGCGCACATCAACCATGCGCCCCTCGCGACCGATCGGCAGCTGTTGCGTGGTCGGCGCTTCTCCCGCCAGCACGCGCTCGAGTAGTGCGACACCGGCCGACCCCAACGGCAGGAGCACGACGTTGCTCGACTGCGACGACAAGGGCGCGCGGGCATCGACCACGAACCAGTCGCGCCCCAGCGTATTGACCGCATACAGCATCCCCGAACGCAGAAAGAGCGCCGCGGCCGACGGCAGCGCCTCCAGCAATGCCGTCGCACGCGCCGGATCGGGCGCGCCATCATTCGTTGAATTCTGCGTATCCATCTGGTACAAGAGTAGCGACGATTGGTCCCACCCGTCAAACGTGTCGGCGGCAGGCAACGGCCCACCGGCAGCGTGATTTGCGTCCGACCAGTAGCTTGGTGCTATGTCTCCTTCGTTTCGCTCGACACTCTGGCGGGTCCTGCTCGTGCAGGCCGTCACGCTGGCACTGCTCGGGTACCTGCAGTCGCGCTACACCCTGATCACGCCGTAGGCCTGATGCATTGGATCAACTGGGCCATCGTCGCGGCGTACCTGACCATCGTGGTCTTCGACGGCCTGCGCCGCACGCGTGGTACCACGAACATCGAAGGGTACTTCCTCGCCAATCGCAGCCTCCCTTGGTGGGCAGTCGGCCTGTCCGTCATGGCGACGCAGCTCTCGGCGGTGACCCTGATCGGCACCACCGGCCAAGGTGCGACCGACGGCCTACGCTTCGTGCAGTTCTACTTCGGACTGCCGATCGCGATGGTCATCCTCGGGGTCACCATCGTGCCGTACCTGCACGGCGCGAAGGTGTACACGGCGTATGAGTTCCTCGAGAAGCGCTTCGACGCCAAGACGCGCTCACTCACGAGCTTTCTGTTTCTCCTCTCGCGCGGCATGTCCTGCGGCACCATCCTCGCCGCTCCGAGCGTCGTGCTGTCCGCGATCTTCGGGTGGGATATCACGTGGTGCGTGGCCCTGATCGGCATTCCCACGGTGATCTATACCGTGCTGGGCGGCGTGCAGGCGGTCACCTGGGCCGACGTGAAGCAGATGTTCGTGATCGTCGGCGCGTTGACCGCGATCGTCGTGGTGCTCATTGTGCGCATGCCGGTTCCGTTGGACAACGCGCTCGAGATCGCCGGCGCCACCGGCCGTCTGCGCGTCTTTGATTTCTCGTTCAACCTCTCGGAGACGTACACGTTCTGGTCGGGGATCCTCGGCGGCACGTTCCTCATGCTATCGTACTTCGGCACCGATCAGAGTCAGGTGCAACGTTACCTTGCCGCTAAATCGGTCGACGAAGCACGCAGTTCGCTGCTGATGAGCGCATACTGGAAGATCCCGCTGCAGGCACTGATCCTGCTCATCGGCGTGCTGGTGTTCCTGTTCTATACGTTCACGCCGGCACCGATGCTGTTCAATCCGCAGCACAGCGCTCAAGTGCAGCAGAAGGAGCCGGCCACGTTCGCCGCGCTCGAGGCACGCTACTCCACGGCCATCACGCAGCGCGACGCCGCTGCACGCCAGGCGTCGGCCGATATCGACCGCGGCTCGGATGCCGCCACGACCAGCGCCCTATTTGCCTTCCGGAGTGCGGACTCGTCGGTGAACGTGGTGCGCAAGGAGGCGCTGGCCGCAGCAGGGCGCGTGACCGGTGAGGCGTCGCGTGATGTGAACTATATCATCCCGCGCTTCGTACTCGACCATTTGCCGCTGGGCTTCGCTGGTGTCTTCCTTGCCGCCGTGCTCGCCGCCGCCATGTCGAGCATCGCCGCCGAGCTGAACTCGCTGTCCACTGCCACCGTGGTGGATTTTTATCAGCGATGGTTCAGGAAAGAAGGCAGCGACGCGCACTTCCTGTTCGTCTCGAAGGCCTCCACTGCCGTGTGGGGCGTGTTTGCCTGCGTCGTGGCCGTGTACGCCGCCAACCTCGGCTCACTGATCGAAGTCGTGAATCGCTTCGGATCGTTCTTCTACGGCTCGATCCTCGGCGTGTTCATCCTCGCCATGATCCCACGCACGAAGGCGCTCGGCGCGTTCGTTGGACTGTTGAGCGGCATGGGCGCCGTCGCCGCCGTGTCGCTCGGGGTGCCCAGTGTGAGCTTCCTGTGGCACAACGTGATCGGGGCGGTGGTGGTGGTAGCGGTTGGTACAGGTTTGAGTGTGGGCGGGGGGACGAGGATGGAGGAACAGCAAACCCCCTAGGAAGCAGTGGGGAGGGTTTCAGGAAGCAGGGAGCAGGCATCGTTCCCCTGCCTCCTGCCTCCTGAGACCCTCCTTCCTCTTTCCTGGGGAGTTCGAGTTCGTCGTCCTCTCGGACGTGTCTTACATCTTCGGCTGCCCCACCACCGCCCCCCCGGCCACCAGATTCGCCAGTATCCTTGCCGCACCCGGCACGCCGTTCGGTAGCTGGCGGAACAGCGCCAGCGTGACGTACACATAGCGTCCCTTACCCAGTGGGGCCACGAGTACACCGCCCTGCTGTACGGGCTCGTTCGGATCGTTCATCGCGAGCAGCGGTGTGTAGCGCTTGTCGAACGTGCTCGGCATGTACGTCGCGCGTTCCTGTGCCCAGTCGGCCCAGTCGGCGGCGCCGATGCGGTTGGGGCCGATCAGCAACGGGTGCGCGGGCTGTAGCACGGTCACCGGTGCCTGCTCCATCGTGACGCGCGCCGCCGGGCGCGTCCACTGCATGGGGTACGGCAGCACGCTCGGGAATCGGTTCATATCCTGGGCACCATACTGCACCACGAGTGTACCGCCCTTGTTGGCGTAGTCGAGCAGACGCCCGTTGTTTCGCACCAGCGCATCGCTGGCTTCATAGGCGCGCGGTCCTACCACGATACTCGTGAAGCGCGAGAGGTCCGTGCTGGTGATCATCGACGGTTCGATCTTCTCCACCGCGATGTCGAGCTGTTCGAGCGCTTCGAGTCCGGTGTCACCGACGCCCTTCACGTAGCCCACGCGAGCGCGCGGCGGCAGCTTCACGACTACCGCCGAGAGATACATGCCGGATCCGCCGTACAAACGCATCGGCGTGATGTGGTCATACTGGATATTGAACACGCTGCGCGTGCTCATCGCACCATCGTGCAAAGCGAGCGCGATTAGCTCCAAGCGGCCTTCCTTCACGACACCGCGCACACGGAACGTGAGTATCATGACGCCATCGGGACCCAGCGTGCGTGTTCGCTCCACCGAGTCGGCCTTGAGCCCCTCGGGAAGCTCCAACTTCACCGACACCTTGGTGTCATGCGGATACGACGACTGAATACGCACCGGCACGATGCGCTCAACCGGCACGCCGGCACGGATGTACTCCATCGTGCTGCCAAGATTCACCGTGATTCCAGGCACCGCTGACACGGGCACCTGCTGATCGCCCTTGATGGGATCGGCGAAGCGATACACCACCGGCTCGTTCAGCGTTACCTCTTCGCCGGCAATAGTGAGCTGGGCCTGCACCATCGTGGCGCGCTGCTCCTGTTGCTGCGCTTCGTTGCGCGCGTCGATCGGTTCCTGAAACCAGTCCTGCTGCTTGCGCCCCAATGCACGCCACCACGGCGAGTTCGCCTGAAACGCGACGGCCCAACGGTTGAGTACCGCCGCACTGTCTGGGCGGATTGTCACGTCACCCGTTTCTCCCGCACGCCGACCAAGGCCCGCCACCAACGCATTCACCAGCTGCACCGGCGCGCGACCACGATTGAACACCGTGATCGTGACCGGCAAGGAATCGTTCACCGCAACCTTCACCACCTCGCGCACGGGAAACGTGGCGCGTGGAGCCGTGGCTTCCACCGCCACACCCGCCGCCAACACGAGGGAGCGTTCGGCGCGATCAATCGTGGTCACGAGGGCATCCCACAACGCCGGCGGTGCTTCGCCCGATGCGCGGCGAGATAAACTCGAGGGCGCGCCCGGGCTACCGGCGATCAGGATGCCCGGGCCGCTGCCGCTGGCGTTGCGCACCGCGCGAAACTGCCGGAGTGCCTGCGCCAACGGGACGACGATGGGTGACGGGTCATCCGCGCGATACGAGACGCGCGCCGACGCGATCGTGCGCAGCGCCGAATCGAGCATCGGCTGCGCCGACGCCGGAACCCTCGTCCGAAGTGCCGTCCACGTGGTATCGATACCGTCGAACAACGACTGCTCATTGCGCGCCATCTCCGGCCCGACCCGCGTGGCCTCACGCGACAGATACCCGAGGATCGTGCCCTTCCGTTGCAGTACGCCAAAGCCTTGCGACTTGTGCTGCGACCGACTCTCGGCCGCGATCTCGTAGTAGCTGCGGCCAAGTAGCGGGTCGTATTCACCCACGTTCACGCGCAGCGTGGCCGAATCGGGCGTCTGGCGCGCGCTGCGATAGAACTTCTGCGGCGTCCACGGCAAGCCGAAGCCCTGCACCGGGAACCGCACCGTGTCGGCGGCCAGATCATACGCTTCGCGTGCCAGCAGCCCCGACACCTGATGATGCCCGTGCCCGTCACGCGGCGTGCCACTGAAGAACGCCACCATCACGTGTGGGCGAAACGCGCGTACGACACGCACTACATCGCCGAGAATCGAATCCTTCGGCCAGTGCGTGTAGGTCTCTTCGGCGTTCTTGCTGAAGCCGAAATCGTAGGCACGGGTGAAGTATTGTCGGCCGCCATCGTTACGGCGCGCCGAGAGCAGCTCCTGCGTACGGATCGCGCCGAGCGCTTCGCCCAGTTCGTTGCCGAGCAGATTCTGTCCGCCGTCGCCGCGCGTGAGCGACAGGTACGCGGTCTCTACATGACGTCCCTTGGCCAGCCACGCGATCAGCGGCGTGTCTTCGTCATCGGGATGCGCAGCAACGGTGAGCACGCGCCCCGTGGTGCCAAGCCCAGCGAGGGTGGAGCCCAACGCTGCGGCGCCGCGATCGAGCGTCACGTTCTGCGCGGATATGGTGCGGCCACCAGCGACCAGCGCCGCGGCAATAGCCGCGGCGCTGGTCATCATCTGGTGGACTCGGGTGCGCCGAAGCGCCTTCACTGCCCCACCTGCATCGCTGAGCGCTCCACGGCCACTTCGCCGGTTTCCATGACCATCGCAATGATGCGCGCCTGTTCGGCCTGATGCGCATCCATGTAACCTTCAGCCGGGCTCGCACGCTCGGGACGTCCCACATAGCGCACACCGACCGATGCACCGGCCGACGCGCGCAGGCGCGGCTGCACATACGTCCACGCACCCTGATTCTTCGGCTCTTCCTGGGCCCATACGACCTGCTCGATGGCGGGATACAGATCCATGATGCGCACGATCTCCTCGTGCGGCCATGGATACAGCTCTTCCACACGCACCAGCGCCACATGCGGATTGCGCGTGGCCGCGAGCGACATGTCGTAATACAGCTTGCCGGTGCAGAACACGATGCGACGTACATCGTCGCGACGCTGCGAGGCGGTGGGATCGTCGATCACCGGCTGGAAGCCGCCCTGCGACAAGTCTTCGAGCTTCGACGCCGCCTGCGACAGGCGCAGCAACGACTTGGGCTGCATGCAGATGAGCGGACGACGTGACTTCCGCAGCGCCTGACGACGCAGCAGATGGAAGTACTGCGCTGGCGTGCTGCAGTAGGCCACCGTGAGGTTGCCTTCGGCACACAGCTGCAGGAACCGCTCAAGACGCGCGCTCGAATGCTCCGGACCCTGCCCCTCGTAACCATGTGGCAGCAGCAACACGACGCCACTGTCCTGTCCCCACTTCGCGCGGTCGGCCACGATGAACTGATCGATGATCGGCTGGGCCACGTTCACGAAATCACCGAACTGCGCTTCCCACAACGTGAGCGTGTCGGTGGCCACCGTGCTGAAGCCGTACTCGAAGGCCAGCACGGCCGTTTCGGAGAGCGCCGAGTTGAAGATCTCGAACGCGCCCTTCGCTCCCGGGAGATGCCCGAGCGGCGCGTACTTGCGTCCATTCTCGCTGTCGGCGAGTACCGCGTGACGATGCGAGAATGTGCCGCGCTCGGCGTCCTGACCCGTGAGGCGCACCGACATGCCGTCAGTGAGCAGCGTGCCGAACGCCAATGCCTCGGCGTGGCCCCACTCGATACCACCCTGTTCGCCCATCGTTTCACGACGACGCTCGAGCTGTTTCGCCAGGCGCGGGTTGGGGATAAGATCGGCCGGCCACGTGAGTAACGCCTCGTTCACGTACTGCAGCCTGTCCGTGGACACGTTGGTCGTTACTGGCTTCGGCGCTGCTACCGGCTCAGAAGGCCACGGCGCATGCTTCTCGCTGCCCAGGAGCGACTGCTTGAAGCGTGCATGCATGTCAGCATAGTTCTGAGACACGTCGAGTTCGATCGCGGCCGCTTCGGCACTCGTGAGTACGCCCTCTGTCACCAGACGAGCCGCCCACACCTGCGGCACCGTGGGGTGTCGGCGGATCTGCGCCGTGCGCACGGGCTGCGTGTACATCGGCTCGTCGCCTTCGTTGTGACCATGACGACGGTACCCCACGAGATCGATCAGCACGTCCTTCTTGAACGTGGCGCGATACGCACACGCCAGACGAACCGCCGTGATGCACCCCTGCGCATCGTCGGCGTTCACGTGGAAGATCGGCATCTCGAAACCCTTTGCGAGATCCGACGCATAGTGCGTGGAGCGCGCATCGATTGCGTCGGTGGTGAAGCCGACCTGATTGTTCACGATGATGTGAATCGTGCCACCGGTGCGGTACGCGTTCAGGTGCGAGATGTTGAGCGTTTCGGCTACAATGCCTTCGCCCGGGAACGCCGCATCTCCGTGAATGGCCACCGGCACCACGGCGAGCTCATTGCGCTCGCCCGGCTTGCCCGGCACGCGCTGCAACGCGCGCACCACGCCTTCGATGATCGGGTTCACCACTTCGAGGTGCGACGGATTCGGCGCGAGGCGTAGCTTCACGGCCTTGCCGTCCACATCGCCCGTGCCGACGAAGCCCATGTGGTACTTCACGTCGCCGGTGGCGTTCTCGTCGGCATGATCGTGCCGGCCTTCGAACTCGGCGAACAAACTTTCGAACGGCTTGCCCATCACGTTGGTGAGCACGTTCAGCCGGCCACGATGCGCCATGCCGATCACGATCTCCTGCGCACCCGAGCGTGCCGACTCACGAATCACTTCGTCGAGCATCGGAATGAGAGTGTCGGTGCCTTCCACCGAGAACCGCTTGTAACCCTGATACACCCGACCGATGAAGCGCTCGAGTCCGTCCACCTGATTCAGGCGACGCAGCGTGTCTTTCTTCTCGTCGGGCGTGAGATCGCGCGTGAGCACGCCATCACGAAACGCCCGCTGGAACCAGTTCCGCTCTTCGTCGACCTCGAGATGCCACACTTCGTAGCCGACGCGGCCGGCATACACTTGCCGCTTGCGCGCAATGGAGTCGGCGGCCGTCGCGAAGCGATCGTCACCGAGCGCGGACCCGGGAATCGCCTGCAAGTCGGCTTCGGTCAGCCCCCAGAACTCCGGGCTCAGATCTTCGGCGCCAGGTGGCGGCGAGCCGAGTGGGTCGAGCTGTACGGCATAGTGACCGTAGTTACGGATCGCCTGCTGGAGCGACGCAGCCGCTGCCACCTTTCGCAGGAACTCGACGTCGTAGGTCGCGCCCGCGGCCGGAGTTGGCACCGACAATGCCGCAGGCTGTCCGAACAGCGACTCGGCGATTCGGAAGTACTGGCGCCACGTCTCGTCCACACTGGCTGGGTCGTGACGATATCGCTCGAATTGTTCGGCAAAAATGCCGTCGTTGAAAACGCTCGTGATGGCAGCGGTCATAGCCTTCGAATGTAACGTCGGATTCCCGAAGACACAGGTGAGCGAAGCCCTTCGGGTGTCGATCGGCGGCCGCTCAGTGCGTGACGGGAAGCACGAGGGTGAACACCGATCCCTCACCGGGGCGCGAGACGACTTCAATGCGGCCGCCCAGCATGGTCGCCAGTCGACGCGCGATGTACAGCCCGAGACCAGTACCCCGGTGCCGACCGGCCGGCACATTCTCGATCTGAGAGAACGGTCGAAACAGCCGCTGCATATCGGTCGGTTCGATGCCCACTCCCGTGTCGCGCACGGCACACCGCACCGTGGCAACGCCGTCGGCCAGCGGCGAGCCGCGGGTCACCCGCACGGACACCTCGCCCTGTTCGGTGAACTTCACCGCGTTCTGGCAGAGATTGAGCAGGATCTGCCGCACGCGCGCCTCGTCGGTGTGCAGCGACGGGAGCCCTGCTTCCAGGTCGATCGAGAACTCGATCCCCTTTTCGCGGGCCAAGGGCTCCATGAACGGGTGCAGCGAGTCGAGCAACTCGGGCACACCCACGGTGGCGTTGCGCGCCGTGAGCCGGTCGGCCTCGAGCGAGGCGTAGGTCAGAATGTCCTCGATGAGCGCGCCAAGGTGTCGTCCCACGGTGCGCAGGCGCATCACGACGTCCTGCTGTTCCGGGGACAACGGGCCGAGGATCTGGTCTTCCAAAAGCTCGCTGTAGCCCTCTAGTGACGTCAAAGGGGTTCGAAGCTCGTGCGATAGTGTCGCTAAAAGGCTGGTTTTCGCCGCATCGGCGGAACGGGCGTCTTCCAGCAATCTGGCCTTCCAGAGCGCCAGCGCGGCGAGGTCGGCCATGACGCCCAATCGCTCTTCGTCCTG
>Ga0105047_10016295_pt1 | contig 11652 bp, 6 predicted proteins | sample MAT04_FD_78384 | JGI IMG/M metagenome (GOLD analysis project Ga0105047, IMG submission 78384) | Freshwater microbial communities from Lake Fryxell liftoff mats and glacier meltwater in Antarctica - MAT-04 (megahit assembly) | ecosystem: Environmental > Aquatic > Freshwater > Ice > Liftoff... | reverse complement strand
CGCAGTTTTCGAGGCCTTGCTTGTCGTCAAGGCCGGCGCGGTTGCCGGAGAAGACGATCTGGGCGGGGATGTTGGCCTTTTTGACGAGGGGCAGGCGGGCTTCGAGGTCTTTGATGATGGAGTCGTGATGTTCGACACGGTTGAAGCCGCGGCCGATGGGATTGGCCTTGACCATGGTGGCGACGGCGCAGGTGAGGCCGTATTTTTCGAGGGTGGGCCACTGCTCGGGGCCGAGGAGTTCAACTGATTTGAGGCCCATTGCCTTGCCCTCGCGGCAGAGGTCGTCGAGAGGCATGCCGCCGAAGCACCACTGACAGACGGATTGCTTGAGGGTGCCCTTCAATTCACGAGCGAGCGGTGCGGCGGGGTCGTCGCTGGGGCTGGGGCTGGGGCTGGGGCCGAAGGGGGCACCACGGGGAACCGGCGCGGCGGCCATGGCGGCGGCGGAGAGGACCGAGGCGGCCGAGGCACCGGAGGCAGCGATGAAATCTCGACGTGTCATGGCGTGGAGTGCTTTCGTGATGTTGGGCCATGGGGCCAGCGAGGTGATTACGGCGACTTGGGCGGGGTTGGCGCAGGCTTGGTGAGCACGCGATAGACCCGCTCAATGAGTCGATCATACCGATTCGGGACGAGGCGGTCATCAACGGCGCGCTGGGCGGCCTCGGCGGCTTGGCGAACGGCCACGCCATCACCTTGGCCGGAGGCGGTGGATGTTCCGCCCCCCCCACCGGGTTTGCTGTTTGGCGACATCCATTCGCCGATGACGCGGCCGCCGTCGGTGGAGGGTTTTTTGTCGCGGACGTCGAACGTGCCGTTCTCGGTGGCTTCTTCGCGCGAGGTCTTGTCGGACAGCGTTGGCTTGCCGCCGCCGGTGCCGGGCTGGTTGAACTCTTTGGGGGGCGATTGGGCGGGAAACTGACCGGGCTGATTGCGGTCGTTCCCGTCGGCACCAGCAGCGCCGGCGAGTTTGCGGGCCGCTTCCATGTCGCGATCGGTGGCGAACTTCTTGGCCAGATCCATGAGTTTCTGGCGTTCTTCGGGAGAGGCGTTCTCGAACATCTCGCGGGCTTTCTCACGGAGAGCCTGCGCGTTCTTCATGTCTTGGGCGGCGTTGGATTTGCCGGAGGCGAGTTTTTTGAGCTGGTCGGCGAGCGCGCCGAGGCCGCCGGGGGATTTTTCGTTGCCGCCGGGCTGGTTGCCTGACTTTGTGGCGTCTGGCTTTTCAGCGGTTGGTGAGTCGGAGCCGGGCTTGGAAGGATCGGGCTTGGCGAGGTCTGGCTTGGCGGGATCGGGCTTGGGTTGTGAGTTGCCGGGCTGGGCTCCATCTGGCTGGGCTCCGCCTGGGCCCTTGGGTTGCGAGTCGCTCTTGGGCGGCTGGTTGTTGCCCGCTTGGCCGGGTTCTTTGCCCACTTCAGGCTTGGCGCCGGGGGCCGCGCCATTAGGCTTGGCACCCTGGTTTGCGATGGGTTTCGCGTCAGCGGGTTTTTGAGAGTTCTCAGCACCGGACGGTTGATCGCCCGGTTTTGGCGCGGACGAATCAGCGCCCTGCGGGGTGCGGCCTTGCGGAGTGGCTGTGTTCTTCTCGCCGGGTTGGCCGGTGGCGGCGGGCTGCTTTTGGGCGGACGGGTTGGCTGCGGGCGAGGACCCGGCGCTGGTTGCGCCACCGGGCTGATCAGCGGGTTTGGGCTGTGGCGATTCGCCTGACTTCTGGCCGGGTTGGTCGCCGGGTTTCTCGCCGGGTTTCTCGCCGGGTTTGTCGCTGGGGCTGTCGCCGGGTTTTGTGGCGGGTTGGCCGTTGTCGTTGGATGCGGGTTTTTCGCCTGGCTGCGACGATGGATCAGTGCCGCTGGGTTGGGGGGCGGGGGTGGGTTGGGGGGTGTTTGGGCCGGGCGTGGGAGAGCTGGTCTTGTCGGGCGATTTTTCGCCGGGTGCATCGCCTGGGGAGCTGGCGGGTTTCTCGGCGGGCTTTTGGTCGGACGGATTGGCTGGCTTGTCGCCCGACTTATCGCCGGCGGGTGATGGCGCGGGCTTCTCGCCGGTAGGGTTGGCGGATGGCGATGGCGGTTGGTTCGCGCCGGTTCCGGGCTGCTTGGGGGCGCTGGGATCGGGCGTGCCTGGAGCGCTCGGGGGTGAGGACGTTGGCGAAGTCGGCGAGGTGGGCGAGGGCTTGGCCGCTGCGGGGCTCGCATCGGGACTGGACTTTTCGCCCGGCTGGTCGGCGGCCTTGTTCGGCTCGCCGGACTTGCCTTGCTCGGTGTTTGGCTCGGCAGTCTTGGTTGGCTCGGCAGTCTTGGTTGGCTCGCCAGACTTGGTTGGCTCGCCAGACTTGGTTGGCTCGCCAGTCTTTGCACCAGTCGAAGGCTCGCCGGGTTTTTCACCGGCTTGCGGGGTGCCCGCGGGGTTTGGCGGTTTCGATGGGTCTTTGGGTTGGGGCGGCGACTGCTGACCACCTTGGCCCGGTGGCTCGCTCGCCGATGGGGGCTTTGAGGGCGACGAGGAGGTGGGCGATTGATTCTGCGGATCGCCCGGCGGGCGCGGCTTGGAAGCGTCGGCAGGGGTTGGGGGCTGGGGCGTGGTGGAGGGCTGCTGCTTTTCGCGGAGGTCTTTGGCTGCCTCGTCGAGGCGATTGGCGAGGTTCTCGCTTTCGCGCTCTGCATTTTCGGTGGCGCGCTGCTGGCGATTTTCTTCGGCGATTTTTTCGCCCAGCCGCTGGGCATCGGCGGGGTCAACGCCTTGGCGCTCGAGCTTCTTAGCGATCGAGGCGGGGTCTTGGTCGCGCTTCACGCTCTCGCGGGTTGGCTCGCTCACGTTTCGCTGGGCGAGGTCTTGCTGCGAAGGTGATGGCTGCTGAGACTGGCTGGCAGGCTTTGAACCATCGCTGGCGGATTGAGCCGGGCTCTTGTCGCCAGCGTTGCTGGGCGGGGTTTGGCGAGGAGCAGATTCGCTGGGAGCCGCACTGTCTGGCTTGCTTGAGTCAGTGGGCTTGTTTGCATCGGCTGGCTTCTCGGCGGGAGGGCGTGGAGAAGCGTTCGGCGCGCTCGGATTGGCGGGGGTTGTCTTCTGACCCGGCGAGGGATTGCTCGCGGCGGGTTTGGCGGGAGGGTTTGGTTGCTCGGGTGGCGTGTTCTTCGCGTCTGCATTCGAGAGTTCGCGGAGTTCGCTGGCGACTTTCTCGAGTTCCGCGGCGGCTGCCTCGCGCTCGGCAGGGGAAAGTTCACCGGCGCCGGCCTGCTTGGCGAGTTTTTCGGCTGCGGCGAGCGCGCCTTCGACATCGCCAGAGCGGAGGGCGTTTGAGAGATCGGCGGGCGTGCTCTTGGAAGCGTCTGGATCACCACCGCTGCCCGCAGCACCACCGCCAGCACCGGAGCCCGAGGCGCCGCCGCCGCTGGTGCTGCTGCGCGAGAGTTCCGAGAGCTTCTTTCGCACGGCGTCGATGTCGGCGTTCTTTTGCTCGGCACGCTGCTCGGCCTGGGTGGCCATTTGCTCGACTGCGCGGGCCGTCTCGCTCTGGGCCTGAGCGGCGGTGAGTTTGCCGCTTCGGAGTTCTTGCTCGATCTTATCGAGCTTGGCGAGTTGGTCTGTGCCGCCGGTGGAGTCGGGCGCGGCGGGATCCATGGCGGGGGCGACCTTGGCGGCTTCATCGCGCATCTTGGCGATAGCGTCGGCGGCCTTGGCCGCTTCATCGTTCTTGACCTGCTGGGCCACTTGCCGGGCGGGCTGCGGAATCCAGAGGCCATCGGGTGCGAGCATGCCCACAGCCGCAGCGCCAGCAACGAGCGCGGGCACGACCAGCCATGCAGAGCCCGGGCGCACGTCGGCGACTGAGCGTGGGTTCACGCGCCCGGCGAGGGCTGCGGCATCACCGGCGGCGATGGCGGCGAAGGCGGGATCGATGCGGCCCCCGCCGCGGGCCGCGTCGTCTTCGAGCGCGAGCGCTGAAGCGATGCGGTCTTTGAGGCCCAGGGCGAGGTCGAGCCGCTGGGCCGCTGAGAGCAGGGAGGGTCGGCGGAACCACGCGAGCAGACCGGCACCAAGGAGGCCGGCCCCGGCACCGGCGGCAACGAGCGACCACCAGCCCGCGCTGCCGACTGGTTCGCGCATGGCCTTGGCGACGACGACGGCGAGCAGCCCCGCGCCGGCACCGAGGGCGAGCCCGACGCCGGCGCGACGGACCAAGTCGGCGACCAGAAGGCGTCGCTGGGCTCCGAGGGCTGCCGATCGAACTGTGGCGGGCGTGGCCATGTCTTATGGTACAACTCGGGGCGCGGCGGGGTTCACCTCTTGGCCATACCGGGGCAATACCGATGCTGATTGACGCCTTGGGAGGCCAGAGCCCGGCCAGCTACCTCGGCCGAAGCCAGCCAACGATGGCCCGTGATCGTTACCGGCCAACTACTGCTTCCTACGACCGGGCCCTGTCCAGGCCTTGGCCTGGTTCCGGGGGGCATTCGCATCGATCCTGATTCGGGGACGATTGCCGAGGTTTTCGACATGCAGGGTGGCCCGGCGGGCGACTTGGGTGGGCACGGGGCGATCATCGCGCCGGGGTTTGTAGATGCGCACGTGCACCTTCCCCAGTTTGACTCAATCGGCGTGCACGGGCGGACCTTGCTCGACTGGCTGGACCGGGTGATTTTTCCTGCTGAGGTGCGGTGGAGTGACGCAAACTATGCTGCGGCGATGGCGGGGCGGGTGGCGGAGCGGCTGCTGTCGTGCGGAACCACGAGCGTGTGTGCGTACGCCACGGTGCATCATGAGTCGGCGCGGCGGGCGATGGCGGCGCTGAGCGCGGCGGGTGTGAGTGGCTTGGTGGGGCAGGTGCTGATGGATCGCAACGCGTCACCGGAACTCACGCGTCCGGCTGGGCAGTTGCTGGCGGAAGCGGCGCGGCTGGAGCGGGTGGGGCGGGTTGCGCCGATCATTACGCCACGGTTTGCGGTGAGCTGCAGCGAGGAACTGTTGCGGGGCGCCGGAGCGCTGGCCGACAGCACCGGACAACGGATTCAGACGCATCTGGCGGAGACACTTGAGGAAGGTGCGTTTGTTGCGAGTCTTTTTGGCGGTTTAGCGTATACCGAGGTGTATCGGCGGTGCGGGCTGGTGCGAGAGGGCACGATCTTCGCGCATGCGATTCACCTTTCACAACAGGCGATTGGTGACCTTGCGAAGGCCAAATGCGTGGTGGCGCATTGCCCGACGGCGAATCTCTTTCTTCAGTCGGGCCGGATGAACCGGGGAGGGTTGGCGAGCGCGGGGATCGGTTGTGCTCTGGGGAGCGACGTGGCCGGTGGGCATGAGGTGAGCATGGTGCGAGTGGCGCAGGCGATGATTGAGACGGTGACGAACGCGAAGTTGTCTGCTGGCGAGTCGGACGGTCAGAGAGCAACGGCCGAGATACCGACGGCGTCGCAGGCGTGGTGGCAGATCACGGCGGGGAATGCGGGCCTGCTGGGGCTGGATCGGGCCGCAGCCGGGGGGACGGGTCTGCCGGTTGGTCGCCTGGCGGCGGGATACGCGGCGGACTTGGTGGTGATTCGGCCTGGGCTGGATCGGCTGCTGGAATCACCAGACCCGCTGGGGGCGCTGCTTTGGGGCTGGGATGATCGGTGGATCACGCAGGTGATTACCGGCGGGCGAGTGCGCTGGAGTTCATGAGCGACCAACGGCGCTGCAAAAACGACACACGCACGCCGGTGACCGGCGTGCGTGTGGTTTGAGCGCTGGTTGCGGTGCGTTCACATCACGGGCGAGCGGCCCGGAACGGCGACTTCCGGCATGGGGAGATTGCCGAGTGCGCAGTTTTCGGGCATGAGGTCGAGCGTACTTTCCATGGCTTGCTGCCAGGTGATGGTCTTGCCGGTGTAGGCGCTCATGCGGCCCATGATGGCCATGAGTGTGCTGTGGGCGATGCGTTCGCCGTGGTTGAGGTAGCCGCCTTTGCCGTTGATGCTGGCCAGCAGGTCTTTGTGTTCCTGAACGTAGGGGTTGACTTGTTCGCCGGCCCACTTCCACTTGGACTTGCCCTTGAACTCGGCGGTGCCACCCTGGCGGAGCGTGGCGACGCCGTCGCTGCAACAAATGACTTCTTCAACGCGTGAGGAACAGCCGTCGATTTGGCGGCAGTAGCTGGCGACGTGCCGGCCGTCTTCATATTCAAAGTCGCAGCCGAAGTGGTCGAAGACATGGCCGTAGTCGGGGCTGGTGCGGACCTGTCGGCCGCCGAGGGCGGTGACCTTCGTGGGCACGGCGCCCATGAACCAGTGGGCAACGTCGAGATTGTGCACGTGCTGCTCGGTGATGTGATCGCCGGAAAGCCAAGCGAAGTAGAGCCAGTTACGAATCTGCCACTCCATATCGCTCCACTCGGGCTTGCGATTGTGCATCCACAGGCCGCCCTGGTTCCAGTAGACGCTGCAGTGCACGACCTTGCCGAGCTCGCCTTCCTGAATCCGCTTGTAGGCCTCGTTGTAGGCCACTTCGTGGCGGCGCTGCGTGCCAGCGACGACGCTGAGCTTCTTCTCGGCGGCCTTCTTGGCGGCGTTGATCACGCGCCGAACGCCGGCGGGATCGACCGCGACGGGCTTCTCCATAAACACGTGCTTGCCGGCATCGATGGCGGCGGCGAAATGCACGGGGCGGAAGCCCGGGGCGGTGGCGAGAATCACGATGTCAACGTCGGTGGCGAGAAGGGCCTTGTAAGAATCGAACCCGGCGAAGCGTCGCTCAGGAGGGACGTTCACGCGCTCGGCGTCGAACTTCTGCATCTCTGAGAGTGAGCCGTCGACGCGGTCTTTGAAGAGATCGGCGATGGCCCAGACCTGCACATCGGGCGAGGCTTCGAGGATGTTCACCGCTGCGCCCGTGCCGCGGCCGCCGCAGCCAATGACACCGACCTTGAGACGACCCGCACCGCGGCCGGTTGCTGCGCCCGCGCTGCCGGGCAGAACCAGACCGGCTGCGCTCGTCAGGCTGGCTGCTCCGGTCAGGCTGGCTGCGCCGGCGATTCCTGCCACGGCCGCGACGGCAGAGGAGAGGAGCAAGGCACGGCGTGAAACCGCGCCGGCGGGGCCAGCGTTGGTCGCGTTCGTTTGGAGAGAAGGACTCGAAGCCTCAGGGCGATTGTCGGACATGGATTTCCTTTCGCAGCGCGCACAAAGTCCACCAGCACGTCCCCTCATGCTACCACAAAGGCCGGGCTCGCGTTGCCTGTATCTGGCGGGCAAAGGCCGCATGCGGCCGAAAACGGCCAATGTGGCCACCCACATTTATTGGCCAGCGCTCATTCCCGCGGGTGACGCGGGGGTTTCATTGGGCGGCGGCTGCACAAAGGGGAGATACTCAACCCAGGTCTTATCGCGGCTGAAGACGGGATAGACGTACTCGGTGCGGTTGGCGAAGGGCTCTTTGGTTTTGTCGAGCCAGGCCAGCCAACGCTTGCGGTCGTCGCCGAGTTTCTCGCCGGTGAGGGTCGCAAGCGATTGTTGAGCGGCGCGGTTGACGGCCAGTTGGTCGTCATCGACGCCGCGAATAAGAGCCTGCAGGACGCGGGTCTGGGCATACTGCCCGAGCGCGATGCACGACTCGGCGCGAACGTCGGTCTCGGACTCGCCAAGGTCTTCGGTGGCGTTTTTGGGTGAGTTGAGTTTGGCCGCGATGGGCGGCTGCGAGGCGCGGATGAGCGGATCGACGGCTTTTTCGTTGTGGAGCCGCTGAAGAGCGCGGGCGGCTTCGATGCGCGCGACCTTGGGGTTGGCGGGGTCAAGCAGGGGGATGATGAGCGGAACGTGCTCGGCCCGACCGTGCAGGGAAAGGGCCCGCGCCGCAACGGCGCGGACACCGGGATCGGGATCGGCGGGCACACCTTCGATGCCGCCCAGGGCCTTCACGTAGCCCTTGACGTAGACCTCTTCACCGCCGAAGGGCGCGTTGGCGATAAGCAGCATGCCGCGCAGCCGCTTGCCGGCGTCGTAGGGGTCGTTCATGTCGCGAGCGGCGTCGACCGGACGCGTGCTGCTTCCGAACGCCGCGAGAATGCCGCCGTCTTCGATCTTCTTGGAGGTGGAACTGTCGCAGCCGACCATGCCGGCGGTGAACCCGAGCATTACGGCCATGGCCCCGAGCGCCGCGCGCGTAGGGTTGAACGTTCGCACCCCGCCATCAACCGGGACAGTCAAACCGCGTTTCGTAGAACAAAGGTCACGCATCATGCCAGAGTATAGAGGAAATCCCAGCCGATCGGCCGCCTTTACGATCTTCTCTGTCCTCTTTGCGGTCACCCTCGCTGGATGCGCCAGCACGCAGGAACCCCCTGCACCGGCCACGACGCCGGTGGTGCGGCCTAGCGCACCTTCGGGCACCAGCCCCGATCTCGCCGGTCAGGAGGTTCCGGACGTTCTGAACGCCCTCAGCGTTACCCGCAATGGTGCTGCGGAGCGGCGATACGCCCGGACCTCGGGCACGAAACCGCCGCAAACCCATCTTGTCCGCCTGATTGCGGGAGCGGCAGGGGCCGAGCGGTGGTCGCTGCTGACGGCGACGTGCGAGGCGGGCGCGACCATTGGGCGCGAGTCGGTCGAGCAACTTGAGTTTGAACTCAATGCCGCGGGCGATGTCGCGCTCCGTTCCACGACCGACGTTACCGAAAAGGTCCTTACCGAGTTTCAGCCCGCGCTGCGGGTGCTTCCCGCCAAACTCGCCGCGGGCGAAACGGTCTCGCAAGCGGTGACGATGATCGTGCGTCCGCTCGGCAAGCCGGGCACAATCCAGAACCAAGGCCCGGCGACGCAAGTCGTGACCCATTTGGGCCTTGAGCGCATCACGGTTGGGGCGGGCGGATTTGACGCTCACCACATCCGCACGGTGCTCAAGGGCTCGCTTGGCGGGGCCGATGTGACGATTACGACGGAGACGTGGTATGCCCCAGGAGTGGGGATTGTCGCCGAGACGAACTCGCAGCGAGTAACCCTGCTGGGAATCGCGGTTCGATCGTCTGCCACCAAACTTGAACTCGTTCAGGCCGGCCAAGGGACAGCGCCCATTCCCGGTCTCGCGCCAGCGGCAATATCCGGGGCCAGTTCTGCGCCCAATATCGCGCCCGGCGCGGCGCCCAAAGCCAAGCCAGGGGGGTGATGGCCGCGACTCGGGCATGACCTGCCCGCGAAGCAGCGGCCCAAAGGCTCCGGTCCACTCGATACGTTTTGCAGTTTTGATGATGGCATGGCTGCTTTCCCGGCCCTTCTTTAGGTAAGCCGCCGGTTGTTGATCATCATGCTTACTCTCTGAGCAACGAGTTTTCCCGTGCGGGAACGCCGCGCGGGGTATCGGGAGCCGACCCATGCCTGGAAACTATGACGGATGCATTGTCCTGAGTGTTGAAGAGATCGACAGTTGCATGAAGGACAGCGATGGAGTTTGGCGGATCCACAAACTCACGGTCCGGCACTGGAAGTGCGATGCTGAGCCGATTTTTCGTGATGAAGTGATCGGCGATGTCGGGACCGCCACGACCTGCGTGCCCGACTGAATGGCACGGCGCGTTTGGCAACAACGAACATTCTGATTCACGACCACCGACATAGCCCGCCGTTGACACGCTGCGGCAGGATCATCTTTGCGGCATTCTCACGATTGTGAGCGTGCCCGGAGCGGACCCGATGACAACCTCGCCGCTCGCCAATGCCGCGATATGGCTCACCGCCCCGCCGCTTGCCTGGCCGTCGGCGGGGATTGTCCACATGGTGGTTCCGGTGCGGGGATCAATGACGGCGACACCTGATCCGCTGTCAACCAGGACGCGCGAACTGTCGCTGGTCCAGGCCACCGTGCCCGCAAAGCCGGGCATCTTCCAGGCGGTTCGCGCGGCGGTCGCGAGGTTTACGACGCAGGCATCGCCGCCAGCGCCGACGGCCGCTACCAACTGCCCTGAGGGGTCGATCGCGGCGGCCTGCACCATCCACTGGTTGCCGGATGGGTTTGCGTCTGGCGGGCCCATAAGGGTGACGGTTTTCGCTGGGCCGATTCCGGCTTGAGTAATGGGCCAGATGCGAAGTTGGTCTTTGTGCGCTGCGGCCAGGGTGCCGCCGTGGCTTGAGCGCACCAAGCGCATGCCCGGACGGTCAGATTCCTCGCGCCACTCGTCGAGCACCTTGCCGGTCGCGGTTTCAAAGATCGTCGCCGACCAGACGGTGGCCGATGCGCGGCGAACGCAGAGGATGAAACGGCCATCAGGCGAGAGGGCCACGCGGGCACCGGACAGATTGGGCTTTTCGCCATCATCGGCGGCGAGCGGGATGCTGGAGGCCGCGCCGGTGACAAGGTCCATAATCGCAATCGCCGAGGCCTCGATCGTGGCAACGACCGATTTTGCATCCGCGGCCACGCCCGCGCCGCCACTGACAGCGATGGCGCGGAGTTCGTCGGCCGAGACTGAGAGGCGTGTGACAGCGCGGGTGGCCGGGTTCACGAGCATCACGGCTCGGCTGCCGGGCTTTGATTCACCGGTGCCGGCCGGGCCGGTCGCCATCAGCACGCCGGTCACCACTACGCCAGAGCCATCGCTGATGGGTTCAAGGTATTCGATTGAGCGCATGGCCGGGACCCACGACGCAGCCACATCGCCATCGTTCCACGACACGATGCGCCCGCCGATTTGCTGGCCGATAGTGCGCCCGCCGCCACCCCCACCCCGCACCGCATCGCGGGCCACCCGCTGCACCGCGCCGCCGCCGGCCATTTGGACGGTTCGAGTGCCGCGCTGAACATCAATGCGGACAATGCCCGTGCCAAAGGGTGTCGTCACCATCTTGCCGTCGTCGCTGATGACGACGCTATCAACCCCTTGCCAACCCAGTCGTCGTGTGATGCCTGCGGTTGCTATTGGGGCCGGTGCGGCACCGGCTCTTGCCATCGCCGGAGCACCCGCGGGCGGATAGACAAGCACCAAGCCGTTGGCCGAGGCCACGACAGCCGTAGATCCATCGGGCGTTACGGCCAGCGCTCGGGGCGGCAAGACGAGTTCGGCGCCGTAGTCGCCCGACGCGCGGCATCGGCCCGAGGGCACCTCGTACACCGCCCACCCCGCTGGACTCGCCACCATCAGTTGGCGGCCCACATCAAAGAACGCGGCCATGCCCTGCTGGTTGGTGCTGGTGGTTGGCTCGGCGTCGAGGGTGACGGTGCTCGCGATTCGATCATCACCGGCCGGCCCGGGCGGCGCACCATCGGCACCTGCCCCCGCGGCGGCAGCGCGCTCGATCACGACCAACACCCAGCGAACCCCATCGCGCTCTTGGCGTGCGGCGATAGCCACCGCCGTGCCATCGTCACTGAGCGCCAGCCGCGATGACGGTTCAACCTTTAGGCCCTCGCCACCTCCCACCCCCGCCCCGGCCCCCGCCCCCGCCCCCAGCGCGAGCGGGGCACGCCCTTTGGCGAAGAGCCAGGCACCTTGCGTGAGTTGCTTGGCAATCGGCGCGGGGGGTGGGGCCGCAACGGGCTGGTTTTCGAGCGGCTTTTGGGGAACGACGTTGGCAGCACGCACGCCAAGGCGGTCGATCGCGATCCCCGCCGCCACGGTGCCCGACGGGTTGACGACCACTCGCGTGAGCGATGCCTGACCGGCGTCTTCGCCCAGCGACCATTAGTCACTCG
>Ga0105047_10016293_pt1 | contig 11652 bp, 9 predicted proteins | sample MAT04_FD_78384 | JGI IMG/M metagenome (GOLD analysis project Ga0105047, IMG submission 78384) | Freshwater microbial communities from Lake Fryxell liftoff mats and glacier meltwater in Antarctica - MAT-04 (megahit assembly) | ecosystem: Environmental > Aquatic > Freshwater > Ice > Liftoff... | reverse complement strand
GGAACAGCGTCTCGTTGCGACTCGTGGAGTCAAAGGAATCGGCGGAGCGTTCACTGCGGGAAGGACTGAAGCGAATCTTTATGATCCAGTTGAAGCAGGAGATCAAGCAACTGGAGCGCGATTTCCCCCGGTTTGAATCAGCGGCGATAAAGTATGCGCTGCTGGGGCCCAGTGATGACCTGCGGGCCCAGATTATCTCCGCTGTGGTTGAAAAAGCATTGTTTGGCGATGGTGTGGTTATCCGCACCCGTGCTGACTTTATCGCCCGCGAAGAATCCGGCTGGCGGAATCTTTCGAGCGCGGCTGGGCATGTAGGACGAGTAATCAATGAGACTCTGGATGAATATCAGATTGTCTCACAACTGGTGAACCAGAAGGCGCCGGAAGCGCTGGAAGACTCCTTTGCCGATCTGCGGCTGCAGTTGAAGAACCTCTTGCCGCGGGATTTTGTCAGCAAGACGCCCTTCGCGTGGCTCGAACATCTGCCGCGGTATCTGAAGGCGATGGAGGTTCGCATGAAGAAGCTCAAAAGCGCTGGATTGGCCCGCGACCTGGCGAATCTGGACGTCGTCTCGCCTTACTTTCAGAAATATCTGGACCACCGCTCCGAATACAGCACACGGAGCGATGCCATCGCATTGTTTGAGCAGTTTCGGTGGATGGTCGAAGAGTTGCGGGTCTCGCTGTTCGCTCAAGAGTTGAAGACTGCGGTGCCAGTCTCTCCCCAGCGTCTGGATAAGCTCTGGCAACAGATCTTGCAGCAATGAAAGGCATCGCCGCTAACATTCGAGAAATCCTAAGCGCGTTGGAGGGCGGATGTCCTCATCCGCCGCGTGACGAAGCTGATCTTCTCCAGCAGGCGGCGGGTGCGGACACCCGCCCTCCAGGCCCCCGATTATCCAAGCGTAGAACGTTCTCTGAATCCCGCGAAAATGGAACTTTCTCACCGGTTCTGTATCCTGTGTGGTTGTAGGAGTTCATCCTTTCAAAAGGAAGTTAACCTCACGTGAAGATTCTGATTGCTTCGTTTGTTGTGCTTTTGCTACTAGGCGGCGGTGCCGCGGGTTTGTGGATGTTTGTGGTCCGTGGCGCGAAGGATCCGCAGACGATCACGGTCCGCGTTGAGTTGGCGAAACGCGGCGACCTGGTGGAAACCGTTTCCGCTCCCGGCATTATCGAGCCCGAAACCAAAGTCTCCATCTCCGCGAAAATCGCCGCTCAGATCTTGGAACTGCCATTCAAGGAAGGCGCGCGGGTGTATAAGGAATCACCCACCACACAGCCTTCCGTCCTGGTTCGATTGGACGCGAAAAACCTGGAGGCATCGCTTCGGATGTCGCAGGCACGGTTCGAATCGCAGAAGGCAGAAATCCAGGCGGCGCAGGCAAGATTGCAGGGGCAGCTATCGACAATCCAGTCCTTGAAGATCCAGCTGAACGACGCCGAACGCGATTTGAAACGGCAGCAGGAACTGCTTGGGACGCGTGACGTCTCGCAATCGATTGTCGATCAGGCACAGGCGAAGTTCGATCAGATGAGCGCTCAACTTGCCGCTTCCCAACAGGATTATGCGGCCCAGCAGGCTGCGATTGAAGCATCGAAGCATCAACTTGACGCCGCAGACGCCGATATTGTTCGCTCCCGCGATGAACTGAAATACACCACCATTGTCTCGCCCATTGACGGCACCGTCACCCGCGTGAATGGAAAGGTCGGCGAAATTGTCGTCACCGGCACCATGAACAACGCCGGCACCGTCATCATGGAGGTTGCCGATCTCTCGCGGATGATCCTCCAGGCCCGCGTGGACGAAACGTCCATCGCAGCGATGAAGGTCGGGCAGAAGGCAACCATCCGAATTCCTGCTTACAAGGATGAAGAGTTTGAGGGCACAGTGCAGACCGTGGCCCTGGCGAACACCGAAGAAACCCGCGGCCAGGGAATGACCTATTTCAAATGTGAAATTCTCATCAACACCAAGGGCCGAACAATTCCCTCCGGTCTCAATGCTGATGTCGATGTCGAAACGCAACGCCACACCAATGTCATCCGAATCCCAAGCCAGGCAGTGCTTGGACGAGCGGTGGACGAGATTCCAACCGATCGACGCAATGCACCGGAGATTCAGGTGGGGAAGGCAATGACGACGGTGGTCTATCGCGTCATTGACGGCAAGGCATCCATCACCCCGGTAAAAATCGGCGCAAGCGATCTCACGCACACCGAAATTGTCTCCGGCCTGAGTGACGGCGATCCTGTCATCACCGGTCCTTACAAGGTGCTCGAACCGATGAAAGACGGACAGGCCGTGAAAGAGGAAGCACCCGCAACGCAAAGCAGCACTCAACCCGCAACTGATAAAACCGTATGATCATTCGCGTGCGCGACATCACCAAGTTTTACCAGGTCGGTCCCGAGACGATCCGCGCCCTCGATGGTGCATCGTTTGAAGTGCAGAAGAACGAGTACGTCGCCCTCATGGGGGCCAGCGGATCGGGCAAAAGCACGATGATGAACATCCTGGGGTGTCTCGATCGCCCTACCGGCGGAACCTATGAACTCGCGGGCGTGCTGACCACCAGCATGAGCTCCGCGCAACTCGCGAATGTGCGAAATGAGAAAATCGGCTTTGTTTTCCAGAGCTTCGAACTCATGCCGCGCCTTACCGCAGTGAAAAATGTTGAGATGCCCCTCCTGTACGCGGGCGGTGGCTGGTGGGGACGAACGGCGCGCGCCAAGGCGGTGCTGAAGCAGGTGGGACTTGAAAACCGCATGCACCACAAGCCCAACCAACTATCCGGCGGGCAGAAGCAACGCGTCGCCATTGCCCGGGCTCTGGTGAACAATCCGTCGATCCTGCTGGCGGACGAGCCCACGGGGAACCTCGACAGCAGAACCAGTGAGGAAATTCTTGCCCTCTTCGACGACCTCCACGCCAACGGCCAAACCATTATTCTCGTCACGCACGAAGCGGATGTTGCAAGGCATGCCAAACGCATCATCCGCATGCGCGATGGAAAGGTGTTTTCAGATCTTCCTACTGATGAGGACGTCCGCTTAAACCCCGCGGCGGGAATTGCCAGCGCAGGGGCCGCCTTTACGGACGGTGCCGCATGACATTCGTTCGCCTGATCATCGCGCTGGTATTCCTGGTGTACCAGAGCATCACGCTCGCGCTGGCACAAATCTGGGCGAACAAGTTGCGGTCGGTGTTGACGACCCTGGGCATTGTCATTGGCATCAGCTCGGTGACGGCGGTGATCGCGGGACTGACGGGCTTGAAGAGCTACGTCCTCGATAATTTTGAGTCTCTGGGAACCAACAAGCTGTTCATCCTGCCCAATCGCCCCGATTATGGTCGTCTGCGCAACGCGCCGTCTTATTTACTCCATTTCCGACCTGAACTCTTCGATGGAATGGAATTGCATTGCCCTTCCGTGCAGGCATTCACCCGCCTCATGTCAAGCCGGATGACCGCACAGTTTCAGGGCAAGCGGGTTGAGAGTGTGGATGTCTCGGGTATCGACGCATCATGGCATGTCATCGAACGTCGCACGGTGGAACTTGGACGACCGTTCACCCTGCTGGATAGTGAATTGGCAAGGCCTGTATGCTTAATCAATGCGGCATTGCGCGACAAGCTAAGTCTGCCTGTAGACCCGACCGGGCAGCGCATCCTGCTGGGTGATCGAAGGTTCCTTGTTATCGGCGTGGTGGAGAGCAAGGCCGAATCGGGGATGTCCAACTATGACGCCTCGGGCGCGCAGCTCTTCGTGCCGTTTCAGACGCTCTGGCAGATTTCACGGACGACCTGGGCACTCCCCTTTATGCGAGTGACGGCCATTTCCAAGTCGCCGGAAGTCTCCGAAGAAGCGAAAGCGGAAGTGACTTTCTTCCTGCGAAAACGCCGCGCCTTGCTTGCGGAGGATCCAGATACCTTCCGCATTGAATATGTCGGGCAGTATGTAGAGAAGTTCAAGAATATGGCCGCCGCCATCACGTGGGTTGCAACGGGGATCGTGGGTATTTCTCTCATTGTTGGCGGGGTTGGAATTATGAACATCATGCTGGTGAGCGTCTCGGAACGTACCCGAGAAATCGGGCTGCGCAAGGCGGTCGGCGCCCGACCCATCGCAATAATGTTGCAATTCCTGGTCGAAGCCGTGGTGCTGTGCTGTATTGGCGGGCTGGTCGGTCTGTTATTGGGCCAATTTGCAACCAAGGGGCTTTCGTCGATTCCCGGAGCACCACTTGAAAAAGCCTCCATCCCCGGCTGGGCGGTGGTGCTGGCGTTTGGTTTCTCCGCATCAGTGGGATTGATCTTCGGTATGTTCCCCGCGATCAAAGCGGCGAGGCTGGATCCGATTGACGCGCTGCGACACGAGTGATTTTGCTATGTGTAGTGGAAGGAAGACATGAACTCGAGGATCGAAGATAGCGGATGGAAAACAGCGCACAGGGGCCACCGCTCCATCCTCTATCCTCTATTCTCTTTTGTTTCTCTGCTTTTCTGCGCCCTCCCCGGCTGTCGCGATTTCGGCAGCGGTGGCACGGGTGAATGGGTCGTGCCGCGGGAGAAGTTGCGGGCGATTAATGGATTGACACTCGCCCCCGCCCCTCCGACCACTCAACCTCTCGAGGCGCTGGCGCCCGTCACCCAGCCCACCACCGCGCCAGTGGAAAAGATCGAACTCACCATCGAAGATGCACGCCAGCAGGCGCTTGAGAATAATCTCGGTCTGCGTGTGCAGTTGCTTGATCCCACTATCGCGCGCGAAAGTGTCAATCAGGAGCGGGCACGGTTCGAATCGCTTTTTACTGCCAACATCGACTATGCCATTTCGGATACACCCACGTCCTCGCAGCTGAACGACGCTGGCGCGAAACAGTTCAACGTCGTCCCCGGCGTGCAGATTCCCCTAATGACCGGCGGACAAATTGACTTCGCACTTCCGCTTTCACGATCCGAGGTCAACAACCAGTTCTCCACGCTCAATCCCGCTTACAGCAGTGATGGTCGCGTTTCCATCTCTCAGCCGCTGTTGCGGGGGTTTGGCACCGATGCGAATGCCCAGGGAATTCGCATTGCATTTTATTCGGCCCAGCAATCTGAGGCGCGGACAAAGCTTGAAGTAATCCGGGTGTTGGCGGATGTCGAGCGGGTCTACTGGCGTCTGAACGCAGCGATGCGCGAACTCAAAGTCCGCAGGGAAGAGTACAACCTTGCCCACGAGCAGCTTGAACGTGCCGGCCGACAGGTGCGCGCCGGCGTGGCCGCGGAGGTGGAGATTGTCCGCGCAGAAGCCGGCGTGGCCGACACACTACAGAACATCATCGATGCGGAAAACCGACTGCGAGACCGTCAACGCGAGCTTAAACGCGTTCTGAATCTTCCCAGTATTCAGATGGATTCGCCCACGTTTATCGTGCCGAAGACCGAACCCATCGCGATTCCATACAAGCTTGATCCGAACGTTCTTGTGAATCAATCGCTGAATCAGCGGATGGAACTGCTGGAAACGGAATTGGAGATCACCAAGTCCACGGTAAGTTACCTCGCTGCGAAAAACGACATGCTGCCGCTCGTGTCGCTGCAATACACCTATAACGTGAACGGCCTGGGGTCGAGCTTTGAGGATTCCTTCTCGATGGTCCGCGACAAGGATTTCGAAGATCACCGCATCGGCCTGCAGGTGCAGATCCCAATTGGAAATGAAGCCGCCCGATCGCGACTGCGTCAGTCTCTCTCAACCCGGGTGCAGCAACTGGCGACGCGGGACAACCAGATCCTCACGATCAAGCAGGAAGTCTTCAACGCCGTGGATCAGTTGAATGCGAATTACCAGAAGATTCTCGCTGCCCGCATTCGTGTGCAACTCGCAGCGCGGGTGCTGGAAGCGGAGATACGTCAATTTGAGCAAGGCCTGCGGACTTCAACGGAAGTGCTGGATGCGCAGACAAAACTGTCCAATGCTCAGTCCGCGGAAGTGGCAGCCGTCGCTGAATATCAGATCGCCCAGATCGATCTCGCCCAGGCAACCGGCACACTTCTCGGCGCCTCAAAGGTTGAGTGGAGTCCAACTCCCCAGCCGAAAGAGTCGTCGGTACGGGATGGCGAACGATGAGATTAGATTTTATCAGATCGTGGGTCGTTCTGACGCAAAAGTAAGAGTGTGCCGCATTCGTACCAAGGACCCGGTAGGCTTGCTGTCTGCTCGGCAGCCGGAGCGTACGGCACAACGCGGTTGAAGCGGGATCATTCAAAGCGTCATGAAAAGCCGAGAAAGGGAGTCGAACCCTCAACCCCCGCTTTACGAAAGCGGTGCTCTGCCATTGAGCTATCTCGGCGCGAAAACAGCCAGCGGTTACGCGGGGTGGGGAGTGTAATCTAACATTGTGGCGGCATGCAAGCTCAGTTGGATCGCCGGTTGTGGGATCGGGGAGTGTTGCTGATGAATTCGTGGCGTGCGCATTTGTACCGAGTCAAATGGCGCATCGGCCACGCTGCGATGATAAACTGGAAGTCGAGTGTCGAGCATTGCCAAAATCTCTGAACGCACCGGACTGGCAATCAGCACGGTTGCAGGCGTACTGCGGAATGCGCCGGGCTTCAGCGCCAGCACCCGTGATCGCGTGCTGCGGGTGGCGGAGGAAATTGGTTACCGCCCCAACTTCCTCAGCAAAGCCCTTGCTGGCGGCAAGAGCATGACCATCGGCGTGCTGGGCTGCTGGCTGACCTCGCCGAGCATCGCCATGAAGCTGGAGTCGATCGAGTCCACGTCCCGCAAAGCGGGCTATCTCTGTTATCTCGCCAGTGCCGAGTTTGAAAACGCGGACGCCCAGGTTTCCCATCTGCGCGGGCTGCTTGATCGCAGGGTGGACGGGTTAATTCTGGATTATGTGGTCGTGCCGCCGCCGCTGGAAGTGCTGGAACTTCTTCGCAAGAGCCGTGTACCGCACGTGTTCATGGACTGGGCGCCCGACGGCGTGCCGAATCGAGTGACGGTGAACCGGCGCGCCGGCTTTGACGAAACTGCGCGGCACCTGGCGAGCCTGGGGCACAAGCGGGTGGCGTACGTCAGCGCCCAGTATGACCTCGATCATCCTCAGCTGAAGTTTTACCCGTATAAAGCGAGCCTTGAGTCGGTGGGAATCCAAGTGGAGTTCGGCGGGCAGTGGTCGCTGGGCAGTAATCTTGCGGATATGGCTCAGGAAGCGTACCGCGTGGTCAAGCGGCAGTTAAGCGGACCGCCGGCGGAGCGCCCCACCGCGTTGATTCTCGTCAACGATGCCAACGCTATGGCTGCTTTGCGGGCGGCGCAGGATCTGGGGCTGGACGTCCCGCGAGATCTTTCCATCGTCGGCTTTGATGATCTTCCTTTTTCCGCCATGTCGCGTCCGTCTCTGACGACGGTCCATCAGCCGAGGAGTCAGGTGGGTGAACTCGCGTTTGACGCTCTCTTGAAGCTGATGCAGGACGCCGATGCCGACATCTCCCCCATCGACCTGCCGTGCCACTTGGTGGTTCGCGAGTCCACCGGTCCCGCGCGTCGGTAGGACGAAGTTGCACACCACCCGCTGTGGCACTGGATAACGCAAGGTCCGCTCCCTCGTGGTCGCAGCACTTCAAGCAATCGCCAGAATTATGTTGACGGATTGAAAATTTACGATAACATACTGGGTAGTAATCGCAATTCAGGGCCTTTTCAGGACCACGGTGGATGTTGCATATTGACTCTTCCAGCCCGGTGCCGGTTTATATCCAAGTGGAACAGCTCATCGAGCAGCTGATTCTGAAGCGGGGATTGTCGGCACATGAGTTGCTTCCCGGGGTGTCAGTTCTGTCGAAGCAGCTGGGCGTCGCCCCGCTGACGGTTCAAAAGGCATACAGGCGCCTGCAAGAGCGGGGACTGATTTACTCCATCACCGGCAAAGGCACGTTTGTCGCCGATGCTTCGGATCAGCAGTTTGTGGGAATCCTGCTTCACCATCAATATATGATGGAAACTGCGCAGGGTCCGACGTTGTCGCTGATTATCCAGGCGATCTGTGAACAGCTTACTCAACTGCGGATTCCCGTTCGCATCCTCACCGACACCAATCGCCGCTTCCGGACCCCATCGCCCATCAGCGCCGACGTCATGAGCACCCTCGAGCATGGCCGTCCGATAGGGATGATCATGCTCGGTCATTTTGGATCGGATGCCTTGTTTGAGCTTGCCCGGGCCCGCTCGTTTCCGGTAATCGGCCTCGGTGTCACCAGCCAACAGGCGGATGTGCGGGTGAATTATGACCACGAGATGGTTCTGCGGGCGTCACTGAATTACATGAAGGAACGCGGCATCACCCAGCCGGCCGTGCTGTGGCTGGACGAGGACAACAGCCCGGCCGAGCGCCTGGACTACCTGAGGTGCATCGAGCAGGTGGCGATCAGCTGCGGCATTCAACTCAAACCCGAATGGATCATTGGCGTTCATCAGGCGAACGATTGGGCCGGCTATCATGCGTTCAACCATCTATGTTCTGAGTCACCGCGTCCGCAGGGCCTGATTGTGACAGACGACGTCATTGGCCACGGCGTTCACATGGGCGTATTGGCAAGGCAGACTCGAGTTCCCGAGGACCTGCTGATTGTCGTGCAAACGAATGAGGATTCGCCAATCGTGTTCCCGCAGCAGTGGCAACAGTGTGGCTATAATCTAGCCGAGTGCGGGCGGATGGTGGTTGAAGCGCTCCAGTCGCATCTGGCGGGCGAGAAGGTTCAATCTGATCTGAAATGCCCGTTTAAATGGCATGGTGAAACTGCGCGCTCGCCGTGGAACCCGTCGAACGTCAGCATCCATAAGGACGGTCATCTTGGACCGCTATTCAGGAGTGGTCGGCAGGTTCTGGAGACTGCGCCCTGAGACGCAGCATCGTCCGGTGGCAAAAAACATGGTTCCAGTTGATTTTTTTTGGAGGTTTGAAATGCAACTCGTCAAGTTAGGTGGTATCGCACTCGTTAGTTCGCTGGCATTCAGCAATGCGGTGTTGGCAGGCATCATTTTCTCGGATGACTTTGATGGTCCGACGACATTTTACCGTGAGCGGCTGAACAACGACGGAATTCCCGGCGTGCATCCGCCCGATGTTGGCGTGAACCCTTGGGGAGGGAATGGCCGGCTTCGCGATGGAAGCGATGTGGGTTATCCCGGGCCTGCCACAAACGGCGGCATATTTTATGCTGAACCATACCCCCCCCGCATGATCGGGAACATCGCGCCCGGCCCTGGAAATTCGACTGAGAACAATTTGGTGAGTTTGTCCTGGGATTTCTATGTCCAGGGCTACGCGCCCGGTGGATTGGTTACAAGCGGGCTTGAGCTGTGTACTTGGGATACCGGATTCCTCGCCGGCCCGCGCGGCACGGACTTCTGGCTGCAGGCGGATGGCTCCCTCCAGTATTACACCAACTCCGGCGGCTTCACCCAGGTGCCGTCCAACGAATTCAGCTTTGCCACGGACCAGTGGAATTCGGCTCAGTTGGTGATTGACCATGCCACAGGCGCGGCAACTCTGAACATCGGGACACAGAGCAAGAGCTTCACAGTGGCAGACCCCGGCGCGAACCGGATTGACTCGTTCCATATTCAGAATGACAATGACTCCGGCAACGGAAAGGTCAGCTTTTTCGATAACATTGTTGTCAACTTCGTCGACGTGCTGGGAACTTGGGGAAAAAACGCGGGCGGCGATTGGAACCTTCCGGGAAGCTGGAGTGACGGGACGGTGCCGAACGCCGTTGGCGCCCAGGCAACGCTGGGCAACATCATTACCGCACCGCGCACGGTTTATGCGGACACTCCGATCACGGTGGGAACCCTGATCTTTGATAGCGCCCAGCTGTACAACCTCTCCGGTGCCGCCAGCCTTTCACTGGAGGTGGCAAGCGGTACGGGACAAATCGGCGTAGTGAATGGTAGTCACAAGATCAACCTGCCAACCTTTTTTGCCAGCGACACCAACATCAACATTGCATCGGGGGCAACACTGACGCTGGCTGACCCGGTGACCATCCGGGCAGGGAAAACTGTCAGCAATGTCGGAAACGGGTCACTGCTGATCCAGGCCCCGCTGACCATTGAAGGAGGCGGCACTCTGGCGGTTGGCGCGGCTCCCTTGGGGCTGTTTGGCGCGGCGTCGCTGGTTGGCAGCGCCAGGATCAATGTTGGATCGCAATCGGTCAACTTTGATTATCGGGGTCAGCCCAATCCAGCTTCGACCATCGAAGCCCAGCTTACTACTGGATATGCCGATGGCGCATGGACGGGTGAAGGCATCATGACTTCCGCCAGCGACTCGACCAAGGGTTTGGGATGGGTCGACGACACGGCGAATCAGAACGTCAAGGTGAAGTTGACTTATTACGGCGACACCAATCTGTCTGGGACAGTTGATTCGACCGACTTCTCCGCGTTCGTGGCAGGCTATGGCGAGACCAGCGGCGGAACGTGGGCGAACGGCGACTTCAACTATGACGACAAGGTCAATACGCTCGATTTCAATATGCTCGCCGGCAATTTCGGCGCTGCGGCGATTCCTTCACCAGCGCTTGGATCAGTAGTGCCTGAACCGGCAACTGCTGCACTTCTGGCACTTGGCGGTCTGCTTACGGCAGCTCGTCGTCGTTCACGGTAGTTCAACATGCACGTAAAGGTTTTTTCACATCTTTTTCTTTTTTCTAGGAGGCTTGAATGCGTCTTATCACTTCTGGCAGTTTGACGCTTGTAGCGTCGCTGGCGCTTGCGAACGTAGCGTCAGCAGCCATCGTTTTTTCGGATGACTTCGACGGACCTACAACGTTTTGGCGTGCCCGGCAGAATTATGATGGCGTGGCTGTTCATCCGCCGGACGTCGGTGCCGCCTGGCAGGTAAGCGGCGTGCTTCGCGATGGAAGCGATGCGGGATACTTCCCGCCATTGCCGACGACGGGTGGCACATTTTACATGGAGCCTCTTCCCCGCGCGGATGGATTTTTGACCACGGCAGGTGGGGATGAGACTGTAAATCAACTGACCCACTTCAGTTGGGATTTCTACGTGCAGGGCTATACCGGTGCCGCCGCTGAAGCAGCAGTAGCGAACGGGACCAACGGGCTTGAATTCGGCTCATTTGACACTGGTTTGACCCAGGGCGGTCCGCGCGGGACGGACTTTTTCCTTCTGGCGGATGGAACGCTGAAATATTACACCAATTCGGGCGGTTTCACGCATGTGCCGTCGAATTCGTTCAGCTTCTCGACGGATCGGTGGCTCTCGGCGACCATGGATGTCGACTATGCCACAGGCGCCGCCAGCCTGACCATCGGTTCTCAGACTGCTAACTTCCCGGTTGCTGATTCAGGCGCAAACCGTTTGGACCAGATGATCTTCACGAACTCTTCGACAGGCGGCAAACTCAGCGTGCTCGACAATATTGTCGTTCGCGTTGGAGAAGTGCCCGAACCGGCGAGTCTTGCCTTGGTAAGCCTGGGTGCGTTGGGCCTGCTTCGCAGGAGGAGTCACGCGTAAGTAGTGTGTCGTATTTTTGCGCATCGCGCCGCTCAAACGGCGGCGCGAGGCCTTAGTTACGTATGGAGGTCGCATGCTGAATCGCATTTTTGTTCGAAGATCT
>Ga0105047_10016292_pt1 | contig 11652 bp, 13 predicted proteins | sample MAT04_FD_78384 | JGI IMG/M metagenome (GOLD analysis project Ga0105047, IMG submission 78384) | Freshwater microbial communities from Lake Fryxell liftoff mats and glacier meltwater in Antarctica - MAT-04 (megahit assembly) | ecosystem: Environmental > Aquatic > Freshwater > Ice > Liftoff... | reverse complement strand
GGAAGAAAATGGATAATGCTCACAGGCATGTTATTGGGCGTACTTTTTTACAGACCAATATTTGGAGAGATGTTGAGGAGTGCGGATGTGAGGGAGTGGATGACAGAAAGTTTGATAAAAGTAAAATCTGATACAACTCAACTTAAATACGCTAAGGATAGCATTGTAACAATTTATAAAAATAAATTAGGAAGTAGCTTTACGGAAATAAAAATTGATACGATTTGGATAGATTATGCTCATTTTGAAGTTAAGAGGGCTTTGATGAAAAAATCTTCCTATTCGAACATCACTCTCTCTACACCTCTCAAAATAAAATTCATCTTCCTCATTTGGATAATGATCATTTTTGTAACCATGGTTTATGGCCCTGTTGCGGCCTTTTTGGTAGAATTGTTTCCTGCAAAAATCCGCTACACCTCTATGAGTTTACCTTATCACATTGGCAATGGTGTGTTTGGCGGTTTAGTACCTTTTATTGCAACGCTGTTATCTACAACGTTTACTAGTGATCCGCTGGTAGGGCTTTGGTATCCTATTGGCGTGGCAGCGTTGTGTTTTGTAATTGGTGCTTTGTATTTGAGTAATAAAATTGATAAAAACATTAACGATTAATCAATAGAAACACTAAGATCACAAAGGGTTTTCACAAAGATTACAAATGAAAATATATTGTATTTAATGTGTAAATAAAATAAAATGAATCAGATAAAAAAAATTACGGGTTTTGTATGGATGATCATTGCGCCCATCGTTATTTTCTTTTTAATCTCAGGTGCTATTCAAAATATTGGCAATGGCAATAAGGATATTAATAAGCCCATTCCATGGATCATTATCATTACTATTTTTACCCCAATTGCTGTAGGGTTAATGATATTTGGCTGGTATTGTATTAAGGGAGAATATGATCATCAAGATGATAATCAAAAATAGATATGTTCAAATGAGTAATGCGTTCAACAATGCGTTTGGTACACATTCGTGAGAAGAAAATTTTTAGATTACCATTACGTTATTCCAACCTACATCAAATTATTATTAATAACAAAGCCTACCAACTCTGCTGAAGTTTTGGTATTTGTTTTTTGCCTTAAATTTCTTTTGTGGTTTTCTACCGTGTGATAAGATATGGAAAGTACCGCAGCTATTTTAGGGGTGTTTAATCCTTTTACCATCAATTGCATAATTTCCAATTCTCTTTTAGTAATTGCGGGTATGCTCAAAGAAACCAACTTTTTTTCATCAACCAACGCTTCAAAAAATTGGGTTTCATTAATCGAAGTGTCCAACACCGTCATCATTCTTTTAAAATGGTTTGGTAAATGCGAAAGATCTGTCATCAATACTAAACAGCTGGTAACTTTACCTTCACTATTGTAAATGCGTTCCGGAAATTGTATTAATACCCAACGATAAGCATTCTGGGCATTCAACATTCTACAATAGATATTGCTTTGCATTTTATTTGCTTTTTCCAATGGGGGCGTTTCATGTATAAATGCCGTCATAGCAACTGCCGACATTACAAAATCTCTGTCTTCAGCATGCACATTAGAAAACCAAAAAAACAGGTCGTTATTTAACCATTCAACTGTTGTAAAGGCGGTAAGCTGCTGCATGTTTTGGCTAGCGGCACATATCTTCATATTTTTTGTATCGGGTATAAACCAACAAAATGGTGCAGATGCAAATTTGCCGGCCTGTTCTATAGATGCTTTAAAATACTCAGCAAAATCTACTGCTAAGGCATTGTTGCTCATAAGTGTACTATTTAAATCTTTTGCGGTTATAGGCTCCAATTTCATTAAATGATAGTTTAAATACAATGTAATATATTAAAAATGACAGATATCTACTATATGCCAAGATTACATTTGACAGTAATTTCATATTGAATTTGAATTGTAAACCTGTAAGAATAAAAGTTGGAATTGCATGGTGAAAAACGTACTCATTAAGATGCATCAAAAATATTTTTGGTCTCTGTATACTTATAATTTAAGTGCTGCTTAAAAGTATTACCACATAAACGACAAACAATGATACCAGAACGTTCATTGCTTTTATATTTTGCAAAAATATTTGATCTGTTATTTTGCTAGAAAAAAATTTCCGTATTGCTTTTAAAATAAAAGGTATGCATCCATTCACCCTAAAAAACAATGAAGGCGCATTGTTTTTTTCGCCAAACGATATTGTGCGTTTACAAGGTAGTAGTAATTACACCCTCATATTTTTTGCCAACAAAGAAAAAATACTCACCAGTAAAGTGCTGCATGTGTACGAAACCATATTGGCTTCGGCAGGTTTTATACGAATACACAAAACACATTTGGTAAATGCGCATTGTATTACAAAAATAGACAGCCTTGGCAATGTGTATTTAAGCGATGATACCATTGTAAGTATTGCTCGCCGTAGAAGAAAAGAGGTGTTGTTGCAATTAAAACAAATGCGTGACCATATGACATCTGCAGCGTAATACATAGTTAGCGAAAAAATACTTACAAGGCCATAATTCTTACTTAAAAACTTTTTAATCAAAAAAAGTATACTTCATGAAAAAAACACTTACACTCTTATCATTTTTATTTTTTGCCATATTTGTGCAAGCGCAAAATGTAGGTATAGGTACAACAACGCCTACCTCTAGACTTGAAATAAAAAATCCTGTAAGATCTACTGTAAAAATAAGCAGCAACGATTATCTAGATACAAGCCAGTTAATTTTTAGCAACAGAAATACATTTAACCAAGGTACAGATATGCAAGTAACAAGCAACAGAGAAAGTGGCTTGAGGGTTTCGAGCAGTTCAGATATAGGAGTAAACAATAAGGATACCATTATGCAAATCACACCTACAGGTTTTGTGGGCATACGCACGGCTACTCCGCAATACCCGTTAGATGTAAGTGGAGATATGAATGTAACCGGTGAGATAAAAGCGAATGGATCTAACGGCATTGCTGGCGATGTTTTACAAAGCAATGGAAATGGAACTATGAGCTGGGTGGGTAAAGAAAAGTATAAAAAATTTAGAATTTTTAGAAACACTGGGTCTGCTAACTTATTAACATTTCTTTTTACTGCGCCTGCTGATGTTACAGAAATAGCTGTAGAAATATGGGGTGGTGGAGGTCAAGCCGAAACTAATGGTAGCGGTGCATCAGGGGGGTATGTTTATGCACAGATACCTACTACCACTTATTCAACTTTTACCATTCAAGTAGGTGCAGGTGGTGGGTGTAGCGGATGCACAGGTACAAATGGCAATTCGTCTTTCTTCGTAATTGGTAGCGGCATTTTAAATCTCTCAGGCACGGGGGGGTTAAGTACGAGTTTTGTTTTATCTAGAGGTACTTTTTCTGCAAGTGGCACTTACTTGCCAAGTGTTAGCTATTTTGGCATAAATGGTGAGAGTGCTAAATTAGGAGATATATCCTACGAAAACAGTCCGTTAGGATACTATACATTTACTAGAAACGCACCGGGTGGTAGTGCACCTACAAGGCCTAATACAGGAGGCAGGAGTGGTTGGTCACGTACAAATTTTGATGGTTCCAATTTGGTTAATGGTGGCGGCGGAGCAGGTAGCGAGCCTGGAGGAGGTGGTGGCTTTCCAAATGCTGTTGGTGGGCATGGGCAGATAATAGTGTATTGGTGAAGAGTAACAGCTCAAATTCTTGGTCTTTCTAACAAAACCCACTACCGAAATTCATTGTTGTTTTGTGTGCCGCAAATTGAAGCCGGCACTATGAAATAATTGAACAGCATTTTTAAAAAACGGAGATGTACAAAAAAACCATTACAAATTTTAAATGATATGAAAAATAAATGCATTTTAGGATACGTATTTCTAACAATTTGGTGCCTAAGCAAAGTAAAAGCCCAGAATGTAGGTATAGGCCTAAGCACCCCATTGGAGCAATTGCATGTAAATGGTATAACAAGAACCATGGGCATAAAACTGCCAAGTAATGGTGCCATTGAAACTGGTTTTGGATTGGTAGGAAAAGAAGTAAATGCCGGCAAAATCGGCTATTCATTGTTTACCGCCAATACGCTGGATATAATTGGTGGAGGAGACGCCTTTTTAGAAAGAAAAATAAGGTTTTGGGGGGAAGCAGGCTGCACTTTTGAAGGCGGAGCAACCTTTAATGGAAATATTGGTATTGCCAATTTTTCGCCGACTCAAAAGATAGAGGTAAACGGTAAAATTAAAATTGGTGATGATGTAAATGTACCAACAGTGGGCACAATTAGGTATAATGCTACCTCTAAAGACTTTGAAGGATTTGATGGCACAACCTGGAAATCCTTTACAAAACTCATCCCTTAATTGTTACAACTAGCTAACATTTTATGTAAAATATTATTAATTATAACACCCACAACTGTTTTAAAAATGAAAAAAATATCAACAACTTTATTTTTAGCTTTTTGGTTCTTATTACAAGCTCAAGGCCAAAATGTAGGCATAGGCATAGCCACCCCTTTGGATAAACTTCATGTAAACGGCACTACTCGAACTACCGGTATAAATTTGGTAGGCAACAGTGCTATTGAAACCGGCTTTGGTATATTAGGCAAAGAAGAAAGTGCGGGTAAAATTGGTTATGGACTTTTTACTCCCAATACGTTGGATATTGTTGGCGGTGGAAATGCTTATTTGGAACGAAAAATAAGGCTTTGGGCAGAAGGCGGGTCTACTTTTGAAGGGCATGCAACATTTAATGGAAATATTGGTGTTGGTAATTTGTCGCCATCGCAACGATTGGAAGTAAACGGCAAAATTAAAATTGCTGACGATGGAAACACTCCCACAGCAGGTACAATAAGATACAACAATACACTACAAGATTTTGAAGGATTTAATGGCACCACATGGCAATCGTTTACCAAACCTATTAATACAGAATATTGGGGTGCATATAACGATATAGTTGAAATAAAACCTACAAGCTCCATTGATAATGGTGTAGCAATTGCAAAATGTATGTTTTCAGATAATTATTTGGCTATAAGTCACCGAGCTGACCCCATTTCAACCATTGTTACAAGGTTTTATAAATGGGAGTTAGGCAATTGGGTATATAAGACCCAAGTAAATGCTGACATTATTCATACGGCTCCGTCTTCCAGTTTGGTAAGGGGTAGAATGACGGATGATTGGTTGCTTTTTGGAAATGAATCACTCAATAATGTTTCCATTTACAAAAGGAATGGAGAACTATGGCAATTTCATTCAACAATTGCAGAACCAAGTTTAAATGGATTTGGAGATTATTACGATATTGATGGAAGTAAATTGGTGATTACCACAATCGGGAATTCGCCGGGTAATAATGGGCGTATTTTTGTGTATAATTTTAACGGAACAAGCTGGGTTTTTCAGCAAACAATAACAGACCCTAACCCCCTTTCAGGTAATTATTTTGGAACTGGTGTAAGTGTCAAGAATAATTATTTAGCTTCAAGTTATCAACTCTTAGGATCTACTTTAAATAGTACTCCCATATATGTTTTTAACGGGACTTCTTTTGTAGGTAACTCTGCGATTCCCCAAAAGTCATTAGATAAAATATTTTACGAAGGCTCGTCTGTAAGAATTAAAGTCACAAGTTTTAATTTTGGAACTGGTATCGTAAGTGGCGGTATTTATAAAATTGGTACCACCGGCTTTTGGGAACTCATACCCAACACGACCAATATGGATGCTATTTCAAATTATGGTTTAGATTATATTGGTAATGCAGGGCTCTCAATATATGCGCTAAAGAAATTAGAAGCAGGTAGTTATACTAGTTTATGCTCACTTAATTATAACTCGATTGCTGGTTCTGAAAATTTTAGCTATGCCCTTTTAAATAAAAATTGCATAATAATACCATCAACAACCGGTTATAAAATATTTAAAAAACATTGATATTTTTTTAGGATAAAAAACGACAAAATAAAAATAACGTCACTCCGCCTTCGTTGGTACCCACACTTTAAATTATTTAATGCGGAGGCCCGGTCTCGACCAGCCGATCAATTCATAAAAGCTTTATAATAAAAAAAATTTTTAGATAGGACAGGACTGAAATTTCACAAAAATCATAAAAACCATAAAAATATATTTCATGAAAAAAGCATCACTACTCTTATCATTTTTATTTTTTGCCATATTTGTGCAAGCGCAAAATGTAGGTATAGGTACAACAACACCCACCTCTAGACTTGAAATAAAAAACCCTGTAAAATCTACTGTAAAAATAAGCAGCAACAATTTTGAAGATACGAGCCAGCTAATTTTTAGTAATAGAAATATTAGTGACCTAGGCACCGATATGCAAATAACAAGCAACAGAGAAAGTGGCTTGAGGGTTTCGAGCAGTTCAGATTTAACAGCAAATAATAAGGACACCATTATGCAAATCACGCCTACAGGTTTGGTGGGCATCCGCACGGCTACTCCGCAATACCCGTTAGATGTAAATGGGGATATGAATGTAACCGGTGAATTAAAAGCAAATGGGGTTGCAGGTACCGAAGGACAATTTTTGCGAAGCAATGGTAACGGTACTATGAGTTGGGATGACCAATGCGAATATAAAAACTTTATAGTTTTTAATTATACAACAGCAGGAGCTGTTCAAACTTTTACAGTACCAACAGGTGTAACCAAAGTAAAAGCAAAAGTATGGGGTGGAGGTGGAAATGGCGCTATAAGTTTAGCTCCCAACTTTGCTGGTGCTGGTGGGGCAGGTGGTGGCTATGCTGAAGCTGTATTTTTAAACCCAACTTCATTAGAAGTTATTGTTGCTCAAGGTGCCACAACCAGTTTAGAGTATAGCCAGGTTTTGTATCCTTCAACAATAATTTTTATTAGAGCTGGTAATGGCGAAAATTCTACAATAGCCAGTGGTTTTTTAACTCTAGGCCGTGGTGGAAACGGTTTTTCAAACTTTTCAAGTCCAAGTTTTATTAAAAATTTTATTGGCCTTAAAGGTAAATCAGGCGAATTGGATACTAAAAATTATTATCAAATATCTGCTACTGCCTATGGTATGCTAATGAATACGGGGATGGGTGGAGATGCTGCGAATACTGAAAATACCGGAGCTCAAAGTGGGCGTGTAAACTATAATATTACAGCTGGTACTTATTTCTCTCCTTCTTATACTATTAATTCAGGCTTAGTGCCAGGAGGTGGAGGAACAGGAGGTGGTAGCGGTGTTAATGCTGGCGCTAATGGTATGGTTATTCTTTATTGGTAAAAGGAGTTTATCTACAATTAAAATAATATCATTTAAAAAATCAATTACTATGAAAATATTAATCTTCTTAACAATCCTTGGATTTTTTCTCATTACCACAGCGAAGGCACAAGGAAACTCAACAAAAGCTAATTTTTTAAAAGCAACCGTTACCACAAGTACGGGAGTTATAAATTATGAAGCCACCCAAGTGGTAGTAAGCAAAGGCAATTCAACAGGAAAAAAATATTTTGCATTGGTGGCTGCAAGTAAGCAGGGCAGAATAGAAATAAAGCTGGACAAAGCCCTGGAATTAGGAGCTTATCAATTGAATAGTGGCAACAAGAAAAATTTTATTTTCTACATGCCGGCAAGAGGTTTGCCGCTAACCACCTCAAAATGTGCCGACGCAGTGGGCATATTGACGGTAACAGAAATATCTAACACAAAAGTAAAAGGTACTTTTTTATTTATAGGAAAGCCCCTCATGGGTAAATGCGATACGGGTGAAAAAGTTGTTGTAAGCAATAGTGTATTCGAAGTATAATAATAATTACAATCTTGGTTTCTAAATCTTTTAAAATGAAAAAAATAATACTTTTATTTTTATGTAGTTTTTGTTTGATCAGTTTATCATTTGCTCAAAACGCACTAACACCAGCCAGTAAAACAAACTACATTACCGCAACCATTTCTGACCCCAAAGGAGATATAAAGTTTAAGGCAACTGAAATACTTTGTCGCAATAAAAATATAGATTCAAAAAAAGGCTTTACACTTGGAGGCTTTACCAAAGAGAGATACTTTACCATTAACATACCACAAAACCCTGCTGTAGGTGTTTATAAAATAGAAGGCGTTTTTATGGATGCGTTTGCAGATTACTACATAAGGGTTGGTGGACGATTAGGTTTTAAAACAGGCAAGTGTGATGGTGTAGCCGGCGTGCTGGAAATAACGTCTGTTATTGGCAATAAAATAAAAGGTAAATTCTTTGTAACAGTAAGTCAATATGTAATGCCGTGTAACGCTAAAACAAAAAGAGAAATTACAAACGGCGTATTTGAAACAATCTTTACAAATTAATAATTTAAATGCAAATATGCTGTATAGATTAATACATGTGATCTCGATCTGTTGCTTGGTTGGCTGCGGTGTATTGCCCAAAGGCATTTCATATGTGGGTGAAGAAAGAGTATTTGGTAAATCATTTAATAGAACTTTTACAACACTTAGAAGAGATGCAGAGAACTGGGAACCTGCTTGGGAATTAGGCATTGCTATAAAGCCCCAAAAGGACGGGCGCATAAAAGGGATTCGCATAAAAAACCCAACAGCAGGTTACGTTCGGCTATCAGTTTGGGATGCAGATAGCAGGCAGCTAATACAAACCATTAATGCAAACATCAGCGATACCCTAAACTATAATTTTAACTATTGCGAAATACCAATTACGGCAAACAAAACTTATTGCATCAGCATCAACGTTCGTAAATATTATTATTACAATTTACCATTCAACCCATTGCCATTAAATGTAAACAACATTAGCTTATTGTACAGCGTGTATGAAGAAACACCTTACCAGAGATTTCCACAAAACAATGTTGCCTCTGTGTATCATGGGCTGATAGATTTAGATGTAGATTTTAAAACCAATTAATGTAAAAAAATGAAAAAAACAACAGTCACACTCTTTGCTTGCCTGTTAGCAATTGCAAATGCTTTTGCGCAAAATAAAGTTGAGATAGAATTTAAAACCGGCGAAGATGATCTGCGTGGTATTGGCACACCTGAATATGGACTAGATGTAAATTTAATTTTCGTAAACAAACCCGCCTTGCTCAGCAGATCTGTAAATAAAAATGCTACCTGGCCCAAAAACTCCATTCGTAGAATATCTATTTTGTTAGATGAATCAATTGTTATCGGCGATTTGCTTGCCATGGAAATAATGAGGCAGCATTCCAACTCAGGCAGCGCCACATCTAAAAGCCCCGATAACTGGGATGTAAACAGGATAATAGTTACTGCTACATTTAAGAAAAACGGACAAACAACCAAGTACGAATTACTCACCACTTTAGACAGCAGAGGAGGTATGCCATATCGTATGACCTACGATAATTCAGAAACACCAAAACGTTTTGATTTCAGCAGAAACCCAAGGTTATTATCGGGCACCATCAAATTAATAGACAAATTTGCACCACCACAAAAAACAAGTATCAATGCTAAAATTGGCGTGGGTGGCGATGATCTACGAGGTGGAGAAGACAATGCAAGAATTGTAATAACTTTTAAAAACTCAACAAAAAAGTTAACATTCAATAATATAAATAGCAGGCAGCAGTGGAAAAACTTTACGGAATATATTTCTTCAAAAGACTTTGCAAGTTTGCCTAGTCTTACAGTAAATGACATAGCAACCGTAGAGCTTTGGCACACGGGAGCAGGCGGTATGGGTGCAGACAATTGGGATATTGATAAGTTTACCTTAACCATTAGCATTAACGGACAATCGAAACAGATAGTTGATAAAACCGGGACACCATTACATCGCTTTACAGGAGATACAAGAAGAAAAATATTTAACGTAGAATGAACTAACAAATAAAAACAACAACATGAAAAAGCAAACCGTTTTAATGCCCATTGTTATTCTTTACTGCTGTATTATTCAGGCACAAATAACAACCACTGTCCCAAAAGTAGTTACAAAACCAATCAATAATAAGGTAGCTAATGCTTTGATAGAACCACCAACACAAATAAATTTAGAAAATATAACTGAATGGCTTTGTCCGCAAACTTTAAAAAGAGGCGACAGAGAATTTGATGGGCACGGCCCTAGAATAAAATGTAACGTAAAAATAAGAGTAGCTGCAAACAAAAAAGAAATATGGGCAGATATCTATTTTTGGGCGCAGGAAACAGTAAGCGATTTCAGCACTACCGAAGCTACTTGGAGCAAAAAAGTATATGATGCGCCAATAGATAAATTGATAGATCAAATTACATCCGACAAGGAATCGAGAACGGAATTTGTGAGCCCACCTGCAGGTATGCAGATATTAGTACCCGGTGCCGATTTTAGAGATGGTATGAAAAGGTTTTTTGATGGTAAACGAATAAACGACGATGTAATAAAGGCCCATAACCTGCCAATAACTTATACTGAAGACCAGATAATGAGTTTAATAACCCGAAACATAAATGACAACTCCATAATTACAGTACCTGCCTTGCAAGGTACATTGGTTGATAAATTTGAAATAGTAGGCGACACCGGTGGCGAAGATATCAGCAATGACGACAATTGTAAAGACGACACAAGAATTAATAAAATTACTTTTTTCCCGGTATTTGTAAAGTTTAAAAAATAAACAACAATGAAAATGAAAATAATATTAATGGGGTGTATTATGGCGTATTGCAGTGCAGTGGTCGCACAACCATTTACATTAAATAAAGACCTGAAACCAACAGAGCTTATAATGCTCCCTTATAAGAATAAAAAAGATACTACCTGGAATGGTAAAATAAATATTACAACAGTAACGCAAACAAAAGATACCATGTACTTTTTTGTAAAAGGGTTAAGCATTTACCAACCTGTTTATATTGGTGTAGATAATAATAAAAAAAACCAAAAATGCAAAATATCTCTTAGCAAAGACAATTGGACAACCCCTGATAAAACGGGAGAATTAGTCAATGGCTTTTGGCAGCATAAATTTAGAACCGAAGGGAGTTTTGGTATTATGATAGTTGCTAACAAACCTGTACAAACTTATAACATAACTGTGTGGGCTGGTAAGGAATTAATAAATAGAAAATTACCATCGCCATTTAAAAGCAAGCCAACAGAAACACCAAAATCTACTAAGCCTAAGTCTAAATTAAAAAACTAAACTTTTAAATAATGAAACTTCTACTTTTTTTATTACTACTATCTATTAATGCTACAACAAAAGCTCAGGTTGTAGGCAATATAATTCAACATGGTGCTGCAGAGATTTTTGGTAGCGATGGTGTTGTCTCCGCACAATCTATCGTTACCAATTCCATTGAACATTTTAACGATTTTCAAGAAAGCCGAGATGCGGCCAATGACTTTTTTGACAGCTTTAATACATTAAGTTCCTCGGAGTGCTCGCCAGATTTTAGCAGCAACAATGTAGGCATGCAGGGCACTTGTAAAGAAAATGAAACCTGTTATGAATGTTACGAAAAGGCAAAATCTAAAATGGATTTTTTTAGACGTCAATTGGGGAGATTAAATTGTATTTATACCAACACGACAGGTTTTGCCAAAAATGCGATTGCCTTTGGTGACAATACAAGTGGCGTGCATGCTATGGCAGGTTTGGCTTGGCAAAAACAGAAAACAACTATCAATAAATC
>Ga0105047_10016290_pt1 | contig 11653 bp, 9 predicted proteins | sample MAT04_FD_78384 | JGI IMG/M metagenome (GOLD analysis project Ga0105047, IMG submission 78384) | Freshwater microbial communities from Lake Fryxell liftoff mats and glacier meltwater in Antarctica - MAT-04 (megahit assembly) | ecosystem: Environmental > Aquatic > Freshwater > Ice > Liftoff... | reverse complement strand
GCACCCGTATTGGTCGTGGTGCCCCAGGCAAAGCTGGTCTCGGGGAAGTCCTTGGCGACTTCAAAGAGCGGGTTGCCGTATTGCGCGCCGTGAGCAATGACCAGGTCATAGCCGTTGGTCGCATAATCACGGATGGCGTTGCCGGCATCCGCCACCTGGAACAGGTTCTCGGAGACGGCAATCTCCATCGCGCTTTCGCCGCCCATCTCAGCCTGCACCGCCTTCAGCCCATCGTAGATCGACTGGCTCCACGAGTAATCCGTGGTCGTGCTGGGCATGATGAGCGCGATCTTGAACGGTGTGCCGGCGGCCGCCGCCGGTTCCGTGGCCGCCGCCGTGTCGGCGGCCGGCGCTGCCGGTGGCATGGCGGCGGTGCAAGCGCCGGCGACCAACGCCACCAATAACAGCAATGATAGGGTAACAAACAATTTGCGTGACATTTCGCTTACTCTCCTTCGGCTAGATAACAGGTCGGAACAACGAACCGCTGATCCTTATTCGCCACGCTCGTACGGTTTGGTCAGGGCCGCCGGTTGGCGAATCTGTTTGGCCGTGAGCGCAAGTACCACAATGGTCAGAACGTAAGGCATCATGACGGCAAAGTCGGGCGAGATGGGCAGGCCAAGCACCTGCACCCACAATTGCAGGGCATTCACCATACTGAAGAGGATCGCACCAGCCAAGATGCCCACCGGCCGCCAACTGCCAAAGTAAACCAACGCCACGGCGATAAACCCCATCCCGTTGGTCATGTTCTCTTGGAAAATATCCAAAATGCTGATACTGAGCGAGGCGCCTGCCACACCGGCCATGGCGCCGCCGAAGATGACCGTGGCGTAGCGCACGCCCACCACACTCACACCGAGCGAATCCGCCGCCTCCGGGTTCTGGCCCACGGCGCGAATCTTCAAACCGAGCGTCGTGCGTCCCAGAATAAAGATACTCACTGGCACCAGCAGGAAGGCAATATAGGTTGGGATCTCGTAATTGAACAACAATTCACCCAACACCGGGATGTCGCTGAGTCCGGGGATGTTGATTGGCCGAAAACCGCTGACCCCGGTCGGCGTACCCACCAGCACCTTCATGAGCAGACTGCTCAACCCAGCCCCAAAGAGGGTCAGCCCGATGCCGCTGATGCCCTGCTCGGCCTGCATCGTCACGCTGATCACGGCCATCAGCAGCCCCATCAGCGCGCCGGTCGCCAACGCCACCGCCATGCCGAACCACGGGTTGCCGGTCTTGAGCACGGCGTAGTAGCCGGTGAACGCACCCGTAAGCATGATGCCTTCCACGCCCAGATTGACCACCCCGGAGCGCTGCCCGAACATCTCGCCCAGCGAGGCAAACAGGTAGGGCGTCGCCAGGCGGATGCCGCTAGTAATGATCCCCACAATGACCGTCAACGAAAATAGTTCGTTCATGGCGTCGAACTCGCTTGGTCGGCACTAGGAAGCGATTGGGTGTTTGGCAGTATGGTTGGCCCGGCGGCGGCCTCGGCACTGTAGCGGCGCCGGGCACGACGCACATACAAATCGCTGGCGACGACAAACATCACGACCAGGCCGTTGATCACCGTGATCAACGCACTGGGCACTTGGATCGCACGTTGCATCTTGTCGGCGCCCACCAGCAGCCCCCCAAAGAGAACGGAGGCCGGAATCACTCCCAGTGGATGCAGCTTGCCAAAAAGCGCCACCACGATGCCGCTAAAACCATAGCCGCCGGACAGCCCTTCGAGCATGCGGTGGTGCATCCCCGTGACTTCCACGGCGCCGGCCAGGCCGGCAAAGGCGCCGCCCAGAATCAGCGAGAGTGCCACGTAGGTCGGCACCGGTATACCGGCATAGCGTGCAGCGGCCGGGTTCAACCCCACGGTGCGGATGCGATAGCCGATGGTGGTGCGCCACAACAGGAAATAGACCAGCACGGCCAGCGCGATCGCCAGAAAGATGCCGGCGTGCAATTGGGTGCGCGGCACCAGTCGCAGCAACCATACCTGCTCCGGCAGCGCCGCGGTTTGTGGAATATTGGTGCCGGCAGCCACCTGTGCCGGGTCGAGCATCGGCCCGCGCAGCAGCCAGTTCATCAACTGAAAGGCGATGGCGTTGAGCATGACGGTGGTGAGAATCTCGTTGACGTTGAGTCGCGCCTTGAGCACACCGGCGATGCCACCCCACACACCGCCGGCGGCGGCGCCGGCCAGCAGGCAGAGTGGCAGGAGCACCCAGCCCGGCCACGTGCGCAGGGCCAGCGCCACAGCCGAGGTGGCTAGCGCACCCACGATCAACTGCCCTTCGCCACCGATGTTGATCACACCGCCCCGGAACGAAATGCACACACCCAAGCCCACCAGCATCAACGGCGTGGCCTTGGTGAGGGTGGCCGTCCAACCGGCAACGCTGCCAAAGGCGCCGGTAATCAGAATCCAATAGGCCTGCAGCGGGTTCTCGCCCAACGCCAACAACAATATGGCGCCAATGGCAAAGGCCAACAGCACGGCGACGATAGGTAATAGCGCCTCCAAGAGGCGTGGTATCCAGATTGTCCGGCGCATAAGGGACGTTGGTCCCGATCTTTGGTTTGAGGGCGGATGTAGCTGAGGAACGCCATTATTCCTCGCTGCTACGTGCCCATAGCATACCAGACCGTGCACGGACCGTCAATTGGGCAATTCTGCCCGCGTTACATGGTGTGCATTGTGCGAGTTGCCTCACTGACCGCGCGCGTTGCGGAATCTGGCAAACAGGAAAAAGCCAAAACCTGGATTATGATGGACGATGTGTTAAAGACGCGTTGGATCAAAGTCATCAGCGATTTATGGGCGCACCGCGTGCGCACCCTGATTGTGGCACTGGCAATTGCCGTGGGGGTCTATGCCGTGGGCAGCGTCCTGGCGATTCAGGCGCTCTTGCTGCGCGAATTCCATTCGGATCGCGATGATGCACGCCTCGCTTCCGCTATCATCAATACCTATCCCTTTGACGACGAGTTGGCCAGGCGCATTGCCGAAATACCGGGGGTGGCGGCGGCCGAAGGGCGCCAATCGCTGAGCGCACGTGTGATCACAGGGGCAGAATCCAGTCGCGAGATCGAGATTGTCGCCGTGCAGGACTTCGACGAAATGCACGTGGACAAAGCGCTGCTGGTGGATGGGGCGTGGCCCACCCAAAAAGATGAGATCATGCTGGAGTGGATGGGGCTGCCCTGGATCGGGGCCAAGATCGGCGACACGCTCACGGTCGAGCTAAGCGATGACACGCACAAGGAACTGACCATCACCGGCATTGCCCACAACCCGCGCTACCCCAGCCCCGAGGTCACGGGCTTTACGACCGCTATGGTCTCGCCGGCTACCATGGTCTACCTGGGTCAATCACCGCTCTATACGGAATTACATCTGCGCGTGGCGGATGCCGCACCCGGCAAGGCGCCCACCGAAGCAACCGTGCGCACGGTGGTCGACGCTGTCGAAAAACACATCGAACGCAGCGACCGTGACATTCTGGCCACGACGATCATTGGCCAGTCGATTATCGAGTCGATCGTCAATACGACGGTCATGATCCTCTCGATCTTTGGGTGGGTGATCTTGCTGCTGTCAGCTTTCCTGGTCGTGAACACCATCTCGGCGTTGATCGCCCAGCAGGTCAATCAGATCGGCATCATGAAGCTGATCGGCGCCAGCCGTGCGCAAATGGTGACGATGTATATCACGATGGTCTTGGTCTATGGGATCATTGCCGTCCTGATCGGCGTGCCCCTGGCGGTGGTTACGGCGCGTTTGTTGATGACCAACCTGGTCGAGGGCTTGGTCAACATCCGCTCCGACAGCTACGCCGTTCCCATCTGGGTCTACCTCGTCATGGTAGGCGTCGGGCTGCTGATTCCGCTGGCGGCCGGCTTGCTGCCCGTCTGGCAAGGCACGCGCATCAGCACCTATGCCGCGCTCAACGATGTCGGTATCCACGCCGGGGCGGCGCGCAGCAGGCTGGTGGAGCACCTGCTGGCCCGCCTGCCGCGGCGTTGGTTGCAGCGGCCCCTGATCCTTGCCGTGCGCAACACGCTGCGCCACAAGAGCCGTCTGCTGCGCACGATGATCGTCATGATTCTGGGTACAGCCCTGTTCATCGCCGTCATTTCGGTGCAACAGTCGGTCGACACCACGGAAGCGGATTTTCTGCGCTACCACCGGTACGACGTACAGGTGCAGTTTGAGCAGCCGCATCGTCTCGCCCGTCTCGCATCTACCGCCTTCGAACTACCCGATGTCGTGGCGGTGGAAAGCTGGGGTCTCGGCGGCGCCACCCGGCTGCGCCCCGATGGCAGCGAAAGCAACCGCTACCAGGTCTACGGCCTGCCCGCCGCGACAAAAATGGTAGAGCCCATCGTGCAAGCCGGCCGCTGGCTGCGCGCGGACGATCGCTTTGCCGTGGTCATCAACGCTACCGTCGCCGACGAGGAAAAAGATCTGGCCGTGGGTGATCTGATCCGGCTGGACATGGCGGATCGCGAACAGGATTGGACCGTCGTCGGCATCGCCAGCACGGACGCCCAGGGGCCAAAGCTCTACATGAACTACGACGTTTTTGGCTATGCCACGCGCACGCTGGGCAAGGCCAACAGCCTCCAGGTGATCACGAGCTGGCATGATCCGCTTAGCCAGGCGACCATGGAGTCGATCCTGCTCAATCATTTTGAGAACCGGGGTCTCGACGTGCGATCCACCCGCACCACCCAAACCCTCAATGCGCAGAATGGCCTGATGTTTGGCGTGATTATCGGGTTTCTAATTTTGATGGCCGTGCTGCTGGGGGCGGTGGGGACGCTGGGTCTCTCCACCACCATGGGCATCAACATGGTCGAGCGGATTCGCGAAATTGGCGTCTTGCGTGCCATCGGCGCCTCCAATGGGGCGATTCGCCTGATCGTGCTGCTGGAGGGGTTGGTGATCGCCACGCTCAGTTGGGTGCTCGGCTTTTTGCTTTCGTTCCCGACTGCCCAGTTTATGAGCCGGGAGATCGGGGTGGCGCTCTTGGACATGCCCTTGACCTACACCTACTCCTTGCCGGCGGCCATCATCTGGTTCCTTGTGCTGCTTGGGCTTGCCGTGGTGGCAAGTTTAGGGCCAGCGCGCAGCGCTGTGAAGCTGACAATTCGCGAAGTGCTTTCCTATGAGTGACGTTCTGATCAGCCTGAGCGGTGTGCAAAAGGCGTACCAAACCCCCGCCGGGGCCTTCTATGCGCTGCGCGGCATTGACCTGGAGATTGCCGCCGGCGAGTTTGTGGCGCTGCTGGGCCGTTCCGGCGCCGGCAAGTCGACGCTCATCAACATGATGGCCGGCATCGACCGGCCGACCGCCGGCAATATTACGATTGACGGTCAGGCGATTCACAACCTCAGCGAAGGGCAACTCACGCGCTGGCGCGGCCGGCAGGTGGGCGTCATTTTTCAATCCTTCCAACTGATGCCCATGCTCACCTGTGCGCAGAATGTGATGCTGCCGATGGATTTTGCCAACCTCTACCGTTCACCCCGGCAGCAGTATGCGCGGGCACTGGAAATCCTGGATGCCGTCGACATTGCCGAACATGCCAACAAGTTGCCATCCGCAGTTTCCGGTGGGCAGCGGCAACGCGTGGCGATCGCGCGCGCCTTGGCCAACGATCCGAACTTCCTGGTTGCCGACGAGCCCACCGGCAGCCTCGATTCCAAGACCGCTGATGCCGTCTTCGGTGTCTTCAAGCAACTGGTGGCGGCGGGCAAGACGATCTTTATGGCAACGCACGACCGTGAGTTGGCGTCGCGCGTCTCCCGTGTGGTGCGCATTGACGACGGGGAGATCGTGAACGATGGCCGGGTTTAGGCAATCCCGCTGGTGGCGTCGCGCGCCAGGGGCACACAGAGAGACCGTTGGCTTGGATGCGACCCTTGTGGGCGCCGGCATGATCGATCTGCGCGACGTCAAGAAGGCGTACGACACCCCTACCGGGCCTTTTCTGGCGTTGAAGGGCATCGACCTGTGCATCCAGGCCGGCGAGTTTGTGGCGGTGGTGGGTAAGTCGGGGAGTGGCAAATCCACGCTCATCAACATGTTCACCGGCATCGACCACCCTACCGAAGGCGAGGTGATCGTCGCCAACACACCGATCCGCCATCTGAATGAAGGACAAATGGCCGAGTGGCGCGGGCGCACGATGGGCATCGTCTTTCAGTTCTTTCAACTCCTACCCACGCTCTCGATTGTCGAAAACGTGATGATCCCGATGGACCTGGCGAACTGTTACGGCATGGACGAGCGTTACGACCGCGCGATGCATCTGCTCGAACAGGTGGGTATGGCCGGCGACGCCCACAAGTTTCCCGGCGTCGTCTCGGCTGGGCAAGCGCAGCGCGCCGCGATCGCCCGCGCCCTGGCCAATGACCCGCCCATTCTCGTGGCCGACGAACCGACCGGAAATCTGGACACCAAGGCGGCCGCCTCCATTTTCGAGTTGTTCGCCGCGCTGGTGAGCGATGGCAAGACCATCCTGATGGTCACCCACGACGACGAACTGGCGCGCCAGATGCCGCGCACTGTCACGATTGCCGATGGGCGCATTGTGGACGAGGTGATGCGGTGATCAGCCGGGTTCAATTGAATTCCAGAAACTACCCTTCCCCCTCGGCGACAAGATCGGGCAATGCCTTGGGTTCGAGAAGTGCAGCCGGCGCCGGCTGCGCCGCAATCCACGCACGGATCACGCCGGCATAGTGCGCCGGATTGGGAATATTGGCGATCTTGGCCAGCCCCAGGGAATAGGAGATCGGAAAGGCGTTGCTCACCGCTTCGTAGCGTGTCTGCAGGTCAAAGACCGCCACCACGAAGAGCGGGAGCACGGCCAACACAAACTCGGCGACCGCGACACGTTTCAGAAAAACAAACGGGCTCTGTTTGACGACGACTTCGGTTTCACCCATAGCGACCCCACCAAGGGTCAGGCAGGCGACACTGTCGTCTCCGGCAGCGGCAGGTTGGCAAACACGTCGATAGTCAGACCGCGGCCGGGGGCCGGCTCGCGCTGCCAGCGGTGAAAAGCCGCCGCCCCGATCATGGCGGCGTTGTCTGTGCAGAACGCAAAAGGCGGAATATAGAAAGGCAGCGCCAGCTCGGCAAACCGTTGCTGCGCTGTCGTGCGTAGCAAAGTGTTGGCGCTGACTCCCCCGCAGATACAGACCTGGCGTGCACCGGCGGCGACCGCAGCGTCGGCCGTCTTTTCCACGAGCACATCCACCACAGCTTGCTGGAACGACGCCGCCAGATCGGCCAACAACTGCGGGTCGCGCAGATTCAGCCCTTCCTGCTCAAGTTCGTGGGTCAGATTCAGCACCGCCGTCTTCAAGCCGGAGAAGCTAAACTCAAACCGGTGATCCGGCCGGTGCCGCAGCGCACGCGGCAACGCAAAGCGGCGCGGGTCGCCGCCTACGGCGGCGCGTTGGATGGCTGGCCCCCCCGGGAAACCCAGATCGAGCAGCCGCGCCACTTTGTCGAAGGCCTCGCCAGCCGCATCGTCCAGCGTGCTGCCCAGCCGGCGATACTGGCCATGACCGGTCATCAGCACCAGCTCGGTGTGGCCGCCCGACACGATCAGCACGACCACCGGAAAGCGGTCGCCGGCGCGCCCCGCTGGCTCACCCCCCGTTTCACCAGGCGCGTCCAGCCAATTGGAGTAGATATGTCCTTCCAAATGATTGATCGGCAGCAGCGGCAGCCCCGTGGCAAAGGCAAGCCCCTTGGCGGCGTTGACCCCCACCAACAGGCTGCCGGCCAACCCCGGCCCATGCGTGACGGCGATGGCATCGAGTTCTCCCGCGTGCGGGATGCCCGCCTCTTGCAGCGCCTGGACAATCACCGGCTGGATCGAGAGCACATGTTGCCGGCTGGCAACCTCCGGGAAAACGCCGCCAAAGCGCCGGTGTAGGTCGATCTGCGTGGCCACCACATTGCTCAAGACGCGGTGGCCGTCCTCAATCACCGCCGCCGCCGTCTCGTCACAGGATGTTTCAATCGCCAACAGTCGCATCATTGCTTCGGTTCCCGTCTTTTTGGCCAGAAGATCAGCGCCAACGCCCCCACCAGCGTGATCCCGGAGAGGATCGCCCCTGCTGTGCGCGGCGGCGTGTCGCCAAAGCGGGCATCGATGCGGTGCTCGCCGGCCGCCACGTCGACGAGGATCGCGCCGGTCGGGGATGGCACGCCAGCGACCGGTTCGCCGTCGACCGTGACCTGCCAGCCTGGAAAATAAAAGACATTCACCTGCACCGTGCCGGGCGTTTGCATCTGCACCACGCCGCCCGCACTCGAGCCGCGACTATAGCGACTTTGCACCTGGCCTTCCCCATCGACAATAGAAAGCCGTGTCAGCGCGGTCGTGCTTCCGTGATCCTCATGGTAATCCGGCGCGGCGTAATCGGCCGTCATTGCCGTCGTCGTGAAGGGCTGCGTCACCCATTGGGTATAAGCAATCATGTCCGGGTGCTCTTGCTCAAAGCGGAAGATTGCCCGCCCATCTTCGCGCCACGGCTCGACCGGCGTCAAATTGGCCTGCAAGTACGGCCAACTGGCAAAGACGCCAAGCAGCGCCAGCAACACCAGCCCGCCGGCCGGCTGTGGCTGCGCTTGCACGTCCAACCCGCGATCGGCCAGTGCCAGGTTGGCCACCGTCAACCCACCCAACGCGCTAAAGACAAAGCCAGCCAGCGCCAACAGCCGCCAGGGGAACTGGATGACCGCCAGCGGTGGAATCGCCTCCCACAGCAGGCGCGCCAACGGCGTCATCACGAAAAGCAACGCGGCGCCCGCCGCCAGCAAGTAGACCATCAGGGTACGGCCGATGCGTGCGCTGCGCACTGTGAAAAACGCGGCCACCGCCAGAATTACCAGCAGGGCGCCCAGTTGAAAGCCCATGCCATCGTTGGCGCCCTGCGGGTCGTCCGAAAAGCCAAAGCCCCAGAAAGGGCTAAAGAACTGGCCCACCTGCACGAAATGGTTGCGGAAATCGTAACTGCCGGTGACATAGACTTGCTGCTGCAAGTAGCGGCCTTCCGCCAGCAGCGGTGCCACAAAAATCGCACACAACAAGATCGCGCCAACCCCGCCGGCCGCCCCCAACAGCGTCTGGCGCCAGGGCAGACCCCGCGTGTGCCACATCTGGCCCAGCCGGAAGAGCACAAAGGTGATCAGCAAAGGCGCCACCGACAACAAGGCAAAGGTGTGTGTCAACAGCGTGCCGGCCAGCACGAGCATCGCCACGCCCAGCCGCCGCCGCCAGCCCACGTCCACACCACCCAGCAGCAGCCGGTCAAACACGAGAAAGAGCCACGGCAGCCAGGCGAGCAGCAACGAATCGTTGAGTGCACCGCGCACATAGAGGTCGCCAATGTGGTAGGGAAAGTAGACGTAGAGTAGACCGGCGGTGACCGCCGCAAGCGCCTTAGGCTGCAGGGCAGACGGCGCCCCGCGCTCCCCCTCCGCTTCCCACAGCCAATGCTGCACCAGCCGATACATGCCCCATGCCCCGGCGAGCACACCCACCGCCCAACTCAATTTCGCCGCCAAGGTAAAACCGGCGCCCATCAGCACAAAAAACTCGCCTAAATAGAGACCGAGCGGCGCCTGGATGATAAAGGTGGGGTAGCCATATCCTTGAATGTGGTGCATGGCCCAGCGCGGCCACCAGGCGCCGTCCCGAAAACTGGCGTCGAACTGGATGAGGTAGAAGACGCTGTGCCGGCCATCGTGGGCGTCAAAGAAATAACCTGGCGCCACCAGCGGCGCCAGAACCGGGAGAACCAGGGCAACCAACAAAACCAGGTAGGTACCTAGCCGATGAAAAGCTTGTAAATTGGGCAAGAAAATTCGTGTCATGTATCTGCCAGAGTGGGAATGACAACGAGTTCGCGCAATTTGAGCGCGAGAGTTACAGCGCGCCGGCCAAGGTCTATGGTGGACCCACTTGTCCGCTCACGATGAGCCGGTCGTAGCAATGTAACACACCTGCTATATCGCCTGCGTATCTTTCTGTTATCAGTGCTTGCGGCATTTTGTCACCTCTCTGTGCCTTTGTCTCACAGATACTTTACCGCAAATGTCTCTTGCTGGCACGTCGACAACCTGTTTGGCTCTGGCTCTGCCAGGTTAGGTAGTACTGTACTGTTTTCGCATGGTAGTTCAGGACTCTACTTCAGCCATTTTATTTGTCCAAATTCCTGGGTCCACTATATGATGACTCTCCATACTGGGGAGAGGGCTGGAAACAGAAAAGGAGGTATCCATGCAAGCCATAGAATTTGAAACACGGATTGATAAGAACGGGTGCGCTGCCAGCACCTTTTGCAGAGTTTTGGGAGGATCAGTTGCTGACCAACGACTTTGTGTTCTTGCCCATCTCGGTGTCACACACCGCAAGAGTTGCGGATTTGCCCTTTCATCACCGCGACCCTTTTGATCGCTTAATCATTGCTCAGTCATTGGTGGAAAGGATTCCTGTGGTCAGCAGCGATGAACTGTTTGATCGTTATGGCGTCGAGCGGATTTGGTGAAACTCTGAAAATGGGTGGTGAATGGCAGCACGTGGCCGTCGGTCTGTGGGCAATGCGGCGCGGGGTAGAGCGAGCGACGGCGTGATTCGCAGCTTGTCTCGCAGCGACGCAGCGCCCAACAACCGTTTCCAGCGGAGTGGCGTGCCGCCCAGGCTCGAATGCAAAAAACAGGACGCCACCCGCTGAAACTAGCCGTTGGACGGCTTGCGGTTCTGGTAAACGGAGATAGGACCATGACTGACGAGCCTCTAGTTTGGCACTACGGTTTAATGGCCGAGCGATGGGCTGAATTCAACAACGATGCTCCCGAGGTGCCCTTCTTCCACAACGCGATCACGCGCTTCGGACAACCGGTGCTTGATCTCGCGCGCGGCACCGGGCGCGTGTTGTTGCCATTATTGCGGGCTGGGATTGACATTGATGGCTGTGACATTTCAGGGGACATGCTGCACTATTGTCGAAGGAAGGCAACCAGTGAAGGCTTACATCCGAACCTGTACGAGCAACAGATGCACGCCTTTGAGCTTCCGCGCAGATACAAAACGATCTACATCTGTGGCTCAGAAGAAATCCAATTCGCACATTTGGCAAAGGCATTGCGATACCGCCTAAAGATAATGTTGGGCAAATAAGGCTGTTTGACTTTTTCCTGGTCTATAATTGGATGTAATGCAAACCCGCTTCCTTGAAACCAAGCTCCACATCCCGCCCTGGCGCGAAGGCGGCGTGACTCGTCCGCGCTTGCTGCAACGCCTGCAAAGCGGACTAGACGAACATCACAAGTTGACGCTGATCTCCGCGCCTGCTGGCTATGGCAAGACCACTCTCATCGCCGAATGGCTTCGGACAATTGAAGATGATTCGCGCGTGGCATGGCTGTCTTTGGGTGAGAGTGACAACGATCCATTGCGCTTCTTCGGCTACTGGCTTGCCTCCCTCCGTCGCCTGGACGAATCGCTGGGGACGCATGTCCAAAGCCTGTTGGACATGCCTCAACTCCCAGCGTTTGATTCGTTTTTGGACGGGCTGATCAACGACCTATCTGCGCTGGATACTTCGACCCTGCTGGTG
>Ga0105047_10016288_pt1 | contig 11654 bp, 10 predicted proteins | sample MAT04_FD_78384 | JGI IMG/M metagenome (GOLD analysis project Ga0105047, IMG submission 78384) | Freshwater microbial communities from Lake Fryxell liftoff mats and glacier meltwater in Antarctica - MAT-04 (megahit assembly) | ecosystem: Environmental > Aquatic > Freshwater > Ice > Liftoff... | reverse complement strand
GCCTCTGCCTCTGCCTCTGCCTCTGCCTCTGCCGACAACGACGCCATCCGCGTCTTTGTGGTCGATGACCACCCGATGATTCGCCACGGCCTGGCGGCAATGATTCAAGCCGAATCAGAGTTGCGCTGGGTGGGTGACGCCAGCAGCGGCGAGGACGCCGTGCGCATGGCCAGCGGTCTGGCCACCGACATCGTGTTGATGGACCTGGTGATGCCGAAGATGGACGGCATCGACACCATCACCGCCATGCGCCCGTTGTTGCCTGGGGCTCGTTTCATCGTCTTGACCAGCTTGCTGGACCCGGCCACCGCCAAGCGCGCCCTGGATGCCGGGGCCTCGAGTTACTTGCTGAAAAACGCCTCGTCGCAGGAGCTGATCACGGTCATTCGCAGCACCCACGCCGGCCGTGGCGTGGTCGCGCCCGAGCTGACTGACGCCTTGATTGCCCAGGCGCAGAAGGCGGCGCCCGGCGCTGACCTCACCGCCCGTGAACGTGAACTGTTGGGGTTGATGGCCCAGGGCATGAGCAACCAGGAAATCTCCAACCGCCTGGGCATTGCCATGCCCACCGTGAAGTTCCACGTCACCAACATCCTGGCCAAGCTGCATGCCGAGAACCGCACCGAAGCGGTGTTGACGGCGCTCAGGGCCAAGTTGGTGGCGCTGAACTGACCCGCACCGAACGACGCCGAGACACGCGCAACGGCGACTGCGGCCGCGACAATGCGTCGATGATCACCGTTCACCACCTGGAAAATTCACGCTCGCAGCGGGTGCTGTGGCTGCTCGAAGAGTTGGGTCTGGCCTACGAGGTCAAACGTTACGCACGAGACCCGAAGACGCAAATGGCGCCTGCCGAACTCAGGCGCGTGCACCCGCTGGGCAAGTCGCCTGTGATCAGCGAAGGCGAGATCACGGTGGCCGAATCCGGCGCCATCGTCGAGTACCTGCTCGACACTCACGGTGGCGCTGACGGCGTGCCGCCCTTGCGCCCCGCCGCTGGCTCGCCTGAGCGGCGGCGTTTCACCTACTGGCTGCACTTTGCCGAAGGCAGCGCCATGCCGGTGCTGTTGATGAAACTGGTGTTCGACAAGGTGCGCAGCGCGCCGGTGCCGTTTTTCATCAAGCCCGTGGTCAAGGCCGTGGCCGACAACGTCGCCAAGGCCTACATCAACCCCAATCTGACGAGCCAGCTGGACTTCATGGAAGCCGAACTCGCCACCCAGCCGTGGTTTGCCGGCGCCGACTTCAGCGCCGCCGACATCCAGATGAGCTTTGTGCTCGAGGCGGCCGCAGGGCGCGCGGGTTTGAATGCATCGCGACCCCGCCTGATGGACTGGCTCTCGCGCATCCACGCCCGGCCGGCCTACAAGAAGGCGCTCTCAGTCGGCGGGCCGTATTCGATGGCTGACTGATCAGGCCACGCCCAACTCGCTGGCCAGGCGCTGCACCAGCGCTTTGAGCTCAGCCAGTTCTTGCGCCATGCGGGTTTGTTCGGCCTTCAGCGCGGCCAGTTCGCCGGCACTCACGCTGGCTGTGTCGTGCGGGCTCTCGCGCGTGGGTGCCGAGGCGGCGTCCAAGGCCACTTCACCGCACAACAAGTGCGCCCAACGGGCTTCGCGCGCACCTGGCGCCCGGGCCAGCTTGATCACCCGCAACGGCTCTTTGCTGGCCAACTCATCAAGGAAACCTTCAACCGAAGAGATGTCGGCGAACCTGTGCAGGCGCTCGCAGTTCTGCCGCAGCTCGGCCGAGGTTTGTGGCCCGCGCAGCATCAACACCGCCAGCAGCGCCACCGACTGGGCTGGCAGCCGCAGCACGCGTGCGGCGTTGTGCTCGTAGCGCACCACACGCCCACTCGGACCGTCCAAGGCCAGGCTCAGGGTCTTCAAGCCGTCGATGGCGGTCAGCACCTCGGCGTCGGTGGCCTCGATCACCGGCCAGCGCGCGGTCTTCTGGTTGCAGCCCAGAGTCAGCGCATTCAGCGACAGCGGGTAGCTGTCCGGCACCGTGGTCTGCTTTTCGATCAGCACGCCCAGCACGCGGGCTTCCAACGGCGTGAGAACCCGCATCGCGGTCAAACGCCCTGGCCGTCGTCGGCAGAGATGATCGCGCCATTCACGAAGTGGCTTTCTTTCGCGCACAGCATCACCAGCAGCGCATCCAGGTCCTGCGGCTGGCCCACGCGCTTGCGCGGCATCGCCTGCACCAGCTTTTTGCCGGCTTCCGTCGCCCACAGATGGTGGTTGATTTCGGTGTCGATGTAGCCCGGACACAACGCGTTGACGTTGATGCCAAAACGCCCCCACTCCAGCGCCATGGCGCGGGTCATGTGCACCACCGCTGCCTTGCTCATGCAGTACACGCCGATCCCCGGGCCCACCCGCAGGCCGGCCATCGAGGCGATGTTGACGATGCGCCCACCGGCAAAGGTGCCGGGTGCTTCGCCCTTGCTGCGGGCAATCATGCGTTTGGCCACCGCCTGCGCCACAAAAAACGCGCCGCGGGTGTTGGTGTTCATGACGTGGTCGTAGTCTTCGGGCGAGACCTCGGTGAGCTTGCTCGTCAGCCCCACGCCGGAGTTGTTGACGAGGATGTCAATGGCGCCCATTTCCGTCTCGGCATGGGCCACGGCCGCGGCGATGCTGACGGTGTCACTCACGTCCAGACCGACGACGTGGGCGTCGCCGCCATCGGCTTCAATTTCTGCTCGCAGTGACTTCAACCGCTCGACCCGCCGCGCAGCCAGCACCACCCCCGCACCGGCACGCGCCAGCACCTTGGCGAACTGCGCACCCAAGCCGCTGGACGCGCCCGTGACGAAGGCCACACGGCCTGACAAATCGATCTGGTAGCTCATGGTATTTCTCGCGTTCTTGGGGTCATCAATTGGCGTCATCAATTGGCGTCATCCACCAGGGTCAAATCACGATAGCACGCGGGTCTTCAACCCTGGGTGACAGCCCGGCGCGGGTGCTGCGGCATCATTGGCCGCAGATGTTGAACATTCAAGACCTGGGCAAGTCCTTCGGCACCACCGCTGTCTTCGACAGGGTCTCCCTGCAGGTGCAGCCCGGTGAGTTTGTGGCGCTGCTGGGTGAGTCGGGTGTGGGCAAGTCCACGCTGCTGAACTGCATCGCCGGGCTGGAGCTGGCTGACCGTGGCCTGCTGAGCATCGCCGGGCAGAACCTGGCCAGCCTGTCTGACGACGAGCGCGCGCGGCTGCGCCGCCAGCACCTGGGTTTTGTGTTTCAGGCCTTCCACGTGCTGCCGCACTTGACGGTGGCTCAGAACGTCAGCCTGCCCTTGCGCCTGTTGGGTCGGCATGACGCGGCACGGGTGCAAGCGGTGCTGGCCGCGGTGGGCCTGGGCGACCTGGGCGCACGGCTGCCCGCGCAGTTGTCCGGCGGGCAGTTGCAGCGCGTGGCGATCGCCCGCGCGGTGGTCCACTCACCGGGCCTGCTGTTGGCCGACGAGCCCACCGGCAACCTCGACCCTGCCACCGCGCAGCGTGTGCTGGCGCTGCTGCAAACCCAGGTGCGAGAGGCCGGCGCGGCCTGCCTGCTGGTGACCCATTCGGCCGCCGCCGCCGCCCATGCCGACCGCGTGCTGCGGCTGACTGCCAGCGGCGTGATCGCCGAGCCCGCATGAGCAGCCCCAGGCCGACGACAAGCGTCGTCCGCCCCCCGAGGGGGCAAGAAAACTCGGGTGCGGCGCCTGCACTGGCCAACCCACCGCTGTGGCCGCTGGCCTGGCCGCTGATGCTGCGCGAGTGGTTGCACCACCCCTGGCGCCATGGCGTGGCCTTGCTGGCGGTGGCGCTGGGCGTGGCGCTGGCGTATTCGGTGCACCTGATCAACAGCTCGGCGCTGGCAGAGTTTTCGCAAGCCGTGCGCACCGCCAACGGCGAGCCCGACGTGTCACTGCGCGCCAGCCAAACCAGCTTGAACGAGCGGCCGGGCTTTGACGACGCGCTGTTCGAACAGATCGCCACCGACCCCGCCGTGGCCCTGGCCAGCCCGGTCGTGGAAATCGACACCCATGCCCAAGCGGCCGACGGCAGCCGCGTGGCCGTGCGCGTGTTGGGCATTGACGCCTTGCGCGCCGCAGCGCTGGCCCCGAGCCTGATGCCAGCGCCGGCCCTCGGCGAATCGAGCCTGGTCTTTCTGGACCCCGACGCGGCTTTCCCGAACCTGGCTGCACGCGAACGTTTGGGCTTGGCCGACGCTGGGCCGGTGGCTCTTCAGGCCGGTACCGCCTGGCAGCGTTTTCGCGTGGCGGGCACCACGCCGGCAGCGGGACCGCCGCTGGTGGTGATGGACATCGCCGCGGCCCAGGCCCGGTTCGAACTGGCCGGGCGCTTGTCGCGCATCGACATCCGCTGGCTGCCCGGCACCGACGGCCAGGCCTGGTTGAAACAGCAGAGCTTGCCGGCCAACGTGCGGGCCGTGGCCGCAGACGAGGGCGCGCAGCGGGTGTCCAACCTGTCGCGGGCCTACCGTGTCAACCTCACCGTGCTGGCGCTGGTGGCGCTCTTTGTCGGCGCGTTTTTGGTGTTCTCGGTGGTATCGCTGTCGGTCGCCCAGCGCACGCCCGGCTTTGCACTGTTGGGCGTGCTGGGCATGACCGCCGGCCAACGCCGCGGCCTGGTGCTGCTGGAGTGCGCGGCTCTGGGCGGCGCGGGCAGCGCCCTGGGCCTGGCCTTGGGCGCGGCGATGGCCTTCGTTGCGCTGCGCTGGCTGTCCGGCGACCTGGGCGGCGGCTACTTTCCCGGCATCACGCCCAGCTTGCAGATCGGGCCCGTGAGTGCGCTGGTGTTCTGGCTGCTGGGCAGCGCCTCGGCCGTGCTCGGCGGCTGGTGGCCCGCCCTGCAGGCCCAGCGCATCGCACCGGCGCAAGCGCTCAAGGGTTTGGGCAACCAGACGCAGGCGGTACCGCCGCTGTGGCCTGGCCTGGCCCTGATCGGCCTGGGCAGCGCTGCCGCCTTTGTGCCACCCCTGTGGGGCCTGCCACTGGCGGCTTATGTCGGCGTGGCCGCGCTGCTGCTGGGCGGTGTGGCGCTGGTGCCGGCCGCCGTGCACGCCCTGCTGGCCGGCGTGGCGCCGCCCCAGGGGGCGTTGCCACTGCTGGCGGTGCAGCGCGCGCGCTTTCAACGCGCCACCGCCACCGCGGCCGTGGCTGGCGTGGTCGCCAGCCTGGCCTTGTCGGTGGCGCTGACGGTGATGGTGAGCAGCTTTCGCAGTGGTGTCAGCGACTGGCTGGACAGCGTGCTGCCGGCCGACCTGTATGCCCGCACCGCAGCCAGCAGCAGCCTGGGCGAACAGGCCTGGCTGCCAGCTGATTTCACAACCCGCGCCGCAGCCGTGCCCGGCGTGGCGCGCGTGCAGGCCGCGCGCACCCGGGCATTGGCGCTGGCGCCCGGGCGGCCGACGGTGAGCCTGATCAGCCGTGCCCTGCCCGACCCCGACAGCGCCTTGCCGATGATCGAGACGGCACGGCCCCGGTCCACCCTGGCCGCCAATGAAGTGGGCGTGTACGTGAGTGAAGCCATGGTGGCGCTTTACGGTGCCAAGGTCGGCAGCAGCCTGGTCTTGCCGCTGGCCGAACCCGCGGTGACAGCCCGTGTGCTGGGTGTCTGGCGCGACTACGCCCGGCAGTTCGGGGCGGTGGTGATCGATGAGGCCGACTACCAGCGCCTGACGGCCGACACCCGCGTCAACGACCTGGCGCTGTGGTTGGCGCCCGGTGCCGACAGCGCCGCCGTGCAACAAGGCCTGCGCGCGCTGCTGCCCGACCCGACGATGCTGGACTTTGCCGGCAGCGCTGAGCTGCGTGCGCTGTCGCTGCGCATCTTCGACCGCAGCTTCGCCGTCACCTACTACCTGCAGGCGGTGGCCATCGGCATTGGCCTGCTGGGTGTGGCGGCCAGCCTGTCGGCGCAGGTGCTGGCGCGGCGCAAAGAATTCGGCCTGCTGGCGCACCTGGGCCTGACCCGCGGGCAGGTGGTTGCCGTGGTCGCTGGCGAGGGCGCGGCCTGGGTGGCCGCCGGTGTGCTGGTGGGCCTGCTGCTGGGCCTGGCGGTCAGCCTGGTGCTGGTGTTCGTGGTCAACCCGCAAAGCTTTCACTGGACCATGCCGCTGGTGCTGCCCTGGGGCCGCCTGGGGCTGCTGTGCACCGCGGTGGCGGTGGCCGGCGTCGGCACAGTGGCCTTCACCGCACGCCGTGCAGCCGGGCAGTCGGCCGTGCTGTCGGTGAAGGAAGACTGGTGAGCCCGTACCGCCGCCGTTGCCTGGCACTGTTGACGGCCAGCGCCTGGCCCTGGCCAGCCCCCTTCGCCGCCGGCCTTGCTGCGCAGCCGGCCACCGACCCGAACGCCGACCCCGTGCGCCGTGGCCGGGCGATCGTCTTCCCGCGCGACCACGGCGCGCATCTGGGTGTGCGCACCGAGTGGTGGTACGTCACCGGCTGGTTGACTGCGGCCAGTGACCCAGCATCCGCTACCGACCCTGGCGCCAAGCTCAGCCATGGGTTCCAGGTGACGTTCTTTCGCAGCCGCACAGGCCTGGCGCAAGACCTGTCGGGCCGCTTTGCGCCACGGCAATTGTTGTTCGCCCACGCCGCCATCACCGAGCTGGCTGGCAAGCGCCACTGGCACGACCAGCGCATCGTGCGTTGGTCAGAAGCGCCCGCGGCCGCCACTGGCCATGCCGCCGTGCACGACGCTGAGCTGCGGCTGGGCGCGTGGTGGCTGCAACGCCAGGCCGGCGATGAAAAACAGGCCTGGATCAGCCACGTCAGCGCCACCGACTTTGACCTGCACCTGACGCTGTCACCGAGCCAAACACGGCTGCTGCAGGGCGACGCCGGTTTTTCTCGAAAAGGCCCAGACGAAACCCAGGCCAGCCACTACTACAGCCTGCCGCAGTTGAGCGCACAGGCGCGTCTGGCCCAAGGCGGCCAGCCGCGCAAGCTGCAAGGGCGGGCTTGGCTGGACCATGAGTGGAGCGACACCTTGCTGCACCCCGAGGCCGTGGGCTGGGACTGGATCGGCATGAACCTGTTTGACGGCAGTGCCCTGACGGCCTTCATGCTGCGCCGCAAGGACGGCAGCGCGGTCTGGGCCGGCGGCAGCTTTCGGCCCGGCCAGTCGCCCGGGTCGCCGGGCACCGGCACCGGCACCGGCACCGGCACCGGCAGTTTCGAGCCCCGGCAGGTGCGCTGGACACCCGGTCGCTTGTGGCGCAGCCCGGCTTCGGCGGCCAACTACCCCGTGGACTGGCAGGTGCAGACGCCAGCGGGAACGTTCGAGGTGCGGTCCCTGCTGGACAGCCAAGAGCTCGACAGCCGGGCCAGCACCGGCAGCATCTACTGGGAAGGCCTGGCCGAGCTGCTGGACAGCCGGGGCACACGCGTCGGGTTGGGTTACCTTGAAATGACCGGTTATGCGGGCAGATTGCGGTTGTAGCCTGTATCGCTGCACAAGAAGATCAGGTCGGGTCGCTGAAGAAGTTCTTGCAACGAGACCAGCTTGACCCGGTCGTCGCCACAACCGGCGTCCAGGGTCAACGCCGCAGGCCAGATCATGGCAGCGCAATGCACTGCTGCGGTAGGACTTCCCGGCCCTGCGGCAATTGCGCCAACTGCGGCAATCACCGCTAAGGCGGCCGCGCGCGGTGATCGTCTCGCGGCGAACCCGGTGCGGCCTGCGGCCCCAGGTCGACTGGCGCCGCCCGAACACAGTTTCCACCGGCTTGGCGCGACGCAAACACGGCGTCTTCGGCGTCGTGGATCAAGGCTTGCAGGTTCAGATGGGCCGGGCGCAATTGCGCCACGCCCAGGCTGACCGTAACCTTTAAGGGTTGCAGCGTGAACGGCACTTCCATCGTTTCAGCGCGCTCGCGGATGCGCTCGGCCACGTCCAAGGACCCCAAAACGTCGGCCTGCGCCAAGAAAACAGCCAGCTGGGAGGGGCCGAACCGGGCAATCGCATCGGCCCCGCGCAGTGTTGGCGCGGTCAAGCGGGCGAGTTGCGACAGCACCGCATCGGCGGCGGCTGCGCCATGGCTTTCAACCAGGCGGGTGCACCGGTCCACGTCCACCAACAACAGCGCCGCACCCGTGCCGTAGCGCCGGGCGCGGGCACGTTCGCGTTCGGCCAGGTCCAAGAACAAGGCGCGGCTGGCCACGCCGGGGTGGCTGCTCAAGGCTGCCAGAGAATCATCTGCCAGCTGACCACGAGCCAGAGGCTGCGGAAAAATCAAACGCAAGGCACTGCCACAAGCCAAGGCCAGCACCGTGGCCACGGGCGCCGACCACAGTGGCGACAGACCGCCGCCGGCAGTCAACACCCAAGCCACGCAGGCAGCCACAAAAGCTGACGCTGCCCACATGGCCACCCCCCGCAACACGGCGTTGGCAGGCCTGTCCAACCCGTCTTGGGCACCACTGTGTGGACTGACGAACGGCGCCGCTTTGGCCCCCACGGCCAATGGCCGCATCTTCGTCTTGGCCAACGTGGGCTTGGGCACCGCACCGGCCGCGTCAGTGCCGCGTCGCGCCGGGACTGGGCGCGCCGGCTTGGGCGGTTTGGGGGGTTCAGGCAACATCGAAGCTACGTAGCAAGGCTATTCGACCACATCGTGGCGGTGTTGGGATACCGACCCCCGCATTCGGGCGGCATCAATCGCGGCAAAAAAGCGCAGCAAAGTGCACCGATAGACTCTACCGATGCCCACCGACACCTCACGCTCCGCAGCCAAGTCGCCCCGATCTTTGACCGGCCTGCTGCCGTTTTTCCGGCCGTACCGTGGCCGCATCGCCCTGGCCGGCGTGTTCCTGGTGATGGCCGCGCTCAGCACCCTGGCATTCCCCGTGGCACTGAAAGTGTTGATCGACCAGGGTCTGGTCGCCGCCGAGCCCGGCCAGCGCATCGTGGCCCTGCGCGGCCACTTCCTTGGGCTGTTTGCGGTGGGCGCGGCGCTGGGCGTGTTTTCGGCCGCCCGCTTCTACACCGTCAGCTGGCTGGGCGAGCGCATCACCGCTGACCTGCGCGACGCCGTTTACGCTCACGTCGTGCGGCAGAGCCCGGAGTTCTTCGAAACCACCCAAACCGGTGAGGTCGTCAGCCGCCTGACCACCGACACCACCCTGGTGCAGACCGTCGTGGGCTCGTCACTGAGCATGGGCCTGCGCAACGTGGTGATGGGCACGGGCGCGCTGATTGCGCTGATCGTCACCAACCCCTGGGTGATGACGCAGGTGCTGGGCATCCTGGTGCTGGTGGTGCTGCCCACGCTGTACTTTGGCCGGCGCGTGCGCAAACTCAGCCGCGCCAGCCAGGACCGGGTGGCCGATTCCAGCGCCATTGCCGCCGAGGTGCTGGGCGCCATCCCGGTCGTGCAGAGTTTCGTGCAGGAGAGGCGCGAAGCCAGTCGTTTCCATGTCGCCACGGAAGCCGCTTTCGACACGGCCAAGAAACGCTCGCGGGTGCGCGCTTTGCTGGTGGGTTTCACCATCACCGCCACCTTTGGCGCGCTGCTGTGGGGCGTTTACCAGGGCACCCAGGCCGTGCTGGCCGGCACCATCAGCGCCGGCCACCTCGGGCAAACGGTCGTGCTGGTGGTGATCTTCGTGAGCGCCGTGGCGGTGCTGTCCGAGGTTTACGGCGACTTGCTGCGCGCGGCTGGCGCCAGCGAACGCTTGATGGAGTTGTTGGCGGCACGTTCGCCGGTGGCTGAACCGGCCCAGCCGGTGCCTTTGCCCGCCACCCAAGGCGGCTCTGCGGTGAGCTTGGAGAGGGTCACGTTCAACTACCCATCGCGACCCGACCAGCCTTCGTTGATCGACTTCTCCCTGCACGTGCGGCCCGGCGAAACCGTGGCCCTGGTGGGGCCCAGCGGCGCGGGCAAGAGCACGGTGCTGCAACTGCTGCTGCGCTTCTACGACGCCCAAATCGGCAGTGTGAGCCTGGACGGTGTGCCCGTGCGCCAGTCCGCGCTGGCCGACTTGCGCCAGCGTGTGGGCATCGTGCCGCAAGACAGCACCGTGTTTTCCACCAGCGCCTTGGAGAACATCCGCTACGGCCGGCCCGACGCCAGCGACGAAGACGTGCATCTCGCTGCCAAAGCCGCTTTCGCGCACGACTTCATCATGGCCCTGCCGGAGGGTTATGCGACTTACCTGGGCGAACGCGGCGTGCGGTTGTCGGGTGGCCAGCGCCAGCGCATTTCCATCGCCCGCGCCATGCTGAAGAACCCACCGCTGCTGCTGCTGGACGAAGCCACCAGTGCGCTGGACGCCGAAAGCGAACGCATGGTGCAAGCAGCGCTGGAAGCGGCCATGAAAGACCGCACCACGCTGGTGATTGCCCACCGCCTGGCCACCGTGCTGCGCGCCGACCGCATCGTGGTGATGGAGGCCGGGCGCATCGTCGACACCGGCACCCACACCGAACTGGCTGCACGCGGTGGTTTGTACGCACGGCTGGCGGCCTTGCAGTTTGATGCTGCACGAGAATCGAACGCATAATTTGTGCACATGTTTTTCATGCAGACCCCTAATAGGAGCCCCTCATGCGCAGCGTTCGCCTTGCCCCAAAGCGCCCGGTCAACCTCAGCCTGAACAGCAAGGTATTGGAGATGGCCAAAGAAATGAAGATGAACATCTCCCAGACCGTGGACGAATTGCTCACGGAAGCCGTGCTCAAGCGCTACTGGGCAGAGTGGAATGTGAATAACAAGGAAGCCATCGATCATTACAACGCGAGGATTGCCAAAGAGGGTTTGTTCTCTGATCGCTACCGCACCTTCATGCGCCCAGAGTCTGACGAGAAGGCCGCTTGATCACTGCCTCGATAACACCGTGGCTCGCTTTGACATTTATTCCAACCCTTACGCTGCCGAGCGAGTGCACACGCCGTTTCTTGTCGACGTCCAGAACGACCACCTGGGCCCTTTGGACTCTCGCGTCGTCATCCCACTGCGCAGCCTTCGGGTCATGCCAAAACCCGCGCATCGCCTGAACCCTTTGCTTGAAGTCGCGGGTAAACAGTGGGTGCTTGACACCGCCTCGCTGGCACCGGTGCTGGCTTCCCTGTTGCGCAAACCGGTGGGTCGTGCCGAAGCTGCAGAGGCAGACGTACTCGATGCACTCGACACGCTCTTCGAAAGTTACTGAATGCCATCCCGGTTGATGAACATCTCCACCCCCTTCGAAGACCTCATGCGCCATGTCGCCACCCACGGCGTGGCCAAGGGCGACCGAACCGGCACCGGCACGAAGAGCGTGTTCGGCCACCAGATGCGTTTTGACCTGAGCCAGGGCTTCCCGCTCATCACCACCAAGAAGGTGCACTTCAAGAGCGTCGCGCTGGAACTCCTCTGGTTCTTGCGCGGCGACAGCAACGTGGCCTGGCTGCGCGAACGGGGCGTGACGATCTGGGACGAATGGGCACGCCCTGACGGCGAACTCGGGCCCGTGTACGGCGTGCAATGGCGCAGTTGGCCCACGCCGGGTGGCGGCCACATCGACCAGATCAGCGAACTGGTTGCGCAGATCAAAAGCAACCCCAACAGCCGGCGCCTGGTGGTCAGCGCCTGGAACGTGGCCGACCTGTCGAACATGGCGCTGATGCCATGCCATGCGCTGTTCCAGTT
>Ga0105047_10016286_pt1 | contig 11655 bp, 9 predicted proteins | sample MAT04_FD_78384 | JGI IMG/M metagenome (GOLD analysis project Ga0105047, IMG submission 78384) | Freshwater microbial communities from Lake Fryxell liftoff mats and glacier meltwater in Antarctica - MAT-04 (megahit assembly) | ecosystem: Environmental > Aquatic > Freshwater > Ice > Liftoff... | reverse complement strand
GAAGCAGGGTAGGGTGCGATTCATCGCACCGTGTTCGATCAGTGCCGCATGAATCGGTGCGATGAATCGCACCCTACAAAACTTCAATGGGAAAGCCGCTTGCGTGTGAACGCTTTCGCGCGCGCCACCACAGCAGTGCCGGGGCCAGCCCCGCCGCGACGCTCAACATCCAAAGCGGAACCACCAGCAGCACGGCCGTCACCCCGGGCGAATAGGGATGCGTGCCGACGAAAAAATGCACCCCGAGAAAATTCCAGTGTGGCAGCCCGGTGTAAAGCTCACCGAACTCCCAATCCGGATGCATATGCACGTAACTCCATCCCGAGTCGCCGTTCATGGGAGCGCCGGACCACAGGTGCAACTCGCCGATGGATATTTGGGCAGACCAATCGCGCTCGGATCCGCCATAGCTAAGCCGCTCGGTGTGCGCATAGCTCCATACCCAACCGAACACGCACAGCAGGAGCGGCAGCATCGGAAGGCCACGAACGATTCTCCGCTTGGCTGCGGGGGACATCATGGTTTCCGATCATTGGCGAGTGGCCGCGAGGGTATAACCTTCCCCTCATCTGACCGGCGGCGCCGGTTAGCAACCTTGCGCTGTCAGGATAATTATTTCGTTAGTAGGTGATGTTGTCAAACGTTACGTGTGAGTGGCTGGGCGCGGGGCGGGGAGGATCTGTCGGATCGGTGGAGGGGATCGGGATGCTATTCGGCGCGTGGAAGGGCCGGCGGGGATTGGATCGGTCGGGGCGGTGGCGGGGACGGGGGTAAAAAACGGGTTCGGGGAGCGCGGGCAGGAATATCGCCCGCGATCGGGCGCAGATGAGCAATCCGCGTCGGTGCGGGAGCGCGAGGATTCGGCCGGGTGCCACAGGTCGCCGGCACGCCGCAGACCTGTGCGGTGGCCGCAGCGATCGGCACAGGTCTGGCGAGTATATTCGACCCGTGGCACCCGGCGATTGCTGGAGTGGTTCGTTCTCCGTGACGGCGGATTTTTCCGCCGACTTTTTGGGGGCGGGCGGTAATAATTGGGGTCGATGTTGTTGCCCGCGGCGAGGATTTTCGTCGTGGGGGCTCTTTTGAATGTGAATAGACAGGGCTCGGCGTCCTCTTCCGCGTAGCGGCGAGGACGTCGTCCCGCAGTTGGGGTGCGGAGGCGGCACTGCGTGCTCGCCGCTACGCGGGGGAAGGAATGTAGCAAATGTAGCACGCGTAAAGTTGCGCCGATGTTCGCGCGACGAGTCGTGATGGCGTAAGTGATGGCCGGTGTGAGGGTTGGGCGAAATGCGGCTTCGGTTGCCAATGTAGCGCGCGATGTAGCATGCTACATTTGGGGTGGCCCGTTTTTCGGGGTGGCAGTAGCCGCAATGCTACGCATTGCGCGTCTTCGCATTTTGCGTCGCCTGATTGGGCAAGCGGATCGGAAGACGCGCAACGCGTAGCGTAGCGGCTACTGTCGAATTGACGGAACGCAACGCGGTTACAGCAGGGTTTTGAAGTTGTCGAAGCGTTTCATCAGGCGGTCGCGGAGTTCGACGTGGTCGCCGGGGAAGTCGCAGATGTTGGCCGAGACGTCGGCGAGCAGTTTGACCATGTTTTGCCAGTCGCGCAAATCGACGTACTCCGGGCCGATTTTGCCGGTGGCGGTGTTCATGTTGTGGTAGTTGCCCAGCGGCACGCAGACGGCGGCGCTGAAGTAGTTCCAGGCGTCGAAGACAGTGGCTTCGCACGTGCCGCCGGGCATGAGGGCGCGTTGCCACTGGAAGCTGGTGTCGGTCTTGGCGATCTCCTCGGCCCGCTGCTGGATGAAGCGGGTGAACGCGGAATTGAAGATGCTCGTGCGGTCGCCGGTGCGCAGGATGACGCCGTCGCCTTGCTTCGCGTAAGGCTGCTCGGCGGAGCATTCGATAGAGATGATGAGATCGGTGGCCCGCAAGAGCTGACGATTCTGTGCGGCGGCGATGGCGCCGATGAAGCCTTCCTCCTCGCCTCGGGTCAGCATCACGCCGACGGGGGTGGGGAGCTTGGCTTTGTACAGCTTATCTAGCACCGACAGCGCCGACGCGGCACCGGCAAGATCGTCGCAGACGCGGCAGTAGAATTTTTTGCCCTTGATGACGGGCCCGCCCTGGTCCCACATGCCGATCGTGCCGCGCGGGACGATCGACGGGATGCGAAGCGTCGCCGCGATGGGCCTGCCGTCGGGGTCGACCTCGACGCCGACGATCTGCCCGCGCACTTCGCGCGTGTGGTCGAAGAATCGCACCTTCTGCCCCATGAAGTACTTCGCGTTGACGCCGCCATTGAAGCGGGCGCGGAGGGTTTTCTTGTCGACCATCTCCTGCGCGGTAAAGCCGGGATGATCCAGGTGCGCCACCAGCACCACGCGCGGCCCGCGGCTGATGCCGGGGAGTTCGAGCAGCATGTTCCCCGCGTCGTCACGACTCACGGCGATGCGTTTTCGCGACTTCGCCCAGTGCAGCACCCACTCGATGACGCGGTGCTCTGCGAACGGCGAGGTGGGGATGCCGCAAAGGTGTTTGAGGATTTCGATCGCCATGGAGATTGCCCGTCGTTTCTTCGATCAGGTTGGAAGGAGGATAATACGATGATACTCGTATCCCGCCCAGTTCATTACGAGGCTGACGACCAGCCAGAAGGCTGCTGCTGCGGCTTCGCCGACGACCAGGCCGATGAAGACATTGCGGCCACTCTTGAGCAGCGATCCGCCGCCGAGCCGAACGATGATGACTTTCGCCAGCCACCCGAGCATCACGCTGAACCAGATGCGGCTGGTTGCGTAGCTGTAGAGCACGATGAACCCGATCGGATGCAGCGGCCACCACGCGAGCGTCAGGCGCAGCACGCTGGTGAGCGCCACGATCCCGCCGCCAATGCCGATCTGCGCCAAGACGTTGCGCTCTTCTTCGCGAGGCCCGTTGATATAGTTGTTGGTCGGCTCCAGCACCTGGTAGTTCGGCACGGCCTGCAATGCGTATGGGTTGATTGTCGAATCGGAGGAAGGGGACACCGTGGTGGCGTAATTGTACTCCGTCCACAGCATGCTGGCGGCGGAGGTGGTGTAGCCGACAACCAGCGCCAGCGCGATCGCCACGACAAACGTGAACCCCGTGCGCCATCGGTGCGACCGCTCGTACGCCGACGAATCCGCCACCCGCAGGCCGGTGAGAAAGAACGCGGCGAAGCTCTCACGCAGGTCGTGGAACAGGCCCGTCATCACGCCGCTGAAGAAGAACGTGGCTTCGGTGGTCCGCATCGCCGGCAGACCCATCAGCGGCGGGTAGAACCACGCGCGGTAAAGGGGCCAGTTGATCTGGACAAAGACCAGGCCGGTTTCGGCGACGATGCGCGCGGTCATCATCAGTACCATGAGCAGCGAGAGGGTGATGACGATCGCGCCAAAGAACGTGACCCCGACCGCCATGAACCAGCCGATCAGTCCTGCGAAACAGGCGACCGCTCCCCAGCCGGTGAAGGCGTAGGGGAGGTAGCGGGATTCGGTTTCACCGTCGCGGCGCTTCCCGACCATCGCGCGTAGGATCATCCACCAGTGCTCGCGGCCGATCCAGAGGATCACGCCGCTCATCACCAGCAGACCGCCGAAGGTCTGGTCCGTTTGCATCTGTCCGGTGAAGCTCACCTGGTTCACGCCCATCAGCACCTGCGTGACGTTCAGCAGCACGTAAAAAAACCAGATGCTGAACGCGATCTTGGTCTGAAGGAAGAACGTCACGCCAACGACGCAGAAGAAAATTTCGTTGCGTTTGAAATCGCCCATCAGGTGCGACAGCGGCGGGTCGGCGAGGATGTTGCGGAAGTCGTAGCCGCGCGGGATTTCCGGAACCGCCGGGGTGTACGTGTGCATTCCGTTGAAAAAATGCAGGCCAAAAACCAACGCCGCCGCGATCCAGAATCCGTAGGAGCAAAAGAGCGTGTTGATCACTCGGCCGGGCGCTGGGGCTTCGATCAGGGCGCTGTAGACGGTCGCCAGCGGGAAGGCGAGCCGCTCGTTTTCCACCCATTGACGCCTCACGAGCAGGCAGAGGAAGGTCATCAACCCCCACAGCATCGCGATGAACAGGCCCCACACCAACAGCGGGCGGACCCACGCGAGCCATGGGATGGATCCGTCCGGCGACCGCGACGCGAAGCTGCGGTAGACGTCGGAACTGGCGATCTCATTCGGCGTCGTTGCGCCCTCGGGATAGTCGGGCAGCAGCCAGCGGGGCAGATGAACGGACTTCGTGAGCAGATCCGAATACTCCGGCCGGTCGGAGGCGTTGATCTGGATGCCGACCAGCATCGAGGGCAGGTAGCGCATCAGCCCGCTGGACGGAAGCGAGCAGGCGACGAGCATCATCGCGGTCACCACCGCCAGTTCTGCCTCACGCAGCGCGAACGCGGGCCTCCATCGAAGCAGCGACGAGTTCAGCAGCAATACGATCACCAGCAGGATCAGCACCAGGCTGATCGGCAGGAAGTTGCCGACCATGAAGGTGTTGGCGACCGCGTAGTCGTTGTATGGCGTGAGGCCGCAGATCAGCACCACGCCGATGAGCCCCAGAAAGATGCTTCGCCATGTCACCGCGCGCGGACGGGGCTCAGCAAGAGGGGCTGGGGGATTGGAGGGCAGAATCGGGTCCGACATGTTTGCACTGACTCCTTCGTCGTTGCGGCAGCAGGTTTATTAATAGGGCAATAGCACGATACGGTGATACTCGTACCCCATCCAGTTGGCGACAAGGCTGACGATCATCCAGAACGCCGCCGCCGTTGCTTCGCCTACGACCAGGCCGATAAAGATCGGCCGGCCGGTCTTGAGCAGCGTCGAGCCGCCGAAGCGTACCATGATCACCTTCGCCAGCCAGCCGAGCATGATGCTGAACCAGATCCGGTTGATCGCCCAACTCGACAGCAGCACGAACGCGATCGGGTGCAAAGGCCACCACGAGAGCGTCAGCCGCAGCACGCTGAGCACGCCGACGATCGTCGCGCCCAGGCCGATGTGGAACGCCTGACTGTGGCCTTCTTCCCGTGCCGATCGATAGATGTCCGCCGTATCGAGCAGCTTCGTGCGCGGCGACCACTCGACCGCGTACTGGTTGATCGGTGCCACCGGCGGCTCGGACATGCTCGCGGCGTAGTTGTATTCGGTCCAGAGCATGCTCGCCGCCGACACCCAATACCCGACGAACAGCGCCAGCACCACCGCCAGCACGTAGCTGAACGCGGTCTTCCACCGACGCGTGTTCTCGTACGCCGCGACGTCAGCGACGCGCGTGCCGGTCAGAAAAAACGCCGCAAAGCTCTCTCGAAGGTCATGAAACAACAGCGTCATGTAGCTGGTGACAAAATACGTCCCGGGCGTCGTGCGGATCGGTTCGTCGGGAATAAACAACGGGTAGTACCAGAACCGATTCATCAGCCAGTTGATCTGCACAAAAATCAATCCCGTCTCCGCGACCACCCTCGCCACCAGCATCAGCAGCATAACCAATACCAGCGACAGGCAAAGCGCGCCGATCGGCGATGCCCCCATTGCGACAAAAAACCCCATCACGCCCAGCCAGCAGACGAACGCGCCCCATCCGGCAAACGCGTAAGGCAGGTATCTCGATTCGTTCTCGTCGGGACGCGAGGCACCGAACATGTGGCGGATCACCATCCACCAGTGATGCCGGCCGACGTAGATGATCACTCCCGTCATCACCACCGCGCCGCCGAAGGTTTGATCCATGCGCATCTGTTCGGTCAGCGTGTACTGCGCCGAGCCCAGGATCATCAATACCCCCTGAAGCAGCACGAACATGAACCACAGGCTGAACGACGTCTTGCTTTGCAGAAAAAACGCCATGCCCACGATCGAGAACATGACCTCGTTGCGACGGAAATCGCCGAAGGTGTACGAGAGTGGCGGGTCGGCGAAGGTGGCGATGAAGTCGTAGACGCGGGGGATTTCCGGCACCCTCGGGAAGTATTCGTGCAGCCCGTTGAACCCGTGCAGGATGAACACCGCCGACGCGGCGATCCAGAAGCCGTGGGACCGGAAGAGCGTGTTGACGCAGTGGCCGGGTTCGGGGGCTTCGATGAGCGAGGCGTAGACGGTAGCCAGCGGGAACGCCAGGCGCTCGTTCTCCGCCCACTGACGCCGGACGATCAGCGTCAGAAACATCATCAACCCCCACAGGAGCGCGACGAAGACGCCCCAGATCGCCAGCGGGCGCAGCCAGGCCATCCAGGGGACGGAGTTGTCAGACGACCGCGAGCGGTATTCGTCGAAGACCTTGGATCGACCGATCGCTGCGGGGTCGGAGGGGTCGGCGCCGCTATCGGGCATCAGCCACGCGGGGATTCCCGCTTCGGCGAGTGACTTGGCGGCGTCCGGGGAGGTGGCGGCGGTCGTGTAGAGGCCGATGACGCTGGAAGGCAGATACCGCATCAACCCGCTGGAAGGCATCGAGCAGGCGGCGAGCATCATCGCCATCACGATCGCGAGTTCCGATTCCCGCAAGGCGTTGGCTGGTATCCAGCGGTGTAGAGCGGCGTTCAGGACCAGCACCAGGACCAGCATCACCAGCACCAGCCCGATCGGAAGGAAGTTGCCCACGATCAGCGTGTTGGCGACCGCCCAGTCGTTGTACGGGGAAAGGCCGCAGATGAAGATGACGCCCAGCAGCCCGAGAAGGACGCTACGGAGCGTCACGGCGCGCGGGCGAGGCTCGTCCAACGTCGTGAACGGACTCGGTCCGGTGGGCTGGTCGGTCGGGGGGACGTTCGGCTGCGACATGGCTCGTTCGGTTTCCTTCCGGCCTCCCGAGCCGGGCTTCGCGTACGGGTCAGGTGCCGAGCCGGTCGGCTTCGTCGTTGAGTGCCACTTCCTCGAGCTTCGGGATCAGCGCCCGACACTCGGCCGCTTGGGGGGAGAGCGGGTAGCGCTCGATGAGATCTTCCGCCAATTGGATGGCGTCGCTGAACCGGCGCGACTTGATGAACTGCTGCAAGTCCCGTTCCATCTCCTGGCGGTGCTCGATTTCGGCGTTGTCGCGGATGGTCGCGAGCTGCTGGATGATCTTGGCACCGCGCGGGTGGTCGCCGAACTTGCCCGCCATCTCTTCCGCGTCCTTCAGCGCCCGTCGCCACTCGCGGCGGTCGATCGCATCCCTGATCTGCCCGTAAAGCCGGTTCACCGCCGTCTCGCGACGCGAATTGTGCTCGTGATGGATGCGGGCGAGCAGCTTCTTCAGTTCCGGCTGCTCCGGGAACCGCACCAGCTCCGCTTTCACCGTATCGATCGCCAACGGCCACTGGTTGACCGACATGTACGCTTCGACACGCGGGCCGAGCTGCTGCAACGCGTCCGCCATCGCCGCATCGCGACGCGCCCAGGCGGAAAGCCGGATCTCCTCCGCTTCGGCGTCTCCGGCATGGTTGTGCTGTAGTTCGAGGATCAGCGGTTCCAGCCGCTCAAACTGCCCGCCAGCGACGACTTGTTCGATTTGCCCGCGAAGTGCCATGAGCCGGTTGTGCCGGTGCTGCTGCGCGCGGGCCTGGCGTTCGGATTCGGGGAGCATCGCGATCTCAAGTACCGTCCGCAGCGTGGTTTCCAGCCGCGCGATCTGCTGCGACTGCTGACGGATCAGCTCACGAAGCGATTGAAGTTCCTGGGCAACGGTCGTCTCCATCGCGAAGAGCGAATATAGCGGCTGGCTTGCGACGACGCTAATCGGGCGGGTTTCAGCGCTAAATCTCCTGCCAGAGGCGAGCGACAACGTATCGGGCGAAGTGCTTCGCGTTGGAGGTAGCAACTACGAAGTCAGCGGCTTGACCATGTGACAGGATCTGCCCGCAGAGAATGACGTCGCAATCCAGCGCGTGCGGATCGGCAGTGGGCTTGCCTTCCTGTCGCGTCGTCGCCCACAACTGCGACGCCGTCCGCATCGCCGGCGTCGTTAGCGGAAGGTAAGTAACGGCGGGATCAGAGATGAACGCATCCAGCCTGCGAACTGACGAGGCCTTGTTGGACCGAAGGAGTTCGCGCCGGAGTTCGTAGTCGATGATCTCTGGGACGACGATGCTGAGTCCGTCGTTTTGCTTCTGCACCAGCCACTTCCGACACGCATCGGCCTCCGCCACGCCCGGCGGCTGCGTGATGAGGCCAAGGGGTGATGAGTCCAGAACGACGTGCTTCATGGGTACGGCGTGCGAGAACCTTCGCCTTCAGAATGCCGACGATTCTGGTTCATCGCCTGTTTGAACGCAGCCAGTTCCTGCTCCCGGCGGGCGAGTTCCTGTGGATCGTCCGTTCCGTCTGACACCTCCCAAGCTGCGAAAAGCTCTGCCAATGAACTGGAGGTGACTTCTCCGGGGAGGTGCTCAACCAAGAGGCGTTTCACCAGCGTATTGGCATCCACGCCGCTGGCCGCCGCAGCGTTCAGTAGTCGATGCTCCAGTTCTGGGGGCAGGGTAATGGTCATGGTCGCTCAAACCTTGTTTGACTCACCAATTATACCGAGCACGGACGCGTGGCGAACTTAATTCACAGCGTCGTCAGCGGGGCTCAAACCGATCAGCCCGCGGCGCGCCAGGTGTAGATGTCGGGCTTGAAGCTTTTGAACTTCGAGCCGTTGGCGTACTGCTTCATGAGCTTGTTGATCGGCTCGATAAAGCCGTCGTACTGCGGGTTGGTGCGGGTCCGGTGGAAGCCGGCGGTGGTGACGACGCTGAACCAGGTCTTGCTGTAGCCGGGCAGGCCTTGCTCGGCCGTCACGGAAACGCCTTGTTCGGTCAGGAACTTCACCAGTTCGTCGGCGGGCTCTTTGCGGGGGACCGAGAGGAGGACGATGTACTGCACGCCGATGATCCGCTTGCCGTTGGCGGGCAGCTTGACCGGGGCGAGCGAGCTTTCCACTGAGACACTGCCCGGCGGATTGCTGGTCGGCACGCGGGCGACCGCGGGGTCGGTCGGGGCGGGTTTTTCGACGATCAGGTTGGTCGGATTGCCCGTTGGTGCGGCCGGGGGCTTGATGTTCAGCACGTCGGGGCGCGGCTTGCCGCTGGCGAGTGTGGACACGTCCGAGGCCTGGCCGTTGATCTTGAAGACCACCAGCACCACCCCCACGATCACCAGCAACGCGATTCCGGCGGCGAGGCCGGTGGTGTAGTTAAGCTGGATCGGCATGGCGAACGGCTTGCGGGGCTGATCGAGCTCGTCCCGGCGCTGCGGGCCGAACAGGTCGGCGACGCTGTTGAGGACCGGGTCGGGACTGATGTCGTCGAAGGTGTCCTTGATCCGCGATGCGGCGGCGATCTCCTCGCGAACCCGACGAGCGATCTCGTCCGACGGCGCGGCGACGGGCTCGGCGTCTTTGGGGATCGTGGTGATGACCGGGCGGGGCGGCGCAACCTGCGCCGGCACTTTCGCGACCGGCGCGGGCGCGACGCGTTCTTCAACGACCGGCACCTTGGCGGCGCGAACTTGCGTGTATTCGATTTCATCGCCCGCCACGGGCATTTCTGGTGGGATTTCACGCATTACGGGCGTGCGATTGCCGTGCATCCACGACAAACTCTTCAGCTTCGACGCCGCCGACGACAGAACGCCGGGCTCCTGCGAGCGCTGGTGCTCGAGTTTGCGTTGTTGGTCTTGTTGTTTCTGCTGCGCGGCGCGGATCACTTCGAAAAGTGCCGGACCCTTCTTGCCCTTAGCCATCCTGGCCTCACTTTCGCGGTTTCGCGAATCACACGACGAGCGCAATCCATTGCGCGTCCGATAACGACGACCATCCCTGTACCTGAATCTAAATCGGCGAACCTGCATTCGCAAGAACAACATTCCGGAAATGTGGCTTTTAGCGTCTGGCGCGTGGCGCGGTGGCAGGCTAACGGCGTCGCGCCACGCGCCACGAGCCACCAGCCACAGCCTTTCGCATTCGCCTGTTCTCAATCGTACATCTTCCCTGGTTTCACGCGTCGATACGACGCAGGCGCATTATGCAACGTCCGACTCTCAACCCCACTGTTTTCGACGATCCCGATCGTCAGCCGCTGGCACCCATGCCGCGCGAGCCGTGGCACGCAGGCCGGTTGGTTGCTCAACTCGCCCGGGCGATCGGGCAGATGCTGCGCGCGGTCTGGAAGCTGCTCTGGACGCCTTTGATCCCACGCCGCATGCTCCGGACGACCGAGCAGCGGAGCGTGCTGGGGCGCGTCGTCGCACCTCTGATTTTCAGGCTGATGTTCGTGGCGGTGATGCTGCTGGTGGCGGTGGCGCTGAATGTTCATCTGTTGACGCACCCGTTCTCGCCCGCGGTGGTCGGGCCGCCGGTGACGGGCGCGGTGCATGTCGAACCAGTGACGCTCCGGGCGTCGGACGGCGTGGCGATCGAGGCGTTTCTTGCCCCGGCGATCGACGAAAAACAACTGCTCCGGCACGGCGAAGTCGCGATCCGCGCCAAATGGCCTGCCGTCGTGCTCGTTCCCGATCAGCGAAGTGATGGCCGTGAACTCGATAAGTTGATCCGTACGCTGCACGACAGCGGCTACGTCGCGCTGCTGGTCCGGCTTCGCGGCACGGGAACGCTCGAATGTGCCCAAACGCTGGGCTTGCACGAGCGTCTCGACGTCGCGGCGGCGGTGGGGCACCTGCGGGGGTTGAAATATGTCGATCAGGCCCGCGTTTCGATCATCGCCACCGGCACGGGCGCCACGGCCGCGATGCTGGCGAGGCGGGAGGACGCGACGATTCAGCACGTCATCGCGTACGACCCGGTCGTCAATTTTGATCAAGCCATGGGCGATTCCGTCGCCGCCGGGTATCTGAGGCCGGCGTGCCGGTGGGCGTTTGAGGTGATGCACCGGGTCGATGTCGAAGACCTGAATCGCGACAGCCTGCTACATGAACTTCAGGGCCACGTCCTGCTGCTGGCGAGCCACCCGTCGCGTCCGCCTCAACGGCAGATGATTACCTCTTACCTTCAGAGAGGTGCGCAACAGATATCCACCGCCCGGTGACCGTGCCTTGCGACGAGGTTGACCGACCTCGCCGGGTTCGCCGGCTTATCGATCTCCCAGATGACGGCCGTCTGACGATCCGCCGATATCCCCACGACCTGCGGCCCGCACGCGCAGAGCATCCGCAAACCCATCTGAGGCGAATGCAGTTCGAGCATCGGTGCGCCGCTCGTGGAGACGATATCGACTGGCCCGGATTCCCCCGCCAGCGCGATCGCCGTCATCCCCTGCACCTCGATCAGCGCCGCCGCCTGAAGGCGCGTGGATCGACGGAACGAACCGCGCTTGGAGAGGTCGGATCGTGATAAGCGTTCGACGACGCCGTTTTCTCGCACGATCCAGACCGAATCGACGCTGACCTCGATCGCAAGGATTTGACCGTCCGCCTGATGGACGGGCTGCACCGCATCTCCGGCCAGCAACATCACCCGATCGCCGGCGGCGAAGAGAATGCGCTCGTCGATGGCGGCGAGGAACCGCGCGGGAGCGTCGGTGGGGAGGGATGGGAGCGGTTGACGGTCCTCGATCGACCACCGGAGCAACCCGAACTCCGAGTGAGCCGCGACGATCGTGCCGGAGACGGAGTCGATCGCAACGCTGTTGATCCCGCGCTCGGTGGAT
>Ga0105047_10016284_pt1 | contig 11657 bp, 16 predicted proteins | sample MAT04_FD_78384 | JGI IMG/M metagenome (GOLD analysis project Ga0105047, IMG submission 78384) | Freshwater microbial communities from Lake Fryxell liftoff mats and glacier meltwater in Antarctica - MAT-04 (megahit assembly) | ecosystem: Environmental > Aquatic > Freshwater > Ice > Liftoff... | reverse complement strand
TACTGCCAAGTGCTCCTGACGAATCTCGTTCTACTCGGTGAGGCTGGTGAAAAGATCAAGACCATTTTGGAAAAGAGTCAGGCAAGGCAGCGACAAGAAGAGGAACAGCAAGCTCTGCTGGATCGCAAGGTTGCTCGTCACAGGGCACCCCGTACCCCCCTAACGATCGTGTATCCCAGCACGGGTGGCGGACGCGGACGACACTATCTCGATGAAGAAGACAGTTTTATGATTCAGGAGTTGGCCCGCATTGGCCTCCATGCCGATGATGCCTACGAACAGCTAAGGGCTTCCATTAGGGCTGCTCCCCAATTTCGGTTTGACTGGTTCATCAAGACCAGGACGGGCGAAGAACTGAAGCGGCGATGTCTGCGTCTCTTCCAGGTCCTCGAGAAAGAAGAAAAAGACATTCAAGAAAAGAGCAAAAGCTCAAAGGAAAAGGGAGCAAAAGAGGACAAAGGAAGAAGGAAGGACAACAGAAAGAAGAGCACTAGTAGCGTCTTTCGGACATTTACCTCTAGCGATTTTGAAACTTCAACTCCCACAAAGTAAGCGCAAACCATTCATTACATGATGTTGTTTATAGGAAAGCCAAGGTGGCGAGAACGATAAGCTAATGTTGACTGATAAATTATCTCGGAAATTAAAAGATTACAGGTATTTTGAAAATTATGTCCAAACTATGGCCAAGCTCCGAGAATGTAATTGCCAAAGACTCGATGATGTCTATGAGCTTTCGGTATGGTAGTATTAAGAGACTAAGGAAATTGAAGTAGCATTATGCCCACCCCCGAATCGAGGGTGATTCAAAACATTTTTAGTCGATTGATTTAATTTCAAAGTATTTATAATTGTTTTCTTTGCCCAAAATAGGATCTCGTTCTCATGTCAACGCCCAGTAGGAGACGGCTTCTTAGGGACTTTAAAGGGTATTACTGCTTTCCTTCCTCGTTTTAATCAATTGGAAGATTAACTGCACAAGAAACAGGATCGGGTATTGCTGCATCACCCCTTGCCGACAATATCATGATCTGGAACGCCGTGATCATGGGGCCCGCAGATACGCCCTTTGAGGACGGGGTCTTTAAACTGGTCCTCACCTTTGATGAAGACTATCCTACCCATCCGCCCCGAGTCCTCTTTGTCTCCAAGATGTTCCATCCCAACAGTACGATCCTATTTCCTTCTTCCTCATCCTAGTTTACAACGATGGTGGCATCTGTCTCGATATCCTGCAGAATAGATGGAGTCCCACTTATGACGTTTCTGCCATCCTGACCAGTATCCAGTCCCTTCTTAATGACCCCAACCCTAACTCACCGGCCAATTCGCTGGCCTCCCAGCTCTACTCGACTGATCGGGCTGAATACACCCGGCGTGTCCGTGAAACCGTCGAGCTTTCCTGGAGAGACTAAATATCATTTGTATTCTCTTATAGCACACTTAATTCTTGGTGGAGAAATATTTGGTGGCATTCTTGGGGTCGATGGCTTCCTGCGTTGGATTCCAATTTGCGGGACACACTTCTCCATGCTTATCAACGTGCTGGAGGGCCTGTAGAATTCGCAGGGATTCGTCAACACTGCGTCCAATGCCCGTGTCATTGACCAGCTGATGACGAATGATTCCCTTTTGGTCGATGAGAAAAGAGGCTCTTAGGGCAATGCCCGCATCCTCCACCAACACGCCATAATCGCGGGCTATTTGCTTTGTCAGATCGGATAGTAGGGGAATGCGGAGGGAGCCGAGGCCACCCGCTTGGCGAGGCTGCTTGCTCCATGCGAGATGGCTGAACTCCGAGTCGACGGAAGCAGCCAGTACTTCACAGCCCAGTTTCTTGAACTCGTCCACCCGTTCACTGAATGCAATGATCTCTGTCGGGCAGACGAATGTACTAGCAATTATGGTAGAGACTATGAATCGTACAAGTCCAGGGGGTAAAAGAAAAGTAGCCAGTATTTTCCCAGGAAATCGTCCCGCTTGAGCAGACGGAATTCTCCATCAACGAGAGCCTTTGCAGTAAACTGGGGTGCTTCACGACGAACTAAGCATCTGGTTGAGAAGGCCTTATTCTGCAGAACCCCAGTTGGCCGAGTCCGCAATACCAAAGAGCAGCAATTCCGCAGCATTTAAAGTAATTCTTAAATCCATTTTTGGGTTGTAAGCCACAGCCGGAAAGAGAGGGAGCCATGAGCGAGGCTGTATCAATGAAGACAAACACTCCCAAGGTGATGTCTCCTCCACCATTTTGGGTTACCTTTGCTGCTGGCGGGTAATACACCGGAGCTTCTTAAAGTTATAGGATCAGTGGTACAGCGGGAGCCGTGGTGACCAATCCCTTGGAGGTTGTCAAGACACGAATGCAAGTAGACATTCTCCGCTAAAGTTCATTCATTGTAGTCATCGATGTATTACCAAATGGCCACCGACCAAAGCCTCAGTCTGAGGAATGCACCGGTGAGGGCAGCATGGACGCATGTGATGGGCACCATGCACGCCCTCCGCTCCATCTACCAGCAAGAGGGCCTGACTGCCCTTTGGCGCGGCACGGGCCCAACGCTGGTGGGCGTGATGCCTGCGCGTGCCATACACTTTTCCTCATACACTAAGATCAAACATTCGCTCATTGATCTGAACAGCGGCAAGGAATCTTCCTGGATCCATTTGAGTGCAGCTGCCATGGCCGGTATTATTACCTCCACGGCCACCAACCCGATTTGGCTGGTCAAGACCCGCATGCAATTGCAATCCAACAATGGGGCCACCGCTTCTTCTGGGTTGCCCGTCTATCGCAACTCCTTCCATTGCTTGGTCCAAGTGGGACGAACCGAGGGGCTTCGCGGTCTCTACAAGGGCCTTTCTGCCTCCTACCTAGGCAAGCTAACCCTTTCATCGCTTTAATGTGTAGGTGTCATTGAGGGCACCGTGCAATGGGTGCTGTATGAGAAGCTAAAGGGCGTGCTGGCTAAGCATCGCTGCCAGCAGCTGGGCCTAGACTATAGTCGACCCGAAGGGGGGAGCCGGCATTTAAGCTGGGTAGACTATTTCGTGACGGCGGCTTCGGCCAAGCTGGTCGCTGCCATGATTGCCTATCCGCACGAAGTGCTGCGGACCCGTCTAAGAGAGGAGACGGGATCCCGGTCCGTTGGACTTCTTCAGCTAACCCGTCGTATCCTGCAGACGGAAGGTGTCGCAGCCCTCTATGGGGGCCTTACTCCTCATCTGATCCGCGTGGTGCCAAATAGCGCCATCATGTTCTTTTGCTACGAATGCATCCTCCACGGCTACAATTCGTTTACCAATGATTTTTAAACTAGAGTACATATTATATGTTGTCCTTCCTTCCTTCTTTCCCTTTCTTTATCTTCTACTGTATTATTCCTCAACGTCAATCTCATCATCGTCACCAAAGGGATTGCCTTTTCTCTTCTCGGCGGATCTAACAAAAGTAATGGCAGCAAGGCTAGCGGTACTTGCGAACACGGGGGTTTAGGAGACTCGAACCCTTTTTGGGAACAGCTCCAGCAACTGATTTAGCGACAGGCATCTCTACGGGCACTGCATTGGTCAGATCGCGTTTAAGTTTGCGGCCTTCTTTCCTCAAAGAATCCAGCTCGCCCTCTAGCTCTGATATTCTTTGTTCCTGTCGGGCTGCTTTGTTTGCCATCTATCTCAATCAATTAATCAAGCAGCCAAGGTCGTTTTACTTACAACAGCAAAGAACGAGACAAAAGATGCATCTACATTCGCCAAGCGAGGAACTTCAATTGACGACGAAGGGCCGAACGCAAGGCGGACACTGTTGGTAGAAATAGCTTCTATCTTCGGCACCGGGGTCTTGTCAAGCGTCAAGTGGCTTCCCGGCAAAAAGAATAGTTGCGCCTCTGGATCTCTGATCACCACAAGGATCGCTTCATCCGTCACACTGATCGAGGCCTGAAGATCAATTGGGAAAAGTTTCATCAACAAAAATCATTTCCCTTATGGAATCCGCCGTGTTCATTGCCGTACAACCTCTTATCTTCAGGTCTAGAATTCCCTTAGAGGCTGGAGAAAGAACTGGATGAGATCAAAAAAGAGAAAAGGAGCAAATATGTTCCACTTCAGGCAGAGCTCGATTCATTAAAGTCAGATTTTGACTCTCTCAAAGACGATTATGGAGCGGTCATCGACACGATGAAACAGATTAGCTCCTTACAAAACGAGATTGATGGTATTGATTCACAGACTCGATATCTGGAAACTCTTGTTCATGTCCAATCCCTTTTGTATTTTTGCACGAATGCAATTGACCTTAGAAATGAAGCACAAGACGCCCTGGAAAAGGAGGAGTCACTGAGAGCGGTAGGATGCTTGAAAAGTCTGGAAAAAGTATCGATTAATGGTCCGAATTTGAGCCAGTTCGTACAGGAAAATACTACAGGACTCAGGAAAAAGATCGAGCAAAAGCTTCATCAGTACATAGCTAAAGTTTACCATTTTGTAGAGCCATTCGTGCTGCCTTGGACAAGACTGGCTGGCCCCTGGAAAGTATTCTACTATCCAAAGACGATGTCTTGAATGAATTGGCTGATGCATACAACGAGGCGTTGCTCTATTTATCGCATGAATTTGCACAGCGCCCCCTTTTAGAGAGCATAGCTGTCCACTTTGCTTTTAACTTTTCCACGGATCGACCTACCAATCGGCTCGACAAACCTGAATGGTTCTTAAACTTCTTGCTGCAGATGGTTCGGTTGCATGGCAACTTTATTCTAAAGTTCTTTGGTCAAGGCTCTTCTCAAGTATTATTTACATTTCTCAATGGGTTGGAAGACATTGCTGCTGAGCATTTAAAGGAGCGATTACAGGTCATCGTTAAGGATGAGCAGCTGTTGGAGCATTACATGGAAGCTTGTACTTGCTTTGTCAAGGAAGTATCTGATTTGTACAATGGACGAACTTCCAAGCTGATGGCCATCTTTTTCAGAAATGATCAATTCTTTGCACTTTGGCTTCAGACTCAGCAACGGACAGCCCGGAGCGAATATGAAAAGCTAGCTGAAGATAGTTGGAGTGATAATGTCGAGGCATTTATCTCTTTCTTTGAGCACTATCTTACCAAGCTGGAGCTTATTCCGGATAGCGAAGCCGCTGAACAATATTTGGATAATCCTCTGATAGCCTTACTAGAAGCCTTTGTCGAGACTCTTGAATTCGACGTGCCACCTTTCCAACCAAACTCCCCTGAGGAACTCCGTTCCTTGGTAAAGATGATTAATGCTGCGCACGTTCTTTTGAAGAGAATGCAAACAGATTGGGATGACAGGCTCTTGGTTGTCTCTAGCAGCATTTTGCCATTAAAGCCATACTGTCTTTCGCTAAAGGACAGTCAAGAGCAGCTCGTTGACAAAATTGAACAATATATTTGGCAACGCATTTCGATTCCACTGTCTTCCTTCAGTCGAGCCATGTATTACGGCATTTACGGAAGGAGCTATGAAACCATGCATGACGATCTCTGTTTGGCTCTTCTGCAACTAAGTGAGTCCATCAATCTTGTCCGTTCCCTTGCACTCGAGGAAGACTATGAACAATCGATCGATTCGAAATTACTCTTGAGACTCGGAAAGACATTTTATGAAACTGTCGCTCTGAAGAATCTTTATAGCGCAGAGGGGGCCCAACGGTTTAAAAGGGATTTGCAACAAATTGTGCCCATCCTAACAGAACTTTTTCCTCAACACGATCCAGCATTCTATCTAAAGAACTCGATTGAGGCTGCTTCTTTGTTATGTGCAAAGGATCGCAAAAGAATATCTTTGCTAGTTAGCGCAGCTGATGATGATGACAAAGGACTTCAAGAGCTAAGCGACCTGTTTTCGAGTATTGGCATTAAGAACCTGACTCTGTCTGATTGTGAGCAGATTCTTTCTTTATATCGTTCTGAATAATGAGTGGGTTTCTTTCTTTGGCAATGGTGTATTAATTTTAAATTGTGGCATTAATTACAGTGACAATCTCCCGTAGAACTAGTCGTTTTGCCCTGGGATGTAAATTGGGATTCTTGGCTAGTATCGAAATTGCCGGAAGAACGTGATTTTTGCAAGCGTCGCTCAGCTTATCCCATCCTCTAATCAATAAAGCGGGATCTTCCCACCTTGCAGTTTCCCCCGTTTGAATCTCATTCCACAGCCTCTGGCATTCTCTTTCCACCCACTCGCTCCTGAGCTTTGACAGATCTTTGCTAGGAATCGTTTTAAGCGCCAACTGCAGAGAGGACAGAGTCATTTCAAGAAGTCGCGCAGCTTGCTCCTTTTGGGCTTCAATTAGTGGATCCTGGAAATGACTCCAATCAGTGCGGACAATGCGACGACCGAATTCGTCAGAGAGACTGCTTTCCAAATGGGCAGAGAGCATCGGCGGCACGTAATCCTTCACTGTATTCAATAACTCTGCATTCAAGGAACCGGCTTTCAAAACTACGGGCTCGACCAATTCCTCTGCCAATGGAGTACGTCCACCGCGAAAGACAGCTGTTGTAAAAAGTCTTCTAATCATCAAAAAAATCTTTAATTCCAAGATCCAGAGATCTGATATGGACCAAAAAAGAAATTATAATTAAGTGAATGTTCGTGCCTTGCCGATTGGGAGCGGCTCTTTTCGGAGTTGTCCTTATGGCGTCCATTCTGACGAATGCAGAACTGCTAATAACAAAGGAACTCTCTAATGTCCACGCCATTGTGGGACAGCCACTGACAGTTCGGTACTTTTTGTACAACTCGGATAAGGAAGAAAGTGTCAGCCAAGTGCGCTTGATTGACGACACCTTTATGGCACCCGCCCGCAATTTTACCATTATTGATCCTGTCCCGTTTCCTGGCTTTTTCGACATTTCCCAAATCCAAAGGTAACCATATTTCAGATCTTAAACGTTGCTTAGCAATGAAAAAGTGGCATTGACGCTAACGGTGGTGCCCAATGTCCCTGGATATTTCAGCGAATCGCCCACGATCGTTAGATATTCCCAATCACGTTCTGGGCCAAAATTTGCCCGCTTGATTGCCCGTGGTCCGCTGGTCGTGATCACTGAGGAAGAGAACTTGAAAAGGCAGATTTCTCATCGACGAGAATGGTTCATCTACTCTGCACTGTCTCTTCTTTTAATCCTAGTCCCAATTGCCCTCTATATGCACCTTAGACGAAAAATAGAACGTAAAATGTGATTATTGCAATTCCTCGAATTCCTCGGCCTCTTCTTCCTGCTCCTCGTCTTGAATATTGCTATTGTCATTCTCGTCTTCAAACAAGAGTTCGGCCTGTTCCGAGTCTGGCACCGACGTGTTCTTCAGTGAAGAGGCCCGTTTGCTGGGGACAGAGATACGAGAAGCCTGGGCCAGTTCGTAGCTCTTACGTTGGTAGCTGGTGCAGCGCTCAGCTTCGGGGAGCCGCTCGATAAGCATGGAAATGGTGGCATTGGAAAGACCAAAGAAATCGGGGCCACTGGCGCTGTTCTGGTAATCCCGGCCTCGGATAGCATTTGCCTGCTTGACGATGGCTGTCCAAGCGCCCGTGGGCGTGCTTGATTGATAGTGCTGCTCGGGCTCGTCCTCTGCATAGACATCAAAGAGGGGTGCAGGGCCACCATCGAGGATGCAGCTGTGGAAGATTGTCTGGCGATCCGCATGGAGGCAGCTCTGGTAGATCCTCGACGTGTGCATGCCCACGGGCCAGATGTACCGCTTGTTATGGTACGCAGCCCTGTCCCAAACGATGGCCCCCAGGCTGTTCAGCGTCACAACGCCAATGGTAAAGGGCAATACCGGCTGGCCAATGTCGTCCAATGGCACATTTTGCACCTTTCTGGGTGTCGCTGCCGCTGCTTCGGCGGACTTTACCGTTCGTTTGGGCTTCTTTTCGCCTCGCTCTTGTGGCTTCTGTCTCTTGATGACCGAAGTGAAGCTGTTCATCGGATGACCATGCACATTACTCGCTAATGTGGTTTGAGCGCGCAGCATAACGAGCGAATGGGCATCGTCAGTCAGTTCTTCTGTTCCCAAATGGTCATGGATAAGAGTAGGAATCTCGAGCTCCTCTGTATCTTCTTCACAAAACTCGAAATCCGTCCTGGCCACAATCTTTTCCATAAGCAGTCTAAATAACACTTACAGAACGAGTAAAGGTGTGTGTACTCACGATCCTGACGCAGCTGAAAAATCTCGCTCTTTATCGACGATAGCTGTTCCTTAAGAGAAGCATTCAACTGGTTCACTGCTTCCCATCGATACTGAAAGGCCGGTGGCTCAGGACGATGAACTTCGGCCATTCTTAAAAAGCATAACATATTATCGTTTCTTAAAGATAGATGAGTGTCAAATCACCAATCACCTGTCATGTGCTCGATACGATGACAGGCAAACCGGCCGCCCATGTTCCAGTTGTCCTTCAACTTATTCGCAATGGATCAATGGAGACTCTATCCACCTCGTAAATATCAAGTTGTCATTGACCTAGTAGATCCACTGATATTGATGGTCGCTGCAACAATCTCCTCCCTGTCACCTACAAACTAGAAAAGAATGCGGAGATGCGCATCATCTTTGCCACAAAAGACTATTTTGGCAAGACCCAACAAGCCTGCTTCTTTCCCCAAGTCACTGTATCTAATGTCGATTTCCTAACATTTAGATTGATTTCGTCATCAATGATCCCGCTGAGCATTACCATGTGCCTTTGCTCCTTGCTCCTTACTCATACACAACATATCGAGGTTCCTAAGTAGAGTTGTCTGAACGCTTTCTTAGTCAAATTTAACACAGTTGCGAACTAAAAAAGAATAAGCAATTCTTATGCATTGGGATTTAGTCGTCGAACCATCTTTGTCATTTGAGGGCTGGTCAGCTTGAATCCATGGTGGCTGGCCCGATATGGGTGACTCTTAATGGCAAAGTTGTGATTGGAACCGGCCTGCTTGTATTCAAACGCCTTGCCATCTTCCGTCGGAAAAAACCTTCTGACAATGGCGGTGCGCGTCTTGCTCTTTCCACTGCCATAAAACCTTTTCAACAAGGAACCCAGCATTAACAAACTCATTAAGCATAGCCCCTCTTTTAAAATTCATACTGTTGAAAAGAATCGCCGGTGTGGCTTTCTCCAAGGTCTTTTTACACCAATCTCTGGGAACGTTGCAACAGCATTAACCAGTTTCTATTAAGTCTTTATGCATTTTTCTCTTTTCATAAAAGGCAAAACTACTATTCAGAGGAAAGGACAATTGAATGCTGCCCTCCAGCAGCAATCTGGACAACCTTTCCACGAAATTTGGAATTTTTCAGTGCCCTCGGCTTCCATTCAATCTCATCGCGACCATGGCCAAGCTGATGCATCTCGCCATAGCCCCAAGTATAGAGCACACCTAATTTGCCCAGTGCCATACTATGGTTACCTCCAGCCGCAATCCTCATTGATGATTCTATGCCCTCCAACGGTTGTGCCGAATTGACTGCTCTTTGTCCATCAGTCAATGTTATTCCCAACTGACCCGAGTCGCCTCGACCAGCAGCATAGACTTGGCCATCTTGTCCAAGCAGAATCGTGTGATGTTCACCCGCCCCAGCATCAATAATCGGGGGAAGCGAGACCTTTTCTGCAGTAACTCGGTCAGAATGGTCACCGAGAGCCAATTGGCCAAAATTGTTCAGGCCAACAGAAAACAATGAGCCGTCTTCGCAAACAATCAGAGAATGGTAAGAGCCAGCCACGACCTTCGTGACCTTTACGTGGCTACGGCCCATTCGAGGAGTGACATTGGCTGGACGCAGCCCCAAATGCTTGTGGCGTTCGAGCACACGGCGACCCAGCTGGCCCTGTTCACCGCAACCCCAGGAAAACAATTGGCCGTCTGCAGCCACAGCCAGCAAATGGTTGGAGCCAGCCGCTATCTGAATAATGTTCTCGCCTTGAAGTGCCTGCAGCATCGTCGGTCGTTCCTGCAACAATGAATCAGCCTTCCGGTCGTGAGTATGACCAAGCACTCCCTTCGAGTCACGAAAAGTGCCCCAAGTGTAGATGCGGCCATCCTTGGTCAACGCCGCACTGATAGAATCGCCAGCTGCAACTTGGACCACTGGAGAAATAGTATGTTCAGGTAAGCCTTCCACTTGGGCTACTTGGCATTCGGGAGCTGAATGACCAAGCGCCTTTTCATCATTACATCCCCAGGAATAGACACGTCCATCGCTCCCCAAGGCAAGGCTGTGCAGTCCGCCGGCCGCAACACTAGTAATGTTCTTATCTTCAAAGTACGGATGAAGCGATGGGCTGGGAGCAACGTCCTGATCCTCACCTAGCCCTAGCTGGCCACAGTCACCCGATCCAAAAACATACAAATGCGTCTGCATGATAACCAAAGAAGAAACGCTTCGTTGCTGATTAGGAAAAGAAACAAAATATAATTCGCTTATGAACCTTTTTCCGTCGGGCGAAGAGGATCTCTACAGTCGAGGCACAACGACGGCCATCATAGCTACCATGGGTGCTGGAATTCCCATGTGGGCCAATCTCATTCACAATCTCTCTCCGTTTTGGAGTACTTCCCGTAAGTCCGAAGAATGTTATTAGGATTCAGAAGAACTGCTCTCGGAGCTGCGATCGGAGCTGTTCTTGGCTACTACTGGCACAGAGAGGCTACCCTCGGCTATCGCATCTTGGAGCATAATCGAGTTTATGAAAAGAAAATTCAGGAACAAGCAAAAAGAGATCTCGTCCATTTCAGCAAGACCGGATTGCTCCCTGCAGTTGACAGTAGCACAAACGAGACCACCTTCAAACCAATCCATCCAGGGAAAACTTAGTTCTTAGACCCGTATTACTCAATATTAATATTATTACTATGAATTACCTTAATCAACACTCACGCCTCCTTCAATACCCATAAACTTTTGGAATTGATCGTAGAGCACAAGGACAAGGGCACCACCTGAACCACGGAGGGCGTTGGAGAGAGCGCCCTTGAAGAAGGCACGGGGGCCTTCGTTGACCAAGATCTTGCTCCAGCAGTCAACGGTGTTCTTGTACAAAATCTCACCACGACCAGCCTGCATCATCATACGACGACGGACCGTATCAAAGGGATACGAGATGATTCCAGCAGCAGTCGTGACACACTGAGCAATGACCCAGGAAAGGATGATGGGTGAGTTCTTTGGGTCCTTGAGGAACAGTCCCTTGGCCGTGTCATAGCCACCGAAGAAGGCTGCGCGATAGACAATGATACCTCCGACGGAGACGCCAAAGCCCTGGTAGAGTCCTTTCATGCCATCGCGCGAATAGACGGTCTTGATGCAATTGGCAAGGCCGGTAAACTGGCGGTTTGCACCCTTGCCCAGATCGGCAGCCAAACGAGTTCGGGCAAAGTCCAGCGGATAGACAAAGAGCAGCGAAGTAGCACCAGCCGCGCCACCAGAAGCCAAGTTGCCGGCAAAAAACTTCCAAAAGTCCTTCTTGGGGTCGTGGCGCACAAAAATCTTCTTGTACTTGTCCTTGAAGGCAAAGTTCAGGGCCTGAGTAGGAAAGTAACGGATCACATTGGCCATATTGCCTCTCCAGAATGAGGCAATACCCTGCTCCTTGGGAAGACGACGAAAGACATCCATTATACCTTTGTAGCGCGTCTCTTT
>Ga0105047_10016283_pt1 | contig 11657 bp, 5 predicted proteins | sample MAT04_FD_78384 | JGI IMG/M metagenome (GOLD analysis project Ga0105047, IMG submission 78384) | Freshwater microbial communities from Lake Fryxell liftoff mats and glacier meltwater in Antarctica - MAT-04 (megahit assembly) | ecosystem: Environmental > Aquatic > Freshwater > Ice > Liftoff... | reverse complement strand
TCCACCTCGGTGGCCGACATTGCGCGCGACGCCGGTGTGGGGAGCACAATCACGTACGCCTACTTCCCCAACAAAGAAGCGCTTTTCTTCGCCGCCCTTGATGAAGACGCTGCCGCCGTGATGCAGGACGGTTTGGTGAAAGTATTCGAGGACACCGACCCGCGGGAGTGGCGCGAGTCGCTCCTGCTCACCCTGATCGACGCCGTGGAAACCCACCCGCTCGCTCGGCGGGTGCTGTCCGGACTCGAACCCACGGTCACCGACCGCGTGATCGACATTCCCGCCATGGCGGAGTTGCGCAAGGCCGTGGCGGATCGGCTCCGATCCGAACAACTCGCCGGCACCATCCGGCTCGACATCGATCCGGTGGCGATCGCCAACGGGTCGATCACGATCATCTTGTCGTTGATGATGTCGGTGCTTCAGATCGGACGATCATCGGTACTCGCCCTGGGCGGCGATGTCTTCGCCGTGTTCCAGGCGGCCCTCGAGGAGCCGGCCTCCGAACGGCCCAAAGGATCCAAAGGGTGATGCCAGCGTGCAGTGGTGCCATCGGAGCACGAGAGCACGCGGCCAGCACTCGGCCGGACTAGGCCGAGAGGATGGACTCCACCCGGGAGTCGCCCACGACGAACGGCCGGGCGATGGGCGACGCCAACTCCCAGTTGGCGCCGAAGCCGTGGGCCTCGATCTGACTCCCGATCCCCATCGTGGCCATGCGGCCCGGATCGTCGACGCGAAGTGAACCCGGCCCAAAGGTTTGCAGCGCAGGCGTGTGGAGCGGCCACGAGTCGGGGTGACCGGCTTCCTTCGTGTCGAGCACGGCGCGGAACCAGGCGGCGTAGTCGTGCGGGAGGTCGATCGTGTCGGGATATACGCGGTCTCGCGACGGCATGAGGTGGTGCTGGGCGGCAAGGACGGTGGCGAGTGCCGAGTCGTCGGGCACACCGAGTTCTTCGACCAGGTAGCGCCCGATCTCGTCGTAGTAGCGATGCCACGACACCGGCGGCGCCATGAATCTCGTGACGGCCTGGGTGGAAAGGGCGATCAAGGGCCAGCGCGCGGGGGTGTTCAGGCCCGCGTGGCGGAGCCCTTCGTAGAAGGCCACTTCTTCAAGACCGGTCTGTTGGCGCACATGGCGAGAGACGTGACGAAGGATTCCGAAGTTCTCACAGAGGAGGAACCACAGCCGCAGGTGGCGCATGTGGAGGTAGTCGTCGCGGGTGTAGGTGGCCGTGGCCACGACGAGCGAGGAGGCACCGGTACCAGGCTTGGTGTCGACCACGATGCCGTGCTGCTCGCGGTAACTCGGCTCGTTCATCGGACTGTTCACCAGCAGCTCCGTGATGGGAAGCCGTACCTGTACTTCGCGGTCGACGCATTGCTGGAGGTCGAGCTGGAAGGATTCGGTGGTGGCGCCGGGAAGGCCGACCATGAGGTCGACGAAAAGCGGGAGGTTGAGTCGGCGAAACTCGCCGGCCAGCTCCTCGTACTTCGCCAGCTTGATGTTCGACCGGTTGATCACGCTGAGGGTTTCGGTGTCCATTGTTTGGAGCGACAGGATGCCGAAGCTCCAGATGTTGGCGTCGACCATCACCTTGATGATGTGGCTGAGGTGTTTGACGGAGTTCTTGGCGAAGCTCACGCCGAACATGCGCGGGTAGCTGTAGATCGCCTTCAGTTCGGCGATCTTCTCGGCGATCTCGACGTCGCGTTGGTAGATCCCGAAGTTCGAGTCGGCGGGACCGACGGCCATCATCTTGTTGGAGGCACACCATTCGAGTTCGGCATAGACACGGTCGATGGAGTACTTCCGCATGCGGGAAAGGGTGGCGGAACCCCAGTCGCAGAAGGTGCAGCCGTAGGGACAGCCTCGGTTGGTCTCGATGGTGACCTGCTGGCGCGGCGCTTCGGCGTAGGCGTCGAACAAACCGGTGAGGAACGGGGAAGGGATCGTGTCGAGATCGCTGATCCGCTCCCGATCGGGCGTGCGCACGATGCGGTCGCCGTCGCGAAAGCAGATCCCGGGAACGTCGTGCAAAGCGCTGAGGTCGACCGGCTCGTTCGAGGTGCCAACCCGCCCGACGAGGGCGGCCAAGATGTCGGCCGCTGCCGCTTCGCCTTCGCCTCGCACGGTGATGTCGACGTGGGGGTTGCGCCGGAAGTAGTCGATGGTGTCGAGCTCGTACTTGGGCGTGTCGGGGCCACCGTGCACGGTGATGCTTCCCGGGCTACGGCGCTTCACCTCTTCTGAGATCTGCAAACAGTGGGTGTGGCTCCACAGGTAGTTGGAGAACAGGTAGACGGCGGGGCGTTCGGTGGGCCGATCGAGACGGTTCGAGTCGAGAACCCAGTCGAGGTAGAACTGGTACTCCTCGTTGAGCTGACCGTCCTCGAACGCCTTGGCGTAGGCGAAGATCAGACCCAAACTCAGCGGCGGTTGGCCGTTGAACGCCACCGGCACAACACGCACCCGCTGCGTTCCCGTGCGTGCTTCCCGTTCACGTTCGGATTCCTCATCGGCGGCCAGCCGGCGGTCGACGGCCATCACCAGGAGGTGACGAGCCTCGAACTGCCGCTCCATAACCATGCCCGTGAGGCCATAGGCCGTGCTCTCGCGGGGGAGCGATGGGTCCAAGTGTTGGAGAAGGCCAGCGGCCGTGAGCTTCACCAACAGTTCGTCGAACGGCCGCTCGCGTAGTGCTCGGCTTCCGACCTCCTCGCGGTGGGCTTTGATCGCCTCGAGGCGGGTACGTCGGACGGCGAGCGCCGAGGCGGCGATCACCTCCGTGGGGGTGAGCAGTACGAGCCGTGAGCCGTCGTGGCCGACCACTTCAAAGCCATCGGGGGCGATGCCGAGCACGGCCGGAGTTTCAAGGAGGAGGGCGTGGGGGAAGGCGTCGGGGGGAGGCGGAGGGCGCATGGCACCGGCGGTGCCGACGAGCGCGGGTGACTCGCCATCGGGAATGAGGAGCCCGTCGTCGAGCAGATCCTGCACGAATGCATTGAGGTGTGCAGGAGGATTCGTGGCGGTTTCGCCACGTGCGAGCGCGGCCAACCATTCGAGGCCGTCGAGGTCGACGGGTGCCGTGTGGTCGCGGTGCAAGCACGGCACCCCCACTCCCTCAGGAGTGATGAGCACCACCAGCGCGGGCGAAACGGCGAGGTGTGCGGCAGGGGTGTTCACGGACCGATGAGGCTACCAGCGTTTGACAAACCGACGTCCATGGTCCAAACCTTCTGACGATGCCCACCTCCCTTGTGATCGTCGAGTCGCCGGCCAAGGCCCGAACCATCGCCGGCTTTCTCGGCCGCGGCGTGATCGAAGGCCACGACTTTCTGGTGGAGAGCTCGGTCGGCCACATCCGGGATCTGGCGTCCAAACAGGAGCTGCCCGATGAGTTCCGGGGCGAGCCGTGGGCCGATCTCGCCATCAACGTGTACGACCAGTTCAAACCGGTCTACGTGATCCACGCCGACAAGAAGAAGAAGGTCAGCGAACTGCGCAGGCTCCTCAAGGAAGCCGACGAGCTCCTGCTGGCCACCGATGAGGATCGTGAGGGCGAAGCGATTGCGTGGCACCTGCTGGAGGTGTTGAACCCCCCGGCGCGGATGCCCGTGAAACGAATGGTGTTCCACGAGATCACGCCGCAGGCGATCAGCGAGGCCGTGGCCAACCCCCGGGAGATCGACCGCAGGCTCGTCAACGCGCAGGAGGCCCGCCGCTTTCTCGATCGCCTCTACGGCTACGAGGTCTCGCCAGTGTTGTGGCGCAAGGTGGCTCCAAAGTTGTCGGCCGGGCGCGTGCAGAGTGTGGCCACCCGTCTCGTGGTTGAGCGTGAACGCGAACGCATGCGTTTCAGGATGGCGTCGTACTGGGACATCGACGGCGTGTTCACCCGTGCCACCGACGCCGAACGGTCCTTCGGTGCGTCGCTGGTGCAGGTCGATGGGGCGAAGGTGGCGAGCGGCAAGGACTTCGACCACGCCGGTCAACCCAAGGTAGGAGTGGTAGTCCTCGATGAGGCGGGTGCCCAGGGCCTGGCCGACGAACTTCGGCCGCAGGCATTCATGGTGCGGTCGGTGGAACGCAAGCCCTACCGGCGTCGTCCGGCGGCACCGTTCATCACCTCCACGCTCCAGCAGGAGGCCGGACGCAAGCTGCGGCTCAGCGCCGCCCAGGCCATGCGGGCGGCGCAGACCCTTTACGAAAACGGCTACATCACGTACATGCGAACCGACAGCACCACGCTGTCCGAGACTGCGCTCGCCGCTGCACGGGCCACGATCGAAGAACGATTCGGCGCGCAGTACTTGCCCGACACGCCGCGGCAATACACCAAAAAGGTGAAGAACGCCCAGGAGGCGCACGAAGCGATCCGTCCGGCGGGCGAAACGTTCCGCACCCCGGAATCGGTGGCGCGAGAGGTGGGCACCACCGAAGCTCGTGTCTACGAGTTGATTTGGCAGCGAACCATTGCCAGCCAGATGACCGATGCCACCGGGGAGACCGTCAGCGTTCGGCTCGGCGCGATCGCCCAGCCGAGCGAGCGGTCAGCGGAGTTCGCCACCAGCGGCACGGTGATCACCCACCAGGGGTTCCGTCTCGTGTATGTCGAAGACGTCGACGAAGGTGACGCTGCCGGCGACGACCGGGAGCGGCAGCTCCCCGCCTTGGCTGAGGGCGATCGGCTCGACGTCGTGACCCTCGACCCGCATGGCCATGAAACCCAGCCGCCGCCACGCTTCACCGAAGCTTCGTTGGTCAAGCGGATGGAGGAGCTCGGCGTGGGGCGGCCGTCCACCTATGCCTCAACGATCAAGACCATTCTCGACCGCGGCTACGTGTGGAAGAAGGGCTCGGCGCTGGTCCCGAGTTTCACGGCGTTCGCCGTGGTGAACCTGTTGGAGGAGCACTTCGGCAACTTGGTCGACTACGCCTTTACCGCTCACATGGAAGACGAGCTCGACCACATCGCCGGCGGCGATCAGGAGCTGGTCCCATGGTTGTCGGAGTTCTACTTCGGTCCCCCCGATCCGGAGGCAGGAGGCGAACGACGCGGCGGATTGAAGGAGCAGGTGATCGCCCAACTCGACCTCATCGATCCGGCGGCGATCAACTCCATCCCCATCGGGGTTGACCCCGACGGCGTACCCATCGTTGCGAAGCCGGGCCGAAGCGGATCGCCGTACATCAAACGGGGCGACGACACCGCCAGTGTCCCCGACGACCTCACACCGGATGAGCTCACGGTCGAAAAGGCCTTGGAGTTGCTGGCGATGCCGAAGGGTGGGCGGGAGCTGGGCGTGGATGCCGCCACTGGCAACCCCGTCTACGCCAAGAACGGCCGTTTCGGCCCTTACGTGCAGCTTGGCGATCTCGTCGATGGCTCGAAGGTGAAGCCCAAGATGGCATCGCTGTTCAAGACCATGACTGTCGATCGCATCACGCTGGAAGAAGCGCTCGAGCTGCTTCTGCTTCCTCGGGTGGTGGGGGCCGATCCGGCCGATGGCTGTGAGATCGTCGCGGCCAACGGTCGGTACGGGCCGTACATCCAGAAGAACCTCCCAGACGACAAGAAGGACTCGCGGTCCATCGACTCGGAGGAGCAACTTCTCACCATCACTCTCGACGATTGCCTGGCGATCCTTGCCCAGCCCAAGCTTCGCCGGGGCCAAACTGCGAAGCTTCCCCTCCGGGAGATGGGTGTCGACCCGGTGAGCCAGAAGCCGATGGTGGTGAAGGACGGCCGTTTCGGCCCCTACGTCACCGACGGCGAGACCAACGCTTCGCTACGTAAAGGCGACGACGTGGCCACCCTGTCTGATGAGCGGGCTTCCGAACTGCTCGCCGATCGCCGAGAGGCGGGCCCGGCCAAGAAGCGCCCGGCCAAAAAGGCGGCGAAGAAGTCCGCCAAGAAAGCCACGGCGAAGAAGTCCACGGCGAAGAAGGCGGCCAAGAAGTCGGCGGCGAAGAAGGCCGTCGTCACCTGACCTACGTTTGACGCCGATGGCCGCACTACTCCCCCCCGCCGTCGATGGACGACCCTCGTTCCTGCTCCGGATCTTCGCCACGCGAGCCTTCTTCCGGCTGTGGCTGGTGCAGGCGGTCGGCGCGACCGGCGACTGGTTGGGGATGCTCGCGGTCATCTACATCGCGCAAGGCCTCTACCCCGACGGGTCGAATGCTCGGGCGGCGGCCACGTCGCTGGTGATCGGCGTGCGGCTACTCCCCCACCTCTTTCTCTCGCCGTGGGCGGGCGTGCTGGTGGATCGGTTCGATCGAAGAACGCTCATGGTGGCGGCAGACCTCGGCCGTATCCCGGTGCTGCTGTTGCTCCCCTTCACGCGCAACCTCCTCATGCTCGTTTTGGCGTCGGTCCTGTTGGAGGCGTTCACCCTGGTATGGACGCCGGCAAAAGAGGCCATCACGCCCCACCTCGTTCCACCGGACCATCTCACCACCGCCAACTCGCTCAACATGGCTGCAGGTTTTGCCTCGTTCCTGCCAGGAAGCCTCATGTTCGCAGCGTTGGCGGGACTGTCGGGTTGGCTCGCCGGTTCCTCCTCGCTCGGATTCCTGAGCCGGGCCGACAATCAGACCACCCTGCCCCTGCTCTTCGATGCGCTCACGTTCGCCTTCTCGGCGGTGATCCTCTGGCGTTTGCCGCTTCCGGAGAAAGCCACCCGACCTGATCGTGCGCCACCGCTTCGGGCGCGTCGAGGGGTCGACCTTCGGGGGGCCTGGGCGGGCGTGACCGAAGGCTGGCGGTATGCGTTCGTGAATCCCACGGTCCGGGCCGTCAACATCAGCCTCGGACTGGCGCTGGTTGGCGGTGGGATGCTCGTTCCTCTCGGTGCCGTGTTCTCCACCGAAGTCCTCGGTGCCGGCCCGGCGGGGTATGGCCTTTTCACCACGGCAATCGGCATGGGTGTTGCCGTCGGCGTCGTGGGTATCACGGCGTTGCAACGACGGGTTCCGAAGCCCACGGTGTTCTGGGTCGGCTTGGTGGTTTCTGGCGGTGCGCTGTTCCTTGCCGCCGCGTCGGGTTCGCTGTCCGTGTCGGTGCTCTTCCTGTTCGTTATGGGAGCGGCCGTCGGTCCCGTGTACGTGCTCGGCTATTCGATGCTCCACGAGAACGTCGACGACGAGATGCGTGGCCGGGTGTTCGCAGGCTTGAACACACTGGTGCGTGTGTGTGTGTTCGCGGCACTCGTGATCGGCCCGTTGCTTTCGGCCGCACTCCGTTCGGTTCGGATCACCCTCTGGATCGACGCCGGGCTCATTGTGGGAGCCGGGCTCCTGGCTCGACGTGCGTTGGGAAACAAACCATGACCGTCGCTCCCGGTCGTTTCATTGTGTTCGAAGGGGGAGAGGGCTGTGGCAAGTCCACCCAGGCCCGGCTGTTGGTCGAGTCGCTGGGGCAGGGCACGGTCCTCACGCGAGAACCGGGTGCAACGAGCATCGGCTCGTCTCTGCGGTCGTTGTTGCTGTCACCCGACACGGGAGCGATCCAGCCGCGAACGGAGGCTCTCCTCATGGCTGCCGATCGGGCCGAGCACGTGGCCACGGTGGTGAAGCCGGCGCTGGTCGCCGGGCATCATGTGGTGAGCGATCGGTACGCGTACTCGTCGATCGCCTACCAGGGCTATGGGCGGGGTCTGGCCGTGGGTGAAGTGCACATGTTGTCCGACTGGGCCGGCGACGGGTTGTGGCCCGACCTCGTGGTGCTTCTCGAGTTACCCGCCCCTGCGGGACGCCATGCCACCGCGTCCAACGACGATCGTTTCGAGGTGGAGGATGGGGCGTTTCACCAGCGTGTCGTGGCGGGATTCCGCCAGTTGTGCGACGACGATCCCGATCGGTGGGTACGCATCGATGGGTCGGGTCCGATCGACGACGTCGCCCACGCGGTCCGTGTCGCCGTGGCGGAGCGGCTAGAACTCCGACCATGAAGGAGCTTGACCTCTGGACCGAGGTGGTGGGTCAGCCGCAAGCGGTGGCGAACCTGCGTGCCGCCGTCAGCCGCCCGGTGCATGCGTACCTGCTCGTCGGCCCCCGGGGGTCGGGCAAGCGGGCTCTGGCGCGGGCGTTTGGTGGCGAGTTGCTGGCGCACCGACTCGACGGCGCCGACCGACACCGCCTGCTCGACCAGGTTCGCCGGGAGGAGCACCCGGACTTCCATGTGATCCAACGCGTCGGGGCGGCGATCTCTGCGGAGCAGGCCACAGCTGTGGTGCGCGAAGCGTCCCGCACGCCGACCGAAGGCGACCGAAAGGTGATCGTGCTCGACGAGTTCCACCTCCTGGCCGACGCGGTGGCTCCCAAACTGCTGAAGACGATCGAGGAGCCGCCCGAGGGTGTGGTGTTCTTGGTCCTTGCCGACGAGTTGGCCCCCGAACTGGTCACCATCGCCTCGCGATGTGTGCGCGTCGAACTGGGCTCGGTGCCGTTCACCGACATCGTCGAGCGACTGATCTTCGAAGGCGTCCCTCGGGCCAAGGCCGACGAGGCGGCCCTCGGTGCCGTAGGCGATCTCGGGCGCGCTCGAGTGCTCGCCACCGACCCACAGTTGGCGTTTCGGCGACAGCTCTGGGCAGATGTGTGTCTGCGGCTCGACGGCACCGGCCACCGCGTTTCCCGGCAGGTCGACGAGATCGGGGCGGCGATCGACAACGCTGCCACACCACTGCTCGCCCATCAGGCCACGGAGATCGCGGTGCTTGAGGAGCGGGTGGCCCAGTTCGGCGAACGCGGGTCAGGCCGTAAGGATCTCGAGGCTCGGCACAAACGAGAACTGCGCCGGCACCGAACCGATGAGTTGCGCTTTGGCCTCGCCGTCCTGGCCCGCCGTTACCGCGACGCCGTGGTCACGGCGGAGCGGCCAACACCCTTGTACGAAGCCGTTGCTGCCATCGCCGCCACCAACGAAGCGTTGGAGCGCAACCCGGTGGAGAAGCTGGCTTTGCAGGCACTCTTCGTCCGGCTCCCTCCCATCAGCGTGGAGTAGCGCCCGGGCCACGACGGGAGTCGACCCAACAAGCGGACGGGTCCGCGGGTCGAGGACGACCCGGTGATGTGGCCACCCAGCGGCCAGCGGATCCGTACGCCTACCAGGAAGGGTCGGCGGTGAGCAGGGCCGCAAATTCTTCTGACGGCACCGCTTTGGAGAACAGGAAACCTTGGGCCCAGTCGCACCCCAACGCTCGAAGCGCGTCGAGATGCTCCGGCTCCTCGACGCCTTCCGCGCAAGTGGTGAGCGAGAGCGCTTTCGCCATGTGCATCACGGCGGTGGCGACCGCAGATCCCGAGCCGTCAGCTCGAAGGGGAGTGACGAATGAGCGGTCGATCTTCACGATGTCGACGGGGAAGCGGTGGAGGTAGCTGAGTGAGGAGTAGCCGGTTCCGAAGTCGTCGATTGCCAGTTTCACCCCGAGCTCCTTGAGCTGCTGCAGGATGAGGAGGGTGGCCTCGGCATCGTCGATGAGCACGCTTTCGGTGAGCTCGAGCGAAAGTTGCTCGGCTGGCCAACGGTATCGGCGAAGGATGCGGTCGACGGTGGCGGCGAGATCGGGGGCGTTGAGCTGGCGTGCCGACAGGTTGACTGCCACGAGGAAATGTCCGAGACCAGGCGTGCGGTCCACGAACGTACTGGCCTGATGGACTGCCTCTTCGAGCACCCAGCGGCCGATGCGGGTGATGAGACCTGTGTCTTCGGCCACGTTGATGAAGTGCACCGGCGACAGCAGGCCGTACTCCGGGTGTTTCCACCGCAGCAGTGCCTCGGCACCGATGATGTGACCGTCGCTGAGGTCGATCTTCGGTTGGTAGTGCACGACCAACTCGGATCGTTCGATGGCCACGCGCAGGTCGTGGTCCACCTTGAGCCGGGCCTTGGCTCGATCCCGCAACTCCTGATCGAAGATCTCCAACCGGTCACGGCCGAGCTCCTTGGCGCGATACATCGCGGCATCGGCATCCTGGAGGAGCCCGCTGGCATCCACGGCACCGTCGGACACGGCCACACCAATCGAGGCCGACAGGAAGATCTCGCCCTCCTCCAAGCTGAACGGTTCCGACAGGGCGAGGTCGAGCCGGTTCGCAACGAACCGAACGTCTTCGGTGTCGGCGATGTCGTCGAGCACCACCACGAACTCATCAGCGCCGAAGTGGCTCACGAAATCACCCGGGCGCACGAGATTCTGGAGCCGGCCCCCGAACCGCACGAGCAGCGTGTCTCCGGCGGCATGGCCGAAGCTGTCGTTCACCATCTTGAACCGGTCGAGGTCGACGAACATGACGGCGAGGCGGGTGTCGAGTGTGGCGCAGCGTTGCAGGGCGGATTCCAGGAACTCCACCAGACTGCGCCGGTTGGGCAGGTTGGTGAGCGGGTGGTGACGGGCTTGGTGATACAGCTCTCGCTGCACGTGGTCGCGATCGATGGCGATGGATGCCAGATGGGAAGCCACCGCCACGACGTTCTGCTCATGCATTTCGGGGGTACAGGGGCGGTCGTAGAACGTGGTGATCGAGCCGAGCACCTCGCCCGATCGGGTCTCGATGATCGGTGCTGACCAACCTGAGCGCAGGCCGAACTCGCACAACCCGTCGAATCGGCCGGCATCGATCTCCCCGCGGTCGGCGGCGAAATCCGGGACGATCACGGACGCGCGACGTTCCACTGCGGCCCCCGCTGGCGACATTGCGAGCCCTCGCCGCTCGATCGAGTCGAGCACCGCTCGGGGGAGCGAACCGGCGGCGCCGACGGTGAGTCGGTGGCGGTCGGGAGAAAGCAGGAAGATCGCTGCCGAACCGCCGCTGTGGTACTCCACCATCTTGGCAATCGCCGGAAGGGTCTCGCCGAGTGGGGCATCTCGGGCGATGAGCTCGAGCACCGCCGCCTCATCTTCGAGAAGGCTCTCCGCCTGTTTCACCGCCGTTACGTTGCGGGTGGTGATCACCACGCCCTCGACCGAGGGATCATCGAGCATGTTCACCGCGGTGAACTCGATGAGCTCGTAGTGGCCGTCGGAGTGCAGGGTTCGAAACACGTCCCGGAACTCCACGCGTGGGTGGGCGACGATCTCCGCGAAGGTGTCGGCCGCCCGGGCCTGATCGTCGGGGTGCAGGAACGCGAGGCTGTCGGCGCCTACCCAGATTGCACTTGGATAGCCGAGCACGTCGGTGAACTCGCCGCTCGTCTCGGCGACTCGCCCGTCCGCCCCGATGATGGTGACGGTGTCGGAGATGTTCGACAGCAGGGTTCGCCACTTGTATTCGGTTCGCTTGAGTTGCTCCGTGGCACGGGAAGACTCCGTGATGTCGAGCGCGAACGCCAAGATCAGCTCGGGTTCCCCGGTGGCGTTGCGGATCATGGTGGAGGACCCGAGGCAGTGTCGCTCGGCGCCGTCGGCCCGAACGACGGGAAACTCGATGTTGGTGAACTCGGCCCCTTCCATGAGGGCAACCAGCCCAGCCAGGGCGTCGTCGATGCCCTCGGGGGCCACGAACGGCACGAGTTCACCGATCACTTCGGAGGCGGTCCAGCCGAACAGGCGCTCGGCGGCATCGTTCCAGGCGCGCACACGACCGGCAAGGTCGACCGCGTAGATGGCGACCGGGGCATGGGCGATGGCGGGGCTATCCAGATCGATCG
>Ga0105047_10016281_pt1 | contig 11657 bp, 12 predicted proteins | sample MAT04_FD_78384 | JGI IMG/M metagenome (GOLD analysis project Ga0105047, IMG submission 78384) | Freshwater microbial communities from Lake Fryxell liftoff mats and glacier meltwater in Antarctica - MAT-04 (megahit assembly) | ecosystem: Environmental > Aquatic > Freshwater > Ice > Liftoff... | reverse complement strand
TCAAATCATGATGCTGAACAATGCATTAAAAACGTCCGTCCAGTCAGGAAATAAAGATGAGATAGAGTTGGCTATGAAAGTATTAAATGATTATTCTTCTCCTGTGGCACATCGTGCACTTGACATCAACATCAACAAAGCACTAAAAGGTGTAAAAATGTAAACGCAACATTTTCATCATTGGATATTTGGTTATTTACCTCAATAGATTAATTTTGTATCAAAATATTGCGGATGCTTGACATTTTTTTGTTGGACAACAGTAACTTTAAAAATTACGGATGGGAGCATGGTTTGTGTTTTATGGCTTGTATACTTTTTATAATTTATATTTTGTATACAGGTAAAAAGTATTGGAATACTGAACAACAAAAAAAATATATTACTATCATTTGTACCTTTGGTGCCTTCATGCAAATATTTAAAGTAGTGTATAAATATAATGCAGGAATTTTTGATGAAACCAATGATTTCCCGCTACATTTATGTAATATTATGACTTTGGTTATGCCTCTTATTTTATGGTTCAGGTGGCGATTGTTGTGGGGTGTCACATTTTTCTGGATCATAGCCGGGTGTGCCCAATCTATATTCACGCCTACCCTGACGGAATCATTGCCTCACTACGAAGCTATTAGATATTGGGTCGTACATGCGGTGATAATTTTAGGTGCTCTTTACGGTATTTTTGTTTATGGGTATAAACCATCCATCAAGGACGCTATATTTTCAGCCATCGGAATGAATATACTAGCGGCATTCCTTTATCCCATCAATGTAGCTCTCGGGTCAAACTATATGTATCTGAATGGTAAGCCAGCTGGCAAAACATTCTATGATTTATTAGGTCCATGGCCGGATTATATTCTTGTATTGGAGTTTGTTATTATAGTATTTTTCTCCTTGCTCCTTGTGCCGTTTTACTGGCATAAAATAAAACCTGCATTTATATTCCGAAAAAACTAACCATTGAATGCTTATTGAAATTAAGTTCATATTTTATCTTTTCAACTTTTTTAAAATCATATTTCCTTTTTTCTAACTAATAACTACCTTTGCAATAATATAATACATATATAAAATTATGTCAAAGAGAAAAAGCCCTTCCGGAAATTATGTGTCTGAAAAAAAAGTAATCCAAAAAGAAGTAAAAGGATCAAATGCAACTACTCCATGGTGGCCGGTAGTTGTAGCTATCCTGATCACATTTTTGTGTTTTACCTCAGCTTTAAATAATAAATTTGTCAATTGGGATGATGATCGTAACTTCTATGAAAATCCACTCGTCCAGCACATTGACGAAAAGAATTTCTGGGAAAATACGAAAACCATTTTTACGACAGGCGTGATTGGCAACTACAATCCACTCCCAATATGGACATTTGCAATAGAAAAAAGACTGTTTGATTTTGACAAACCCTATTACTGGCATCTCAATAATGTACTCTTACATCTTATATGTGTATTTTTAGCATATAGGATTGCACTATTTTTGGGCATCGGCTGGCGGGGAGCCTTACTGACAGCACTACTTTTTGGCATTCATCCAATGCGTGTAGAATCTGTAGCTTGGGTTACAGAAAGAAAAGATGTGCTTTTCGGAGCTTTCTATCTTGGCGCACTTTTACAGTACATCAAATACAAACATGATCTGAAAAGTTCAAGATGGATTTGGATGACTTTACTTTTTACATTATCCCTTTTCTCAAAAATACAAGCTGTATCTCTCCCACTAAGTATGATGGCTGTAGATTATTTTATTGACAAAAAATGGGATATAAAATCACTTCTGAATAAAATACCATTTCTATTGCTTTCGCTTGCTTTTGGATTATATGGCCTTCATACCTTAAAAGAGTTTGGTTCATTGGCTACTGTTGAGGATACTACAAATTTTAATTTTATTCAACGTCTTTTTGTGGGAGCATTCAGTTTTACTTTGTATCTGATCAAATTGATTATTCCATTCAGAATGTCGCCACTTTATCCCTATCCAAATAACTTTCCTTGGTACTTTTATCCATCCATGTTGACCGCTCCGGCAGTGCTGTACACACTATACATCACCTATAAAAAGGAATACAAAGCCATCTTTTTTGGTCTGGCGTTTTTTATTGTAAATATAGTCTTCTTACTTCAGATATTGGGGGCAGGACAAGGATATCTAGCAGATAGATTTACTTACATTGCATACCTAGGCCTGTTTTTTATTGCAGGATATTATTTTGATAAATATCTTATTAAAAATTCCGATAAAACAAATATGGTGTATAGTGTAGCAGGAGTGTATTTATTTATTTTTGCATTTATGACGTTTCAACAAAACAAAATATGGGAAAATAGCGCAACCTTATGGACACACGTTTTGAAGTATTACCAACAGACTACATTGCCATATGGCAATAGAGCCAATTATTACCGGGACAACAAGATGTACAAAGAAGCACTTGCAGATTATAATGCAACCATAAGCATGAAAGATGCACAACCACAAGCTTATAACAGCAGAGCCAGACTATATTTTGATATCGCTAAAAATAATGACACCTTGTTGCTGGCGCTCAATGATTATAATAAAGCTATCCAATACGACCCAAAAGATGGTGAATTCAGGGTAAACCGTGGCGCTACTTATGCCAGACTTGGTGATATCCAGAAAGCCATTGAAGACTTTAATGAAGGTTTAAAATTAAAACCCGATCACGCGGTCGGATATCTGAACAGATCCATAATGTTTCAGAATACCGGCAGGATTGATCTTGCCCTACAGGATATAGAACAATATCTCAAACTAAACCCGTATAATTCAGACTTATGGTATGAAAAAGGAAGAGCACTAAGATTGCTGGAAAGACCACAAGAAGCCGTAGGCGCCTACACAGAAGCATTAAAATACAAAAATAATAATACAGGTCTGTTTTACTACGAAAGATCGCGCACTTATTTTGAACTGAATAAAATGAATGAAGCAAAAGCAGATCTTCAGCAAGCCATAAATTTTGGATTTAATAAAATAGAACCTTCATACAGACAACAATTCGGGATTTAATTATTACTTATTTTGAACATCAGAGATTTATATAAAAATCTTCCCGCAGACGAGAAAGCAAATGTAATTACGCACGGATCCGGTTTGATTCTTGCATTGACATTTACTCCATTATTGCTGTTATCTGAGCCAAAGTCTATTCAGTTCTTTGGGTTGATTGTGTTTGCATTTGGTATGATTACAATGTTTTTTAGTTCGACATTTTATCATCTTGCCAATAAAGAAATTCGAAAAAACAGATGGAGGATTGCCGATCATATTTCAATTTTTATATTGATAGGCTGTACCTATACACCCTTCATACTATTCTATTACAAAACTGACGATGGAATAAAATTCCTTATCCTTCACTGGAGCATCATATTTTTCGGTATTATATTTAAGTTAATTTTTAAAACCAAATACGAAATAGTTTCTCTTGGGCTCTATCTTATATTGGGTTGGATGGTAGTATTTATCTTCAAAGAAATTAGCTCAGATATGAGTTTTCCTGTGTTTATCTGGTTGATAACAGGAGGATTGAGTTACACCATTGGAGTATATTTTTATGTGCGTACTCGAATTCAATGGCATCATGCCATATGGCATGTTTTTGTAATATTAGGTTGTTTGGGTCATTATATAGCGCTGTTTTTATCGTAAATTTATAAATAGACTTACCTTTATGGATATTTTAACCATCAATTCCAATTTGTATGTATTTTAATTTGATCTCAATGCCAGACTTTGCCAGCACGACCGCATGGCTAAGTCTGTTGACGCTGACATTTCTTGAGATTGTACTTGGCGTAGACAATATTATATTTATCTCGATTACGTCCAGCAAATTACCCTTAACAGAGCAAAAAAGAGCTACCAATATTGGATTATTATTGGCAATGGTACTTAGGATTATACTCTTATTGGGTATTTCTATCCTTATTGCCATGAAAGAACCGTGGTTTGAACTAAATTTCACCTACCTGAAGGCAGGATTTTCCGGACAGAGTCTTATTCTAATCGCAGGTGGATTGTTTTTATTGTACAAAAGTGTGAGTGAAATACATCACAAACTGGAAGGCGAAGAACATGACATATCAAACGGTAGAAATAAAAAAATGTCCTTCTCATCTGCTATTTTACAAATTACTGTTATCAATATTGTCTTTTCTTTTGACTCAATTTTAACTGCGGTGGGCATGACCAATGGTCTTGAAGGAGCATTGTTTATTATGATAATCGCTGTAGTAATCTCAGTCTTAATTATGATGGCATTTGCTGTTCCTGTTGGAAGATTTGTAAATGAGCACCCAACCATTCAAATGCTTGGTCTAGCATTTCTGATTCTTATTGGATTTATGCTGATCATAGAAGGAGGACATCTCGCACATCTCAGTATCTTGGAGAGCGAAATAGGCGCGGTACCTAAAGGATATCTCTATTTTGCTATTGCTTTTTCTCTTTTAGTTGAGTTTTTGAATATGAAGCTACGAAAGAAACCAGTCAAAGCAGTAGAATTGCGTTCCTATGCTGAAGAAGCAAAAGAAAGAGGATTGTTGGCGGAAGAAAAAAAATAAGATCATGCTGTATATAAAAAATCTGTGTATATTTTGCTTATTAGTTTCCATTATATCATCTTGTAGTGAAAGTGAAACGCCTTATTATAAGTTATCCGGTCCAACAATGGGTACTACTTATCATATAACGTTACAAACCGACCACCCTGAAAATTTACAACAGTCGATCGATTCTATTCTTGCTGATTTTAATCTATCTATGTCCTCCTATATAGATACAAGTACACTAAGTTATTTTAATGCAGCGGATAGTTTTTTCTGTTTTGATCCGGTAAAAGACCCATATTTTGAGCCGATATTCAAAAAATCAAAAGAAGTTTTTGAAAAAACAGGAGGAGCATTTAATCCATCTATAGCTCCTCTGGTAAATTATTATGGATTCGGATATAAAGAAAAGAAAAAACTAAAAGAAATGGATACTTTAGTTATAAAAGATTTATTAAAACTTTTAGTCTTTGATTCGCTTTCTTTAAAAACGGATTCCACTGGGAAAATTTGTATTTCAAAACCAAAACAGGAAGTCAAACTGGATTTTAATTCTATTTCTCCCGGTTATGCAGTCGATGTACTGAGTGATTTTTTTCAAAAAAATGGCATTAGAAACTATATGATAGAGGTAGGTGGTGAAATCATGGCATCTGGTGTCAATGATCAAAAAAAGGAGTGGGTGATAGGCATAAACAAACCTTCTGAAAAAGCATCAGAAACTGAAATAGAGCTCCCACTTTTAATATCAAACAAAGCACTGGCTACCAGTGGAAATTATAGAAATGCCTATGAATCTAAAGGTCAGAAATTCGCTCATATCATAAATCCGTTTACGGGCATGAGCCAGCCCACAGATATACTCAGTGCTACTGTCATTGCTGATGATTGTGTATCTGCCGATGCCTATGCTACTGCTTTTATGGTACTAGGATTAGAAAAATCCTTAGTCCTGGTAGAACAATTAAAAGGCATAGAAGCATGTTTTATCTATGATACTGAAGGAGATGGAATTTTTGAATTTAAAGTAAGTGAAGGCTTTCCTAAATATTATCTTCACAACGAACAAAATTAATTAAAATGATAAATGACCTTAATTTAATTCTTGAAAAAGAAATTATTTTCTTTGATATTGAATCTACCGGATTGAATGTGCTACGAGACAGGATACTTCAGATAGCTCTAATAAAATATTCAAAAAACAATCCTGAACCACAAGAGCTCTTCATGTTGATTAATCCGGGAATACCTATCTCTGAGGAAGCATTTGCTATACATGGCATCAGCAATGATATGATCAGAAATAAACCAACTTTTTCTCAGGTGGGCAATGATATTTATGATTTTATTGGAAATGCTGATCTAGCAGGATATAATTCTGACCGTTTTGATATCCCTATGTTAATGGAAGAATTTCATCGAATTGGTCTTGAACTAGACCTTACTAAACGCAGACTGATAGATGTTCAGAAGATATTTTATAAAATGGAGCCAAGGACGCTAAAAGCTGCATATAAGTTGTATTGTGAAGGTGATCTGACAGATGCTCATGATGCCCTTGCAGATGCGAGAGCTACAGTGGAAGTATTTAAGGGACAGCTCCGGAGATATGAAAATGTGGATTATATTGATGGTGATGGCTTTACCAAACCTGCTCCTATTAAGAACGATATTGCTGCAATAGCTTCTTTCATTTCAGATGATTCTATGCTGGATGTCACCCAAAGGCTAAAGTACAATGCCAAGGGAGAAGTCATCTTTAATTTTGGAAAATATTCAGGTCATGTAGTCGCACAGGTTTTTAGAAATGAGCCTAATTATTATCATTGGATCATGGAAAAAGATTTTTCTGCCCAGGTAAAACAGATTGTCAAAAAAATATATGAAGAAATGAAAAAATCATAGGAATGAATCCACTTAATTTTTCTATTTCTACCATAATGCTAATCTTTATTTTAAGTAGTTGCTACACAAGGAAAGATGCGTGTCTGGATACGATAGCTACAAATTATGATGTTACTGCAGATGATGATTGTGACGCGTGCTGCATATATCCCGTACTGTCGCTCAATGTCAGACATATGGCTGGAGACAGTGTATTTAATACGCAAAAAATTTACACAAATGAGCTTGGACAAACTTACCAATTACTGGATGTCCGTTTTTATATATCTTCTTTCAGTCTTTATCAAAGCGACAGAGGCACCCAAAAATCTCAAATCATAGGTACTTTATCCAACTCCGATAATTCTGTGATTATACCTGACGACATGAAGATATGCCGAATTGCAGATAATTTGATAAATATTGGCTCAGTAAAAACTTATGGCAGATTGGATAGTCTCACTTTTTATATAGGTTTGAATTCTAAGATCACCAATAATGAATTTGTGGACTTACCGACCTCCCACGTTTTACTGAATAATAATAAATTGAAAGATGAAACTAACAATCTGGCATTTGCAACGGTAAGATATGTAAAATTTAAACCGCAAAAAGATACTTTAAACATCTACCTTAAGGATCCGGATTTACTAACTAAGATAAAAATTGATAGTATGGTTACTACCTCAAAAGGAGACAATATCAATTATACAATACAAACCGATTATTTGAAGTTATTTAATAGTGTGAATCTAGACACAAGTGATGTAGAGATAGAAAAGCAAGTCAACAGAAACTTTGGAAGGATAATCGTTGTTAGATAAAGGATAAAAGTATAAAATGAAAATTGGTATATTTGCTATAATCATTGCTTCATTTTTGATATTTGTGGTGTCGTGTGATGAAGACGATACCAAAAAAGGGGATTTGAGTGAAATTATTTATAATCCAGAAACTTACCAGATTACTCTACCGTCTCATTTTCCGGCATTGGACATTCCTTCAGATAATCCTTTGACCAAACAAGGTGTGCTTTTAGGTAGACATTTGTTTTATGATCCTATCCTGTCAGCTGATAGTACCATGTCTTGTGCATCCTGTCATCTCCATGAGTTTTCGTTTACAGATGCAAAAGCTTTAAGTACAGGAATTGACGGTATTTCTGGCAAAAGAAGTGCCATGAGCCTCATCAATATTGGATTTGTAAAATCAGGCTTATTTTGGGACGGAAGAGTAAAGACCCTTGAAGAACAAGCTCTCCTTCCCGTTGAAGATCCTGTTGAACTGCATAATAACTGGACTCAGGTTACTGAAAAACTACGGATACACCCTACCTACCCTAAAATGTTCAGAGAAGCATTTGGCATAAAAAACAAATCCGAGATCAGCAAAGAACTAGCCGCAAAAGCTATGGCACAGTTTGAAAGAATTATCATATCAAAAGATTCAAAATTTGACCGGATTCAGCAGGGACAGGCATTTTACACCGATCTAGAATTGATAGGATTAGGACTATACTTTGATGACGATCCTGATCTGCCTGATACTGAGTGCGGACACTGTCATAACATCCCCATGGCTACGTCTGATGATTTTTTTAATAATGGCTTGACAGAAACCAGTTCATTGGACGGATTTCCAGATTCCGGACGAGGTAAAGTGACTGGCTCCAGAGCAGACAATGGTAAATTCAGGGCCCCTACCTTGCGCAATATTAAATATTCGGCGCCATATATGCATGATGGCAGATTTAAGACATTGGATGAAGTAATCAACCACTATAAATCTGGTGGTAAAAAATCACCCAATGCAGATCCATTGTTACATCCGCTCGCCCTAGACCAATATTATATCAAAGCATTGAAAGCATTTATTGAAACATTCAATGACACGTTGTTTTATAAAAATCCGGAACTACAGAATCCATTTAAATAGGTTCAAAATCATAATTGGAGATTGTCGCAAAATTGTCTAATATAGACTAGTGCTCTGACTAGATAAATAATTAAATAATTTATGGCTAAATAATTCTTTTATTAACAATAAATCCCTTACCTTTGCAGTCCATTATAAAATAAGGAAGAAAGTTTTCTTTTAATATAATGTCAGGATCGCGGGGTGGAGCAGTTGGTAGCTCGTCGGGCTCATAACCCGAAGGTCATAGGTTCGAGTCCTGTCCCCGCTACAAGTAAAGCCGTGAAATTAAATTTTCAAGGCTTTTTTTTATTTAAAAGATATAGGTTTATTAATTCCTGTTCCCGTTTTGCGGGAAAAGCCCCGCTACAAGTATAAGCTCAGATAGTAATATCTGGGCTTTTTTTATTTTATAAATGTAAAGTTATTTTTAGTGTACGTACATTACTTCACAAGAACTAATGTTGGTAACTGGTTGGTTAACCATGCACTTTATATTTTAGAATTTGTCTTAAAGTACGGTATACCTAAACGATATGGTTAACAAATCAGTTTGTTTAGTAGGCTTGATCCTTTTGAAATACTTTATAAAACAATACGTTTCAAAAGTCAGCCCACATACCTATCTATACTATTTTCCGCAATTATATATACTCATCAGTAGAGATTTGCTAATTTTAATTCCTGCCTTTTTTCTTATGTGGCCTTGACCATCTGATGTATCTATAACATTTACATCACTTGGGTCAGAAGCTGTATTTCGATTTTCTTGACAAATACGCCAAACATTTCCTACTTTACAAGCACCATCATTACTCTCTAGAGCCTGTAAATCAAATATTACCTCAGTGGAAGCATAAGTAGCTTTCATCCAGGCGCCAACTTTCATTCTAATACTATTTCCGTTCACATGAAACGATCATGAAAATTATTATAATCATTAGATATCTAGATACCTTAGGCAATTCAAATTACTAATTTTATTTTTAAAGTTGTCAAAGGAAATTGAAACTATATGATTTCTACTTACTTTAAAAGGGTGAATAAGAAATTTTCAAGTTATTCATGAAAGTAAAATTTTCCATCTGTTATCGTGAGTGAATTATTGGTGTTACAATCCAGCTTACCAGAAAATGTCGCCTCAACGATAACTGGGCTCTTGATCGCCTTGCTCACTTTCACGATCATGTCAAAACCTTCTAACGAGCCGCATGTATTGTCCGCCTCAGTCCAATTTAACATATGTACACCATTTAAATCATTTTTGGCTGATGCTAAGTGGTATTCTCCTGGACCAGTCGTATTACGGATATTGATAGCAAAAGTTTTTGCTAGCCCTGTTGTTGCACTCTTAACGCCTGATATCAATATAAAACCATTAAATAAACTTGGATCAAACAATCCAGATAAGTCACTGTCTGCAACCCACTCAACGCCATTTATTTTCATCGTGAGGGAGTTGGTTTTAGATTGTGTATCTTCTTCATTTTTGCCTGCTTGACATCCAGAGCATACTTGAAAACACATAATTAGGCTCAACATTTTAAAAAAAATCATTGTATTTATTATTTTAAAGATTAAAAAATAATCGGTTTGGATACCATCTCTAACAAGTCAAAACAAAAGTACATTGAAGCATTTAAAGATATTAATTGAAGTTTGTACTTGGACTGTATGAGTTTGTGTTATATATATTTCAATTCATAACACTTTTCACTTTCTCTTATAAAAACTTGAAAACACCAATCATACTTTAGGTTTAAATTAAAACATCCTCGATAGTCGAAGTTTCAACTTCGATCGAATAATGTCAGATTTTGCAAATCGACAATCACGAATCTTTAGCTATTGCAACCAATCGTTTTATCAGGCTCCAAATTTATTATTTTTTGTTAAATCATAAAATATTAGAAAGTATGGAATTTAAGATTCCAAAAATATGCCATCGAAGTTACAAACTGCGAAGATCAAAAGAACGATAACATACTCGGCTTCGCTGATTTTTCCTGATTTAATAATTCATTCTATCATATCTAGAATAGAAATACATGACTTTTCAAGCGTTGGCATGATTCTAAATGGTTCACATCGAAGTAGTAATTTATAATGATGCTATGCATTACTTCGACAATCTGTTTGTAACTACAATCTACAAGGCTATATATCTAAAAGGATATGCCAGCACTGAGCGCAAAAATAGTGGTGTTATCAACGATCACTTTTGGCTCGAAATAAAGGTCAGCACCATTATCTCTCTCAATTCTAAAATGAAGCCCCGCATTTAATGCGATTCCACTATTGATATGAATACCTGCGAGTGGTTCGACGGCTACACCGCCGATTGTAGCCAGTTTAAATCTTGCGTCTACATCTATTGCCCAAAAAGAAGAGCTGCCAAGATAGTAAGTGCCTGCCCCGGATAATCTTATATGGTCTGAAGCATCAAAACCTAATCTCACCTGTGGTCCTACATAAAATGGACTTGCCGTCAAACTACCTCCAATACCAAATTTTAATTGAGCAGATGCATCAAAAGAAACCAACAGGAAAGAAAAAACGCAAATGACTAAGGTTCCAATATTTTTACTTTTCATAATGATATACGAGTCTGCTTTTTTTGTCGTAACACTGTTTACTTTTCAAACTCACACAAATATAACAAATTTTGATGGACTAATTTAGCAATTTCACAATTAAACCCAAAATCCGCATTAGAAATGAACTACATGAAAATCTGACTTCATATTTGTCATATATTCATTCGAATAAAGTCTAATGCGGAATTTGGGTTAAGACTTGTCAGACTCTAGCATGATTACAAATGGATTACATGGCAGTTGCAATCATCACAAATCTTGGGTCTCAAAATATCAATAATGAGTCCACTCCGAAAATGCTACCTTTTTGATAATCAATCGTTTTTACCCCTTAACCGACCCCCAACGACCCCCGACGACCCCCGGCCCCTAAAAGGGTGACTGCCTAAAAGGGTGACTGCCTGAAGGGGTGAACACCTAAAGGGGAACACCCCTACCCCTAAAGGTGAATATATTGATTATCATGTTAGTATATATATTAACGATTTAAATGTAATCTTATAATTACTTTTCGGACTGGACGCAATAATTAATGAATTAATAATTTATTGAAATATGTTTTTTTATTGCCAGTTATTTCTAAAAAATACAAACCTGGTGTCGTGACTTTATTTATTTGGTAACTTGAGATATTTTCACCTAAAACAGAATCTAACAGATTTCCACATCAAT
>Ga0105047_10016280_pt1 | contig 11658 bp, 10 predicted proteins | sample MAT04_FD_78384 | JGI IMG/M metagenome (GOLD analysis project Ga0105047, IMG submission 78384) | Freshwater microbial communities from Lake Fryxell liftoff mats and glacier meltwater in Antarctica - MAT-04 (megahit assembly) | ecosystem: Environmental > Aquatic > Freshwater > Ice > Liftoff... | reverse complement strand
CGAACTGACCCCGGCCTACAAGGCGATCCTCACCTCGGCGGCGGCGCATGCCAACGTCGACATGCTGGCCAACTACGACGCCAAGAATCCGGCCGCCCTGCGCAGCCTGGTCGCGGGCGGCGCCCAACTGCGGGCCTATCCGGATGACGTGATGGTGGCGGGCTTTGCCGCGGCGACGAAACTCTACGAAGAGATTTCGGCCAAGGACGCAGACTTCAAGACGATCTATGACAACCAGTTGGCGTTCCGCAATGAGGCAAACCTGTGGAACCAGGTCGCCGAATACACGTTCGACAACTTCATGATCCGCAACCGCCCGAAGGGCTGAAGGCTCCGGCGGGCCGGGGACCCCCCCCGGCCCGCTCTCCTTCCGTCTCGTGAAACGCCCGCGCAACATCGCCCGTGACGCGAAACCAGACAAAGCACCGCATCCGCCCCTGCTGCGCCTCGAACGCCGCCGCATCGACAGAAGTCTCGTCCACCTGCCAGACCAGCGGCCCGATCTGCACCACGCCGAACCTCAGACACCCCGGCTCGCCCCGCGACAGCGCCACATGCTCGGGCAGATACCGCGCCACCCGTGCCGCCTGACCGCGATCCGCACAGGTCAGGGCCCCGGTCAGCCTGACCATCGCCCGCCCGTTCATTCTGACCCAAATATCCCCGCCGGAGGCATCCGCCCGTTTGGCCGGGCGCTATTCCAGTTCGATGGTGCCGGGCGGTTTCGAGGTGCAGTCGTAGAACACACGGTTCACACCCTGCACTTCGTTGATGATCCGCGTGGCGGTTTCGCCCAGAAACTCATGCGTGAACGGATAGTAGTCAGCCGTCATCCCGTCGACGCTGGTCACCGCGCGCAGTGCCAGGGCATAGTCATAGGTCCGCCCGTCGCCCATCACGCCCACCGTTTTCATCGGCAGGATCGCGGCAAACGCCTGCCAGATCTCGTCATAAAGCCCGTGCTTGCGGATCTGGTCGATATAGACCGCATCGGCGTGGCGCAGGATGTCGAGCTTTTCCGGCGTGATCTCGCCGGGGCAGCGGATGGCGAGGCCCGGGCCGGGAAAGGGGTGGCGGCGGATGAACGGCTCGGGCAGGCCCAACTCGCGGCCCAGGGCGCGCACTTCGTCCTTGAACAACTCGCGCAGCGGTTCGACCAGCTTCATGCCCATCTTCTCGGGCAATCCGCCGACATTGTGATGCGATTTGATGGTCACCGAGGGTCCGCCCGAAAACGACACGCTTTCGATGACATCAGGATACAGCGTGCCCTGTGCAAGGAATGTCGCACCGCCAACCGCCGTGGCGTGGTGCTGGAACACGTCGATGAACAGCCGCCCGATGGTCTTGCGCTTGACCTCGGGGTCCGACACGCCGGTCAGCGCCGTCAGGAACCGCTCGGATTCGTCGGCATGGATCAGCGGGATGTTCCAGGTGTCGCGGAACATGGTCACCACCTGTTCGGCCTCGCCCGACCGCAACAGGCCATGGTCCACGAACACGCAGGTCAACTGGTCGCCGATCGCCTCGTGGATCAGCACGGCGGCCACCGAACTGTCGACCCCACCCGACAACCCGCAGATCACCCGGGCATCGCCCACCTGGGCGCGGATCTTTGCGATGGCCTGTTCGCGGTAGGCCCCCATGGTCCAGTCGCCGGTGAATCCCGCAAGCCTTACGAAATTCTCGTAAAGCTGCGCACCCTTGGGGGTGTGGTGGACCTCGGGGTGGAACTGGACGGCGTAAAAGTGGCGGGAAGGGTCGGCGGTGATCGCAAAGGGCGCGTTTGGCGAGGTGCCATAGACCTCGAACCCCGGAGCGATGTCCGACACATGGTCGCCATGGCTCATCCAGACCTGTTCGCGGTCCTGATCGAACCACCCGGCCAGAATGGGATGGGTCAGCGCGGTGGGGGTGACATAGGCGCGGCCGAATTCGGCGGTGCCGTGGCCCCGCTCGACGCGGCCACCGAGCAGATGCATCATCACCTGCTGGCCATAGCAGATGCCAAGGATCGGCACCCCGAGGTCGAACACACCCGCAGGCGGCATCGGCGCGCCCTCGGTGAACACGCTTGCCGGGCCGCCCGAAAAGATCACCGCCTTGGGCGCGAAGTCGGCCAGAAAGGCGGGTGTCACCAGGTTGAACGGGTGAACTTCGCAATAGACATGCAACTCGCGCAGGCGGCGGGCGATCAGCTGGGTGACCTGGCTGCCGAAATCGATGATGAGAAGGCGTTCGGGATGTGTCATGCGCCCGCGTAGCCTTTGGGACACGAAATCGCAAGATGGGGTGCGGGCGAAAATTCTTGCAGGAAGAATTTTCGGGGGGCTTCACGCCCCCCGAACCCCCCGTGGGATATTTGGGCAGAGAGGAGGGGGGAAGTCGTTTCCAGCGCGGCAGCATGTCGGTTTTGGAGATCATCCGCCGCATTCGGGGCGCAGAATGCGGGCGCGGGGCGGCATAAGCGGCGCACAGCATCGGGAGGTCGGACATGAACGAAGTGGCAGGACGCAGGGCACGGGGCGGCGGCGGCGGGGCGCGGCGGGCCGAACGCACGGCCGTCAGTTTCGAGACCGCGCGCTACATCACCCGCAACATCCCGAACTTCGAGATCCTGAACGACGAGGCGCTTGAGATCATCGAGTGGAACGCCGACACCGTGCTGGAAGAGATCGGCGTCAATTTCATCGAGAACCCCGGGGCGCTGGAGCTGTGGCGCGCGGCAGGCGCCGATGTGCAGGGCGAGCGGGTGCATATGCCGCGCGGGCTGGCGCGCCAGGTGTGCGGCACCGCTCCGCGCAGCTTTACCCAACATGCCCGCAACCCGGACCGCAACGTGCATGTCGGGGGCCGCGACCTGGTGCTGGCGCCGGTCTATGGCCCGCCCTTTGTCCGCGATGCGGCGGGCGGGCGGCGCTATGCCACGATCCATGATTTCCAGCAGTTCGTGAAGCTGGGCTACATGAGCAAATGGCTGCACCATTCGGGCGGCACGGTCTGCGAGCCGACGGATGTGCCGGTCAACAAGCGGCATCTCGACATGTTGCGCGCGCATATGGTGCTGTCGGACAAGCCCTATATGGGGTCGGTCACCGAGCCGAGCCGGGCCGAAGATTCGGTCGAGATGTCGAAGCTGCTGTTCGGCAGCGATTTCGTCGATCAGAACACGGTGATGACGAGCCTGATCAACATCAACTCGCCCATGACGTTCGACGGCATCATGATGGGCGCGCTCGAGGTTTACGCGAAGGCCAATCAGGCGACCATCGTCAGCCCGTTCATCGTCGGCGGGGCGATGGCACCGGTGACGGTGGCGGGGACGCTGACGCAGGTGCTGGCCGAGGTGCTGGCGGGGGTGGCCTACAGCCAGTTGGTGCGGCCGGGGGCGCCGGTGATTGCGGGCGCGTTCGTGACCTCGATCGACATGAACTCGGGGGCGCCGACGTTCGGGACGCCCGAGGCGAGCCACATCACCTACGGCGCGGGGCAGCTGGTGCGGCGTCTGGGACTGCCCTACCGCAGCGGCGGGTCGTTCTGCGGCTCCAAGCTGCCCGATGCGCAGGCGGCTTACGAGACCGCCAACAGCCTGAACATGGCGCTGCTGTCGGGCGTGAACTTCATGCTGCATGCCTGTGGCTGGCTGGAGGGCGGGCTGGTGTCGAGCTATGAGAAGTTCGTCATGGACGCGGACCAGCTGGGCACGCTGCACCATCTGGCCCGCGGCATCATCATGGACGAGAACGGCCAGGGCATGGATGCGATCCGCGAGGTCGGGCCGGGGGGCCACTACCTTGGCTGCGAACATACGCAGGCCAACTTCAAGACCGCCTTCTGGCGCAGCGACCTGTTCGACTACAAGCCGTTCGAAACCTGGGCTGAAGAGGGTGCGCGCGACACGCAGGCGCTGGCCACGGTGCGGGTGGAGAAGATGCTGGGCGACTACGAGGCGCCGGCGATCGATCCCGGTGTTGCCGAGGCGATCGACGCCTATGTGGCGCGGCGCAAATCCGAAATGCCGGATGCGTTCATCTAGGTCGGGGTAGGGCCCGCCCGCGATCCGGGGCGGGCCAATGGCTGGCCCGGCGCGTCAGAACTGGCGCGTCAGAACTGGTGCGTAAGGCCCGGCGCGTCAGAACTGGCGCGTCAGAATCGGCGCATCAGGCCCTCGCGTCGCGGGGCAACAGCCGGGCTTCGGCCATCAGCGCGATCAGGACGTCGATGTGGCGGCCGACCGAATAGGCGGCGTCGCCGCTGCGGCGGGTTTCCTCCAGCCGCTCTTCTTCACACAGCAGGCGCGGCAGGGCGCGGTCGGGCGAGGGGCTGCCGTCGATGAGCCGGCGCAGGTCGCGGTCGCGGCGATAGTCGCAAAGGCCGAACCGCGCGGCGCGGATCAGCAGGCGGGGGCGGCGCAGGTTGGCCAGCAGGCTGAGAAAATCGGTCATGGCAGAACTCCGGTTCGGGGACTGTCAGACTGCACCGGTGCAACCGGGCGTTGCACTATTTCAACTTGGCCCGAACGCTCCTTTCTCGTTTGTTTAGTATTTAGAAACAATTATCGGAAAATCTTCAGAATTTAACGGTTGGGTAATCAATGCCACTCACGGTTGAAAGCGCCCCGGGGAGGGGACAAAGGCTTGATCAACAGCCCGACAGAGCGGCACGGATCCCTGCGATGCGACCAGACCTGACAGCAAATCTGACCGCCGGACCGACCCTGCCTGCCTGGCTGCCGGATGCCGTGCGGCTGTATCTGGACCATACGGACGAGGGCGTGTCGCTGCGCGCCCTGGCCCGGCGCGAAGGGCGGCATGCCTCGACCGTTATGCGTCAGGTGCGCCGTTACGAAGCCCGCCGCGATGATCCCCTGGTGGATGAGGCGCTGCAGGCGCTGTCGCGGATGGCGGGCCAGCCCCCCCTTGATCCAGCCAGAAAGGACGATTCCGCCATGTCGGCACCCATCAGGTCCACCACTCTTGTGATTGACGAGGCCACGATGCTGCGCGAGGGCCGCCGCATCCTGCGGCGCCTGGCCGAACCGGGGGCCGTGCTGGCGATTGCCCCCGATATGGAGAAAGCCGTGGTGCTGCGCGAGTTTCCCGACGGGCGCACCTCGCGGACCGGGGTGGTTGACCGGGTGGTGGCGCAGGCCTTTGCCCTGAAGGACTGGATCGCCTGCCGCAAGGCGGGGCGGGTCACCAGTTACGAGCTGACAGCGACCGGTCGTTCGGCGCTCAAGCGCATGGTCGATGACGAAGAGCGGGGGCGGCAGGGGCTGGCCGAGGCGGCGACGCCCTTTGGCGACCAGCACCGCGACTGGGACACCCGCGAGGTGACGGGCGACGACGGGCCGCGCCGCATCCGCTACAATCTGGCCGAAAGCCCGGTTGCGGCGTTGGGGCGGCGGCGCGACAAGGACGGCAAGCTGTTTCTGGAGCCCGAACTTGTCGAGGCGGCAGAGCGGCTGCGCGAGGATTTCGAGTTGGCGCAGATGGGGCCGCGCGTGGCGCAGAACTGGGACAGGTTTCTGACCGGGTCAGACCGCGGCGGCTATCGCCCCGATGCGGGCGGGGCCGAGGGGCCGCGTGCGGCACGGGACCGGGTGGCGCTGGCGCTGCGCGACCTGGGGCCGGGTCTGGGCGACGTGGCGCTGCGGGTGTGCTGCTTTCTGGAAGGCATCGAAGCGGCAGAGCGGCGAATGGGGTGGGCGGCGCGGTCGGGCAAGATCGTGCTGCGCATCGCCCTGATGCGGCTGCGGCGGCATTATGACGACACCTATGGCCGGTCGGGGCCCCTGATCGGATAGGCAAAGCCGGGGCGCTGCTTGCGCCCCGGCCCGCTGTCACGCCTTGGTCAGGTCTGCCGGACGGGTCAGACCGGTTGCATAGGCCAACCCGGCCAAGGCACCGCCCGCCAGCGGGGCCACGATGAACACCCACAGATCGGCAAGCGCCTGGCCGCCCACCAGCACCGCCGGGCCGAACGACCGCGCCGGGTTCACCGAAACGCCGGTCACATTGATGCCGACCAGATGGATCGCCACCAGCGTGAACCCGATGGCCAGCCCCGCCATCGCCCCCGGTGCCCCGCTGGCCGTCGCCCCCAGAATGACCGTCACGAACAGGAAGGTCATCACCACCTCGAACAGCAGCGCCGCTGTCAGGGAGTATTCGCCCAGATACCCCGCGCCATAGCCATTCTGGCCCAGCCCGTTGACCGCGACCGAATAGTCGGCCTTGCCGCTGGCCACCGCCAACAGAACGCCCGCCCCGATCAACGCCCCCACACATTGCGCTGCTGCATAGCCGAGGAAATCCGGCACGCTCATCCGCCGTGCCATCACCATGCCCAGCGACACCGCCGGGTTCAGATGCGCCCCCGAAATTGCCCCCAAGCCATAGGCGGCGGCAACAATCGCCAGCCCGAAAGCCAGCGAAATGCCGGTCAGGCCAATATCCGCCCCGGCCAGCACCGCCGATCCGCAGCCGAACAACACCAGGATCATCGTTCCCAATGCCTCGGCGATCAGTTTTTTCGTCATCATCCCTCCATTGGCCGTTTTTCCGGCCGTGGTTAACGTGGCGGCAGCCCGGTTCCGGTTGCCTTCACGCGGAAGGCACTCTATTTTTGAAATTCACGGCCTGTAAGGGGGAATTTCCGGTGCGCGACCTTAAACTGCCAGACGAACGCCACCCCGAGAAGGCTCACCGTCCCGACACGGCCCAGCCGAAGAAACCTGACTGGATCAGGGTCAGGGCACCCACCTCCGAAGGCTACAAAAAGACGCGCGATATCCTGCGCGAGAAAAAGCTGGTGACGGTCTGCGAAGAGGCGGGCTGTCCGAACGTCGGCGAATGCTGGTCGCAGGGCCATGCCACCATGATGATCATGGGCGACATCTGCACGCGTGGCTGCACGTTCTGCAACGTGGCCACCGGCAAGCCGCGGGCGCTGAACCCGTTCGAGCCGGCCAAGGTGGCGCAGGCAGTGGCGGAACTGGGGCTTAGCCATGTGGTGATCACCTCGGTCGACCGCGACGATCTGGAGGATGGCGGGGCCGAGCATTTCGCCATGACCATCCGCGCCATCCGCCGCCATGCGCCGGGCACCACGATCGAGATCCTGACACCGGATTTCCTGAAATGCCCGCCGTCCGCGCTGGAGACGGTGGTGGCCGCGCGCCCTGACGTCTTCAACCACAATCTTGAGACGGTGCCGGGGCTTTACCCCGAAGTGCGGCCCGGCGCGCGGTATTTCGCCAGCCTGCGGCTGTTGCAGCGGGTCAAGGAACTGGACCCGTCGATGTTCACCAAATCGGGCATCATGGTGGGTCTGGGAGAGGACCGGATGGGCGTGGGCCAGGTGATGGACGACATGCGCGCGGCGGATGTCGATTTCCTGACCATCGGGCAATACCTGCAACCGACGCCGAAGCATCACCGCGTGGACCGGTTCGTGACGCCGGACGAGTTCAAGGCCTTTGAGGCGGCGGCGTTCGGCAAGGGGTTTCTGATGGTCTCGGCGACACCGCTGACCCGGTCGAGCTATCACGCCGGCGATGATTTTGCGCAACTGCGCGCGGCACGGCTGGCGCGGCTCGCACGGGCTTAGCCGGGGGCGGGCTTGGCTGGGTTGGGCTTGGCTGGGTTGGGCTTGGCTGGGTTGGGCTTGAGGATTGTTGAACGTGCCGGGGCGCTGCCCCGGACCCCGGGATATTTGGGAACAGCAGACTGAAATTTTAGTCAGTTGGTGCGGAGTTGGCGCGGCCGGGTTGCGGCGATGATCCAGACGGCTGCGAGGGCCAGCGAGGCCAGCAGATTCCAGCTGGCCATCGAGAGGCCGAACATCTGCCAGGCCACCGCATCGCAGCGGATCGGGGCGGCGACCACGACATCGGGGTTGAGCAGGTCGGCCATCGACACGCCGTCGAGCGAGCTTGCGGTGCAGGAGGCGAGGCCGTCCCACCATGTCTGTTCGACCCCGGTATGGAACGCGCCGATCCCGGCGGTGGTCAGGGCCGCGAGGGCGCCGATAGCCGCCAGCGCGCGCTGACCGGGGGGGGCCAGCAGGGCGATCCCTCCGATCAGCAGCGCGGCGGCATGTGGCCAGCGCTGCCACAGGCACAACTGGCAGGGGGCCAGACCGCCGATGTATTGGGACGCGAAGGCTCCGGCCAGCAGGGCCGCCGAGCCGAGTGTGGCGAGAAGGATCAGCAGAGAACGGGTCATTGCAACCTCACGTCAGTGTCAGGGCCAGCCACACCGACACCGCCACCACGACGACGCCGATCGCGACCGCTGCGAAGCGGCGTTCGATCACCTCGACAATCGCCGGGCCATAGCGCCGCAGCGCCCAGGCGAGGAGATAGAACTTGCCGCCGCGCGCGAGGATGGCCGACAGGATGAACAGCTTGAGATCAAAGGCGACGACACCCGACAGGATCGTCACCACCTTCATCGGTGGCAAGTGCGAGAACCCGGAGGTGACCAGCATCAGCAGGATCGCGCCTTCGCCGGTCTGTGCCTTGAGGCTTTCGAACGCCTCATACTTGCCGTAGAATTCGAGGATCGGCCGCGCGATCAGATCGAAGCCGTAGAACCCGATGGCCCAGCCGGCAATGCCGCCGAGGACCGAGGCGATGCTGGCGATCAGCGCAAAGCGGTAGGCGCGCCCGGGGCGTGACAGGCACATCGGGAGGAACAGCACCTCGGCGGGCACCGGAAACACCGAGCTTTCGACGAACGACACGGCGGCCAGCGCCGTGTCGGCATGGCGCGAGGCGGCCCAACGCAGGGTCCAGTCATAGAGGCGGCGAAACATCGGCGGACCCATCGGTTGTTGGCGCTCTTTGGCCATGGCGGCGGAGCAAGGTCAAGGGTGCGGAAGGGCGCGGCGCACAAAGGGGCTTATCACCGCGCGGGGCTGCGGCTAGTCTTGCGGCATTGTGTGGTTGGGGGTGTGCGATGGAATGGAAGGGGCGGCGGGGCAGCCGGAACATCGAGGATCGGCGGGCCAGCGGCCGGCGCATCACTGCGGGGGGTGCGGGCAGTATCGGCGGCATCGGGCTGGTGGCGGTGCTGGTCATCGGGTATTTCCTCGGCATAGATGTGACCCCGCTGCTGAACGACCCCAACATTGCCGGGGGCAGCACCGAACCGGTCGAGATGACCGCGGCCGATCAGGAACGGGCCGAATTCGTGGCGGTGACGCTGGCCGACACCGAAGAGGTCTGGACGCGGCTGTTCGAGGCGCAGACCCGGATGGCGTATCAGCCTGCCACGCTGGTGCTGTTCAAGGGTGCCACCGACGATTCGCCCTGTGGCGGGGTCACGGCGGCCTCGGGGCCGTTCTACTGCCCTGGCGACAGGAAGGTCTATCTCGACACCGATTTCTTCGTGACCCTGCAGCAGCGTCTGGGTGCAAAGGGCGAATTTGCCGCGGCCTATGTGGTGGCGCACGAGGTGGCCCATCATGTGCAGAACGAATTGGGCATCCTGAGCAAGGCCAACGAGGTGCGGGCGCAAAGCAGCGAGGCCGAGAGCAACGAGATCTCGGTGCGGATCGAATTGCAGGCCGACTGCCTGGCCGGCATCTGGGCGCGTGAGGCGCGCGAGATCGGATCCTTCACGACCCGCGATTTCGAGGATGCGGTGAACGCGGCGCGCCAGATCGGGGACGACACGCTGCAGGCGGCCGCCGGGCGCACGGTGCGGCCCGAGTCCTTTACCCACGGCACGTCGGACCAGCGGGCGCGGTGGTTCAACATCGGGCTGCAGTCCGGGGTGCTGGCAGACTGCGACACATTCCGGGCGCAGAGCCTGTAGCCATCCGGTTGATGTTGACGTCGGCACGGCGGGGCGGTAAACCCCGCGACCAAGGTGGCCCGAGTGGTGGAATGGTAGACGCAGAGGACTCAAAATCCTCCGCCGCGAGGCTTGTCGGTTCGAGTCCGACCTCGGGCACCACCCTGTTTCCGTCGGTCTGACACGCGCCGAGTCCGCCCCGTCTGGCGACGCTGCTTTGAGTGATTCGGGCTTTCTTAAGGTTAACAGGGCTTTGCTTGGCAAAGATCAGGGTGAATCACAGCGATTGGCGCGGGGTTTTCAACAAATCGCGGCAAAGATGGCGACGAAATGGCAAAAAAAAGACGCCATCGTTAACGCGACGATTTTTTCCGACGTGGAAACAATCCTGGCAGGCCGGATCAAGCGGTCCCGCGGAATTGTGTGTCTGCCAATGGGGTTGGCAGCGGTAGCTGAGAAATGGCTGTTTACGGAGCGTTGACGACGCTCAATCTGGGCGTGTAGGGCGAAGAGGGGGTGCAACCAAGCCGTCAGATCCGGCCTCACACGGGGCCGCTGTGCCGCCGTTTTTTACTTTCCGGAAGCCTTAACGAACGGTATTCAGGCTTTGTCTTGCTGGGTAAGACATTTGGCCGTGGGGGCGGTCGTTACGTGGTGCAGTGCCTTCGGGCACAGTTGTGAAGGTCTGCTGCCGGGGTGCCCGAAGGGTGCCCAACATATTGAACCTTATGGGAATATGACTTGGGGCCGCGGTTGCGGTGCCGTGGGCGCATGACAACTCACTCCGTATCGCGGCGACAGGCAGTCGTGGCGCAGAGGTCCGGGCAACCGCTCGTGACAGCGCCGGTCCGGGGTTTCCAATCGGGAACCCGGAGCATGGGATCGGATGGGTCCGGGGCAACCCGGGTCTCTGCATAGGGTATAGGGAACGGACATGCCGGTATTTGCGCTTTACAATTTCGATGACGCCGGAACGACGGCGTCGGATTCTGCGGTCGGCAACGGCGCGCAGGACGGTCTTTACGTCAACGGGGCCACGGCCACGGGCGGGCAGGCGGTGCTCGACGGCGCGAACGACCTGATCAAGATCTCTGCCAGCGACGCGTTCCAGTTGGATCGCGGCACGCTCGAGATCAACTTTGCTCTCGACGACGCGGCGCTGACCGACACCCAGACGATCCTGTCGCGCGACAGCATCGGGCAGACCGATGGCGGCTACCGGGTCGAGGTTCTGGCCGATGGCTCGGTCCAGATCAGCCACGAAACCGACAGCGCGACCGAGACCTTCAGCACCGGCCCCGGCTTTGCCGCGCCGGGCGATGCGATCAGCCTGACCTATTCCTGGGATCAGGGCGGCGCGGGCGGCAGCCTGCAGCTTGACAACGCCACCTCGGGCGACAGCTATGCCGCAGACGTGCCGAACACGCTTGGCATGGATATGGGCGCGTTGAACCAACCTTGGGTTGTTGGCGCGGGGCAGGCCAGCTCGACCCCGGTCCTTCTGAACAACATCGACCAGCATTTCGGCGGCACCGTCAGCACCTTCTCGTTGTCCGACACCGTGGACAACGTGATCGTGGATGGCGATCCGGTTGCCAATCCCGACACCGCGGAAACCAGTGAGGAGACCCCTGTCGAGATCGCCGTGCTGCTGAACGATTCCGATCCCGAAGGCGGGACCCTGACGCTGGTCGGCGGCGGAGCGCCCAACGGCACCGTGACGGTGACGCCCGGCGGCACGCTGATCTACACCCCGAACACCGATTTCACCGGCACCGACACCATCACCTACACGATCACCGATCCCGACGGGAACACCGACTCGTCGACCGTGACCGTCACCGTCAACCCGGTT
>Ga0105047_10016279_pt1 | contig 11658 bp, 8 predicted proteins | sample MAT04_FD_78384 | JGI IMG/M metagenome (GOLD analysis project Ga0105047, IMG submission 78384) | Freshwater microbial communities from Lake Fryxell liftoff mats and glacier meltwater in Antarctica - MAT-04 (megahit assembly) | ecosystem: Environmental > Aquatic > Freshwater > Ice > Liftoff... | reverse complement strand
TGGAGCGCGAGGAGCGCGAGGCCGAAGGCGAGCCCGAGCGAGGTCACCAGCATCATCTCGTTCGAGCGATAGTTGGCCACCGCGGTGAAGAGGCGCGGCAGGACCAGGACGCCGAGCACGAAGGTCACGCCGATGAAGAGCGCCAGCTTGCCGAGCGTCAGCGCGACCGCCGCGATCTCGAAGCTGCCGGTCATCGCGATCGTCGAAAGCAGCGCGAGGAGGAGGACCGCGATGACGTCCTCCATCACCAGGATGCCGAAGACGAGCTCCGCGAACGACTCCTTGGCGACGCCGAGCTCTCCGAACACCTTCACGATGATGGTGGTCGACGAGATCGAGACGATCGCCCCGAGAAAGAGGCTGTCGAGCACGCTCCAGCCGAACATCTGGCCGGTGGCGTAGCCGAGCGAGAGCATGATGATGATCTCGATCCCGGTGGCGAGCGCGGCGGTGCCGCCGACCTTCTTCAGGCGCGCCAGGTCGAACTCGAGACCCAGGCTGAACATCATCACCACGATGCCGAGGTGGGCGAGGGTCTCGATCGTCGTGTGATCGGAGATCAGCGGGTACGGCGGCGTGTGCGGGCCGATGATCAGGCCCGCCGCGATGTAGCCCAGGACCACGGGCAGCCGGAGCCTGCGAAACACGAGGGAAACCAGCCCCGCCATGAGCAGGACGACCGAGAGGTCTTTGAGCAGCGTGGTCCCGTCCACGACCCCAGACAGACGCCTGGCGGGGACGCTCGTGTCAACGCCCCGCACTCACCAGATGCGGTGATCGAACTCGATCGGCTCGTAGCGGGAGACCGGGACCTGGGTGCCTCCACTCAGCGCGCTCACGGTGCGGGTGACGTGATCGCGGATCTCGCTGACCGAGATCGCGCCGTTCTTGTCGGCATCAGCCGACCGGTTCTTCAGGCCGCCGAGCAGGGCGTAGGTGAACAGGCCGTTGGACCACTCGGAGGACTCGATGGCGTTCTGGACACCGCTCGCCGATGCGATCACCACGGTGCCGCTGGCGCGGCGAAGATCAGCGAACTGGTCGCGCATCAGCTCGTACGCGTCGCTCGATCGCACCGCACCGCCGGGCACCTTCTTCACGCCGCGGAACACGCGGGTCGCGAGGCCCAGCTTCTTGCCCTCGACCTGGCTCCCCGGCTTCAGCTCGGCGAAGTCCGCCTCGCCAGACTGGCAGGTGTCGACCAGCAGCACCTTGTGCCGCGAAGCGATGCCCTCGAGCAGGACGTCGAGATCGGTCTGGGCCAGAGCGCGCAGCTCGGGCGCCGCGAAGTCGGTGTCGGCCGTGGCGAAGTAATAGTCGCCCGCCGAGCTGCGCGTGCCGTGGCCGGCGAGGAAGACGATTACGTCGTCGTCCGGTCCCGCGCTCGCGAAGAAGCTCTTCGCGGCGAGGATCGCCTCCTTGGTCGCCTTGGCGTCGACCAAAGTGCTCGCGTTGATCTTCCCGTAGCGGCTCTTTTGCGCCGAGAACGCCGCGCTCACGTCACGGGCGTCCTTGGCCGCGTAGTCGAGCGCGTAGGTCGGGTCGGCGTAGGCCGAGACGCCGATCGTCAGCAAGTAGAGGTCCGGCTTCTTCGGCTTCCCGGCGAAGGTGACCTCGATCTGCTCGATCATCGACTGCGCTCCGTTCGCGTTGACCACCGCGAGCACGATCTTGTTTCGCCCTTGCGCGAGCGCGATCTCGATCTCGATCTCGAATTCCTTCTTGTGGCCCGGGAGCGCGCGCGCCCCACCACCATAGAGCGGCACGTCATTCACCTGGACCACCAGGCGCTCCAGCGTCGAGGTGTCGTCGCTGGCGCGCAGCTTCAGCTTCAGCGCGCGGGTCGCCTGCGTGAGCGGCGGCCGCCCGACGATCGCGAGGCGCGGCAGCGTGGAGGTCTCGAGCGAGAGCTGACCTTCGCTCGATCCCGATCGCGCCACGCGCTTCCTGTACGCGGCCTCGAACAGCGCGAGCGACGCGGCGGGCGTCTGGCCGAGCGCCGCCAGGACCAGGTCCGGGCGGTTGAGCGCGAGATCGAACTGCTCGAACGGATAAGCCTTCGCGCCGACCTTGAAGCCGACGCCGAGCAGCGCGCCGCGGGTCGCCATGTAGTGACCATCAGGGAGCACGACGACCGAGCCCTCCGGCGCCACACCGACCATCGTCGCCTTGCGCGCGAGCGTGGTCGGATCGAGGAGCGTGATCGTACCGTCGTCGCCCACCATCACGATCGTGCTCAGCTCGTTGGAGAAGTACAGCTCGTTCGCCCCGGCGACGTCGCGCGTCTCCCGCAGCGCAGCGCCCGACAGCACGTCCCAGAGGACGACCCGGTGCTCTTCGCCATAGGCGCCCGAGATCAGCCGCTTGCCGTCGGGCGAGAACGCCATCGCCTGCACCATGTAGCTGTGACCCTCGAGCGTGCGCGCGATCGTGCACTTCCCGTTCGCGTACGTGATCAAATGAATGTTCGGGTGCACCACCACCGCGACGAGCGGCTCGCTCGGATGAAAGGCGATCCCTCCGCTGATGTTGTTGCTGAAGGACTCCACGCAGCGCGCGGCGCCCGAGGTGGTGTCGAACAGCGAGAGCAGCGATTGTGGAAAATCGCCATGGGTGATCGCGATGGTGCGCCCATCCGGCGACACGACCTTGCTCTCGCTCGATCCGACGTCGAAGAGCGGCGGGCCGACCTTTCCGGTGGCGTCGTCGATCCGGCGCGCGACCCCTTTCTTGTCGAGCAGGAGGTGGGCCCCCGGGCCCGCCGGGATAGGCCGGGTGACGTCGTCGCCGAGCGCGACGCGCGTCTGGATTCCGCTCACGGTGTCGATGGTGCGCAGGAACCGCCTGGAGATGCCCTTCTTGATGGCCTCGGCGTCGTACTCCGCCACCTCGATCGTCGCGCCGTCGGCGGAGACCGCGAGGTCGCTTGCGCTCCCGGCGACGTAGCGCTTGATCCGCCGGCCCACGCCGAGATCCCAGACGCTGATGTCGCCGCTCACGAACGGCGCGGCGTACAGGTAGCGGCCGCCGATCAGCTGCGTGCGGACCAGCGTCTCGGCGTGCGGACGCAGGCTCCGCAGGCGGCGCCCGCTCCAGTCGGCCAGCACGATGCTGTGCCCAGCGTCGCTGCTCTCGGTGACGGCGAACCAGGCGGCTTCTGGTCCCAACGCCATCCGGTTCAGCCCTTCGACCGGCGCGGCGACCTGCGTCTCGGAGATCGTCTTGCCGCTCACCGGGTCGACCCGCCGCACGTGGCCGTACCCGCCGCCCACCGCCAGGTTCCCGTCGGGCAAGAACTCGAGTGACCCCGGATAATCGAAGCGGTCGCGGGCCATCGGCCAGCGCACGATCGTCGATCCGAGCGCCTTCTTCGCGGGGACGCCCCAGGTCGTCAGCCCGCCCTTCTCGTCGAGCCAGGCCACGCGCGCGGCGTCCCGGCTGAACGCGAGCGCCGTGACCTTGTCCGCCTTGCCGATGATCGTCCCCGCCCCCGCGCCGGGCGCCCAGAGTATGATCTCCTTGCCCGCGGTCACCAGCCAGGTGCCGTCCGCGCTGAGCGCGCAGGCGTCGCCGTAGTCGGCGTGTTTCACCGCGCGTGTCTCGCGGAGGGTGGTCAGATCGTAGAAATGAAAGCTCTCATCGAGATACGACTCGTTCACGCCGCCGTTGCTGCCCGCAGCGACCTTCCCGTCTGCGCTCACGCAGCCGTAGAAGCCGAGGCGGAGGGTCTTTCGGGCGCTGCTCGCCAGATCGATCATCACCAACTCGCCGACCACCGTGATGGCGCTGAGCTGCCGGTCGTCGACCGAAAAACGGAGGCTCGCGATCCCCGGCACCGCGAGCTCGTCGGTGCGCGCCACCGGCGTGAAGCGGGCGAGCTGCGTTCCGCTCGCGACGCTGTACACCACGATGTTGCCGTTGTTGTCGCCCGACGCAGCCCAGGTGCCGCTCGGTGAAACGGCGAGGCTCGTCACGAACAGGCCCGCCGCGTGGCCCGACTGGACGACCAGCTCGGGGGCGGCCCAGGAACGGAGCGGCGCGATCATCGCGGCGAGCGCGAGAACGCAGAGGCGAAACGTCATGGACGTGCCTATCAGCTCACTGCTCGCGCGCATAGGCGGTGTATGGTGTGCGCACATGCAGTTGCGCGCGCTCGCGATCGGTCTCGTTTTCGCCGCGTACGCGCACGCCGCCTGGGCCGCGCCCGACTGGGTCGCGAGCTCCGGGAAGAGCGCGCGGCACCCGCGAGCGACCCACCTCACCGGCTTCGGCATGGGCGAGGGGCCGCGCGGGATGGAGCAAGCCAAGCTACAAGCGGTGGCCGATCTCGCCAAGCAGATCACGGTGCGCATCGATCAAGCCTCGCGCGAGACCACCTCCGAAAAGGACGGAAAGCTCCGCTACGAGACCGCGGTCGCGACCTCCGCGTCGACCGACGTGCGGCTCTCGAACGTCGCCTACCTGACGCATGTCGAGGGCAAGGACAGCTTCGCGCTGGCGTTCGTTGAGCGCGCGCGGGTGGCCGGTGATCGGCGCGCCCAGCGCGACCGTGCGCTCACCGAGCTGCGCGGCTGCGTGGCGTCGGCCCAAAAGGCGGAGGCCACGCCCGCGGCGCTGGCGAGCTACCTCGACTGCACGCGCAGCGTCCCTGCGGCTCTGGAGCACGAATCGATCGCGCGTGCGGTGTCGGGCGCGACGGCTGCCGATGACTCCGCGCAGAACGAGCTGATCGAGCTGCGCCAGCGGGCCCTCGATCGGATCACCGCGCTGAGCCAGCGCGCCGCGGCGACTCCAGCTGGCGCCCTCGGCACAGTGGCATTCACGCTCGCCGGGCAAGGCGTGCACGGCCGGCTGAGCTTCGCGCCGCTGACCTATGGCACCACGCAGTATTCGAGCGCGCTCGGGCGGCAGCTCGCGCTGGATCTCGAGCGCGCGCTCGCAGCGCAGGCTGCGCGAGACCAGCGCCCCGATCGCGATCTGGTCGTGCGCGGCGCGTACCTCGAGGCTGGGCCCGACATCCGGCTGCTGGTCACTGCGCGAGAGACCGAGAGCGGAAAGCTGGTGGCCGGCGCCGAGGCGAGCTTCCCGCGCTCGGCGCTGCCGAAGGAGCTCTCGATCCAGCCGCAGAACTTCGCGGGCGCGATGGTGCAGGAGAAGCTGCTCGGCGAGGGCGAGGAGGTCTCGGGTGATCTCAAGGTCGAGCTGTGGGCCAACAAGGGCGATCGCCACCTGGTGTACAGCCAGGGCGAGGAGCTCAAGATCTGGATCCGCGTGAACCGCGCGGCCTACGTGCGACTGATCTACCTCACCGCCGACGGCGCCCGGATCCCGCTCGATCAGGCTTACTTCATCGACGAGTCGAAGCGAAATCGCGCGGTCGAGTATCCCGACGCCTTCGAGATCGCGGCCCCTTTCGGGATCGAGCAGATCTACGCGGTCGCCTTCACCGACAAGCCCGACCCGCTGCCGACCACCAAGCAGACGATCGGCGGCGAGGAGCAGCAGGTCATCGCCGAACTGGCCGCGCTGGTGAAGCACCGAGGCGTGAAGCGCAAGGCGAAGAGCGAGGTCGCCGAGGCGCGTTTGGCCCTCACGACGACGCCCTGAGCCGCTGAAAACCAGTGTTGACGGCTCCGGTTGGGACTGGCAGAACCGCCCGATGGACGAGACCAAGACTTACAAAGTTGCCGATATCAAGCTCGCCGAGTGGGGCCGCAAAGAGATCAACATCGCGGAGACCGAGATGCCCGGGTTGATGGCGCTTCGCGAGGAGTACGGCAAGTCGCAGCCGCTCAAGGGCGCGCGCATCGCCGGCTGTCTCCACATGACGATCCAGACCGCCGTCCTGATCGAGACCCTCCAGAAGCTCGGCGCCGAGGTCACCTGGACCTCCTGCAACATCTACTCGACGCAGGACCAGGCCGCCGCCGCCATCGCCGCCGCGGGGACCCCGGTGTTCGCGTGGAAGGGCGAGAGCGAGAAGGAGTACTACGAGTGCATCGACCAGCAGCTCGCGTCCTTCAAGGGTGGCAAGGCCCCCAACATGATCCTCGACGACGGCGGTGACCTCACCGGCGTCATCCACGAGAAGCACAGCACCTGGTTCGAAGGCGCCGACCCGATCCGCGGCCTCTCCGAGGAGACGACGACGGGCGTCCACCGGCTCTACGAGATGGGCAAGAAGGGCGCGCTCAAGTGCGCCGCCATCAACGTGAACGACTCGGTGACCAAGTCGAAGTTCGACAACCTGTACGGCTGCCGCGAGTCGCTGCTCGACGGCCTCAAGCGCGCCACCGACGTCATGATCGCCGGCAAGGTCGCGCTCGTCGCGGGCTACGGCGACGTCGGCAAGGGCTGCGCGCACTCGCTCAAGGCGCAGGGCGCCCGCGTGCTGATCACCGAGATCGACCCGATCTGCGCGCTCCAGGCGTCGATGGAGGGCTACCAGGTCGTGACGATGGAGGACGCGGCGCCAATCGCCGACATCTTCATCACCGCCACGGGCTGCGCCGACGTCATCACCGGCGAGCACATGAAGGTCATGAAGAACCAGGCGATCCTGGCCAACATTGGCCACTTCGACTCGGAGATTCAGATCGCCTGGTTGGAGAACAACAAGGAGATCCGCGAAGAGAACGTGAAGCCGCAGGTCGATCAGTTCATCTTCGCCGACGGCAAGCGCCTCACCGTGCTCGCCCGCGGTCGCCTCGTGAACCTGGGCTGCGCCACCGGCCACCCCTCGTTCGTCATGTCGACCTCGTTCACCAACCAGGTCCTCGCGCAGATCGCGCTGTGGACCGAGACGAGCAAGTACGAGAAGGGCAAGGTCTACGTCCTTCCCAAGTACCTCGACGAGAAGGTCGCGCGCCTGCACCTCGGCAAGCTCGGCGTGAGGCTCACGACGCTCACGGCGAAGCAGGCGGAGTACCTCGGCGTGAAGACCGAAGGCCCCTTCAAGTCGGAGATGTATCGCTATTAAGCGGCTCCTGTCGCTGGTGCTGCTCGCCGGTTGTCCGGACGAGCAGCCGCCCCCCACGCCACCGCCGATCGTCCTTCACGACGAGGCGGTGAGCGCGGTGGTCACCGCGTCGGTCGTATCGGTGACCGCGGTGCCCCTCCCCTCTCCTTCCGCATCACCGTCCGTCCCTTCGAGCTGCCCCGCGTGGGTGCGGCTCGCGCGCTGCGTCTCGGGCGACAAGGTCATGGCCAGCGCCAGCGTCGGGCACGTGAAGAACGACAGCCTGGCGCGCGCTGCGGCGGAGAACCGCGCGCGAGCGGCGCTGCTCGGCAAGAAGGACGGCGTCCTGCGCGGCGCCGCGATCGTCACGACCGTGACCTGCGATGGGATGACGTGGGTCCTCGCGAGCGCGGAGAAGACCGCGGAGCCTCTGCCCGCGTGCGACGCGGCTCGCCTACCCTAGTCCCCTGGAACAGGGGACTCGCTAGGACCGCCCGGCGTTGTGCGAGTCCACAGGCGCGTTCATCAGCGCCAAGATCTCGTCGATGAGGGCCTCGCGCCACGCCTGTACGATCGGCAGCAAATGAAGAGTCTGTAGCGCCGGCCAGGTACTTTCGGCGATCGCCTCGATCGGTGGACGGATGGTCAAGTGATGCGCATCGAGGACCTGCCCCACGGTCCCGGCGTCGTAACGCGTGTAGAAGCGATCGACCGCGGTCTTGACCATCACCTTGGTCTCGGGGCGCTCGGCGATGTGGCGGGCGATGTCGCGGCCGATCAGCTCGATCTCGTGAAAGGCGATCTCGTCGATCGGCTTCACGTGCATCTGCCCCGACTGCGCCCAGAGGAACCGGAGCAGGTTCCTGCGCTGCTCGACCGACGTCGCGTCGTCGGCGTGCGCGACGGCGAAGTCGGCGGCTCGCTCGAGCGCGCGCTTGGTTCCGCCGGCGACGAAGCGATGAATCTCCGGCTCGAGGCGGCGCTCCACCTCCTCGACGAGCTTGGTCACGATGTTCGACGCGCCGCCGAGCACGCCGAACGGGCCCTTCGGTACGAGGCTCAAGATGAGCTTCGGGATCATCGTCGAGAAGTCCTTGATGGTGGCCGTCAGCGTGTCGGCCAGCATCGCCTCGTTCGCCTTGTCCTTGAACATGGCGCGAATGAGCCCCGGATCGACCGCGCCGGGCCGCATCACCAGCCGCTCGATGCGCGTCTTCGCCGCGTCCGGGATCCAGCGGCCCACCGGCTGGGTGTCCTTCCGCGCGTCCTCGACCACGTCGCGCAGCGCGACCGTCACCCAGGGGTGGACCAGCTCGGCCACCCGGTCGGGCACCAGATGCGCCTCGATCCAGCGGTCCACCGACGCGCGCGGGACGACCTCGACCAGCTTCCGCTGCCGGAGCTCGTCCCAGCCTGCATCCAGGAGCCTCTTGTAGTCCGCCAGCCCCGACGGGCCCGTGAGCCTCTGATCGAGCCACACCCGCAGCGCCTGTCGATCCATTGGCCGCGGACTCTACACCGACGAGAGGTGTCATGTTAGCCGATGTTGGTGACCCTCGCTTCCATCCTCGCCCGCTTCGGCATCACCGCGCCGGAGCCGACGCCCGTCACGACCGGGCTCATCCACAAGACCTATCGGGTCGACGCCGACGACGGCCGTCGCTTCGCGCTGCAGTCGGTGAGCCCGATCTTCGTCCGCGAAGTGCACGACGACATCGACGCGTGCACCGCGCACCTCGCGCGCAAAGGCATGACGACGCCGCGCATCGTGCCGACGCTCGATGATCAGCTCTCGCTGGCGAAGGACGGAGAGATCTGGCGCGTGCTCACGTGGCTCGAGGGCGATACCAAGGAGCGCGTCGGGAGCCCGGCCGACGCGCGCACCGCGGCCACGCTGCTCGGCCGCTTCCACGGCGCGTTGCTCGATCTCTCGCATACCTTCCGCGCGAAGCGGCTCGGCGTGCACGACACGGCCAAGCACCTCGCGACGCTGGGAACCGCGCTCGAGACGCACGGCGAGCACCGCCTCTTCGCCGAGGTCGAGCCGCTCGGCCGCGAGATCCTGGTGCGCGCACAGCCGCTGCTCGATCTCTCCGCGCTGCCCGATCGCGTGGTCCACGGCGATCCGAAGATCACCAACGTGCTTTTCGATCACGAGTCGGGGCGCGCCACCGCGTTCGTCGATCTCGACACCATCGCGCCGATGAAGCTGCCGCACGAGCTGGGCGACGCGCTGCGGTCCTGGTCGAACCCGGCGGGCGAGGACGCGCAGGCGGTGGTGTTCGACGCGCAGGTCTTCCAGGCCGCGCTCGAGGGCTACTCGGCGGGCGCGCCCCCCGAGATCACCGCGGCCGAGACCGAGCTGTTCATGCCGGCCACCCGCCTCATCATCCTCGAGCTCGCGGCGCGATTCGCCGCGGATGCGCTGAACGAGTCCTATTTCGGCTGGAATCAGGCCAAATTCGGCTCCCGCGGCGAGCACAACTTGCTCCGCGCGCGCGCGCAGCTGCTCCTCGCGCGCGACTTCGATCGCCAGACAGACGGCCTCGAGAAGATCGCGCGGACTGCGCTGGCTCGCTGACAAGACTGTCAGTTTTGATGGCGCTTTTGACCTGTGGTCCGGGGCGTGGCACATAACCGGCCATGGCGGACAAGACGATCTTCGCGCGCATCATCGACCGCGAGATCCCTGCGCGCATCGTCTTCGAAGATGATCAGGTCCTGGCCTTCCACGACGTGAACCCGCAGGCGCCGGTGCACGTGCTGGTCATCCCCAAGCGCGCGATCGATCGCATCGAGAACATGAAGCCGAGCGACGAGCCGCTGCTCGGGCACATGGTCTGGGCGGCGACCGAGGTCGCGCGCACGCTGAAGCTGAACGATGGCTATCGCGTGGTCATCAACAACGGCGAACACGCCGGACAGAGCGTGTTCCACATTCACGTCCACCTGCTCGGAGGTCGACACCTCGGCTGGCCACCCGGCTGATGCTGAAGTCTCTTTATCTCGCGCTGGCGCCGCCTCGGCTGACGCCGATCGCGCCGCGGCGCCTCGTGCCCGGTGCACCTGCGCCGCCTCCCGCGCGTGCGGTGACGGTCGCCACCTGGAACATCGCTTGGGGCCAGGGCCAGGGAAGTGAGCTGTCGGGATCTGCGCCGATGCGCACGCCCGCCGAGCGCGCCAACGCGCTGGCGCGGATGGGCGCGTGGCTGGCGCGCGAGAAGATCGACATCGCGCTCCTGCAGGAGGTCGATCTTGGCGCGGCGCGCAGCGAGAACCTCGATCAAGCGACGATCCTCGGCGAGCAGGCCGGGATGATGTGGGCCGCGGCGGCGCCGAGCTGGGACCTGCCGTACCTGCCCTATCCCAAGGGTCGGCACGCCGGGCGGCTGCGGTCGGGCGGCGCGATCCTCAGCCGCTTTCCGATCCGCTCCGCGTGGATCGAGACGATGCCGAAGCCCATCGCGAAGCCGGCGTGGTACCGCGCGTTCGCTCCCGCTCGGTACCTGTTGCAGGCGGAGATCGATCTCGGCGAGGGCCGCATCATCCAGGCCGCGACCGCACACCTCGAGGCCTTCGACGCGCCGAACCGGCGCCTGCAGGCGGGGATCGTCTCCTCGCGGCTCTCGGCGCTGCTGGAGAAGCCGTACCTGGTATTCGGCGGCGATCTGAACACGGTGCCGCCCGGCGCGAAGATCGCGCACGGCTATCCCGACGAGCCGGACGCCGACCACCGCCACGATCCCACCTACCGCATCATCCACGACACGGCCGGGCTGACCGCGGTGATCCCGCCGGAGACGATCGGGCGCGACCCCGATGCCTACCATACGTTCCCCGCCCATCAGCCGTGCCGCATGCTCGATCACATGTTCATCGGCCCGGGCGCGCGGGTCGCCTACGCGCGCGTCGGCATCGAAGCGGGCGACGCCAGCGACCATCTTCCGGTGATGGCGCGGCTCGCGCTTGATTTCGACGCGTAGAACCGTGATTACGATGGGGTGACCGAGCACCCCAAGCGCTTCGACTTTCGCGAAGCCGAGCCCCGCCTCTATCAGAAGTGGCTCGACGCCGACGCCTTCTCTCCGGCCTACAACCAGGACGGCACCGTCCGCGATCAGTCGAAGAAGGATGCGAAGCCGTTCGTCATCGTGATCCCGCCGCCGAACATCACCGGCCGGCTGCACATGGGCCACGCGCTCAACAACACGATGCAGGATCTGATGATCCGCTTCCACCGCATGCAGGGCGAGGACGCGCTCTGGATCCCGGGCACCGATCACGCCGGCATCGCCACGCAGACCGTGGTGAAGAAGCAGCTCGACGCGCAAGGCATCGACTTCCGCGCGCTCGGCCGCGACGAGATGGTGAAGCGTATCTGGGAGTGGCGCAGCAAGTACGGCGACGAGATCTTGCGCCAGCTCAAGCGCATGGGCTGCTCGTGCGACTGGTCGCGCACGCGCTTCACGATGGACGAGGGCCTCAACCTCGCGGTGCGGCAGTCGTTCGTGACGCTCTTCGAGAAGGGCCTGATCTACCGCGGCAAACGCATCGTGAACTGGTGCCCGGTCGATCGCACCGCGCTCTCCGACGACGAGGTGGAGAAGGACGAGGTGAAGGGAAAGATGTACCGCATCAAGTACCCCTTCACCGACGTGCCGGGTGAGTTCCTCACGGTGGCGACGACGCGGCCCGAGACG
>Ga0105047_10016276_pt1 | contig 11660 bp, 10 predicted proteins | sample MAT04_FD_78384 | JGI IMG/M metagenome (GOLD analysis project Ga0105047, IMG submission 78384) | Freshwater microbial communities from Lake Fryxell liftoff mats and glacier meltwater in Antarctica - MAT-04 (megahit assembly) | ecosystem: Environmental > Aquatic > Freshwater > Ice > Liftoff... | reverse complement strand
CAGCGCCCATACCTGGCTGGCTCGAGTGCTGTTCGCCGCCATCCTGTTGCACCTCGCCGCGGCGCTGTAGCACGCCTGGGTACGGCGCGACGGCGTATTCGCCAGCATGGCCTCCGGCGGTCCCGACAATTCCCGCGTTGCAGACACTCCGGCGGCGACCTCGGCGCCTGCAGGGACCTCCAGCTGAGCCACTGCACCATGCCGGGCAGGCGGCACGGTGCGGTGTTCACTGACGCCCCCCGGCGACTGCAATAGTTCTTGAAGCTGCCACGACGTTGCGCGGGCCACACGATCGTCGGGTACGCCAATGGCATGCACTGTTCGCCTGATGCCGGTCGTCGCCTCGACTTCTGCCCCCAAGTTGGTGGATCGAACCGCGGCCCCACCGCGCCCCCATATTCCAAGGAACAAGCCATGACAGATGCCTCCACCACCCCGACCCTGTTTTCCTCCGCCCGCTTCGGGCAACTGGAGCTGGCCAACCGCGTGGTCATGGCCCCGCTGACGCGAAATCGGGCGGGTGATGGTCTGGTGCCGTCGCCGCTGGCCGCCGAGTATTACGCGCAGCGGGCCGGTGCGGGCCTGATCATCACCGAGGCCACCCAGATCAGCCGCGAGGCGCAGGGCTACCTCGACACGCCCGGCCTGTATACGGCCGAGCAGGTCGCCGCGTGGCGCAAGGTCACCGACGCCGTGCACGTCAAGGGCGGCCGCATCGTGGCCCAGCTGTGGCACGTGGGACGTATCGCCCACACCAGCCTGCTGCCCGACGGCGTGCAGCCTGTCGCCCCCAGCGCTGTCAGGGCCGATGCCAAAACCTTCACCGCCGACGGCTTCGTCGAGGTGTCCGCGCCGCGAGCGCTGGCGATCGACGAAATCCCCGGCGTCGTCGACGACTTCCGTAGCGCCGCCCGCCATGCAATCGAGGCCGGGTTCGACGGCGTCGAGGTCCACGGCGCCAACGGCTATCTGATCGACCAGTTCCTGCGCGACGGCGCCAACCAGCGCGATGACGCCTACGGCGGCAGCATCGAGAACCGCACACGGTTCCTGGTCGAGGTGGTGCAGTCGGTTGCCCAGGAAATCGGCGCCGGCCGCGTGGGCGTGCGCCTGTCGCCGGTCACCCCGGCCGGCGACCTCGGCGACAGCGATCCGCAGCCGCTGTTCGAGCGCGCGGTGGAACGTCTTGACGCGCTCGGTATCGCCTACATCCACATGATCGAAGGCGCGACAGGCGGCGACCGCGACATTGCGCCCTTCGATTTTGCAGCCTTGCGCAGTCGCTTCACGGGCGCATGGATTGTCAACAACGGCTACGACCGGGCGATGGCGCTCGAGGCTGTCGGTTCCGGCCGTGCGGACGCGGTCGCTTTCGGGGTTCCCTTCCTCGCCAACCCCGACCTGCCGTCGCGCCTGCGCCAGGACGCCCCGCTCAACGCGCCCAATCCGGACACGTTCTACGGCGGTGGGGCCGAAGGCTATACCGACTACCCGACGTTGCAGGAAGCAGCGGCCACCGCCTGACATGAAACCGGGTCTGCGCCCGAACCCTAAAGTTAGACGCGCTCCGCGACGGGCCCGCTGGCGCCGGCGTCACCTACCTCGCCCCTTCGGGCCGAGCGAGATCCGTGCAGGGAGACTTCTCATACCAAACTCGTTCGGCGGGTGCCGCTACGGCCCGGCGGGCTGCTGTGACTTCCCGCAACCCGCTTCCGGCCCCAGCCGCTGCTGCAGCTCGCGGCACAGGCGTTCGGAGGCAGCCGGGTCCCCGGCGGCGGCCAGCAGCGCGGCCAGTCGGCGCGTAGCGTCGGGCTGCAGGGGCGACAGCGACAGCACGCGGCGGTACCAGGCTTCGGCCTGTGGCAGGTCTCCGCGCGCGCGATAGCGGTCGGCCACCAGCACGCCGAGGGCTTCGTGCCATCCGCGCACCTGCGCCGGGTTGCGTGGGTAATCGCGGGACATGGCGTCAAAGGCTCGTTCGAACCAGGGCAAGGCCTGCTCGGGGCGGCCGAGCTGCTCAAGCAGGTCGGCGGTGTTGATCATCGCGCCCCACGCGTCCGGGTCCAGTTCCACAGCGCGCAGATGGGCGGCCAGGCCTTCCTCCAGTTGACCCTGGGCGCTGGCAACCAGTCCCAGCGCCTTGTACGCCCCGGCGGAGTCGGGCGCGCGCACCACCGCCGCGTCGGCCAGCTGGCGGGCGCGCTGCAGCTGGCTGCGCGCAGGCTCGTGAGCGAGATGGCCGTGCGCCAGCGCATCGCCCAGACGGGTGAACTCGACGGCATCGGGACCGGGCGGCGTGGGCCAGCGGATAGCACGCTGCGCCAACGCATTGGCCAGCCCTGCCATGGCCGCAGGCTGGTCGGGATCCACGCCCAGCACGCGCTGGTAGAGCTCCAGCGCGGCCTCGTTGCTGCCGCGCGAAAACTGGAAGTAATGGTCGTCGGCGCGCGACAGCAGCGCCGCGGTGCCCTGAAGCGAGCCTACGCTGGCGGGTGGGGGTGCGGGTTCCGATGGACGCGAAAGCAACAGCCACGCCGCCACGAGTGTCAGCGAAAGCAGCACCACGCCCGCCACCAGCGCGAGCCTGCGTCCGCCGCGCATGCGCTGGGCCCGGGCATCAGCCGGCGGCGGCTCGGCGGGCGGCGCCAACCAGCGGTAGCCGCGCCGCGCGATGGTCTCGATATAACGTGGCGCCTTGGCGTCGTCGTCCAGCGCCTGGCGCAGCTTGGACACGATGCGCGCGAGGCTGTCCTCGCCGACCACCACGCCGGGCCACAGCGCCTGCATCAACTGTTCGCGTGACCACACCTGGCCGGGGGTAGTAGCCAGCAGGCACAACAGATCCATCACCTTCGGCTCCAGCCGCTGCACGCCCCCGGGTCCGCACAGCTCGCCGGTCGAGCGTTGCGCCGACCACGGTCCGGCTTGCACCTGCTCCGGCAAGTCGTGCGGATTCATTGGCCTGCGCCGGCGCGGAGGAAAGGATCAGGAAAAGAGGAGGTTTTGATCATGGCCCGGTAGGATCGCCCAGCGCCCAATGGCCCGGCAAGCCGGACTGTCGCCGGCAACCTCCAGAGGATCCAGATGCACACCATGATCCGATGCACTGCCTTGACCCTGCTGCTGGGCGGCCTGCTCGCCCCTCTCGCCTGCTCCAGTAGCGTCGCGCCTGCGCCGTCCACCGTCGAAGACGCGACGATTCCCGTCGCCGCACTGCGGGCCGACTTCGACCAGTTGTACCGACAGCTTCAGGCAGCGCACTACGATCTGTACGCGCGGCGCACGCGGGCCGAGTACGACGCGCTGTTCGAGCGGATGCGCGCCGAGCTCGATGTTCCTCTGCGCCGGGACCAGGTCCTGCTGCACTTCCAGCGGTTCGTGGCCTTCGGCCGCGTGGCGCATGCGCGCCTCGACCTGCCATTCGAGCGTTGGGCGAGCTACCGCGAAGGCGGCGGCACGGCTCTGCCCTTAGCCTTGCGCATAAATGGCGACCGCGCCTTCGTGCTGCAGGAGTCTGGAGGCAGCGCAGGCATCGCGCCCGGCGACCAGGTGCTGGCGGTCGACGGCCAGCCGGTGCTGGAGTGGATGCAACGGCTCGGCGAGCTGGTATCTGCCGACACCGACTACCTGCTGCACGCACAGATGGAAGGCCTGCTGCCCCTGCTGGGCTGGCTGACCCTGGGCGAGGTGGACGGTGTGGAGCTGACCCTGGCCGGTGTCGATGGCGGCACGCGAGAAGCCTGGCTGGCGGCACGCACCCGCGCCGAGGTCACCGCAGTAGAAGCTGCCGCGCCCGCACTCGCCCGCACCGACATGCAGGCGCGCGACGCTAGGATGCTGGCGCATGGCATCGCCTACCTGCGTCCGGGTCCCTTCTACGACAACCGCGCCGATGCCGCCTCACCATGGGACCGCAGCGCCTACCGCACCTTCATCGACCAGGCCTTCGCCGACTTCCTGGCCGCCGGCGCGCGCGACCTGCTGCTCGATCTGCGCGACAACCCCGGCGGCGACAACTCTTTCAGCGACCTGATGCTGGCCTGGTTCGCCGACCGGCCCTTCCGCTTCAGCCCGGCGTTCGACATCCGCGTCAGCGACGCCACCGTGGCTTCCAACCAGGCCCGCCTCGATAGCCAACCTGTCGACGCCGGCAGCGCCTCGGCCGATCTGGCCAGGTTGTACGCGGGCCAGGCGCCCGGCAACCACGTCAGCTACTCGATACCGCTGGTGCCACCGCGCGAGGGGGACCGTTTCCAGGGGCGCGTACACGTGCTGGTCAATCGCCACACCTATTCCAACGCGGTGGGCGTGGCGTCCATCGTGCAGGACTACGGATTCGGACGTGTGCTTGGGGAGGAAACATCCGACCTGGCCAGCACCCTGGGCGCCATGGAACATTTCACCCTGCTGCACACTGGTCTGAGCGTTGGCTACCCCAAGGCACGCATGCTGCGCCCCAGTGGCGACGCGCGCCCCCGCGGCGTGGTGCCGGACGTCGTGTTGCCACGGCCGGTGAACGACGGGTCCGAGGACCGGGTACTGCAGCGCGCGATCGAGGAGGTCGTGCGCAGCAGGATGTCGGAGGAAGCGAAGCGCCGGGATACGGCGCTGATATTGGGCGAAGAACAACGAGGATGAAGCGGGCTCGGCGAGGCGACAGCGTCGTCTCCGGCTCTTCGGCCTGCGACGCCCTGGTAGTTGAACTTCATGTTGCCGGCAGTGGACCCCGGCGGTCCGAGTGAGGCGGGTTTCGCGCCGGGATGGATCTCGGGACACGCGGGTTTTCCCGGACCGGCCCTGCCCTTCGCCTGCCACGCTGCGCAGCCACGCGAGTGCAGTGAACCTGGCCGCGCTCGTGCGAACGGACCAAGAGGCGCGCATGTACGCGTGCTTGAAGTCCAACCGGTCCGAACCTGACTTCCGCGCCCAACATCATCCCCAGCCTGCACCGCCGATGGCGCGTAGCGTCTGATCGCGCGCCAAGGCGTCAGACATCGGGAGGCCGCGTGGCTAAGCGGATAGCAGCGCGAGACAGCGCCCGATCGATATCGAACACCGTGGAATTAAAGTTCCAGCTGCCACAGCCGTTAGAGATGCAGGAGGCCAAGTCGTCTCCCGAAAAAAACTGACGTGCCTGCGCGCAGCCAACCGCCGAGTTGCCGGCACGACGCGCAGCGAACCGCGAGACCCAAGGTAAAGGGAATACCTGGCTTATACATTCTTTCCAGCGTGAATCCTATTAAATCGCCCGCTCTACTGACATTGTCCAAGATCGTGCTCGGTCGCGACCCGCGAATGCGCATCCGCATCGTGCAGTGGATGATCGCGAGCCTGGTATATGCCGGTGCAGCGTTGCTGCCCGTCATCGGCGTGGCACAAGGCTGGATGTCGATACGCGCGGCGCTGGGATGGAGCGCCTTCATCGCCACCGGTCTCTGTGTCGGCTACATCGCAATCCGCTCGGGATGGAGCGAACGTTTCAATGATCCGGCCTTGACCGTATGGCAGCTGTGCATGGGCTTGATTGCGGTCAACTGGGGCTACCTGATCTGCGGCCCCATGCGCACGATGGCGCTACTGCCGCTCATGATCATTTTCGCCTTCGGCACGTTCTCGCTACGTCGTCGCCAGATCGGGTGGCTGACATTTTTCGCGCTGTGCGGGCTGACGGGCGCGATCTGGATCCGCCACAGCTACCCGACCCTGCCCGGTGCACACACAACGGAGATAGTCGAGCCGCTGCTGTATGACCTCAACAACTTGCTGATGATGCTGGTGGTGCTGCCGGCACTGGGTGTCGTAGCCGCACGCCTGTCCGGACTGCGCCGGGCACTGCGCGAGCAGAAAACCGCGTTGGCCACGGCCCTGGGCAACGTACAGCGGCTGGCGACCTGCGACGAACTGACGGGCGTGCCGAATCGGCGCTCAATGGTCGAAGCGCTGGACGGTGCCGCCGCAGAAGCCAACCGCGGCGGGCGCAGCTTCTGCGTCGTGCTCGCCGATCTGGATCGGTTCAAACAGGTCAACGATGAACTCGGACATGCGCAGGGCGATGTCCTGCTCCGGGAGTTCACGCAGATCGCCACACGCAGCCTGCGCGGAAGCGACGCGTTCGGGCGTTGGGGTGGTGAGGAATTCCTGTTCATGCTGCCGGGCGTCACACCCCAAGGCGCTGCCCGGATGATCGCGCGGCTGCAGACCACCCTTCGCGAGACACCCATCGCAGGACGGATCGTGACCTTCTCTGCCGGGGTCAGCGCGTATCGGGTCGGCGAGGTCACGGTTGCAACGGTCGCCCGCGCCGATGCCGCAATGTACGCGGCCAAGGACAGCGGCCGCGATGTAGTGCACCTCGAGCCAACTTAGGTGCCGGACAGCTGGAGCGTCAATGGCACGGCCAACGCGCTATCGGTGGCGACGGAAGTAGTGCGGGTGACGCCCGGGCTTCGCGATTTTTATGCAAGAAGACCCCCACCTGCCCATGGTGCCATCTGCCAAGGTATGAACATCCTTCCCGAAACCGAACCATGAGGCATCGTTTCCAGCATCGCCACTGCGCAGTTCGCACTTGCCATCAAGGGCACGGCGTCGTAGCCGTAGCGCATGAAGTTCCGCGCAGATCCCAACGTCGCCATGTCGCGACATGCACGTCAAAAATGCCGGTGATGCGCAAGCGCGTCATTGCCGTCGCAGACATTGCAGCGTTGCACTCGCAAGCGCCGCATCTCATCCACGGGCCGCTACTCCGCGGCGATCCAGTCGATCGAAAGCGAAAAAGGACCTTCTTGCTTGTCGGCGATCAGCAGGCCGATCTCGCGCACCTTTGATGGGTCCAGCGGCGGGCCTTCCAGGCTTGAGCCCCGCACCGTCGGCTCCAGCGATGCCAGAGGCACACGCACTTGAATCCACTCACCGGCCGTAGTCTCGAACCCGCCGCCGTAGGACACCGGCACACCGCGGCAACGGGCATCGGTCGCCAGCCGCAGCTGGTATCGACGGCCATCGCCTCGCACCCGCAGGACCACCGCGGAGGCATCGCTCAGGTCGAAGTCACGGCCTGCGCTGCGCACTGAAGAAAAGCCGCCATTGTTGGCCAGCGAGAGCTCGCCGCTGAACTCCAGCTTGCCGTCGGCGACGGTTGGCCCGCCGCTCGAACGGCCCCCCATCACGCCATCATTCACCGCAACCCAGCGCGCTTCCTGCGGGCTATTGTCGAATTCCATCAAAGTGCGCATGGAGGCTTCCGGGACCGCGGAGTTGGCCGACAGGGTAAGGCTGCAGAACAGCAGGATGGCGAGCAATTGCAGCTTCATGGGACGACATTAGTGCTGGCCGCGTCCGCCCAGCGTGAACATCAGCGTTTCCTCCGCCGAGGGCACGATGGCCGGAATTACATCAAGTGCTGCAACTCCGGCAGGTATTTGCGGGCCGATCCGGTGTTGACCGCAACCACGCGTTCACCTGCATGCAGCATTCCGCGATCCAGCAGTTGTGGCAGCGCCGCCAGGCACGCGGCCCCTTCCGGGCTGATCCATTCCTGCCGCTCGCGCCAAAGCCGCGAGAACTCGGCCGCAATGTCTCCTTCGCTCACCTGTATCGCCGCCCCGCCGCTGGCACGGATGATCTGCAGTACGCGGAAATGGCCCACGCCTCCGGGTACGTTCAAACCTGTCGCCAGTGTGTGTCCGGCTTCGAGGACAGTCGTGTCCTCGGCGCCACTGTCGAAGGCGCGCACCAGCGGCGCGGTGGCCTCGCTCTGCACGCACAGCATGCGCGGTCGGCGTGCATCGATCATGCCGAGCGCCTGCAACTCATCCCAAGCCTTCCACATGCCGAGCACGCCGGTGCCGCCGCCGGTGGGATAGATGACGGCGTCGGGCAGCGCCCAGCGCGTCTGACCGCGCGCAGGTTCGGCCAGTTCAAGGCCCAGAGACTTCTTGCCTTCGATGCGCCAGCCCGGCTCCTGGAACGTGGCCACCGAGAACCAGCCCTGAGGCACGTATTTTTCGCGCAGCAAGGCGCCCGATTCGCGAATGGTCGGGCCGGCCAGTTCAAGGATTATGCGACCCGGAAATTCGGCCGCTGCCGCAGCCACGTTGTCCCTGATCGGCCGCGGCGTGTCTTCGGGCATGGCCACCACTACCGACAAGCCACCAGCCAGCGCATAACGCACCAGCGAATCGCCGGCGTTGCCCTGCGTAGGCACCGCCAGCCGGGTCAGGCCCAGGCGTCGCGCCTGCGCAGCGACCATGGCCATGCCGCGATCCTTGAAACTTCCGGTCGGGTTGGCGCCGTAGCCTGGATGCGCACGCCCCTCGTCCTTGAGTTGCAACGCCAACCGCGCGCGTTTGGCGACGGCGTGATGGGCGTAGTCGAGCAAAGGCGTGGCACCTTCTCCCAGCGCCACGATGTGGGCTGAGTCGACGGGATGGCTGACGTCCAACGCCATCAGTGCACCGAAGCGCCACATGTCCAGGCGGTCGGGGTCGTACCAGCCAGCATGCGGCTTGTCGTGCGCCAGTCGCTGCAGGTCCAACTCCATATGCACCGGCCGGCCGTCCACTGGATCCAGGTTCATCGGCAGATCAGCAGGGTATTCGGCGCCCGATCCGAGACCGCGCAGGCAACGCACATACGACATTTCGACTCCCTGCTCAGCCGTGCGTCAAAGCGACACGTGCATGAATCACTTCAGCAATTCGAACGGCCCGCCCTGCTTCAGCGCTCGCTGGTAAGCCGGACGTGCATGGATGCGCTCCACGAAGGATTGCAGGTGGGGCCGCTCCTTGAAGCCGATACGCGCACCGGCGGCCTCCAGCGGAAAACTCATCTGGATATCGGCGGCGCTGAAATCATCGCCCGCAAACCATGTCGACTTCTCCAATTCACCTTCCATGTAATCCAGATGCAGTCTGATCTGCGGGCCGATGAAACCGCCCATGGCCTTGTCGGCGATCCCGCGCGCCACCGGCCTTATGAAGAACGGCATTGGTGCGTTTTTTATTCGTGCAAACACCAGGCTCATGAGCAACGGCGGCATCACCGAACCTTCCGCGTAGTGCAGCCAGTAGCGGTAGCGGCGGTGCTCGGGCGTGCCGGGCGACGGCGCCAGCGCGTGCGCAATGTCGTAGCGCTCGACCAGGGTCTCGATGATTGCCCCGGATTCGGCCAGTGTGTCCTCGCCATCGACCACCACCGGCGACTTGCCCAGCGGATGCACCTTGCGCAGCGACGGCGGCGCCATCATGGTCTTGGCGTCGCGCTCGTAGCGCACCACGGTGTAATCGAGCCCCAGTTCTTCCAGCAGCCAGAGCACGCGCTGCGAACGGGAATTATTGAGATGGTGGACAGTGACCATGCAAGCCTCGCAGGTGGAGAAATGGGATCAGGCTGGAACTCGGCACAAGCGGAAGCCCTTGTTGAACCAGATCAGAGCCGATCAAGGCGGATAAAGCAATTCCTGGAAAGTGCTTCAGCCTGCTTGATCAGATTCGATCGGCGTCGGAAACTGCAACTCTTCAATCGTCATCCACCAGCGGCACCAGTTGCGGGTCCAGCGCAACGCGCTCGTCGAACACAAAGCAACGACCTTCGAATCCGTGCGCGCCCATCTCTTCGAAGTAACCAAGCACGCCACCATCGAGTTGCACGACGTTGTCCATGCCGCTGTCGCGCATCCATAACGCCGCCTTTTCGCAACGAATGCCGCCGGTGCAGAAGCTCACCACCGTGGCGTCGGCCAGTCCGGCGCGAAGCGGCGCCAGCGCCCCGGGCAACTCGGTGAAGTTGTCGATTGGCAGGGTCAGTGCCCCGCTGAAGGTGCCATGTGCAACTTCTTCGCGATTGCGCGTGTCCAGCAGCACCACCCGCCGGCCACCGTCGTCCTCGCCCTGCTGCAGCCATCGCGCCAACGTGCCCGGTGGGACTGAAGGCGCACGACCTGTCAACGGTGAGGCATTCTCAAGCCGGAACGCGATGATTTCGGCCTTCACCTTGACCTTCAGCCGCTGGAACGGCTGACGTATGCTGCGACTGAGCTTGATGCGCAACTCGCCGAACCTGGGATCGCTGCGCAGGCGCCGGAAGAACTCGTCGACGCTGGCTTCGCTGCCGGCCAGGAACAGGTTGATGCCTTCGCCCGCGACCAGCACACTGCCGCGTAACGACAACGCCTGCGCCCAGGCCTCCACCTGAGCCGCGAGCCCTGCGGGATCCTCTATTTCACTGAATTGATAGGCGGCAGCGTTGAGGATCATGCGGCAATTATAATGACAGCCGGCAGACGCTCGACCGCACGCGGAACGCCCTGCCGGAAATGCCGCCACCGCAATCTGCTCCGCCTGAGGAAGTCGACCGAGGGGTTGAGAATGGCGAATTCGTCACGCCGCGCTGCGCGGTGACCTCGGATGCGAAGACAAGACATGCCACCCACCCGCGCAAGGCAGGACCCCATGCAAGCCGAACAATCCATCGAAGTGCGCCTTGCCCGCCGTCTGCCGATGCCTTGCGAGCGTGTGTTCGACGCCTGGCTGGTACCCAGGGTCCTCGGACAATGGATGTTCGGCGCGCGCGTACGCGACGAGAACGTGATGCGCATGCAGGTGGACCCGCGAGTCGGCGGGCGCTTCTCATTACAGGTGGAACGCGCAGGAGAGGTGTTCGATCACGTTGGCGAGTATTTGAAGATCGAGCGGCCGCGACACCTCGCGTTCACCTGGGCGGTCAAGGGTTTTTCGGAAGAAGCGCCCAGTCGGGTCGCCGTCGACATCGTTCCGGTCCACGGCGGCTGCAAACTCACGCTTGTGCACTCCCTGGACCCGCGCTGGGCTGAATACGCGCCGCGCACCGAAGCCGGCTGGAACACGATGCTGCAGGCCCTGGCCCAACTTCCCTGACCTCACAGGCATCGGGAAGCAGCCTGAGTTCCCAGCGGCACGTGCCGAAACGCTCAGCGCAGGAACAGGTATGGAAGCGCCAGCGTCAATCCGACGATGAATAGAATGGCCGCCAGCACGGTCAGCACATAGGTCGGACGCTGACGCAGCAGGCCCGCAAAAGTCTCGGCCTTGCCTTCTTCGCGGGCAGTGGCAAGCGATGCTTGCGCCTGTTGTCTGCGAGCGGCCTGATAGTCGGCCATCAGCGATTTGGCACGTGAAAATTGATCTTCGTTACCGATCCAGATACCACCGGCCGAGATGCCCCAAGGGCTGGGCTGGGTTTCGTAGAAGCCGATGCCTTCGCGGGTCAGCCATTCGCGGACCTCGGCAGCCTCGTCATCGGGCACATTGCGAAGGTTGAGTAATAATTTCGACATGCCGCGATGATACCGCGCCGCCTCTGCGCGTCCGCTACGCGCTACCCTTGGGGTTTGGCACCCGAGAAAAATACATGCGCACATTGCTGATGCTTTCCCTTCTGGGCATGACAGCCTGCAACCCATCCGCACCCGCGCCCGCGCCCGGCGGTAGCGTTGCCGAACTGCAGCGCATCGACGAGGCCGTAGGCAGCGGCTCCATCGCCACCAGCGGCTCCGACGTGACGGTGCACTACACCGGCTGGCTTTATGACGAAAAAGCGCCCGACCACCGCGGTGAAAAATTCGACAGCTCGGTTGATCGGGGCGAACCCTTCAGCTTCCTGCTGGGCGCCGGACAGGTGAT
>Ga0105047_10016275_pt1 | contig 11661 bp, 10 predicted proteins | sample MAT04_FD_78384 | JGI IMG/M metagenome (GOLD analysis project Ga0105047, IMG submission 78384) | Freshwater microbial communities from Lake Fryxell liftoff mats and glacier meltwater in Antarctica - MAT-04 (megahit assembly) | ecosystem: Environmental > Aquatic > Freshwater > Ice > Liftoff... | reverse complement strand
GGTGGATGTGGTCGAGCTGAGTCGGGACTGCTTTACGGTTCGTGTCCCAGCCAAGATTGCTCGTAAACTCTCGGTCGGCAGTTCGACAAAATTGTTGTATCAAGAGATGTTATGGAGTGTCCGCTGCTCACACAAATGGATTGGTCGATCGGGCTCGGATAGCGTCGACCTCGAACTGGAACAGCTCGAGGAGTTAACGCCTACGAAAGTTCCGAAAGGCGCATTCGCAAATAGAGGAGCCGCTCCACCGGCTGCTACTCAAACAGACCCGACGCTCCCCGTGGCTCTCCTGGGTGCCTTTCTGCTGATGGTTCTGATTCTTCCGTCGTGGGGCGGTCAATGGGGCACCTCTGAACTCGTGTGCAATGCCGTCACTTCGACTTGGAACGCACTAGGACAGTTGATCACGGGCAAGCGATAAGCCGAGTCGGAATAGCAGAATAGTCGATCCATCACTATCGGTAGAAATTTGAGAATTCCTCCCGCCAGGATTTGATGCCGGGCTTTAGACGATGGCTGAGGAAACCCGCCGCCTGATTCCGTTGTAGATCTTGCAAATAGCCTTTAAAAGTATCTGCGTTTGATTTCGAAGAATTCAACAGAAACGCTGTCACGCTCCAGGCATCGCGATAGTCTTTGCCGGTCATCGTTGCATTCGCGTCCATGAGCTCCAGGCGTTCCAAGTCAGGAACTTGTCCGTAACGCAGTTGCGATTTGACGGCCGCAAGATGGGACGTGTGAGCCAAGCGATTGGCGTTGACCGTTTCAAAGTACTCGGCCAGCCCCTCATCCAGCCAGAGCGGCAGTTTGAGTTTGCTTCCGTCGAGCAGTGCGTGGGTGCATTCGTGTCTCGCGTCGGAAAGCCAAGCCGAGTTGAAATGCGTGAGAACGAGTCCCGGGCCTCGATGGCGTACGTAAAGAGCGCGGCGACTAGGGGCAGCGGGAATCAACCGTCTAGCGTAGGCGTCCAGAGCTTCACGGTTTTCGAGTACCACGACATCAATCTTGGGATTGCTCAAGTCGATCTGCAATGTGTCTTGCAACTCGTTGGGCAAGCTGGTTAGGCCAGGGAGAAGACGATCGAAGAACTCAATTGGGACGGTCGAATGAAGCTCAAACGCTCCTGCAGACCTTTGGTACGGCCAGATGCGTTGAGGTACTTGAACAGCGGCCGCAGACGAAGTTTCGGACGCGAGGCGCACCCGACTGTCCTGGGCTAGCGAAAGACCAGTACTTGTACTCCAAAGCACCGTAGCGCAGATTGCCTCGCGGAGTCTTAAAGGGCGTCGCATGGGGCGGCAGTAAACCTATTTCTTGAAGAACTCAGCGTCCGTAGCGATTTTGTACTCTTTCATGGACGTATAGACGCTGGCGATCCGCGCGCGATCATTGTCGTTGAGGCTTTCCTTTAAAATAAGTCTTGCCACAATTTCCTCGGTGCGTCCGTCGGCGTAGGTAATTCGACGCAACTCGGTTGGCAACTGGCGTTGGTCGATCAGCAGTTGGTTCAGTTGCAAACGAAACGGTGGTTTGCGTGGAGGATACACGGCGTTCAGTTTGACCGACCAATTGGCGAAATTGCCGTAACTGATAGCGATGGCCGGGTTTGAGGGCGTGGTGGGTCGAAATTTGTAACGCCAGAATTTATTGCCGATCGAAAACAGATTTCCCTCCTCGAGCAACGGCCCCCCCTCACTCAGAAATCGAACGCTTTGTTCTTGAGTCATTTTGGACAGCCCGAGACTGAGCTGACTATCGATGGATGTCATGTCGAGGTGAACCAGCGATTTCCGGTTGGAATCGAGGATCGTGATCTGGCTTTTGCCTGGATCAAAGACGGTTGTTCTGCCGGTTTGCTCGTCGAGTTCGATGTACAGTCCCGCGGTGAAGATGGTTTGAAGCGTTGCGATGGGAGCTTTGTTCTCTTCGGCATAGACATCGACATCGATCCGGAAATCCAGATCGGGCGCAGCCGCCGTCTTCGATTGGCTATCGGCTGCTACTGCATGGGTAGCAACCGTCAAAGCGAGTGTTAACATCCAGAACAGCCCAAATCTTTTGAACATACCAATTGTCTCAACCTTCGTCGGATGGAACCAGACAGAGTGCGTTTTCATATGCTTTCACTATTAGCGAAACGCGTCGATGGAAGAAATCGCCGCATCTTTTGCTACATCGATCGACGGATCGAAAGGATAGAAGATACGCGCGACCCGCATGGCGAGTTCCGACAAATAGACTCGTTGGAAAGTGGCCTCGTCGAAATCGGTGACAGGTGCGCCGCTTTGCGGATACACAAACTCTGGTAGTATCTTTCGAAAGACTGGGCGTTCTCCTTCGGAAACTTTGTAAGCGGTAACGGTTGCATTGCAGCGACCTTTGTAGAGGGTCTGGCCATCCCGGAGTCTCAGGTTTTCCAAGTCCACGAGAATCACATAATCAGCCCCCAATCGTCTGCCGATGACGGACATGTCCCGATCTCCAGACGGTTGATCATTGATGATTCGATCGACCTCCTCGGAATTGATCATCTCCACCTTTTTGACGTTTCTGGCGAGCAACGCATGGACGTGCCGCGACATGAGGATACCGGATGCATCCGCGTCGAACCCGGATTCGGTGCTGGCGACCACGGCAACCTTTTTTTCCTTGAGCTCATCAAACTCGGCCGGATTGTCATTGCCACGAATGACATTGATAAAATTTGCCAGATAGGTAACGCAGCCGGCGTTGCAAATCATCATGCAGCACGCTAGGACTGCGATGCCGGTCCGTGCGATGGCCCGACAATCATGTATGGATCCTCGATCAAATCGAGATGGAATTCTATTGCTTGCAGCCATGCAGGAATCCTTTCCAATTGCATCACGCGTGCTAGATCGGTAGTGTCTGAGGGATTGCTTTTAGCAAACGCCATTACCAGATGCTAGATGAGAAGTCGGCCTAGCCACTCGATCACCGAGATGCCAAAGGCAGTTATTAGCACTGAGAGGCAGACGCGTGAGGCAACGCTCCATGCCCGGCAATCGCCGCAGCTCCCGATCCACAGGAAGCAGGGGGTCATCATTATCGCCAGGAGACAAAGTAGAACCCCACCGACGTTTGCCTGCAGACCGCTCACCAAATCCCCATCCATCGTATGCGCCCAAGAGGTCGTCATACCACAGCCAGGACAGCGAATACCGAGCAGCGTATAGGAGGTGCATCCCGGCAGACCTAATTGCATATGTGTACCCACGCCCGAAGACTCAGGATGGAGAAAGGCCGCCACGCCGAGTAGGCCGGCAAGCATCATGCCTACGCCAAGGATGCCAATTCTCTCCGCGAGGGCTAGGGGCTGGCAGTCCTGGCGGGACTGGGCTGTCTGGGTAGGCGGGGGTTCCATAGCAGGTCGTAATACGCATTCGAATTCTAGCTGTAAACTCCAATATTGACGTTTCGTTAGGTATACGCAACCGCTAGAGTCCCGGGAAGTCTTTCTCGCCTCTAAGGAGTTGAGCTATGCCATACGGAACATACCTTTCGGCATCTGGGGCCTATGTCCAGAATCATCGGCTGGAAGTTCTCAGCAACAATCTAGCCAACATCAATACGCCCGGCTTTAAACCGAGCCTAGCGGTCGTTCAAGCGCGTCATAACCGAGCCATTGAGGAGGGGGAAATCTCCCCCAACTCCGGAACGTTGGCGGATATCGGTGGCGGTGCCAAAATCCAACCCACGCAGACGGTGTTTGCCCAAGGTCCTATCGAAACCACAGGGAACAGAACCGACTTTGCCATTCATGATGACAAGAGCTTTTTCGTCGTCAAACGAGGGGACGACCAGTTTTTGACCCGCGCTGGTGGCTTTGTGTTCAACAACGCTGGACAACTCACCAACACCAATGGCGATCAGGTCGTTGGACAGGATGGCAATCCTATCCAAGTCGACCCGTCGAGGCGATACGACGTTCACGACGACGGCACAATCCAGCAGGACGGTGCTTCCTCAACACTTATGTTGGCCCGTCCTGAGTCACTCGGAGATCTCGCCCGAATGGGGGATAACCTCTTCAAACCTCTAGCGCAACCGCAACTCGTGCCTCCCAACGAACGAACAGTTGTGAGTGGTCACTTAGAAAAGTCGGCTGTCAATCCCACCTCAGCCATGATGGAACTCATCGAGGCGACACGAGCCTACGAGTCCAATTTGCGTCTCATCCAACATCATGACCAGGCGTACGGAAATCTCATCGGACGACTGCTCAAAGAATAGCTGTTCTAAGAAAATCGGAATCCAAGGAACTTACGAATGAGCGTGCAAACACTTTACACTGCAGCCACCGGCATGGAGGCCATGCAGACCAAGCTGGACGTGATCGCCAATAATTTGGCGAACATGAATACCACCGCCTTTAAAAGGGATCGGGCCAATTTCGAGGACCTGCTCTATCGCAACGAAGTCTATCCTGGCATCCAGGACGCGCTTCAAAACCCCACTCCTGTCGGCGTCGAAATCGGTCTCGGCACGCGAGTCCAAAGCACACAGAAAGACTACCAACAGGGGACCATTGAGCAAACCGGTCGCGAACTCGATATCGCCATCGAGGGTAGAGGTTTCTTTGAAGTGACCGACCCGGTCACCAGCGCGCCCATGTACACCCGCGCCGGCAATCTCGACGTCAATGCCTTGGGCCAGCTGGTTATCGGCTCCGCTCAGACTGGCCGTTTGCTCAATCCACCGATCAGTATTCCTCAAGACGCAACCGCCATTGTGATCAACCCCAACGGTCAAGTCATGATTCGGCAAGTGGGCCAAACGCAGCTGACCCAAGCAGGCGATATCCAGATGGCTACCTTCATCAATCCAGACGGTCTGCTCAAGGTTGGAGAGAATATGTATCAGGCTACGGACGCAAGTGGCCAAGTGCTAAACGGCCAGCCTGGCCAAACAGGATTAGGAATATTGAGGCAAGGCTCGCTCGAAAAATCTAACGTAGAACCTGTTCGTGAAATGATCGACCTGATTACCACCCAGCGCGGCTTCGAACTGAACTCGCAGGCCATCCAAGCAGGTGATCAGATCCTCCAGCAGATCGCGAACCTAAGACGTTAGTGCCTCAATACTCTGATCGCCCAAAAATGGTACGTCGCAACTTGGTAAACTTCATCCGCATCTACTTCCTGGCCGTCGCGATGGCTCTCGTGTCGGTGGGAGGGCTTTCCGCGCAGACAGGGACGTCCGCCTCGGCGAAGCCGTTCGACCTGAGTGCACTAGGGCGACTGCAACTGACACTTCGCGAATCCTCCAGTTGCTCCACGAACCTGTTGGTCCTTTCCGATTTGATCAAGCGGTCTGGCGTCCATGAACTCGAGGGCCATGTGGCAGAACTGCCTTTGGCCCCCGCTCCAAAATTGTATCATGAACAAACTTGGTCTCGTGAGGATATCGAGAAGGCTTTGCTCCTCCGAGGCATGCCACGCGAATCGATTCGTTGGCAAGGCGCGAGCGAATGCAGGGTTCAACGCGTACCTTTGCAAGAAGTAGCGCAAGCAACCTATTTGCAGCCCGATTCATCGCAAACGTCATCGCCAAGCGAGATTCCACTTCAGCCAAAAGAACCTCTTCTTGAAACGAAACTCGACAAGTCCCAGTTCACGACTCCGTTCACGACATCCGCCATTGTGACTCAAGCCGAACGTGTGGTGGCTGTTCTGATCGAAAACTACCTTCAGACCAAAACCGCTTCTTCGGGCAGATGGATTATTCAACCGATCATCCCAACCGAACACGCCAAAATTCTCTCTCAACGAGCTCGTATCCTCGGAATCACAGGTGGCCAGCCTCCCTGGGATGGACAGCAGCAGTTTGACATGCTTATCAAGGGCGTTCAGGGCGAACAGACGATCAGTCTCCGAGCCTCGATAAAGCTACCGGATATGGTGGTGGCTGTAAACAAACCGCTTGCAAAGGGCTATGTTTTGCGAGAAGAAGACTTGGTTTGGATCCCCATGCCCCGCGGCCTCAGCTACGGTTCCGAGGACTGCCATTCAGAAATAGTAAGCGTCGTTGGCAAGCAGTTGCGAGCTGCTCTCAGCACGCAACAGGTTATCCGTCTCAATCAGGTGGGACCGCCGATGATCGTACATGTCGGGGACATGATTAGTATCGAGATCGTATCTGGCGCTATCTCAGTCGCCACAAACGGTCGCGCCATCGAGCCCGGCGGCATCGATGATCTTATTCAAGTAGAAATACAACCTCAACGCAAACGATTGCTAGCTCGTGTCACCGGCGACCGTACTGTCGAGGTGATTTCCAACGGATCAGCTGACGGTTCGGCGATAAATCCGGCGTCCAACCGCAAGCTTTCGCCTCGTGTTCGGTAGGGCAATGCCATAAAAAGGAGTATCATGAAAACATTCGCATGGATTTTGGTTTTTTGTGTTTCCACACTGTGCACCGCACCCGACCTTCAGGCGCAGAACAGTAGCCTTTTTCAGAGACCAGTCGCGTACCAAGGCCAGCAAACTGAGCAGCTTCCGGCCCCGGCCTCCCCCAATCAACAGCAGTTGACGCCGCCTATCCCTGGCATGATTGGGTTAGTTCCAGGGGGGGCAAACGGATGGATGCAATCCCAGGCCGCGGATGCAAATCATTTGGGATTACAAACTTCTTGGGCATACGTTCCGCCGACCCCATCGCGATCCCTCAAACTGCATGACATCGTTTCGATCCGTGTTGAGGAAATTTCAAATACCCTTTCTTTGGGAAACACCACATCGCGAAAAACCACCAGCTACGATGCCGTTCTCAAGGATTGGATACGTTTAGTCGGTTTGGATACGGTCAAACCGGCGCCCCAGTCCGATGGTGACCCCAGAGTCCAGACAATTCAAAATGAAGTCTATCGCGGAGACTCCACCATGCGAACCAGCGAGTCGATGACGTTCAACATCGGAGCAGAGATTGTGGATATCAAGCCAAACGGGTTGATCGTGTTGAATGCGACCAAGACGATAGAGAACCAGGACAACATATCCAAATATTCATTGACAGGTACCTGCCGCAGCCAGGATATTGATCCCAACAACGTCGTTCTCAGTAGAAATCTGATTCATTCCCACATCAACAAACAAGACAGCGGACACGTCCGCGATGGGTACTCACGAGGATGGTTAACCAAATTTTTGGCTTGGGCCAAACCTTTTTGAGGCTTGGGGGTAAAACGTATCGAAAGCACGCTTCGGGTACGCTTGTGCGTTTCCATGGCATCGTAACGGCGTTTGCTATCTGGCTCGTCGGAGTGCAATTACAAGCACAGTCGATGCCGATCAGCAACGAAGCTATTTCGTCGGAACCCTACGGGGTCGCTAGACTGGTGCTGAGAGCCGGCCAAATCGCCGATTCGGCGACTTTGCGAATTCACGTATCCGATCTAGACGACCGAATCCTATTTCCTGCGGTCGACTTCCAGACCAGTGAACCACCCCCGGTGCACTCCTCTCAATCGGGCGATAGGCCTCGGATTGGCAACGGCGCGCTCATTGAGCGTATCCGGGGCGCGATTCAAAATGCTAAGGAACAAATCGATCCACCCGAGTTGATTCGGGTGCAGTTTTTGTTTCGGGGAACTGAGCCGTTTTCCGTTCGCCTAACGGGTGACGTGGAGTCGACTGTCGAGATTCGACCGCTGAACATTCCGGACTCAAAAAAGTCACCCCAATATGCCAAGCTATTCCAGTCTTGGTGGTCCGGTTATGTGCAGCACGCCAAGACACAAGTGGAACGAAGCGACTATCCGGCGATCATCGAAAACTATTTGACCCATATGCTGGCCTATCGCTACGGGTTTGAATTGCCAGATCTGGTTCCAAAGCAATCCAGGAAGAAACAGACCGATCCATTGCCGACAATTGCCCTGATGGCTGGAGTCGCAGAACTACGAGCAGAACTCTTCCAGGAGTCTTTGCGAAATTCTCCTTCAGCCAATGAGCCCACGGTTCCGACGCCGGCCCCGCCCCGTTGGTTAGAAACCCCAGTTCCCGACTCGCCCGAAAACCTAGAGATTGAGTCCATCGCCAAGATGGTACCTCCCGAATGCTATTACCTTCGCTTCGCTAGTTTTTCCAACTACCTCTGGTTCCAGGCGCTCAGCCAAACGCGAGGTGGAGATCTGGCACAGATGGCGGTCCTGCGCGGTTTCAATTACGAAACGAATCGACGTATGGAAAGATTGCTCAACACCAAAACAACCGCGGTCGCCAAGATGTTCGGAGACTCGATCATCGGTGATATGGCCATTATCGGCCAGGATCTTTACTTGCAAGAGGGACCATCGTTGGGGGTCCTTTTTGAAGCCAAGAATGTTGCGCTCTTGAAAACCTCTTTGAACTCAGACCGAACGGCGGCTGCCAAAAGAATGGCGGATGTTGGTGGCAAGCTGGAGACCATCGATATCGCTGGCGTCAAGGTCTCGCTGTTGAGTACCCCCGACAATCAAGTGCGATCCTTTATGGTGGACAAAGGTCAATACGTTTTCCTGACCACCAGTCGCCGACTCGTCGAGCGCTTTCTCGAGGTAAGCGGCGGACAACCCTCGCTGGCAGATTCCCGAGCCTTTCGATTCGCCCGGCTGATGATGCCGGTCAGTCATCGCTACGATATTTTTGTCTATCTGTCGTCTGAGTTCTTTCGGAATCTCGTATCGCCGCAGTACCAAATCGAATTGCGGCGCCGACTGAAGGCGATCGCTGCGATTGAGATCGCGGAACTCGCCAGCCTCACCGCTCAGGCGGAGACCGGCATCGTCTCCAAGAACCAAAGCATTGATCGACTCATGGCCGAAGGGTATCTCCCACCGTCATTCCAAACGCGTGTTGACGGCTCGCAAACGCTTTCGTTCTCAGATTCTTGGCACGATTCTTTGCGAGGCAAACGTGGGAGTTTTTTGCCGATCGCTGACGTCGATGTTGTTGAATGCAGTGTCGAGGAATCACAATCCTACCGCGATCAAGCGACCTTTTACGCAACCCAATGGCAGCAAACCGATCCGCTCATGGTTGGTGTTCGGCGCTTCTCCGGGGAAAGCATGGCTAAAGCGGCTGCTTCGAGTCCGTCCCAGAATGGAATTAGCGAACGAATTAGCGAACGGCAGAACGGAACTAGCGAACGGACCGAACGGCTCGCGATCGAGGCCTACATTGCGCCTCTGGGGCGAGAAAAATACGGTTGGCTAACCAAGATGCTTGCTCCACCGGTTCGTACCCAAATCCAATTGCCTGCGGACGACGTAATCAATTTCCAGGCCCATTTGGCGGGTCAAAGTACGAGCCGAGTCTATTCACCAGACCATGTGATGTTTGCTGGTCTCAAGGACATGGTTCCGCCGGTCCCTGGTGAGACAAAGGGATTGCTGGCCACACTGCGTACGTTGCAATCGTTGCCAGCTTACCTGGGAGGATGGCCGCGTCCGGGCTATCTCGATCGACTGCCGTTGGGTTTAGGGGGTGGTCCTCCGGATGCAATGGGGTTTTCTAAAACGATTATAGGGGTGTGGCGTTGGCAAATGGGTGGCTTCAGTGTGTTGTCGTTCGACCGTTCGATTTTAGAGAATTGCGCACTCTATTTGCGAGCGGTTCCTGCGGAGGATTTTGCTCAGGGGCGCGTGATGATCGGCCATTTAGAAAAGAGTCGCTTGTCGGCCTGGTTCAACACATTCTGGTTTCGACGCGCGGCTCAAACGACGCGCGGCAATTTGATGTTGCTCGATTCTTTACAGGAGCAACTCAAGGTCCCGGCCGAAGACGCGCTGGCGGTAGCCGAAAGATTGCTGGATGCCAAACTACAATGTTCCCTCGGGGGCAAATATGTTCTCGAGCCGCCGAAAAGCCCTGGAATGGAATCAGCATGGGGTAGCACAGCCTGGCCGAAGCAGATTGCGATGATGAATACCAACGCCACACGAAACGCGCCGCTTCCGAGCCTCGGGTTTGACGCGACGAAAAGTCTGCCTCCCCCCGAATACGTTGCGCCATGGCTCGAATGGTTTCGCGGCGCTAATTTGCATTTGACGCAATTGCCCGAACGTCTGATTGCGATCGGAACGATCGATATCGAACCGCTAGTCGCCCAATCACCCGAAGAACCGACGGTGGCGAACGAAAAAGGTACGTTGCCAAAGATGGATCTCGACCTATTTAATTTGCCATTCAAGTTCTTTCAGGGGGATAAACCGAAGACCGAAAAAGGGAATAGCAAAGGGAACGATGCAAAACCCGCCGAAACAAAAAAGAGTTTCTAGTCATCGATGCCCACGAATACGAAACTCATCGTCGGCGTCGACGAAGCCGGTTATGGCCCGAGCATCGGACCCTTGACCGTCTGCGCGACCTGTTGGCGAGTCCCAAGTTCATTCGACGTGACGCAGATGAGTTTGCTGCTTGAACAGGAAATTCAAGCTAGGCCTTGGAAACCCACTCTGACACACGTTCCCATCGGGGACTCTAAAAAGATTCACCAAGGTAGGTATTCGGTCGAGGGTTTGATTCTCGGGACCTACTTTCTCTTCCATGCATGCGATGGGAAGCCTGTTGCTGACTGGGATTCTCGGCTCGCGTCGATTGCAAGGGAAGACTCGAAACGGATCCAGTCGGTTCCGTGGTATGCTCTGCGAAGTACCGATCGCGAGGAGAGGCTAAACTCTATCCTTGTAGAACCAGAGGCCTACTTCAATGCAGGCCGGAAGAAGCTCAAGTCTCTTTCGATCCAAGCAGTTGGGCTTAGGATGCGTGTGCTAGACGAAATCGAGTTTAATGCGCAAATCAATCGAACTGGCAATAAGTCCACCCTGCTTAGCGAAGCATCGTTGCAATTGGTCAACGATTCTGTGAAAGTCTATGGACGAAAAGGCGAATCCGTCGAGGTTTACTGCGACAAGCATGGGGGGCGCAATCGTTATCAGTCCGTGCTCAGCCATGTCTTTGATCAAGCTTGGTTTGAGATCGAGCTCGAGGGCAAGAGCTGCAGCCGCTATTCCACCCTCTGGCGAGGCTATCCCCTCCGCATTCAGTTTCAAGTAAACGGCGATTCCCTTTTCCCATCGGCGGCGGCATCGATCGTCGCCAAGTGGACTCGCGAGGAGTTGATGGATCGCTTGAACAGGTTTTGGCAGAGCCGATGTTCCGAGCCACTCTCTGTAACCGCGGGATATTATTCCGACGCGTTGCGGTTCGCCAAGCAGATAGAAAAGGCTGCTGAGACTGCGAACTTACCCAAAGAGAGATGGTGGCGAAAAAAGTAACAAGCCTCGAATTGGGAGTGACCGCATAGTAAGGTCACTGATCCAATTCGAGGCTTGTTGCGTATCTATGCTGAGGTTTGACGCTCAGTTGGGAACAATAAGTCAATCGTCTTAGCACCTACAAACAGTGTGTACCGCAGGTGTTTTTTCGAACAACTATCTAGGGGTGATCTTCCTTGAGGCCGTTTAATTCGGCCGGCAGGATGTGATTCGCTTTGCGATTTTCACGTTTGATCGCCTCATAGACTTCCTGTCGATGAACAGGAATATCGTTTGGGGCTTCGATACCAAGCCGCACTTTATCCCCACGAATGTCCACGATCGTGATAACAATGTCATCGCCGATCATGATGCTTTCGTCTCGATGTCGCGAGAGTACC
>Ga0105047_10016273_pt1 | contig 11661 bp, 10 predicted proteins | sample MAT04_FD_78384 | JGI IMG/M metagenome (GOLD analysis project Ga0105047, IMG submission 78384) | Freshwater microbial communities from Lake Fryxell liftoff mats and glacier meltwater in Antarctica - MAT-04 (megahit assembly) | ecosystem: Environmental > Aquatic > Freshwater > Ice > Liftoff... | reverse complement strand
TGGTGGCCGTGGTCGGTGCAGCTGCACATGGCCTTGGTTTTGGGGGTGGCGGAGTAGTCGCCACCGGCAGTGAACATCAGAATCTGCTCGACCAGGCCGGTGCACGAGCCGCACGATGCACTGGCTTTGGTGTGCTTGCGCACTTCGTCCAGTGTGAACAGACCCTTTTCCTTGATGGCTTTGCAGATGGTGCCTTTGTTCACACCATTACAGCCGCACACTTCAGCGGTGTCGGGCATGCTGGCGGCCTTGCTGTGGCCCTCATGGCCCACGTCGCCAATGTTGCTTTCGCCAAACATCAGCTTGTCGCGGATGTCGGCCACGCTACGGCCATCACGCAACAGTTTGAAGTAGTAGCTGCCGTCCACAGTGTCGCCGTACAGGCAGGCACCCACCAGCTTGTCATCCTTGAGCACCAGCTTTTTGTAGACGCCGCCGAACGGGTCGCTCATGACGATTTCTTCATAGCCCTCGCCCCCGGTGAAGTCACCCGCAGAGAACAGGTCGATGCCGGTAACCTTGAGTTTGGTGGAGGTGAGGGAGCCGGTGTAGCAGCCAATGCCAAACTGTGCCAGGTGGTTGGCTGCCACTTTGCCTTGTTCAAACAAAGGGGCTACCAGCCCATAGGCAATGCCGCGGTGCGCCGCGCATTCGCCGACCGAGTAGATGCGTGCGTCGGTCACGGTTTGCATGGTGTCGGTCACCACAATGCCGCGGTTGACGTGCAGACGCATGGCCTCTGCCAAGGTGGTGTTGGGGCGAATGCCCACGGCCATCACCACCAGATCCGTCGGTATTTCGGTGCCGTCTTTGAACTGCAGGGCCATCACCCGGCCACCCTTGCCGTCGTCCTGGTCGCCAATCAATGCCTGGGTTTGTCCGCCCATGAAGAAGCGCAAGCCCCGCTCCTGCAATGATTTTTCCAGCCTCTTGCCGGCAACTGAGTCCAGCTGGCGCTCCATGAGTGTGGGCATCACGTGGATCACGCTCACCTCCATGCCGCGCAGCATCAGGCCGTTGGCCGCTTCCAGACCCAAGAGGCCACCGCCAATCACCACGGCACGTTTGTACTTTTTGCTGGCGTCAATCATCGCGTTGGTATCGGCGATGTCGCGGTAGGCGATAACGCCTTCCAGGTCTTTACCCGGAATGGGCAGAATGAAGGGGTTGGAGCCCGTGGCAATCAGCAAGCGGTCGTATTCGGCGCTGATTTTTTCTCCAGCAGCGTTTTCTGCGTGCACCACGCGGCGCACGCGGTCTACGTGGGTGACGGTCCAGCCAGCGTGCAGGGTAATGTGGTTGTCGGTGTACCACTCCCAGGAGTTGAGAACGATCTCGTCGAGCGTCTGCTCTCCTGCCAGCACGGGCGACAGCAGAATGCGGTTGTAGTTGGGATAGGGCTCGGTGCCGAACACGGTGATGTCATACAGGTCGGGTGCAATTTTCAACAGCTCTTCCAGCGTGCGAACGCCCGCCATGCCATTGCCGATCATTACCAATTTTGATTTCTTCATTGTGGGCACTCCAAATATCGATACGCCATGGCTTGAGCGCAGGCTGCAAGCCAAAAAAAGGAACAGGAGGGTGTGCACCAAAGAGGGGTCGACATGATGCTCACACCTGAGAACAGGCAAACCGGCTTTTCAGCCGATGTAAGGCACACCATTGCGTACGTCGCTGTACGCAGAACCCGCAGTGCTATCGCTAAGATTGGACGCTTCGTTACGCCCGCAGCACTCTACGCAAGACCTGTGCCATATGATCGGCCGGGCTGGCATGCCGCACGGCAAGACCCCTGGCGTCTGGTGCGCGACTTGCATGCAGCAAGACGGGTTTTCTCTCTCAAAATGTGTTTTTTATGACTTCTGCGTTGATCTATTTGAATGGCCTCCAGGGTGCCCCCATGCTGGCGGCCGATCTGGCGGCGGCTGGTATCGAAGTACTGGCCGTGGTGCAAGACCGCAGCAAATTGGTGCAGTCGGTGGTGCGTCATGCACCCGATGTGGTGATTTGTGATGCGCCACAGTCCGGTCCGACGCTGTTTGCTGCCACCCAGGTGATGGCCCAGACCGCACCTTGCCCGGTAATCGTTTTCACCAGCGATGCCGACGCTGGCGCCATTGCCCAGTCCACCGAGTCCGGCATCCATGCCTATGTGGTCAACGGCTACGGCGCCAACCGCCTGCGCCCGCTGATTCACCTGGCCCAGGCCCGGTTTCGGCACGAGCAGGCGCAGCGCGATGCCTTCCAGATTCTGCGCACGGCTTCCATGCACACCAACCAGCGTCTGGGCCAGGTGTCGCAGCACATCATTCATTCAGCGCATTTTGCAGAGGCCGTGAACCGGTCCGGGCAGCGGCGCATGCTGTCGCAGCGGCTGGTCAAGCTGCATGGGTTGCGGCTGGCTGGAGTCGATGCCGCCCAGTCCGGTGCGCAATTGCACGATTCCGTGCAACGCGTCGACGCCAATCTGGTGCACCTCGGCAAAATTCTTTCGCAACCCACGTATGGCGACCTTCTGGCCCAGGTCGCACACACCTGGGCGCGCTTGAAGCCGGTACTCCTGGGCACCGCATCGCAGCAGCAGGCGGGTTCGGAAGCCGCTGTCTACACGTTGGCGGACGACTTGGCCGAGCTTCTGCTGCAAGGCGCTGAGCGCCTTACTGCCAGTCTGGAAAGTGCCGGTTTGACCGCGCCTTTGAGAGTACTCAATATCGCTGGGCGCCAGCGCATGCTCTCGCAGCGGTTCGCTAAATATGCCGTGTTGGCGGTGCTGGGAGCACCCAGTGACGGCCCGCTGGCGCAGCGCGCTGAGGCCGGCATGTCCGAGTCCAGGGCTGCTTTTGAGCAGGCCCTGACGTACCTCAATGGTTTGCCCCTGAGCACCCCCGAGATACGCAGCTTGCTGGAGGCCGCAGGCATTGGCTGGCTGCAGATGCTGGCGGCCTTCAAGGATGCGCGGCGTATGGCGGCCCCGGAGCAGTTGGCCCGTCTCGAAGGCCTTGCCGCAGCCAGCGAAAAGTTGCTGGATGGTTTTGAGGCCTTATCGACCCATTACGAGCGCGGCATGCACCTGCTGGCGGGCAGTTGAGCGGCAGTGGCCCAGGTTCTACGCACCACCGGGTTGCCAGGGTCCGCACTCCACTCGAACCAGCCGCCGTCATACACACTGATTTGCTTCCACCCCATAAGCCAGGCATAGAAAAACGCCAGAGAGGCACGCCAGCCCGTACCGCAGTAAAACGCCACCTGCTGGTCGTGGTGGATACCCGCATTTCGCCACAGCGCTGCAATGTCCTGGGCCGCGCGCATGGTGCCGTCGGCATGCTGGAAATCGCTCATGCTGTTGACGTCACTGCCTTTGCCGGCATGACCCCAGCGCGCGCCCGCAATGTCGCCCACGGGCGTGATGTAGCTGTAGCCGGATGTTCTACCCACGAATTCATTGCGGGTGCGAATGCTCGCCAATACCCCGTTAGTCTGTTGCAGCAGGGCCCGGGCCTGCTGCGTATCGATCAGGTAGGCCGGGTTGGTGGGAAAGGGGGCCCCAAAACAGCGCACCGCCTCAGGCATGCCGGGCATCCCGGTGGACAGGGGCAAGCCTGCCTGGCACCAGGCTGCAAAACCACCATCCAGCAGGCGCACATCCCGTACCCCGGCGTACAACAACAGATGGGCCGCACGGGCGGCAATCAAGGTATTGCGGCTGTATAAGACCACGGTTGTGTCATGGCGAATTCCATGACGCAGCAAAAGTTGCAGCAGCGCCGTGTCGTGCACCTTGTTCCAGAATGGCGCTTGTTCCAGCTCTGTGGTGTCGAGGTAACCCGCACCTGGAATATGGCTGGACAGAAATGTTGTGACGCCCTCGCAGCCGACCTCCAAAAGCCGCCATTCGCCCGCGGGCGCGGCCTCGATGGGGTCATGCTTCAACCAGGCTGCCAGCCACGCCGCGCTGACCAGTTGCTGCCAGCGCAGCAGGTCGTGGCGGAACCCGCTAGGAATATGGCGGGCGTCCACCAACGCCAAGGGTTTGCTGGCGGTCAAATGCTGCGCTGGTTAACCCGCTTGGAAAGCGCTTCAGCGCTCTCCTTGCGTTCGCTGTAACGGTCTACCAGGTACGGTGATGCGTCGCGGGTGAGCAAAGTGAACTTCATCAGCTCCTCCATGACATCGACGACACGGTCGAAGTACGACGATGGTTTCATCCGCCCGGCATCGTCAAACTCCAGAAACGCTTTGGCCACCGAGGACTGATTCGGGATGGTGACCATGCGCATCCAGCGCCCCAGCACGCGCAGCTGGTTCACGGCGTTGAACGACTGCGAGCCGCCGCAGACTTGCATTACCGCCAAGGTCTTGCCTTGCGTTGGCCGCACAGCGCCCACACTCAGGGGTATCCAGTCGATTTGTGACTTCAGAATTCCGGTCATGGCGCCGTGCCGCTCCGGCGAAGTCCAGACCATACCTTCGGACCAGGCCGCAAGCTCCCGCAGTTCTTGCACCTTGGCATGGCTGTCGGGTGCGCCGTCCGGTTGGGGGAGTCCTGCAGGATCAAACACCCGTGTTTCCGCACCCATGGTCTGCAGCAGACGCTGCGCTTCCAGCGTCAGCAGCTTGCTGTACGAGCGCTCACGCAACGAGCCGTACAGAAGCAGGATTCTGGGTGCGTGGTCGGATGGACGGGCGGCACAGAGTTTGCTGGTTGTCGGAATGTCGAACAGTTCCACGTCGATGTTGGGCAGTTCAGTCATGTGAGGGTGTGGGCATGGCGCTTGAAGGGAGTGGATCAGCAAAATATTAATTAATTCAATATTCATTGTATTATCGAAACATGAATGAATCACAAGTGACGGTCGCTTTAGCCGCCCTGGCGCAAACCCAGCGTCTGCGGGCATTCCGCGCACTTGTGGTTGCGGGCAAGGACGGGTTGAACCCCTCCAGCCTGGCCGAACAACTGGCGGTGTCGCCGAGCAACCTGTCGTTCCACCTAAAGGAACTGGCGCATTCCGGATTGGTGGATGTGGAGCCGCGCGGCCGCAACCTGATTTACCGGACCAACTTTGCGGCGATGAATGCACTGATGGGCTATCTCACCGAGCAATGCTGCCAGGGTGCGTCCTGTGAAGTGACCGACACCCAACCCATCAACGTCCTGTTCCTGTGCACGCACAACTCGGCCCGCAGCATTTTGGCCGAGGCCCTGTTAAATGCGATGTCCCATGGCCGCTTCAAGGCGTATTCCGCCGGTAGCCACCCACGCGAAAACCAGAAGCCCAATCCTCTGGGCCTGCAGGTTCTGGAAAAGGCGGGTATTCCCATAGAAGGTCTGCACAGCAAAAGCTGGGACGCGTTTGCGACGCCTGATGCCCCACAGATGGATCTGATCATCACCGTCTGTGACAACGCCGCTGGAGAAGTGTGTCCTTTCTGGCCTGGACACCCGGCTACGGCCCACTGGGGATACCCCGATCCGTCCGAGGGTGACGCGCCCGAGGTAGAAAAGCGGGAAGCCTTCCGCAAAACCCTGCACGCCATCAAGCACCGGCTCGAATTGCTGTGCAGCCTGCCCAAGGCGAAACTGGAAGCATCCATGCTGCAAATCAGCGCCCGCCAATTGGCCAGCACCTAGACGGATGGAGCCATGAACATATTTGAGCGCTTTTTGACGGTCTGGGTTTTCTTGTGCATCGTCGTCGGTATCGCCTTGGGGCAAATGTTTCCCGGTGTGTTTCAGGCCATTGGAGGCATGGAGATTGCCCAGGTCAATTTACCGGTGGGCCTGTTGATCTGGGTGATGATCATTCCCATGCTGTTGAAGGTGGACTTTGGCGCTTTGGGCGAAGTGCGCAAGCACATGAAGGGCATTGGCGTCACCCTGTTCGTTAACTGGCTGGTCAAGCCTTTCTCCATGGCCTTTCTGGGCTGGCTGTTTATCCGGCATTGGTTCGCGCCCTTGCTGCCCCCAGACCAGCTCGACAGCTACATCGCCGGGCTGATTCTGCTGGCGGCGGCGCCTTGCACCGCCATGGTATTTGTGTGGAGCCGATTGACGGGCGGCGACCCGCTGTTCACGCTGTCACAAGTGGCCCTGAACGACAGCATCATGGTGATCGCGTTCGCTCCTCTGGTGGCGTTCTTGCTGGGGCTCTCCGCCATTACGGTGCCGTGGGATACCTTGCTCACCTCGGTGGTGCTGTACATCGTCATTCCGGTCATCCTGGCGCAGCTGCTGCGCAAGTCGCTCTTGGTCAAAGGGGCCGCCGCATTTGATGCGGTGATGGCTCAAATCGGCCCCTGGTCCATTGCCGCCTTGCTGGCCACACTGGTGCTGCTGTTTGCCTTCCAGGGGGAGGCTATTTTGAAGCAGCCGCTGGTGATTGCCTTGTTGGCGGTGCCGATCCTGATTCAGGTTCTGTTCAATTCGGCGCTGGCGTATTGGCTGAACCGCGCCGTGGGCGAAAAGCACAACATTGCGTGCCCCTCTGCCTTGATTGGCGCATCCAACTTCTTTGAGTTGGCGGTGGCCGCCGCCATCAGCTTGCTTGGCTTCCACTCGGGGGCTGCACTGGCAACGGTGGTGGGTGTTCTGATTGAAGTGCCGGTGATGCTGCTGGTGGTATATGTGGTCAATAACAGCAAGTCCTGGTACGAAAGAGAAAACCAGCGCACCGCATGACCGGGGAATTCGCTATGAAAACTGTTGAGACCCCCTCATCTCGCCGGGCGCCACTGTCGTTGGCACTGCTGACAGAGCCAACCCGGCATCTGTTTTTTACGGGCAAGGGCGGCGTTGGCAAAACATCGCTTTCCACGGCCGTCGCTTTACAGCTTTCCGATGCGGGGAAAAAAGTGCTATTGGTCAGTACTGACGCGGCGTCGAACCTGGATGAAATGCTGGGAGTCCCGCTGCGCAACCAGTCCACTCCCGTTCCGGGCGCGCCCGGATTATCGGTTTTGAATATCGACCCTGACAACGCCGCAGAGTCCTACCGGCAACGCGTGGTGGACCAGATGGGCGTTGACGCGAGCGACAAGGAAATTGCAACGGTCCGGGAGCAGTTGTCGGGCGCATGCACCACCGAGATTGCCTCCTTTGATGAATTTGCGTCTCTCTTGTCGGACACAGACCAGAACTACGACCACATCGTTTTTGATACCGCGCCCACCGGCCATACGCTGCGGCTGCTCAGCTTGCCCAAAGCCTGGAGCGGGTTCCTGGCCGACAACGACCAGGGCGCTTCCTGCCTAGGCCCGCACTCCGGCTTGAAAATGCAGGAGATTCGGTTCAAGGCGGCTCTGGATGCGCTCTGCGACCCGGCGCTGACCACCGTGGTACTGGTGACCCGTGCCGACGCCGGAGCCATTGGCGAGGCATCGCGCACTTCAGACGAGTTGCAGACCCTGGGTCTGCACAACCAGCGCTTGGTGATCAACGGCGTATTTCATGCGACAGATCGCCACGATGCGGTTGCGGTGGCCATTGAAGGTGTGGGCACGCAGGCGCTGGATGCGATGCCCAAGAATCTTCTTGCGCTACCCCAGGACCAGGTCCCCCTGCGCCCGTTTGACACGGTGGGCCTGCCCGCTTTGCGTGCGTTGCTGGTTGAAGGAAGCCTGCCAAACGGGAATGACACGGCGGCACAACCCCCCATGTGGAAGTCCGTGTCGGGACTGGATGCGTTGGCTGACGAGTTGGCCCATGCGGACCGTGGCTTGATCATGGTCATGGGCAAAGGCGGTGTCGGAAAGACCACGATTGCGGTGGCCCTGGCGCTCGGCCTGGTCCAGCGTGGCAAGACCGTGCATTTGAGCACCACGGATCCGGCCGCGCATCTGGTGCGCACCCTTGACGGGGCGGTTGAAGGCCTGCGTGTGGATCGTATTGATCCGCTCGTTGAGACGCAGAAGTACGTCGACAAGATCATGGCAACCAAAGGGGCCGGGCTGGATGCGCAAGAGCGTGCGTTGATGCTGGAAGACTTGCGTTCGCCCTGTACCGAAGAGGTTGCGGTATTTCACGCTTTCTCCAGGGTGGTGAGCGAAGCGCGCAGCGCGTTCGTCGTGCTGGACACCGCACCCACCGGCCATTCACTCTTGTTGATGGATGCCACGGGGGCTTATCACCGGCAGATGATTCGCGAATTCGAAGGCCACGGTGCGGGCCACATGGTCACGCCGCTGATGCGTTTGCAGGACCCGGCCTACACCCGGATTATTCTGGTTACGCTGCCCGAGATCACGCCCGTATCGCAGGCACAGGCACTGCAGGAAGATCTGCGCAGAGCCCGCATTGAACCCTTTGCATGGGTGATCAACAAGAGTGTTCTGGCAGCCGGTACGCACGATCCCTTGCTGAGCGCCCGCCTGATTGGTGAGGTTCGCCAGTTGGAGCGCATCTCCGACGGCCTTGCCAAGAAGACCTACGTTTTGCCATGGCTGGCACGTCCACCCATTGGCGTGGAAGAGTTAACCAAGTTGGTGACCACAGCCAGCCCATAGAAGTCAAGCCGCTTTTTCGACGTGCGCCTGGCGGGTATACAGAAAGTCAATCACCGCTTTGCGGTAGCCCAGGTACTGGGTGCTGTCGGCGAGCTCCACGCGCCGGCGGGGGCGGGGCAGGTCTACCGATAACACTTCGCCAATGGTGGCGGCGGGACCGTTGGTCATCATGACGATCTTGTCGGACAAGAGCACCGCTTCGTCCACATCGTGGGTCACCATCACCACCGTGCTTTGGGTGCGGGCCACAATTTCCAGCAACTCGTCCTGCAGCTTGGCACGGGTGAGGGCGTCCAGCGCACCAAAAGGCTCATCCATCAGCAGGACTTTAGGCTCCATGGCGAGGGCCCGGGCAATGCCCACGCGCTGCTTCATGCCACCCGAGATTTCGCCAGGACGTTTCTGCGCGGCGGGTGTGAGGCCTACCAGAGCCAACGCCGCGTCGGTGCGGGCCATCAGCTGGGCTTTTTTCTCGGCGGGCGCGCCGGTGCTTTTGGAGGCGGCGCCAAACACGCGTTCCACGCCCAGGTACACGTTCTCAAAGCAGGTGAGCCAGGGCAGCAGCGAGTGGTTCTGGAACACCACCGCGCGCTCGGGTCCTGGGCCTGCGATTTCGCGGTTGGCGCACAGCAGCGTTCCCAGCGTCGGCATCGTCAGTCCGGCGATCAGATTGAGCAGGGTGGACTTGCCGCAACCCGAGTGGCCAATCAGGGCAACAAACTCGCCCTTGGCAATGGTCAGGTTGATGTCCTGAAGGGCCTGGAAGGGACCCTTGCGGGTCTTGAAGGTTTGCTCGACGTTTTGTATTTCGATGAACTTGGATGTGAGTGATTCGTTCATGATTTCACCTCTTCAAACGTAAATGCGGTGGCGATTTTGATCAGCAGGTATTCCAGAATCAGCCCCACGATGCCGATCACGAAGATGGCGATGATGATGTTCTTGACGTTCAGGTTGTTCCACTCGTCCCACACCCAGAAGCCGATGCCCACGCCGCCGGTCAGCATCTCGGCGGCCACGATCACCAGCCATGCAGTGCCCACGGCCAGACGCACACCGGTCAGCATGTAGGGCAGTACGGCGGGGAAGAGGATCTTGGTAAAAATCTTCCACTCGCTCAGGTTGAGCACACGCGCCACGTTCATGTAGTCCTGTGGCACGCGTTGCACGCCAACCGCCGTGTTGATGATCATGGGCCAGATGCTGCAGATGAAAATGGTCCAGATGGCGGCCGGGTTGGCCCCCTTGAACACCAGCAGGCCAATCGGCAACCAGGCCAGCGGTGAGACCGGGCGCAGCAGGCTGATGAGTGGGTTGAACATGCGGCCCAGAAAGTCAAAGCGCCCAATCACAAACCCCGCCGGTATGCCCACTGCAGCGGCCAGTCCAAAGCCCACGGCGACGCGTTCCAGCGATGCGAGCACATTCCAGCCCACGCCCTGGTCGTTGGGGCCCTTGCGGTAGAACGGGTCAGCGAAGATGGTGAGTGCCTGCTTCCAGGTTTCCCAAGGGCTGGGAATGCTGCTGGAGGTGCTGATGCTCACCAGCGCCCAAATGCCAATCAGCAAGACCAGTCCGAGCACGGGCGGCAGCACGACCAGCACCAGACCGCGGCCGTCGAAGGAGGGCTTGCCCGCAGGGGTCGTGACCGGGATTTTCGCATCATTCGTGCCTGTAGCCCCCGTGAAATATGCGCTGGCAGCTTCTTTTTTGATAGCAAGACTCTCTGCCGAAGCAGACAGGGGCGAGTGGAATACGGCGCTGACCATGGTGTTCTCCTAGTGGGCAAGTGTTCAGGCTTTGATCTTGAAACCGTCGGCGTATTTCTTGGGGTCCTTGCCGTCCCAGACCACGCCGTCCATCAGCTTGGCGCTGCGCATGGTGTCCTTCGGAATGGGCGCTTTGGCAGCGGTAGCGGCCTGCTTGTAGATGTCGATCTGGTTGATCTGTTTGGCCACAGCCAGGTAGTCCGGGTGCTCCTTGAGCAGGCCCCAGCGCTTTTGCTGGGTCAGGAACCACATGCCATCCGACAGGTAGGGGAAGTTGACGGTTCCTTCGTTGAAGAACTTCATGTGGTTGGCGTCGTCCCAGGTCTTGCCCATGCCGTTCTGGTAGCGGCCCAGAATGCGCTGGTTGATCGCGTCCACGCTGGTGTTCACATAGCTCTTGTCGGCAATGGTTTCGGCCATCTTGTTCTTGTTGGACAGGCTGGCGTCAATCCACTGACCGGCTTCGATGATGGCGGCGGTGACAGCGCGCGCGGTGTTGGGGTATTTCTTGACGAACTCGCCGGTGGTGCCCAGCACCTTTTCGGGGTGGTCTTTCCAGATGTCCTGCGTGGTGGTGGCGGTGACGCCAATGCCGTCAATGATGGCGCGGTGGTTCCAGGGCTCACCCACGCAAAAGCCGTCCATATTGCCGACCCGCATGTTGGCCACCATTTGCGGCGGCGGCACGGTAATGACTTTGGCGTCGGTAATGGGGTTGATGCCGTTGGCTGCCATCCAGTAGTACAGCCACATGGCGTGCGTGCCGGTGGGGAAGGTCTGGGCAAAGGTGTATTCACGCTTTTCGCTGGCCATCAGTTTGGCAAGGCCAGCACCATCGACTGCACCTTTGTCCGCCAGCTTTTTGGATAGCGTAATGGCCTGGCCATTCTGGTTGAGCGTCATCAGCACGGCCATGTCTTTCTTGGGGCCGCTGACCCCCAGGTGCACGCCGTAGATCAGGCCGTAGAGCACATGGGCAAAATCCAGCTCGCCGTTGACCAGCTTGTCGCGCACTCCCGCCCAGGAGGCCTCTTTGCTGGGGATGATCTTGACGCCATACTTCTTGTCGATGCCCAGCACCGATGCCATCACGACGCTGGCGCAGTCGGTCAGGGGAATGAAGCCAATCTTGACCTCGGTTTTCTCCGGGGCATCAGAGCCCGCTGCATACACGGCGGCGCGCAGGGCGGGGGTGATGCCTATGGCCCCGACCGCGGCGGTTTGCAGCACGGCGCGGCGGCTGAGTTTGGTTTTGAGAAGATCCGTCATGGCAAAGCTCCATCAGTTGCGAAAACAAAAAAAGGCGTCCACACGCAGCACGGCGCTTCATGGAAGCCAAGTGCTGGTGGGGACGCCTTTGTCCGGATTGACAGGCCTTGCCCGTCGTTGG
>Ga0105047_10016272_pt1 | contig 11661 bp, 5 predicted proteins | sample MAT04_FD_78384 | JGI IMG/M metagenome (GOLD analysis project Ga0105047, IMG submission 78384) | Freshwater microbial communities from Lake Fryxell liftoff mats and glacier meltwater in Antarctica - MAT-04 (megahit assembly) | ecosystem: Environmental > Aquatic > Freshwater > Ice > Liftoff... | reverse complement strand
CGCTTCGGTTGGCGCGTGCCCTGCTAATGGTCCCGCCGATGGACGCTCCGCGACTCAGGCCCGGTGTCCCGTTTCCGCTCGGCGCAGCGTGGGACGGCACGGGCACCAACTTCGCGCTGTACTCGGAGAACGCCGAGGCGGTGGACCTCTGCCTGGTCGACGAGCACGGAGCCGAGACGCCGATCCGCTTGCAGGAGCGCACCGCGTTCGTGTGGCACGGCTGGGTCGAGGGCGTGGGCCCGGGGCAGCGCTACGGCTATCGGGTCCATGGCCCCTACGAGCCGACGCGCGGCCTCCGCTTCAACCCCAGCATCCGTGTCTGCGATCCGTACGCGCGCGCGATGGACGGCCTGGTGCGCTGGGAGAAGGGCGCGTTCGCCTACGACACGCTGCACCCGGACAAGGATCTCGTCCGCAGCAACAACGACGGGGTCGGTCCGCCGCTCGCGTTCGTGGTCGACCCGCGCTTCGACTGGGAAGACGACAAGAAGCCCAATACGCCGCTGTTCAAGTCGATCATCTACGAGCTGCACGTCAAAGGCTTCACCCAGAACCATCCCGAGCTGCCGCCCGATCTGCGCGGAACTTACTCGGGCCTCGCACACCCGGCGATCGTCGGCTACCTGAAGGATCTCGGCGTCACCGCGGTCGAGCTCTTGCCGGTGCACACTTTCGTCGACGACCAGCACCTCCTCGAAAATGGACTTCGAAATTACTGGGGATACAACACGCTCGGGTTCTTCGCGCCGGCGGTGCGGTACCGCTCGGGCGACACCCCGGTCGCCGAGCTCGATCAGTTCCGATCGATGGTCAAGGCCATGCATAAGGCGGGGATCGAGGTCATCCTCGACGTCGTCTACAACCACACCGCCGAGGGCAACCATCTCGGGCCCACGCTCTCGTTCAAGGGGATCGACAATCCGACGTACTATCGGCTCTCGCCCGAGGACAAGCGCTACTATTTCGATACCACCGGCACCGGCAACACGCTGAACGTGCCGCACCCGCAGACGCTGCAGCTCCTGATGGACTCGCTGCGCTACTGGGTGACGGAGATGCACGTCGATGGGTTCCGCTTCGACCTCGCTTCGTCGCTCGCCCGTGGCCTGCACCAGGTCGACAAGCTCTCCAGCTTCTTCACGATCATCCACCAGGATCCGATCATCTCCGCGGTGAAGCTGATCGCCGAGCCGTGGGACGTCGGCGAAGGCGGCTATCAGGTCGGCAACTTCCCCATTCGCTGGGCGGAGTGGAACGGCCGCTTCCGCGACGCCATGCGCGCGTTCTGGCGGGGCGACGGCGGAAAAGCTGCCGAGCTCGGCTATCGCCTCACCGGATCGAGTGATCTGTACGAGACCGACGGCCGAAAGCCGTACGCCAGCATAAACTTCGTGACCTGCCACGACGGGTTCACGATGCGCGATCTCGTCAGCTACAACGAGAAGCACAACCAGGCCAACGGCGAGGACAACCGCGATGGCACCGACGACAACAGGTCGTGGAACTGCGGCGCCGAAGGCCCCACCGAGGATCCCGGGATCAACGCCCTCCGCCACCGGCAGGTCCGCAACCTCCTCGCCACGCTCCTTCTCTCACAAGGAGCGCCGATGCTGCTCTCCGGTGACGAGCGCGGTCATACCCAGGACGGCAACAACAACGCCTACTGCCAGGACAACGCGATCAACTATCTCGACTGGGTGCTCGACGACGAAAAACGCGCGCTCCTCGACTTCACCAAGCGGCTCCTGAAGCTGCGCCACCAGCACCCCTCGCTGCGCCGGGCACGCTTCTTCCGCGGTCGCGCCATCCGCGGCGACGACATGTTCGATCTGATGTGGTTCCGCCACGACGGCCAGACCATGACCGACGAGGACTGGCAGAACCACACCACGTCGAGCTTCGGTATGTTCTACGCGGGTGACGGGATCCTCGACAACGACGAGCTCGGCGACCGCCTGGTCGACGACGACCTCCTGGTGCTCCTCAACGCCAGCGGCGGCGATCTCGGCTTCCACATGCCGCTGCCCGACGAGCAGCGGCGGTGGGAGCTCCTGATCGACACGTCCAACGACAAGAATCAGGCGAGCCTGGCGGCGGGCGACTTCAGCCCGCTCATGGCGCATTCGCTGCAACTATGGCGTCGTGCACGCGTCGGTCAACCGGTCAGGTAATGGAGAGCTGCGGGGCATTCTTTCGGGGTCAGTCCGGGACCCTGTTTCGCGCGTGGGCGCCCGCCGCCCGCATGGTCACCGTGGTGATCGGTGATCGCGAGGTGCCGCTCTACGCGATGGGGGAGGGTGTGTTCGAGACCGAGGTCGCGTGGGCTCGACCGGGGATGAAGTATCTCTTCTCGGTCGACGGGCGCTCGTTGCCCGACCCCTATGCGCGCTTTCTGCCCGAAGGCGTGCATGGACCGGCAGAGATCGTCGACGCCAGCTATCCGTGGATCAACGGCCCGCAGCCCATTCACCTGGAGAAGGCGCCGGTCATATACGAGCTCCACGTCGGTACCTTCACCGATTCCGGCACCTATGCCGCCGCCGAGCTGCGCCTCGATCACCTGGTGGAGCTGGGCGTCTCGGTGATCGAGCTGATGCCGCTCGCGGCGTTCCCCGGCGAGCGCGGCTGGGGGTACGATGGTGTGGCGCTGCACGCGCCATTTGCTCCGTACGGGCGGCCCGAGCAGCTCAAGCACTTCCTCGACACCGCGCACGGTCGTGGGCTCTCGGTGATCATCGACGTGGTGCTCAATCACTTCGGTCCCGATGGGAACTATCTCGGCGCGTGGGCTCCGGAATACTTCGACGCGAGCGTCTCGACGCCCTGGGGACCCGGTCCGGCGTTCGGGCACCCGCGCATGCGGAAGCTGGTGCTCGACGTGGTGAGCGACTGGCTGACCGAGTATCGCTTCGATGGGGTGCGGCTCGACGCGACCCACGCGATCCCCGACCGATCGCTGCTGGGCGAGATCACCGCGCTCGCCCACGCGCTTCCGCAGCCGCGCGTGGTGATCGCCGAGGACGAGCGGCGCGATCCGGGTCTCATCACCCAGCTCGGCATGGACGCGGTCTGGGCCGATGATCTCCACCACGCCTTTCACGTGATGATGACCGGCGAGCAAGACGGATACTATCACGCGTACCGCGGCACGCTCGGCGAGCTCACCCAGACGCTGCAGCTCGGCTGGCGCGGGCCGAGCGAAGGGGTGGCGCGCGATCGGCTCGTCACTTGCCTGCAGAACCACGATCAGGTGGGAAATCGCGCGCTGGGTGAGCGCATCTCGGCGCTCGCCGATCGACGCTCGCTCGATGCGGCGACGCTGCTCTGGCTGCTGCTCCCCACGACGCCGCTGATCTTCATGGGGCAGGAGTGGGGCGCGTCGACGCCTTTTCTGTATTTCACCGACCACACGCCGGATCTCGGGGAGAAGGTGGTGGAAGGCCGACGAAGGGAGTTCGCCAAATTCACGAGCTTCGCGGGCGCGAACATTCCCAGCCCGCAGGCGGAGTCGACCGCGGCGGCGAGCACGCTCCGCTGGGGTGAGATCGCGTCCGCCCCGCATCGGCAGACCCTCGAGCTGTTCCGCCAGGCGATCGCGCTCCGCCGCACCGATGTCGTGTTCTCGCGGCCGCGCGCATCGACCCTCGAGGTCCGCAATCACGGCGCCGTGCTGGAAGTGACGCTGCGCAAAGGACGCGAGCGGAGGATGATCCTCTGGAACACCGGAAATACGCCGGTGCCGTGCCCGCGGCGCGCGCTGCTGGCCTCGGAGCGACTCTCGGACGCGGTGCTGCCGCCGCGCGTTGCGGCTATTTTCCGGGAGGATTGAGTGATGGTCCCCACCTCCACCTATCGCGTGCAGCTCGAGGCGCGCTTCGACTTCGCTGCTGCCACCGCGCTCGTCGACTATCTCGACGCGCTCGGCGTCGGGGCGCTTTATACTTCTCCGATCCTGCGATCCGAGCCGGGGAGCTTGCACGGATATGACTGCGTCGATCCGTCGCAGATCAGCCCCGAGCTCGGCGGCGAGGCGGGCCTCGACGCCCTCTCCGCGGCTCTGTCTGCGCGGCGCATGGGCCTGGTGGTGGACTTCGTTCCGAACCACATGGGCATCGCGTCGCACCACAACGCGCTGTGGTACGACGTGCTGGAGTACGGCCGTAGCTCTCGATTCGCAGACTATTTCGACATCGACTGGAACCCGACCAAGCAGTCGATCGCCGGCCGCATACTCTTGCCGATCCTCGGCGATTCGTACGGCTCGACGCTGGAGCGCGGAGAGCTGGTGGTCTCGCGCGACGGCGGGACGATCTCTCTGCAGTACTTCGAGCGCCGCCTGCCGCTCGCGCCGGCGACCACCGCGCCGGTGCTGGAGCGGGCGGCCTCACGTCTGGAGTTGGACCGCTCCGATCCGGCGGTTTCCGAGCTCCTCAGCATCGTGACCGCCCTGCGCAACTTGCCCGGCCGCGACGAGACCGACCCCACGCGACGCGAGGAGCTGGTGCGGGAGACCGAGGTCGCGCGGCGGCGACTGGCGGCCTCCTCGGCGGCGGTCTTCACGGCGATCGACGCGGAGATCGCCGCGCTGAACGGCGCGTTCGACGAGCTCGATGCGATGCTCTCGGACCAAGCCTACCGGCTCAGCAACTGGCGGGTGGCGCTGGAGACCATCAACTATCGGCGCTTCTTCGACGTGAACCAGCTGGCGGCGATCCGCATGGAGGATCCCGCGGTCTTCGAGGTGTTCCACGCGTGTCTGTTGCGGCTGGTGGCGGCGGGAAAGGTGTCGGGCATCCGTCTCGATCACACCGATGGCCTGTTCGATCCCACCGCGTACTTCGCTGCGCTGCGCGGGCACACCGGGCCGGACACCTGGATCGTGGCCGAAAAGATACTATCTCCCGGTGAGGCTCTTCCGCCCCACTGGCGCGTCGACGGGACCACCGGCTACGAGCTGGGCGCCGCCGCCACCCAGGTGCTCTTCGACGCGCGCGCCGTGCCAGCGCTCGACGCGTACTATCGACGGTTCACGGGCGACGAGGTCGCATTTGCAGAGCGCAAGATGATCTCGAAGCGCCTCATCGTGCGCACTGCGCTGGCGAGCGAGCTGCAAGTGCTGGCCCGCATGCTCGAGCGCATCGCGGACGGCGATCGGCGCCACCGCGACCTCACGCTGGGAGCGCTGGTCGAGGCGATCACCGAGACGATCGCCGCCTTTCCGGTCTACCGCACTTATCTGCGGCCCGATGGTTCGCGGCAGCCGCGCGACGACGCCCACCTCGCCCAGGCGATCGGCCGCGCGCGACGCGCCAACCCGAGCACCAGCGCCGAGGTGTTCGACTTTCTCGCCGACGTGCTCGCGCTGCGGGTCATCACGCCCGAGCGGGTCGCGTTCGTGATGAAGCTGCAGCAGCTCACCGGCCCGGCGATGGCGAAGGCGGTCGAGGACACCGCCTTCTACGTGCACGGCCGCTTCATCGCTGCGAACGAGGTGGGCGGAGATCCGGCGGTGATCGGCATGTCTCCGGCCCAGTTCCACGCACAGAACGAGGCCCGGCTCGGGGCCTGGCCGCGCTCCATGACCAGCACCTCGACCCACGACACCAAGCGCGGCGAGGACGCGCGGGCGCGGCTGGCGGTGCTGACCGAGATGCCGGATCGCTGGCGCCACGCCGTGTCGCGCTGGAGCCGCATCGCGCAGTCGCACAAGGACGAGTCGGGCGCGCCGTCGCGGTCGGATGAGTATGTGTTCTACCAGGCGCTCCTGGGCGCGAGGCCTTTCTCGGGACCTGCGGCGTCGCTCGAGACGCGGCTCTCGGAATATCTGCTGAAGGCGGCGCGCGAGGCGAAGACGAACACCTCGTGGATCAATATGAACGCCGCGTACGAGGAGGGGTTGAAGTCGTTCGTCCAGAAGATGATGCGCGACCCTGCGTTTGTCGATGATTTTGCGCAGTTCGCTGCCGCGATCGGACCGGCCGGTGCGACGAACGGGCTCGCCCAGTGTGTGCTCAAGCTCTGCTCGCCGGGGGTCCCGGACATCTATCGTGGCGCCGAGGTGTGGGATCAGAGCCTGGTGGACCCGGATAATCGCCGACCGATCGACTATGCGCTGTACCGGGAGATGCTGGCGTCGCTGGAGGGCGCGGATCCGGCGTCCTTGCTGGCCCGCTATCCGGACGGGGCGATCAAGATGTTCGTCACGACGCGGCTGCTGCGGCTGAGGCGCGAGCACACCCAGCTGTTTCTGTGGGGTGAGTATCGGGCGCTCGAGGGCGAGGGCGTGGTGGCGTTCTCGCGGTCGGATGATTCGGGGCAGATCGTTTGCGTGGTTCCGCGGCTGCCTTTTGCGCGCGGCGGAGGTGATTTTCCGCTCGGCGTTTCTTGGGGAGCGGCGCGGCTCGAGGGCCTGCGCTCGGGTGAGTATGTCGACGCGCTGACCGGGGCGAAGCACGCCTCGCGCGGGGTGCTGGAGCTGGCGCGAGTGTTCGCCGTGCTGCCGGTGGCGGTCCTGGCGTCCGTCGGGCGCTCCTGAGTACGTACGGAGACGCCCTGGAGGAGGCGCAAATCAGCGCTCGAGGTAGTCTTGTACGATGGCTCGGATGGTCTCGATCTTGAAGGGCTTCTCGATCTGTACGTTCGCAACGCTCTCCAGGAAGGCCGCAGTGCGCTCGGAGAAGACGCCGCCGGTGACGAATACGATGCGCGCCGCCTGTTCAGGATTCGCGGCGGACAGGGCCTGATGGACCTCGAGCCCCGAGAAGCTCGGCATCATCAAGTCGCAGAAGATCACGTCGAAGCGCTCGCCCGCGGCGATGCGGGCCAGAACCTTTCGCCCGTCGGTCTCCATGGTGACGTCGTGCTGGCCGCGCAACCCCCGCGCCATGGCGAGGGCCACCGGCGGCTCGTCGTCGACGATGAGGAGCTTGCCGCGCCGCGCCAGCCCTTTCGTGGCTTGGTTTGCCATCGCCGGGGCGGGCGTCGTCTTCGCCGGAGGCAGCGTGACGGTGAAGCAGGCCCCACCATTGGGTCCGTTCGAACCGATGATCGTGCCGCCCATCGCCGTCACGATGTTGTGGCAGATGGACAGCCCCAGGCCCATGCCCGCGCCGATCGTCTTCGTGGTGAAGAACGGATCGAAGAGGCGCGGGAGCACCTCGACCGGAATCCCGGGTCCGCTGTCACGGACCTCCACCACCGCGTGGCCGTCAGCGTCGGTGTACGTCGCCACCGCGATCTCGTTCCTGTCGGCGTTCCCGTCGCCGAGGGCCTGGGTGGAGTTGATGATGAGGTTCGTGAAGACCTGTCCCAGCTCGCTCTCGCTCGCGAACACGAACGGCGTCACGCCAAACGTCCTGCGAACCTGGGCGTGGTGGCGGGTGGCGTGCGCCGTCATCTTCAGCGCCACGTCGAGCACGTCCGGGAGATCGAGGACGCGGTGGGACGCGTTGTCCACTCTTCCCATCATCCTCAGATTTCGCACGATGCGGTTCACGCGCTCGGCGCCTTGCGACGCGTCGCGCATGGCCTCGATCGCGTCGGTGAGGATTCGCACCAGCCGGGCGCCGTTCCCCGCGTCCTGGATCGCGACTGCAAGGCCACGGGCGTCGGCTTCGGCATGGACCAGCGCCTCGAGCGTGACCTCCAGGTTCGTCATGACGTAAGCGAGCGGGTTGTTGATCTCGTGCGCCATTCCGGCCGCCATGGTCCCGATCGAGGCGAGGCGCTCGCTCTGCGCGACGCGCTGCTCGAGGCGGCGCTGTTCGGTGATGTCGCGGAAGACGATCACGCCGCCGAGAAGCGCGCCGTTCTCGTCCAATATGGGGGCAGCGTTCTCATCGATGAGGATCTGCGCGCCGGTCCGGATGACGAGGGTCCGGTCCGCGGCCCTCTCCACCGCGAACGCCTCCTGCACCGCCGCACGGAGGGGGGTCACGACGGGTTGGCCCTTCGCGTCGCGGACGGTGAACACCTCGGCCAGAGGCCGCCCGATCGCATCCCGACCCCACCCCGTCAGCCGCTCGGCCACCACGTTCGTGAAGGTGATGATCTCGTTCTGATCGGTGGCGATGACCGCGTCGCCGATGCTCCCCAGCGTGGTCGCGAACCAGCGTTCGCGCACGGCCAGCTGCGTCTCGACCTCGTGCTTGTGGAGCGCGACTTCGATGGCGATGCGCAGCTCGCGCTCGTGAAATGGCTTGAGCAGGTAGCCATGCGGGCTGGTCAGCTTCGCGCGGGCGATGGTCGCGTCGTCCGACTGCGAGGTGAGATAGACAATCGGCAGTCCGAAACGGGCGCGGATCTCTCCCCCCGCGTCTATGCCGTCGCGCTTGCCCCGCAGCTTGATGTCGATGAGGACCAGCGCCGGCCGGAGCTTCTCCGCCGCCTGGACCGCCTCCGCGGCGGTGGCCACGGGCGTGGGGACATCGTACCCAAGGCGCACCAGCGTACGCTGGATGTCGTCCGCGATGAGCGCTTCGTCTTCGACTATCAGGATGGTGTTCACGAGGTGTCCCTTTCGGAGGGGATCGGAAAGCGCAGGCGGCATTCGGCGCCCGTACCTGACGACAGCTCGAGGGCGCCCCCCAGCTGGCGCGCCAGCGTCTTGACGATGTGCATTCCCAGGCGCGTGGAGCGAGCGAGGTCAAAGTCGGCGGGAAATCCTCGGCCGTTGTCGCGAACGGTCAGCACGAAGTCGTGGGCGTCTTCCTCGAGCGAGATTTCGATGCGCGGCGCCCCGCCCTCGACCCCCGAAAAGGCGTGCTTCACGGCGTTGGCCACCAGCTCGTTGAGGATGAGGCCAAAGGGCACCGCGGCGTCGACGGGTAGCACGATCCCGTGCGCTTCTACGCGCGTGCTCACGGCGGTCCCACCGTATGCGCGCAGGAGCATGGGGAGCAGCGACTCGGCGTAGTCCGCGACATCGACGTCGCCGGGGGTCTTCGACTGATGCAGCCGCTCGTGCAGCAGAGCGATGGCCCGGACGCGCTCCTGGCTGTCCGCGAAGGCCGCCTTCGCCACCGGATCGGTGACCTTCTCGGCGTGGAGCTTGAGCAGACTGGAGATCATCTGCAGGTTGTTCTTCACCCGGTGGTGCACCTCCTTCAGCAACACCTCGGCGTTGGCGAGCCGTTCGCTCCTCTTCTTCTCGGAGATGTCCCGCCCGATGGTGGAGATGCCGATCAGTTGCCCGGCGCGATCGCGAATGGGCGACGCCGTGAGCGAGACCTCGCACAGATTCCCGTCCTTCCGCACCCGGACGGTGTCCAGGACGTGCACGCGCTCGCCTCGCTGGATCATTTCGAAGAACTGGCGGTCTTCGTCCGCGCGCTCTGCCGGGACGATCAGACTGACCGACCTCCCCAGGACTTCGGCCGCGGTGTAGCCGTAGAGTCGCTCGGCGCCCGCGTTCCAGGTCTCGATGATGCGGGCGGGGGACTTGCCGATGATGGCGTCGTGGGTGCACTCCACGATGGATGCGAGGCGGGAGAGGTCGTCCTCGGCGCGCTTTCGGTCCGTGATGTCGCGCAGCGTGATGGCGACGCCGTCGGCGAGGGGGACGACCTGGCGGTGGAACCAGCGCGGACGCGTCTCGCCCGCCAGCTGGACCGAGAGCTCTTCTTCCGCGCGCTGGCGGCTCTGGGCGACCTGCACGAAGCGCTCGAAGCCCGGCGGCGCGGAAGAGGTTAGTTTCGAGAGGCTCGCACCGACCACTTGCGGACGCGTCAGCTGGAAGCGTTCGAGCATGGCGGGGTTGGCTTCGACGACGCGGAAGTCGACGATGACGCCATCTGTGCCCCGAACCGGCTCGAGAATGAGAAATCCCTCGATCATCCCATCGGTCGCCGCGCGCAGCCGCTCTTCGACCCGCTTCAGCGCTTCGAGCGCGTCCTCGAGCTGCGCAGGGCTAGGTAGTGCAAGGCCTCGCGGGACGGAGGCGACCAGCATGATTGCGGTGCAGATGGAGGCAAGGGCCGTCAGAGCTTTGACCCCGCCCGACAGCCAATAGTGCGGTGTCCACAGCGTCCAGATCTCCAGGACGTGAGTCATCCCGCACGTCACGATGAACGCAGCGAACGCCCAGAACACTTTCGCGAAGGGCAGGTCGCCGCGGCGGCGGACGAAGTACCCAAGCGTCAGCGGGATCGTAAGGTACGACAGCGCGATGACCGCGTCCGAGCCGACGTGGAGCGCGACGAGGTCGCCTTGCCAGAGGTAACAGTGCCCGTGGGGCATGTAGCCGGACGTGTCGAACAAGTTGAGGATACCAGCATGCGTCCCGCTCCTGGGCAACCAGCCGCGCTCGATTGCGCTCCGGTCGACGACCCCTTCACCCGCGAGACCATCGCGGGTGACCAAATCTTAGCTCAAGATGGCCTGGTTCAGCGGGAACGAGACAGGCTGCGCCTCGTTGAGCTCTGCGGATCGACCGCATCTCTCGCGGGCGGACGCGCGCGTCCCTTGCGCCCATCCGCCAGCTTGTTTTGACCCGGCCGATTCAGCTCCGCGTCCTGGTACGACGCGGGAACCAACGCTGCCAAAAAGGTTTCCGTTTTTCTGGGAGTCGTCCCAGCGCTTCCGCAAAGAGTGGATCGATTTCGCTGAAGAGGGCAACCATTTCGGAGCGTCGAATACGCCCGTCGATTTGCAAGACGAAAGTGTAACTCGCTTCCCGGTGGTCGTAGCGCCGGCGAAAATGCAGTGGGCCTTGCATGAAAATGCGTACGCCGCCTTTGCCGGCTCGAAAGAAATTTTGCCAATGCGCGGCGCGCAGCGCTTCTACGTCTCGGCTTTGTGGATTTTTCGTGGCGCTACTCGGGTCGCCGGTGATCATGCTCGCATGGCGCGCGTCGTCCTCGATCCAGGCGCCGTAGGTGTTCGAGAAGTGTCCGCTCATCGGCACGAGATGTAATGCCTCGCGGCGTGCCAGCAGAAGGGGCTCGATTTTGGCGGCCAGCGCGGCAATTCTGGTGATAAAAGGCGCTCGGAACTCGTCGATTGCGATATGCTTTTCTTTGGATACTTTGCCGTAATCGGGATGCCCGTAGTCAGCGACGGGTACATGGATGAAGGTTTGTGGGTCTTTCACGATCATCTGGAAATGTGGGCCCTGCCATTCCGCGCTCACGCTATATCGCTCGTCATGAATCGGTTTGACCTGGGGTGGTGGTTTGAGTCGTGGCCAGAGTACTGCGCTGACGGCGGTTTCAAGTGCTTTCAATGAGGATTGTTTGATGGGCTCTGAGACGCCCCAATGAAGAGTCACATAATTGACTCTTTGAAGCCCCTGATCCCAGGGATAGCGGTCTAAAGCTTCGGGTGGCGCGTAGATCTCGAGGCTTACCAGGAATCCCTTTCCTCCCGCGTGTTGTGCGAAATTCTTCGCCTCGCGGGCCAATTCTGCGGCCGAAACACTTTCATCAATCACGGCCCAAGAACGCCACTCCAAAGCATCTGGCTGATTGGGAGCGAGCGGCATGCCGCTCAGCTTCAAAACCGCCTCCACCTTGGGGACGATTTCATCCAAATAGGCGTCAAAAATACGCGCTACTGTTTCCGTCCTTTCTGCCTCGCGTGCGCGTACGGCGTCGGTATACTTTTGATATTCTTCACCGGACATTTCATCCCGAGATTGGTGGTGTGGCGCCATGCTTATCCCGG
>Ga0105047_10016271_pt1 | contig 11662 bp, 6 predicted proteins | sample MAT04_FD_78384 | JGI IMG/M metagenome (GOLD analysis project Ga0105047, IMG submission 78384) | Freshwater microbial communities from Lake Fryxell liftoff mats and glacier meltwater in Antarctica - MAT-04 (megahit assembly) | ecosystem: Environmental > Aquatic > Freshwater > Ice > Liftoff... | reverse complement strand
CTCGCACTCTCCACCGCGACAATATGAAATTACGCCTTTCACTTTTAACGCTTCTATTGCTCTCGGGAGTCTGCCTGGCAGCCGAGCCCATCGGGCTGCACCCGCAAAACCCTCACTACTTTGAGTGGCGCGACAAGCCGACGGTGCTCATTGGCTCGGGCGAACACTATGGCGCAGTGATCAACCTGGACTTCGATTATTTGAAGTATCTGGCCACGTTGAGGAATGACGGGCTCAATCAGGTCCGCATCTTCTCGGGAACCTTTCGCGAAGTGCCGGGTAACTTTGGGATCGTGGACAATACGCTTGCGCCCGCCGCTGGCCGCTATGTCTGTCCGTGGGCGCGCAGCGATGTGCCGGGTTACGCACAGGGCGGCAATAAGTTTGATCTGACTAAGTGGGACGAAGCTTACTTTACCCGCTTGAAAGAAGTCGTCGCGCAGGCGGGGCAACGGGGCGTCGTCAGAGAACTCGTGCTCTTCACCCCGCTTTACGTGGACACGATGTGGGAATTGTCACCGATGAATGCCGGCAACAATATCAACGGAATCGGCGCCATCCCGAAGGACGAAGCGCTCACCCTCAAACACGCCAATCTGGTCGCCGCGCAGGAAGCCGTGACGCGCAAGCTCGTTCAAGAACTGAATGGGTTCGACAATGTTTACTTCGAGATTTGCAACGAGCCGTATGCCCGCAAAGTCCCGGCCGACTGGGAGGCGCGCATTGCACGCACCATCGCTGAAACTGAGAAAGAGCTGCCGCACAAGCATCTCATCGCGCAGAACATCTCGAACAAAAGCGCGAAGATCGAGAACCGCAATCCGCTAGTTTCCATCTTCAACTTTCATTATGCCTCGCCGCCCGATGCGGTGACGATTAACTACGGCTTGAATAAGCCGATTGGCCACGACGAAACCGGCTTCAAAGGTAATGGCGACGCGGTTTATCGCAAGGAAGCCTGGCAGTTCATCCTGAATGGCGGCAGCGTCTTTTCGCACCTCGACTACTCATTTACGGTCGGCCACGAGAGCGGCGATTATCAGATTCCCGCCAAGACGCCGGGCGGCGGGGGCAAAGCCTTTCGCCGCCAGATGAAGATCCTGAAAGACTTCGTCGAAGGGTTTGATTTCGTGCAGATGAAACCGGTGCGCGAGGTGGTCAAAGCCGAGGGCGCGGTGGTTTACGCGCTGGCGGAAGCGGGCAAGAGCTACGCGGCTTACTTGCACGGCAAGGCGCAGAATGCCTCGCTGGAGTTACCCGTCGGAAACTACCGCGCCGAATGGGTGAACGTCCTCCAAGGCAACATCGAGAAGGCGGAAGACTTCGCGCACGCCGGCGGAGATAAAGCCCTCGTGGCGCCGGACTACCGGGAAGACATCGCCCTGAAAGTGCAAAGCACCGCAGCGCCTCGGAAATGAGGGGCCGCGCACAGACCCATAGCACCACCACAAGCGGCATCGGCCGCGTGCCTTGAGATCCGATCCTTTTATGAACCCACACCACCCATGCCGCCGAGCCGTTACCGCGCTCGCATTCAGTTCGCTCGTCATCGCCATGCAGCTCCCGCTCCACGCCGAGTCGGTGCGCGCCACGCCCGCCGATGCATTCGTCGATTCCATCGGCGTCAACATTCACCTGCACTACAACGACACGATCTACGGCGACTTCGCGAAGGTGAAGAGTGCGTTCGCGGAGGTCGGCGTGCGGCATGTGCGCGATGGGCTCGTGGACAGCGGCTGGCAGCCGTATTTCGAGCGGGTCAATGAGCTCGCGGCGGCGGGCATTCGCTTTACGTTCATCACCGGGCTGAAGCTGGAGCGGATCGTGCCGGTGGCGGAGAAAGTGAAGGGCGCGATCGAGGCCTTTGAGGGGCCCAATGAAGTGAACCTCAAGGACGCCACTTTCAATCCGGCCTCGCGCGTTTGGGAAAGCGCTGAATTCACTCCCGCGTCCCTCGATTTCACCTTTACGGGCGATTTGAAGAACATTTCCTCCACCCTGCTTCAGAAAAGCGACGGCAGGTTCTACCTCTGTCTCTGGCAGGAAGTGAGTTCATACGATATCAAGGACTCGGTCGAGGCGGACATCCGGAATCCCGAGATTCCCGTGACTCTCAACCTCGTGACTCCCGTTTCCGGTGCGAAAGAATACCGCCCGACCGGGGAACGACTGGCACGGCGTTGGAAATCACGGAAAGTCGGATCGATTTGAAAATCCCGGATGAAGTGATGATCGTGGAATTCACCCCAAAGCTGCCGGCCCGGAACTGAACCTTCCCACCCTCCTGTCCGCCCCAACGGCTGTTCGAGGAGCCCCACGACTAAAGCCAATTCCTATCCACACTGAACCCCGCATGAACAATCAACCCATCCGTTTCACGTCATGTGTCTTTGCATTCCTGGCGACTTTTTCAGGCATCGTTTCCGCGCAGTCCCCGGAAAAAAAACCACTTACCCGGGCAACCGTTTCGGCTCCGGTAGTGGTGGCGTTCGACACCTCGAGCAAGCCGGTTTCGTTTGGAGTCAGCCAAGTGGAGAAGGCCTTGCTGAAATCGGGTCGGACTTTGGATAAACAGCTTTACGGCTCCACCGAAACAGCAGCCGACATTACCATCCGGGTACTGACGGAGCAGCCAGAACCGATTCTGCGGGAAGAGGGGTACCAACTGATTTATCAAAACAAGAAAGTCCTGATAACGGCCATCGAGCCGGTCGGGGCCATGTACGGGGCGATGGACGTGGCGGAGCAACTCCGAATGGGCAGGACGTTAAATGATCTGACTTCCAAAACGGCCAATCCCCACCTTGCCGTGCGGGCGTTGAAAGTAAATTTGCCCTGGTTACCCTACCGAACCGGCCCGGCGATGGACGTGCACCGGGAGGTTTGCCGGGATCTCGGGTACTGGCAGCGGTTGCTGGATCAGATGGCCCAAAACCGATTCAATGTGCTCTCACTCTGGAGCGTACACCCGTTTTCTTTTATGGTGAAACCCACCAACTTTCCCGAGGCAAACGACTTTTCGGAACGGGAAATGGCGGAGTGGAAACAGTTCTGGACGTCGCTGTTCCGAATGGCGAAAGAACGGGGAATCGAGCCGTACCTTGTCAATTGGAACATTGCCGTATCGCCCGAATTTGCCCGCCATTACGGGGTCATGGAGCGCAACGACACGTCGGCGCTGGTGAAACGCTACACGCGGGAGGTGGTCACGCAGGTCATCGACGAGTACCCTGACTTGGCGGGCATCGGCATTACGCTGGCCGACTGGATGAGCAACTTCAGCCCGGTGCCAGTCGGCTTGCCGGAAATGTCCCCCAAAGACCGCGAGGACTGGATTGAGGAAACCGTGGTGGCGGGCATCAAAGCCGCCCGGCGCCCGGTGAAGTTCCTGCACCGCTCGGTACTCTCGGCGGAGCCGGGCGAACTGCGCCGGGTCATCGACAATGCCAAGCTACCCGCCCCGGCGTTGGTCGAAATCAAGTTCAACTGGTCGCACGGGCACTCCACTCCCGCCTTCACCCTGACCCACGATTCCCATTCGGGTAAGCGCGACGACGGTTACTGGAATCCTTTGCCGACCAACTACCGGATCCAGTGGATGGTGCGCAACGAGGATTTTTTCATCCTCCGCTGGGGGCAGCCCGACTTTATCCGGCGGCACATCGCGCAGAACGTCGCGCCCTACGTCAATGGATACTTCGTGGGTTCCGAAGGGTACATCCCTGCAAAAGATTATTCGCACGTCGCCAATGCGCACCGCACCTGGGACTATGCCTTCGAAAAACAGTGGCTGTTTTACGAACTTTGGGGCCGGCTCATGTACGACCCCGCCACGCCCGATGCCGTCTTCGAGGGCAGTTTCGCCAATCGATACGGTCTGAAATCGGGCAAGGCGATGCTGGAAGCCACAGCCGCTGCGAGTCAGATGCCGTTAAGGCTGGCTTCTTTTTTCAGAGCTACCTGGGATTACACGCTGTATTCTGAAGGGTTTCTGTCGCCAATGCCAACCGGCGGGCTGGCCGACGATGTGTCCTCGTTCATTTCCATCGACGAACTCATCGACCACGCCACGCTGGATGCGAGCTACCTGTCCATCACCGGTTACACCCGCCTGGTGTCCGAACATAAAACGGTTCCTGCCGGAAAGATCAGCCCGCTGGTGTTAGCGGATCTATTGGACGCGGATGGAAAACGGGTAATCGCCCTGGTGGACGAAATTCGCCCGAATGCCTCGCCAACGCTGGCCTGCGAGCTGGCCGACCTGGAAACCTGGGCATACCTGAGCCACTACTTCGCCGACAAACTACGGGCCGGGGTGGCTCTGCACACCTACCGTATGACGGGCGACCAATCGAACCAGCAACGGGCCTTTGCATTGCTGACCAACTGCTTGGGTCACTGGCGCCAGGTAAGCGACCTCACGGCAAGCCACTACCACGAAATACCATACATGGAAGGCAATACGTTTGGCGGCAACGCCTACAAAGATGCGCTCCGGTTTTCCTGGAAGAAGTATCTGTCCCAGGTGGAACGCGACCTGAAGCTGGCCGAAGCCGCTCCGCTGAGCGAAAGGAAATAAAGGATCAACTGCAGGGATACTCTTCGGCTTCGGGCAGCGCGAACTCGAGCAGCACTTCCCGCCATCGCAACTGCCAGCCGGTGCCGTTGACCTTCGAGGCAAGCTTCACTTTATCACGTAAAATCCTACCCAACCTATGAACAGCCGTTGCGCCCTCATTTTCCATTTCGCCACCGCCGCGCTGTCTGGTGGGCGTGCGGTTTTGAAACCGTTTTCCGCCTTCATCGCACTGCTGCTGCTCGCCGCGGGTGGGCCACTCTCCGCGAGGGATTTTTTCCTCGATGCCGAAAGCGGCAACGATTCCGCCGAGGCCAGCCGGGATCGTCCGTGGCGCACGATCGCACGAGCCAATACGAACGACTTTGCGCCTGGCGATCGACTGCTCTTGCAGGGCGGGCAGACGTTTCCCGGAAATCTCGCGCTCGATGCCCACGACGCCGGCACCGCGGAATGGCCAGTCACTATCGGCTCTTACGGTAAAGGTCGGGCGCGGATCGACGCCGGACCCGGCACCGGGATTTTCGTGCGCGATGCGGGTGGAATCGTGGTGCGCGATCTGGTGGTAATCGGCGCTGGCCCTGGGCGAAATGTCGGCAGCGGCGTGCGCTTTGAAAACACCCGTGACGACGGCTCGAAGCTGGAAGGCATCCGCCTGCTCGATGTCGTGTGCAGCGGTTTCGGCGGTCGCATTTCGGAAAAGATGAGCGGGTTCAAGATTCCGTTTTATGACTTTGGCGAAGGGATTTTTGTCGGGTGCCGGGCGGAGAATCAGACCCGGAGCGGATTCCGCGACGTGCTCATCGAGCGCTGCGTGGCTTTCGACAATGCCTTCTGCGGCATCGGCGTCGCCGGGCGCGAGACAGCCGATTTTCGCGCCGATGCCGGGGAGGAAACGCGCTACACGAATGAGGACGTGCGCATTCTCCACTGCTCGGCGCACGACAATCCCGGCGACCCGCGGTTCATGCAAAATCACTCGGGCAGCGGCATCTTCGTGCAGGATGTGGACGGGGCGCTTGTGGATCACTGCCTCGCTTGGAACAATGGCGCCCGCTGCGCCTCGACCTCCGGCGGGCCGTGCGGCATCTGGGCGGCGCTCGGACGGCGCGTCGTCATACATCGGTGCGAATCGTGGGACAATCGCACCGCTTCGCTCGACGGCGATGGCTTCGATTTCGACGGCGGCATGTGCGATTCCACGCTGCAATACTGTTACTCGCACGGCAATGACGGTGCCGGCTTCCTCATCTACAGCTACGCCGGTTCCCCCGGCTTTCACGGCAGAAACATCATCCGCTTCAACGTCTCGATCGACGACGCACGGCTGAAATCATACGGCGGCATCACCATCGGAAACGACGGTGGACGTTTCAACGGCGTCGAGATTCTCCACAACACCGTGGTCAATTCCGGCGACGGCCGCTCCGCCCTTCGGCTCGTCGGCGGCGGGACTGCGCGGGGCGTGCATTTCTCCGGGAATCTTTTCCTCGCGAGAAAAGGCGCGCTGCTGATCGCTGGCGACGCCCAACCCGAGCTTACCTTTCGCGGAAACGCCTGGTGGTCCGCCGGGGCGCCCGCGCGCTTCCGGTGGGCTGGCACCGACCACGCCGCGCTCGCCGACTGGCGTGCCGCCGCGAAAATGGGAGCCGGCGAACCAGCCGATATCGAAACCGATCCACGCATCGCCCTGCCCGGACAGGCCCCGACTTATGCGGAGGATTTTGCCCGCACCAAACGCCCTGATTTCCGCCCGACCGCCGGCTCACCGTTGCGCCGCGCCATCCGCCGCACTGCGGAGACAGGTCCAAATGACTTTAGCGGCGCGCCGCTTTCGGGAGCGGACGTGCCCACGACGATCGGCGCTCTTCAAAATGCGGAGGAATGAAATGGTCCTACTGCCCTCAATCGAGAGCATTTCTCTGCGTTGCGCCAGAGCGCTGAGTGACGCGGCGACGAGGAAAGCCAGAAGGCGAAAAGCGTGCCGGGGACGAGCCGATGCCGCCAACCACGGCGGCGATGGCAGTGAGTTCGAAGCCCTGACCGGCGGAGGGTTCGCCGGAAAAAAGCTGCGAGGCCTGGATGATGCCCTCGAGTCCCGCGCACGGGATAAGCGCCGCGCTGAAGTGAGTTGCGGTTCTGAATTCTTCCCGTTACTTTCCAATATGAAACGTCTCCTTAGCTGCCTCGCCGCTCTCGCGCTGTCGCCCTCCGCCATTCTTGCGCAAGTTGAAGTGAAACCTGTCGCGCCGTGGAGCAGTGATTTTTCCAAATTCGAAACGAGAGTCCCGTGGGTTGTCTCCGCGGAAGACATTGCTGCTCGTACGGCCAAAACGCCGAGTCGCAATTGGGATGAAGCCAAGGTCGGCAGCTACACGTTGCCGGACATGTTTGCGCTCGCGGGTGGTGGGCGCGTGATTTCAGCGGACCTGTGGGAGAAGCAGCGGCGGGGCGAATTGCTCGCGCTGTTTCGCAGCGAGGTCTATGGCGTGTCGCCGCCGAAGCCGGACGACCTGACCTTCCGCGTGGTCGAAACGAATCCGCAGGCGATGGACGGCAAGGCCACACTGAAACGGGTGGCGATCGGATTCAAACTTGGCGGCGAGCTGTTCGAGTTTCACCTCACGCTGTTCGTGCCGAATCAGCGCGCGGGGAAAGCGCCCGTGTTCTTGCTGCTCAATCATCGGGGGATCGACAACACCGATGCGACGCGCGAGAAGAAATCGGCCTTCTGGCCGGCCGAGTATGCCATCGCGCGCGGCTACGCGATGGCGGCGATCAACGTGTCGGCGGAGGTGGACCCCGACCGACGCGATGCCACCGATGGCATCCGGCAGTTTTACAAAAAGTACTACCCGAAGGCCGCTGAGCTGACGTGGGCCACGCTCGGCGCCTGGGCCTGGTCGGGTTCTCGCGCGGTGGATTACTTTGAAACCGATCCCGACATCAACGCGGCGCAGATCGCCGTGATTGGCCACTCGCGCACCGGCAAGACCGCGCTGTGGGCGGCGGCGCAGGACACGCGATTCGCGCTGAGTTGTGCGAACGGCGCGGGCGAAGGCGGCCCCTCGCTCGCCCGCCGCAACTTCGGCGAAACGCTGGCGCAGGTGGGCTACGGTTTCCCCTATTGGTTCACGCCGAAATACCTGACTTATGCGGGCAAGGCGGCCACGCTGCCCATCGACACGCACGAACTCATCGCACTCGTGGCCCCGCGCGGCTATCACGGCGGCGATGCCACCGGCGACTTGGGTGCCGATCCGCGCGGCTCCTGGCTCGCCTTGGTCGAGGCATCGAAAGTCTGGGCGCTCTATGGCAAGGCTAAGGCGATGCAGGAAACCATGCCGCTGGTGAACGCGCCCTTCCTCAACGGCCCCATCGCCTACCACCTTATCACCGGCGAACACGCCCTCACGCTCTTTGACTGGAAGCTCTACCTCGATCACGCTGACACGCTTTTCAAAAGCACCACCAAATAAAACGGCAACTTTCTTCCACCGACAAAAAATGAATTCGCTCCTACTCTCCGCCCTCCTCGTCACCGCCTCCCTCGCCCGCGCCGCCGAGTCCTACGACCTCGTCATTTACGGCGGCACCTCCGGCGCCGTCACCGCCGCCATCCAGGCCCAGCGCATGGGCAAGACCGCCATCATCGTCAGCCCCGACAAACACCTCGGCGGCCTCTCTGCCGGCGGCCTCGGCTTCACCGACACCGGCGACAAATCCGTCATCGGCGGCCTCGCCCGCGAGTTCTACCAACGCATCTGGCAGCACTACGACCGCGACGCCGCGTGGCGCTGGCAGAAAAAATCCGAATACGGCAACAAGGGCCAGGGCACCCCCGCCATGGACGGCGCCCAACGCACCATGTGGATTTTCGAGCCCTCCGCCGCCGAGAAGGTCTTCGAAGATCTCGTCCGCGAAAACCAAATCACCGTCGTGCGCGACGCGTGGCTCGACCGCGCCGCCGGCGTGAAAAAATCCGGCGCCCGCATCACCGCGATCACCACCCTCAGCGGCCAGACCTACGCCGGGAAGATGTTCCTCGACGCCACCTACGAGGGCGACCTCATGGCCGCCGCCGGCGTCGCCTATCACGTCGGCCGCGAATCCCGCGCGCACTACGGCGAGGAACTCAACGGCGTGCAGACCGGCGTCCTCCATCACCGTCACCACTTTGGCGTCCTCAAGGAAAAGATCAGCCCCTACGTCGTCCCCGGCGACCCCAAGAGCGGCGTCCTCGCCCGCATCAGCACCGAGCCTCCCGGCGAATTCGGCGCCGCCGACCGCCGCATCCAGGCCTACTGCTTCCGCATGTGCCTCACCGATGCGCCCGAAAACCGGGTTCCCTTCGCCAAGCCCGCCGGCTACGACCCCGCCCAATACGAACTCCTCCTCCGCATCTATGCCGCCGGCTGGACCGAGACCTTCGGCAAGTTCGACCCCATCCCCAATCACAAGACCGACAGCAACAACCACGGCCCCTTCAGCACCGACAACATCGGCCGCAACTACGACTACCCCGAGGCCTCCTACGCCCGCCGCCGCGAGATCATCCGCGAGCACGAGACCTATCAGCAGGGCTGGCTCTACTTCATCGCCAACGACCCCCGCGTCCCCGCCGAGGTCCGCGAGAAAATGTCCCGCTGGGGCCTCGCCAAGGATGAGTTCAAGGACAACGGCCACTGGCCGCACCAGATCTACGTCCGCGAAGCCCGGCGCATGATCGGCGCCTTCGTCATGACCGAGAACGAACTCGTCAAACGCCGCCCCACGCCCGAGTCCGTCGGCATGGGCTCCTACGCGATGGATTCCCACAACGTCCAACGCTACATCACCCCCGAGGGCTACGTCCAAAACGAGGGCGACATCGGCGCCTCGACGAAGGGTCCCTACGCCATCGCCTACGGCTCGCTCGTCCCGAAGAAGGCCGAATGCGAAAATCTCCTCGTCCCCGTCTGCGTCTCCAGCACCCACATCGCCTACGGCTCCATCCGCATGGAGCCCGTCTTCATGATCCTCGGCCAGTCCGCCGCCACCGCCGCCGTTATGGCGATCGATTCCAAGATCGCCGTACAAGACGTGCCCTACGCCGCCTTGCGGACCCGCCTCCTCGCCGATGGCCAGGTGTTGGCCGCCGCCGCGAAGCCGCCTGCCGGGGCTGTGAAGTAACCATTCAAGCACGCCTGGCATCATGCATCTCATCCGCCTACTCATCGCCACCGCCGCCCTCGTTGTTTGTGTGCAAGCCGCGCCGCCCGCCGCCGCGCATCGCGCCGATCCGCGCACCGCTGCGGAAATCCAGCAGGCCAATCTCCTCATCAAGTCCTTCCCCGCGACGAATCCCGACCTCGCCAAAGATCGCGCCGACATCCCCGTCTGGTGGCAAAGCACGCTCGACGAGCGCGACGCCTTTCTCGCCTCGCAGGTGAAAAAGGGCGAAGTCATCACCTATGGCACGAGCGCCGGCGGACGCCCCCTCCGCGCCGTCGCCTACGGCAAAGCGCGCACCGGCCACGGCACCACCACCGCCAACGGCGCGATCAGCTTCGGCGACATCCGCGCGTGGCTCGGACCCGACCACGGCAAGCGCGTGGCCCTCATCTTCAGCGCGATCCACGGCGGTGAGTTCGAGGGCATCGTCGGCACGATGAATCTCCTCGCGGTGCTCGAAACCGGGGCCGATCTCGCCGGTCGCCCGCAGCCCGCGCTCGCCGCCGCCGCCGCCCGGCTCGATCGCCTCATCGTCATCCCTGTGGCCAACCCCGATGGTCGTGCCCGCATCCCGCTGCGGATGCTGCGTTTCTTCGGCGCATCCAACCGCGCCGCCGAGTATTTTAACACCGGGGCTTGGGCCGACGGTTCGCTCATCGGCTGGCCGGCGAACAAGGAATTCGTCCCCGTCGATTTCGCCCGACTGCAATTCGCCGGCGGCTACTTCAACGACGCCGGCGTGAACTGTCAGCAAGACGATTTCTTCGGCCAGCCACAGCCCGAGACCCGCGCCCTGCTTGACCTTTGCGCCCGCGAGCGCCCCGACCTGGCGCTGAATCTGCACACGGGTGCTGCGCACGACAATTACTTCATGGGCATGCTCCACCCCGTCACCGGCCGCACCGTCGAAGCCGCGTGGGCCGGCCTCTACCGCCAGACCCACACCGCGCTCGCCACCGCCGGACACCGCAGCACCACCGACCTCGCCCTCGAAGCCGACCCGGCGAAGGTCGGCCCCATCGTTCCGAACCTCGACACCATCCTCAACCTCCACGCCGGCACCCTCTGCGCGCTCGTCGAGTCGCCCTCGCACAGCTTCGGCGGCCAGCGCCGCGACGGCACGCCCGCTCCCACCGACCCGTTGCTCCTGCTTGATGCCCATCTCGTGCTCTTCACCTCCACCTTCAACTATCTCGCCGACACCGGCGGCCTCGCCGTCTGGGCGGCGGCCAGCAAGGCGAAGTTCTCCGCGCCGTCGCGCCGCGCGATCGAGCGGTTTCTGAAAGCGAATTAAAAACCAAATCCCCACCATGAAGAAATTCCTATTCCATGTCGCGTCCGCCGGGTTGCTCACGGCCGTCGCCCACGCCGTCGAAGTCGCCCCACTGCCGTCCAAGATCGACAACCGCATCGCTGCCGACACGAACCTCGACACGTCAATCCGCCAGGTGCGGATGGGAACGCTGGTGATCGAAACCACGCCGGGCGCAGAAGTGCGTCTCGAGCAACTGCGCCACGAATTCTGGTTCGGGGCGGCGTTGGCCAACCAGTTCTTCAGTCGCGGCACGGAGGACGAGACGGCGGCCAAATACAAAGCCGTCTTCCTCGAAAACTTCAACGCTGGCGTCACCGAGAACGCCCTCAAATGGCATGACATGGAGCAGCGCCAGGGCGAGGTGAACTACGCCTTGGTGGAGGCGATGCTCGCATGGACGAAGAAACACGAGATTCCGCTGCGCGGACACAATGTCTTCTGGGGCATCCCCAATCGCGTGCAGCCCTGGCTCAAGGCCTTGGACGACGATGCGTTGCGGGCGACGCTGAACGCTCGCGCCGTGGACGTCGCGCGCCGTTATCGTGGTCAGTTCGCCG
>Ga0105047_10016269_pt1 | contig 11663 bp, 22 predicted proteins | sample MAT04_FD_78384 | JGI IMG/M metagenome (GOLD analysis project Ga0105047, IMG submission 78384) | Freshwater microbial communities from Lake Fryxell liftoff mats and glacier meltwater in Antarctica - MAT-04 (megahit assembly) | ecosystem: Environmental > Aquatic > Freshwater > Ice > Liftoff... | reverse complement strand
TGGTGGTCGCCATCCGGTGACGCCGTGGGGCAAGCCGACCAAGGGTGCGAAGACGCGCAACAACAAGCGGACGGATCGCGATATCGTGCGCCGCCGCAACGCGACGAAGGGCTGATCGCGATGCCGCGCAGTGTATGGAAAGGGCCGTTCGTGGACGGCTATCTGCTCGCGAAGGCGGAGACCGCAAGGAACTCCACCCGCAACGAGCTCATCAAGACTTGGTCCCGCCGAAGCACGATCCTCCCGCAATTCGTGGGGCTCACCTTCGGCGTCTACAACGGGCGCAAGTTTCTGCCCGTGCAGGTCACTGAAAACATGGTCGGGCACAAGCTCGGCGAGTTCTCGCCGACGCGGACCTTCGGTGGTCACTCGGCCGACAAGAAGGCAAAGCGGGGCTAAGCCATGAGCAAGCCGAAGCATCCCCGCGGTCTCGCGGACTCCGAGGCGCAGGCCATCACGCACAACATCCGCGTGAGTCCTCGCAAGCTGAACCTGATCGCCGCGATGATCCGCGGCGCCCCGGCGCAGGACGCCGTCGCCACGCTGACCTTCAGCAAGCGGCGTATCGCGCAGACGGTGAAAAAGACGCTCGAGAGCGCCATCGCCAATGCCGAGAACAACCATCAGCTCGACGTCGACCGCTTGGTCGTCTCGAAGGCTGAGGTGGGTCGTTCGATCGTCATGAAGCGCTTCGCCGCCCGCGGCCGTGGCAAGTCCTCGCGCATCGAGAAGTGGTTCAGCCACCTCAAGATCGTTGTTGCGGAACAGCAGGCGCCCAAGGCGTCCGAAGCGAAGGCAGCGTAATATGGGTCACAAAGTCAATCCGATCGGCCTGCGCCTGGGCATCAACCGTACCTGGGACAGCCGCTGGTATGCGGGGCGCGATTACGCCCGCCTGTTGCACGACGACCTGAAGCTTCGCGACACGCTGAAGGACAGGTTGAAGTCGGCCGGTGTGTCCAAGGTCGTGATCGAGCGCCCGGCGAAGAAGCCGCGCGTGACCATCCATGCCGCACGCCCCGGCGTCGTCATCGGCAAGAAGGGCGCGGACATCGACACCCTCCGCAAGGAGCTGTCGGCCAAGGCCGGCGCCGAGGTGTCGCTGAACATCCTCGAGATCCGCAAGCCGGAGCTCGATAGCGTGCTGGTGGCCGAGAGCATAGCACAGCAGTTGGAGCGCCGCGTGGCCTTTCGCCGTGCGATGAAGCGCGCCGTGCAGTCCGCGATGCGCCTCGGCGCGCTGGGCATCCGGATCAATTGCTCCGGGCGCCTTGGCGGTGCCGAGATAGCGCGGATGGAGTGGTATCGCGAAGGCCGCGTACCGCTGCATACGCTGCGCGCCGATATTGATTACGGTGTGGCGACGGCAAAGACGACTTATGGCACCTGCGGCGTGAAGGTGTGGATCTTTAAGGGCGAAGTTATGGCCCATGATCCGAGCGCGCAGGACAAGCGCGCCCACGAACAAGCGCCCCAGCGGTAACAGGTGAACTGAGATGTTGCAGCCGAAGCGAACAAAGTATCGGAAGGCCCATAAGGGCCGCATCAAGGGCGTGGCCAAGGGCGGCTTCACGCTGGCCTTCGGCGGCTATGGCCTCAAGGCTCTTGAGCCGGAGCGCGTCACCGCGCGCCAGATCGAAGCCGCGCGCCGTGCCATCACGCGTGCCATGAAGCGCGCGGGCCGCGTGTGGATCCGGATCTTCCCGGATGTGCCCGTCTCGACCAAGCCCGCCGAAGTCCGAATGGGCTCTGGCAAGGGCGCGCCGGAATTCTGGGTGGCGCGGGTGAAGCCTGGCCGCATTATGTTTGAGATCGATGGCGTGCCGCTCGACACGGCCAAGGAGGCGCTCACGCTGGGCGCCGCCAAGCTGCCGATACGCACCAAGATCGTGGCGCGCCTTGGCGCTGCGGAGGCCTGAGATCATGACCAAGATCGTGGACATCCGGACGAAGTCCGCCGATGAGTTGGGCGGATTGCTGCTCGACCTCAGGAAGGAACAGTTCAACCTTCGTTTCCAGCGTGCCACCGGGCAGCTGGAAGCGACGGGCCGCATTCAGGCGGTTCGTCGCGATATCGCCCGAGTGAAAACCGTCCTGGCCGAGCGCTCGCGCACGGCCGCCAAGGCATAGAGGAGACCACGGCCATGCCGAAGCGAGTCCTCACCGGGCGGGTTGTCAGCGACAAGATGGACAAGACGATCACCGTCTTGATTGAACGTCGCGTGATGCATCCGCTCTACAAGAAGTTCATCCGCCGCTCCAAGAAGTATGCGGCGCATGATGAGCTGAATCTTTGCAAGGAAGGCGACCTCGTTTCCATCGAGGAATGCCCGCCGCTGAGCAAGCGCAAGGCCTGGACGGTCGTCGCTCGCAACGGCGAGGCGCTTGAGGCAGGAGCCGCAGCATGATTTCCGTCGAATCCAATCTCGACGTCGCCGACAACTCGGGCGCTCGTCGCGTGCAGTGCATCAAGGTCCTTGGCGGCACGCGCCGCAAGACAGCCTCGGTGGGTGACATCATTGTGGTCGCCGTGCAGGAAGCCATTCCCCGCGGTAAGGTGAAGAAGGGCTCGGTCGAGCGCGCGGTCATCGTGCGCACCTCCTATCCTGTCCGCCGTTCGGACGGTTCGGCGATCCGCTTCGACCGCAACGCGGCCGTGCTGATCAACAAAGCCGGCGAGCCTATCGGCACGCGCATTTTTGGCCCGGTGGTTCGCGAACTGCGCGCCCGCAAGTTCATGAAGATTATCTCGCTGGCGCCGGAGGTCCTGTAATCATGGCCGCCAAGATCAAGAAGGGCGACCGGGTGCATGTGCTCTCCGGTCGTGACAAGGGCAAGCGTGGCGAGGTGCTGCGCGTGATCCCCGACGACAACCGCGCCGTCGTTCAGGGCATCAACCTAGTCAAGAAGCACACCAAGCAGACGCGCATGGGCGAGACCGGGGGCATCGTTTCGAAGGAAGCGACCATCGACCTCTCGAACTTGGCGCTGGTTGACCCGAAGACTGACAAGCCCACCCGCGTCGGCTTCCGTGTCCTCGAGGACGGGAAGAAGGTTCGCGTGGCCAAGGGTTCAGGTGAGGTGCTCGACGCATGAGCGGAACGAAAAAGGGCAACGCGCCCGGCAACAAGAACAAGCCGGCCAACAAGCCAGCCGCGAAGAAGGCGGATGCGCCCGAGACCAGCAGCCGCCGCGCGGAGGCCATTCCGGCCGCCGCTGGCCCGGCCGCCGCGTCCTGGTCTGAGCCGACGCGCCTGCAGGTGGCCTATGCTCAGGTCATCCGTGCGAAGCTTCAGGAGGAGTTCGGCTATGCCAACCCGATGGAAGTGCCGAAGCTCGACAAGATCGTGATCAACATGGGCGTAGGTGAAGCCGCGGGCGACCAGAAGAAGCTGGACGCCGCCGTAGCGGACCTGACGCTGATTGCCGGCCAGAAGCCGGTCCGCACGCGGGCGAAAAAGGCAATCGCCGGTTTCAAGATCCGTGAGGGGCAGGCGATCGGCTGCAAGGTTACGCTCCGCAAGGCGCGCATGTTTGAATTCCTGGACCGCTTGGTCACAATCGCGCTCCCCCGCGTGCGTGACTTCCGCGGCATCCCCGGAAACCGTGGCTTCGACGGCCGGGGCAATTACGCCCTTGGCCTGAAGGAGCAGATCGTGTTCCCGGAGATCAACTACGACAAGGTTGATCAGGTGCGCGGCATGGACATCGTGTTCGTCACGACGGCGAAGACGGACAAGGAAGCCAAGGCTCTGCTGAAGGCTTTCGATCTCCCCTTCGTCAACTGAATCATTGGAAAACCGCCGGCAGCCCTGACTGACAGGGTGGGCCGGCAGGTTCCGGAGGACCATAGACCAAATGGCCAAGACTTCGTCTGTTCAGAAGAACAAGCGCCGCGAGAGGCTCTCGGAACTGCACGCCAAGAAGCGCGGGACCTTGAAGGCTGTCGTGATGGATCGCGAGACTCCGATCGAAGACCGCTTCGAGGCGAGCATCAAGCTCGCTGAAATGCCGCGCAATGGCGCCAAGGTGCGGGTTCGCCTGCGCTGCGAGCTGACCGGCCGGCCGCGTGGCAACTATCGGAAGTTCAAGCTCTGCCGCAACCAGCTGCGGGACCTGGCCAACAAGGGCCAGCTTCCCGGTGTGGTCAAGGCGAGCTGGTAGGAAGCCCGGCACATGTCCATGTCCGATCCGTTGGGTGACCTGCTCACCCGCATCCGTAATGCGCATGGCGCGCGGCAGACGCGTTGCGTTGCCCCCGCTTCGCGCCTCAAGACTGACGTTCTCGACGTGCTGAAGCGGGAAGGCTACATCCGCGCCTGGCGCGTGGAGGAGCTTCGCGCCGGCATCAGCCAGATCGAGATTGAGCTTAAGTATTCAGAAGGCGAGCCCGCCATCAAGGAGATTAAGCGCGTCTCCAAGCCTGGCCGGCGTGTCTACTCGAAGATCCAGGAGTTGCCAAAGTTCTACAACGGCCTTGGCATTTCGATCCTGTCCACGCCACGAGGCGTTATGAGTGATGCGGAGGCCCGCGCTGCCAATGTCGGCGGCGAAGTTCTCTGCCGCGTGTTCTGATAGGGGGCCGACATGTCTCGCGTTGGTAAATATCCGGTCCCCATTCCCGCGGGCGTCCAGCTTTCGCTGGCCGGTCGCACGTTGGTGGCCACGGGCAAGCTGGGCGAGCTTAAGCTCGCCCTCACGGATGCCGTGGACGTCGACGTCCGTGCCGACGAGGTGGCGGTTTCGCCCCGCGGCAAGGACACACGCAGCCGGACACTTTGGGGCACGACTCGCAGTCTGGTCCAGGGCATGGTGACGGGCGTGTCCACCGGCTTTACGAAGTCGATGGAGATCACTGGCACCGGCTACAAGGCCGCTATGCAGGGCAGCGAACTTGTGCTGAACCTCGGCTACAGCCACGAGATCCGCTACACGCCGCCCCCGGGCATCAAGATCACCTGCGAGCGCCCGACCGCGATCAAGGTCGAGGGCACGGACAAGCAGAGGGTCGGTCAGGTCGCGGCAGAAATTCGTGGTTATCGCGGCCCCGAGCCCTACAAGGGCAAGGGCATCAAATACGACAACGAAATCATCCTCCGGAAGGAGGGGAAGAAGAAGTAATGGCCGACAAACTCGCATTGCGGGACCGCCGCCGCGCACGGCTGCGTTACCAGATCAAGGTCAAGGGCGCCGGGCGTCCGCGCTTGTCGGTGTTCCGCTCCGGCCGGCACATCTACGCTCAGGTGATTGACGATGTTGCGGGCCGCACGGTCGCGGCCGCTTCCTCGGTCGAGAAGGATCTGCGCGGCAGCCTCAAGACGGGTGCCGACAAGGATGCGGCCGTGACGGTGGGTAAGCTGGTGGCCGAACGTGCGCTCGCCGCAGGTATCACAGCCGTGGTCTTCGATCGCGGGCCCTTCCTCTATCATGGCCGCGTCAAGGCGCTTGCCGAGGCCGCCCGTGAGGGCGGTCTATCATTCTGAGCCGCGGGGAGATCGAACATGGCACGTGAACCGCGAAGCGGCGGCGAAGGCGAGAACCGGGGGCGTGGCCGTGGCCGCGACCGCGACCAGAACCGCAACCAGCCCGAGCGCGATCAGGGCGACGAGCTGCAGGATAAGCTGGTCACCATCAACCGCGTCGCCAAAGTGGTGAAGGGCGGCCGTCGGTTCAGCTTCGCTGCGCTGGTGGTGGTCGGTGACCAAAAGGGCCGCGTCGGCTGGGGTTCGGGCAAGGCGCGCGAAGTGCCGGAAGCCATCCGCAAGGCCACGGAGCGCGCCAAGAAGGGCATGATCCGCGTGCCAATGCGCGAGAACCGCACCCTGCACCATGACGTGATTGGAGAATTCGGCGCTGGCAAGGTTGTTTTGCGCTCGGCTCCGGCCGGTACGGGCATCATCGCCGGTGGCCCGATGCGCGCCGTCTTTGAGACGCTCGGCATGGGCGATGTCGTGGCGAAGTGCACGGGCTCGACCAATCCGCACAACATGGTGAAGGCGACCTTCGCCGCGCTCTCGCTGGCGAGTAGCCCGCGCAGCGTTGCGAACCGCCGTGGCAAGAAGGTCGCTGACCTGCTGGGGCCGCGCAAGGATGGCGCGGCCGAGCCTGCTCCGGAGACGGCCAATGTCTGACGCAAAGAAGACTGTCCGGGTGACGCAAATCGCCTCGGGCAATGGAAAGAAGCCGGGTCAGCAGGGTACGCTGATCGGCCTCGGCCTGAACAAGATCAACCGCTCGCGCGAGCTGGAGGACACTCCCGCAGTACGTGGGATGATCCGCAAGGTTGCGCATCTTATCAAGGTGGAGGGCTGATCGCGGCAACGCGATCGTTTCTTCGAAGGACATGGTCATGAAGCTCAACGAATTGCGTGACAACGAGGGCGCGCGGCCGAAGTTCAAGCGCGTCGGCCGCGGCATCGGCTCGGGCAAGGGCAAGACGTCCGGTCGCGGCGTAAAGGGCCAAAAAGCCCGTTCCGGTGTGTCGCTGAATGGCTTCGAGGGTGGTCAGCTCCCGATCTATCGGCGCCTGCCGAAGCGAGGGTTCAAGAACATCTTCCGCATCCAGTATGCGCCGCTGAACATTGGCACGTTGAACCAGGCGATCGAGGACGGCAAGATTTCGGCCGATGCCGAGATCACTGAAATCGCGCTGCGCGACTCCGGCATCGTGCGCCAGAGCAAGAAGTTCGAAGGCGTGCGCCTTCTGGGCCGCGGCGAGATCACACGCGCCATCCGCATTACGGTCACCGGTGCTTCGGCGACAGCGATCGCGGCGGTCGAGGCGGCGGGCGGCAAGGTCACGCTTCCTGCCGCGGAAGCCGCGTCCGAGTGATTTGGCGTTCAAGCCGTGGCGGCGCTTCACGTCGCCCCGTGCATGTTTTCTACGTCGCTGACATCAGGCAGGGGGTTTAGGGCATGGCGTCGGCCACAGATCAGCTCGCCAACAGCCTTAATTTTGGCGTCCTCGCCAAGGCGACCGAGCTCAAGAGGCGCATCTGGTTCACACTGGGCGCGCTCATCGTTTACCGGATCGGCACCTATGTGCCGGTACCGGGCGTCGATGCCGCGGTGATGGGGGAAATGCTACGCCAGCATGGCGGCGGCATCCTTGGCATGTTCGACATGTTCACCGGCGGTGCGCTGGGGCGCATGACCGTGTTCGCACTCAACATCATGCCCTACATCTCTGCCTCCATCATCGTGCAGTTGATGACGGCGGCGATCCCGTCGTGGGAGGCCCTCAAGAAGGAGGGCGAGAGCGGGCGCAAGAAACTCAACCAGTACACACGCTATCTCACGCTCGTTATCGCGGTCTTCCAGTCCTATGGCATCGCCGTGGGGCTCGAGGGGATCCGCGGCATGTCCGGGGCGGCGGTGGCGGATCCGGGTATGTTCTTCCGCATATCGTGCATGATCACGCTGGTCGGCGGCACGATGTTTCTGATGTGGCTGGGTGAGCAGATCACGGCCCGCGGCGTGGGCAACGGCATCTCGCTGATCATCTTCGCGGGCATCGTGGCGAACCTTCCGTCGGCGCTGATCTCCACGCTGGAACTGGGCCGCACCGGCGCCCTGTCGACGTTCTTCATCATCTTCTTTCTGCTGGCGGCGCTCGGCACGATCGCCCTCGTTGTCTTCGTAGAGCGGGCGCAGCGGCGAATCCCGGTGCAATATCCCAAGCGCCAGGTCGGTAACCGCATGTTCGGCGGCGAGAACACGCACCTGCCGCTGAAGCTGAACACGGCCGGCGTGATTCCGCCGATCTTCGCCTCCTCGCTGCTGCTGCTGCCGGCAACCGTCGCCGGTTTTAGCACCGACCGGACGGCGGACACCTGGCTGCAGACCTTCGCGAATCTTCTGGCGCATGGGCAGCCGCTCTATATCGGCCTCTACATGGGCCTGATCATCTTCTTCGCGTTCTTCTACACGGCCGTGGTCTTCAACCCCACCGAGACGGCGGACAATCTGAAAAAGTATGGCGGCTTCGTGCCTGGCATCCGCCCCGGCCAGCAGACGTCCGACTATCTGGACCGGGTGTTGACGCGGCTGACGGTGGTGGGCGCGATCTACCTCTGCATCGTCTGCATCATCCCCGAGATCCTGATCTCGAACTACGGCGTGCCGTTCTACTTCGGTGGTACCTCACTGCTCATCATCGTAACGGTGACGATGGACACCGTGGCCCAGGTTCAGTCGCACCTCTTCGCGCACCAGTATGAGGGCCTGATCAAGAAGGCCCGGCTCGGTGGCCGCGGCCCGCGGCCCCGTTGAACGGGTGAGGGGGGAACCATGAACCTGATACTTCTCGGGCCTCCGGGCGCCGGTAAGGGCACGCAGGCCAAGCGACTCGAGGAGCGCTTCGGCGTGGTGCAGATCTCGACTGGCGACATGCTGCGAGCCGAGGTGAGGTCGGCCTCGCCGGTCGGCCTGGAAGCCAAGGCGATCATGGAGCGCGGCGACCTGGTGCCGGACAGCATCATCACCGCGATGCTGGCCGCCCGTGTGAAGCGGCCCGATGCGGCCAAGGGGTTCATCCTGGATGGCTTCCCACGCACGGCCCCACAGGCCGAGGCCCTGGACGCCATGCTCCAGGAGAAGGGCCTGACGCTCGACCATGTGATCGAGCTTAAGGTGGACGACGCGGCCCTGGTGGACCGGATTTCCGGACGCTACACCTGTGCGGGCTGCGGCGAAGGCTACCACGACCACTTCAAGAAGCCGAAGGCGGCGGGCGTCTGCGACGTGTGCGGGAGTACCGAGTTCACCCGCCGCGCGGACGACAAGGCCGAAACGGTGGGTGCGCGGCTCGCGGCCTACCATAGGCAGACCGCGCCGCTGCTTCCCTATTACGCCGCGCAGGGAAAGTTGTGCAGCGTTGACGGCATGGCGGAAATGTCCGTAGTGACGGGCGATTTGCAGAGAATTCTGACGTCGGGCGCTTGACGGAACGAGGCTGTTGCCCCTATCTCCGCCGCTTCCACGGACGCGGCGTGTCGGTAGCGACACCCTTCGGCCGTGTTTGTTCTTGCTTGATCGAGGAAATATCGCCGGCAGGCCGAGGTTCCGGCCATGCGGTAACCATTTGGACGGGTCCTCTCGGGGACCACAGGAGCTGAAACGTGGCGCGTATCGCTGGCGTGAACATCCCAACCAACAAGCGCGTGCTGATCTCGCTGCGCTACATCTACGGTATCGGCCCGCAGAACGCGAAGCAGATCTGCGAGACGGTCGGGATTCCGGCGGAGCGGCGCGTCAACCAGCTGACGGACGAAGAGATCATGAAGCTGCGCGAGGTCATTGATAGGGACTTCCGCGTCGAGGGTGACCTCCGCCGAGAAGTCGCGATGAACATCAAGCGTTTGATGGACATGGCCTGCTATCGCGGTCTACGGCATCGCCGGGGCCTGCCGGTTCGCGGCCAGCGCACGCATACCAATGCGCGCACGCGCAAGGGCAAGGCCGTGGCCATTGCGGGCAAGAAGAAGGTGACCAAGTAGGATGGCCTCCCCCCCGAAGGGCAATCGCCCGAAGAAGAAGGAGCGCAAGAACATCAGCTCCGGCGTGGCGCATGTTCTCGCGACCTTCAACAACACCATCGTGACCATCACGGACGCCCAGGGCAACGCGATCGCCTGGTCGTCCTCGGGCGCAAAGGGTTTCAAGGGCAGCCGGAAGAGCACGCCCTACGCCGCGCAGATGGCCGCCGAGGATGCGGGCATGAAGGCGCGCGAACATGGTATGGAGACTGTTGAAGTGATGGTCTCCGGTCCCGGCTCGGGTCGCGAGTCGGCACTGCGCGCGCTGCAGTCCGTGGGCTTCCACGTGACCGCCATCCGCGACGTGACGCCGATCCCTCACAATGGTGTCCGGCCGCGCAAGCGTCGGCGCGTTTGAGGTCCGCACCGCGGCCATCCGGCTGCGGCGCATGAGTTTGTTTGACGAGCATCTTCTCCCGCCATGGCGCCCCTGAACCCTCGTGTCTGGCGCCGGCGGGATTGCTCTTAGGAGACCGCACTTGCTCGAACGCAACTGGCAATCGCTCATCAAGCCCGAGAAGCTCCAGGTCGAGTCGGGCAGCACGGATCTCCGTCAGGCGACCCTGGTGGCCGAGCCGCTTGAGCGCGGCTTCGGCCAGACGCTGGGCAACGCGCTGCGCCGGATCTTGTTGTCCTCGCTGCAGGGCGCCGCCGTCACGGGCGTGAAGATTGACGGCGTGCTACATGAGTTCAGCAGCCTCACCGGCGCGCGCGAAGACGTGACCGACATCATCCTGAACCTGAAGCAGCTCGCCATCCGCTACAATGGCGAGGGTGTAAAGCGCCTGATGCTGACGGCGACTGGCCCTGGTGAAGTCACGGCCGCGCAGATCCAGACGACGGGCGACATCGAGATTGCCAACCCGGAACTCGTTATCTGCACGCTGGATGACGGCGCCAAGATGTCGATGGAGCTCACCGTACAGGTGGGCCGCGGCTACGTCCCTGCTTCCATGAACCGCGCCGAGGATGCGCCGATTGGCATGATCCCTGTCGATGCCATCTACTCGCCGGTCCGCAAGGTGTCCTATCGCGTCGAGCCGACCCGCGTGGGCCAGGTGACCGACTATGACCGCCTCGTGCTTTCACTCGAGACCAACGGCACCGTCGTTCCCGAGGATGCCGTGGCGCTTGCCGCTCGGATCCTGCAGGACCAGCTTTCGCTCTTTGTCACCTTCGAGGAGCCGCGCGAGAAGATGCGCGACGAGGTGCAGGACGACCTCCCCTTCAACCGCAATCTGCTCCGCAAGGTGGACGAGCTCGAACTCTCCGTACGTTCGGCGAACTGCTTGAAGAACGACAACATCGTCTATATCGGCGACCTCGTTCAGAAGAGCGAGCAGGAGATGTTGCGGACGCCGAACTTCGGCCGCAAATCGCTTAACGAAATTAAGGAAGTTCTGTCCTCGATGGGACTCTCGCTCGGCATGCCGATCACGGGCTGGCCGCCCGAGAATATCGAGGACCTAGCGAAGAAGATCGAAGAGCCGTTCTGAGCTAAGCCTTAGGCGCCGGGCGCCGGCCTCCGTTGTGGGGGCCAAAACAGTGAAGTGAGGCCCTCGCGGCCGCCAATGGAGTCTTGTTATGCGTCACGGTATGGCCAATCGGAAGCTCAACGTCACCTCGACCCACCGGGCCGCTATGTTTCGCAACATGGCCACCAGCCTGCTCAAGCACGAGCAGATCACGACGACGTTGCCCAAGGCGAAGGAGTTGCGTCCCTACGTGGAGCGCATCATCACGCTCGGGAAGCGCGGCGGGCTGCATGCGCGCCGCCAAGCCTATGCGGTGATCATGGATGAGAAGGTGGTGGACAAGCTCTTCACCACGATCGCCGAGCGCTACAAGGAGCGTCCGGGCGGGTATTGCCGTGTGCTCAAGGCCGGCTTTCGATACGGTGACGCCGCCGCCATGGCTGTGATCGAACTGGTTGACCGCGACGTCTCGGCCAAGGGCCTGGACAGCGGACCGAGGCCGGAAGCGGTCGAGGAGCAGGAGGCGGCTTAAGGAACCTCTGAATAAGTCCTATCCGCTCGGCCTCCCATATGATTCTCTGCCCTCGGGGATTGTGCCAGATGCAGAGAAGCTTCGCCGAAGTCGATGGTTTTCGGAAGCAGCGCAAGGTGA
>Ga0105047_10016268_pt1 | contig 11663 bp, 1 predicted proteins | sample MAT04_FD_78384 | JGI IMG/M metagenome (GOLD analysis project Ga0105047, IMG submission 78384) | Freshwater microbial communities from Lake Fryxell liftoff mats and glacier meltwater in Antarctica - MAT-04 (megahit assembly) | ecosystem: Environmental > Aquatic > Freshwater > Ice > Liftoff... | reverse complement strand
GAACCGACCACCGGCGTTGTCATCAAGGCTGTAGGTAATCGCGTTGGTGGTCGCGTCCGCGTCGCTGGCCAGACCTGTGATGTTGACGATTGTTCCATTGGTCGCGTTTTCGACGACCGAGTTCGCGGTGGCGTTGGAATCAGTCACCGCACTGGTCGCGAATTCGTTGACATCGCCAATGTTGATCGTGAAAATCTGGGTCGAGAACGAAGTATCGCTCGAGGTGGCTCGAATCGTGATGTTGTACGACGCAGCCGCTTCGCGATCGATGGCACCGGCGACGGTCACGACGCCGGTCGTCGAGTTGATGGTGAATCTGCCGCCTGCGTCGCTGTCTAACGTGTACGTCACGACATCGGTAGCGTCCGGATCTGTGGCTAGGCCCGTGATCCCGACAGTCGTTCCATTGGACGCATTTTCAAGGACAGTGTTGGCGGCTACGTTGCTGTCGGAAACAGCACCGACGACTCCTTCATTGACGTCGGTCAGATTGATCGTGAAGTTTTGAGTCGAGAACGAAGTGTCGGCTGAAGTGGCACGAATGGTGATTCCATGTGAAGTGGCTGTTTCATAATCCAACAGACTTCCGTCGAGTACCGTTACGACACCGGTAGAACTATTGATCACGAACCGACCGCCGGCATTGTCGTCCAGACTATAGGTAATGGTGTTGGTGGTCGCGTCCGCGTCGCTTGCCAGGCCCGTGATATTCACCAGCGTGCCGTTGGCTGAATTCTCCGCGATCGTGTTGGCGGTCGCGTTGCTGTCGGTGGGAGTCGTGACGGCGAATTCATTGACATCTGTCAAGTTGACGGTGAACACTTTATCGTAAGTCAACCCGCCTGCGTCGGTAACTCGCACAGTGATCGAGTGCGAGGTGGCAGCTTCATAGTTAAGCAACGCTCCGTTGGCCACGGTAATGGCGCCCGTCGTGCTGTTGATGGTAAATCGTCCACCGGCATTGTCGGTGAGGGTATAAGCGAACGTGTCACCTGAGTCGATATCGACACCCGCAGCCGTGCCAATCGCAGAACCGTTCGCTGAGTTCTCGGCGATCGTGAGTGTCCCCGCAGTGATGTCCGTCGGTGCATCGTTAGCACCCTGGATAGTGACCGTAATTTGAGTGGTGCTGGTCAAGCCTGCGGTGTCACGCATTGTGTACGTGAACACATCGGTGATTGTGTGAGCCGTGGTTCGAAGTGCCTGGACCGTCGCGTTGTTGTTGTCAACGGTGTATGTGTACGCACCGTTTGCGGCGATGTTGATCGAGCCATATGTCCCTGTGACGCCGGTTCCGACTAAGCCACTGGCGCTCGCCACGGTTCCCGCCGCCACGCCACTCACGGTTTTCGTATCGGCCGTATCCACGTCGGTATCATTTGTCAGCACATTGCCCGTCGGATTCGTGCCAGCAGTCCCGTTGGCAACTCCGCTGGATTCCGTGGCTGTGGCCGCATCGGATACGGCGACCGGAGCGTCGTTGACTGCGGTGATGGTAATTCCAGCAATGTCCGTCGCTGATGAAAACGCCGTGGTACCGCCGTTGGTTGTGGTATTGGCCAACGTTCCGTTGCTGCCGCTGCTCTGGTCCCATGCCCGGAAGGTGATGGCGTCGTTGATCGAACCGTTGTAGTTGGCAGACGGGGCGAAGTAGATTCGCGTGTTCGCATCGGCCGCCAGAAGCCTTGCGCTGGCATCACTGACGCTGCCTAGAGCGAGCCAGTTGGATCCGTTGTCGGTCGAATAGTACCAAGCTCCATTGGCTGAATTGGTCCCCGTAATAGCAACGCCCAGCACGGAACCGATATCATCGTCGGCAACATTGTCCACTTGTCCGCTCGGCAGTTGAAAATCAACCAGCGCCGAAATGAGAGTCCCCACGGCTCCGATCGGCAACCCTGCGTCCTCGTTGAGCGAACTCAAAACGGGAGTCCGTGCCGCATCGAGCACCGGTTCATCGTTGACGTCAGTGACCACGATGGACGCGGTTTCGGTGGCTGTACTAAATGCCGTGGTTACGCCGTTGCTCGCTGTGCTGACCTTGGTTCCTGCCGTTCCGGTGGTCTGGTCCCAGGCTCGGAAGGTGAAGTCAGGGTTGGAACCGTTCTCGAATTGCGGCAGGAAGCGAATCGAATCAGTACTGCGCAGCAGCAATGCCGAAGTTTCGGTGACGGTGCCCACATCCGACCAACTTGAGCCACCGTCGAGCGAATACTGCCATTTACCGTAACCGGTCGTCAGCGAAGTAATCGCGATCCCTTCGACAGCGCCGGAATCGACATCGGTGATACGATCGCCGCCTGCGCTGGCGATGATTGCTGCGATGGTATTACCACTGTTGGTCGTTTGGTCTTCGGTGATTGTGGTCAGCGTCATATTGCCGGAGGTATCGAGCACCGGTGCATCATTGACACTCGTGACCACAATTTCGCCGGTTGCTGATTGCGAAGAAAATGCCGTTGTGCCGCCGTTGACAGACGCATCGGCATTATTGCGGACGGAGTTGGTCGAAGGGGTGCCGCTGGTTTGATCCCAGGCGCGGAAACTGAACGTAGCTGTTTCGCCATTGTTGCTATCAGGAAGGTAGCGGACCTGCGTCGTCGAAGTGATCAACAAGGCATTGGTTGAAGTGACTGCACCGAAGTTCGCCCAGGTCGTTCCGTCGGTCGAGTATTGCCAAGTGCCATTGCCGGTCGATGCGGTGATCGCCAGACCGCTGACGGCTCCTGTGTCCACATCGGCGAGCGAGCTTGCCGTAAGAATCGTACTCGCCAATGTCCCACTGGAGGTCGTGTTTTCGTTGGTACCGGTCAACGTATAGGAATAAGCATTGGTGATCGTCGGTGCGTCATTGACACTCGTAGTCGTGACGGTTGCTTGCTCGGTTGCCGTACTAAACGCCGTCGTTCCGCCGTTGGTAGAAGCGTCAACTTTGGTTCCGGCCGTACCGGTGGTCTGGTCCCAGGCTCGGAACGTAAAGTCGGCCGTTCCACCGTTCAGGCCGTCGCCTGAGTAAGAGATTCGATCTGTCGATCGCAGAAGCAAGGCGGATGAATCGGAAACGGCTCCGAAGACGAACCAAGTGGTTCCACCGTCGGTTGAGTATCGCCAGGTCCCATTTCCAGTGTTGACCGAATTGATGGCGATGCCTTCGACAGCTCCACTATCGACGTCCGTGATTCTATCTCCACCTGCACCCGCGATCAGCGACGCAACGTCTGTGCTTGTCGTGTTGTTCTCACTTGTAGTCCCAAGTCCCATCGATCCGGTATTGTCGAGAACAGGAGCATCGTTGACGGCAGTGATGGTGATGGAAGCGACTTCGGCAGCAGTGCTGAAAGCAGTCGATGATCCGTTGGTCGAGACGTCGACTTTGGTGCCGAACGTTCCTGTGGTTTGGTCTCAAGCGCGGAACGTAACATCACCGGTGGTTGCGTTTTGTCCATTGGGTACGAATCGCAAGCTATCGGTGGCTCTCAATAGCAGGGCCGAAGTATTCGTTACGGTTCCCACTGCCGTCCAGGTCGATCCGCCATCGGTCGAATATTGCCACGTGCCAGTACCATTGGTGGTGGCGGTAATCGCAATGCCTTCAACGGCCGAAGTATCGACGTCGGTTATCCGATCGCCCCCGGCGCTGAGAACAATACTGGCGACCGTATCGCCGGTATTGGTGGTTTGATCTTCGGTGCGAGTCGTCAACGTCATGTTGCCCGCGTTATCGAGTACCGGCGCATCGTTCATGCTGGTGACAACGATTTGCGCAGCATCTGTGATGGACGAGAACGCTGTCGTGCTACCACTGCTAGCCGTGGTTGCGTAGTTGGCCGTGCCGTTGGTAGACGCAGTTCCCGAAGTTTGATCCCAGGCTTTGTAGGTGAATGTCGCCGTTTCACCGTTGGCTGCGTCGGGGATGTAGCGGACTTGGGTCGTTGACGTGATCAGCAACGCGTTGGTTGAAGTGACTGCACCGAACGCATTCCACGTTGTACCATCAGTTGAATACTGCCAAGTTCCGTTGCCAGTCTTACTGGTAATTGCCAGTCCGCTGACTGCACTGGTATCAACATCGGCCCAAGTGCTCGATGTCAAAATCGCGCTGGCCAACGTGCCTGACGAAGACGTGTCCTCGTTAGTACCGGTAAGATTGTAGGTGTAACCGCTAGCGATTGTTGGAGCATCGTTGACTGGCGTGTTGGAAGTGTTCACGTTTGCGGTCGTACCGGAGATTGAAGTAGTGCCGCCATTGCTAGTCGTATCAACGTTTACCCGCGACGCGCCACTGGTGAAGCCAGCGCCATAGGTGTTATCCAAACCACGACTGACCAATGCTGTGGGAGTTCCGTTGTAGTTGCCAACGGGGACGAAACGCAGCAATGACGATGTATTCAATGCTAACGCAGTGGCACCGTCTGCGACTGTGCCAATCGCGTACCAATTAGTGCCGTCCGTCGAGTACTCCCATGTGCCTTGAGTCAATGAGTTGGCCGTGTTGCCAACGACAGCGATGCCGCCAAAGCTGCTACCCGAGTCGACGTCGCTGAATTGACCCGTGAAGATTGAGCTGGTCGTTGCGCCAGCGGGATTGGTCGCGTCTTCCAGGACGGCTGCCAGCGTTCCGTTGCCAAGCGTTGGAGCATCATTAACTCCTATCACCGTCACGAAAGCGGTCGCGGTGGAAAAGTTTCCGGTTCCATCGCTGACTTGATAGGTATAACTATCGGTAGCCGTTTGACCGAAGCTTAAATAGTGGTAAGCGCCGTTGGGATTGTAATTGAACGCGCCCGTGGAAGTCAGAGTCAAAGTGGCTCCCGATGGCAGCGTAAACGCGGATCCGACATTGGCGCCGCTTCCGTTGACTTGGGTGACCGTCAACGTATTGGATTCGCCATCCAGATCGTTGCTCAACACACCTGAGGCGGCGAAAATGCTAAGGCTACTATTCTGACTCGTCGAATATCCGGTCCACTGTGGACCCGCCGTCCCTGCACCACCATCTACTAACGTTCCTGTGTTAGCGTTGGCAGTCAGGTCAGTAGTCGTAGTTCCCGTGCCTTCGTTAAAGCGCCAGTAACCGACCAAGCCACTTTCATTGCCAACCAACGACGCGGCTAAGTTGGTTTGTATTTGGCTCTGCGTTCTAACAACATTCCAGACCCGCACGTCATCGACATCGCCAGCAAAATACTGTCCAGCAGGGTTGTTTTGTCTTCCACCGATGCGCAGGTCGTTCAAAGCTGGATACGCGTCGCCAATCGTGCCTGATCCATAATAGGTTTCGACCAGTGTTCCGTTAACGTAAGTGTTGACGACACCGGCATTGTACGTAACCGATACGTGTGCCCATTGATTTAGCGCGAGAGTGTATCCTGTATCATGCCAGTTCCAACCGGGGTTCGTATTCGTAATCGCCCATCTCAACATGCCGGTCGAATTTATGCCAAGTTCGTACTCACCCTCCTTATTGAGAATAATGCTGGAAGATGCTGGATACGCGGTCGGTCGCACCCACATTTCCACTGTTAACGCTGAGGTGACAGCAAGACTGGCACTGCTTCCCAAGTTGACATAATCATCCACGCCGTCAAACCTCAATCCATATCGATCTTCGACTGCAATCGGGGAATCGGCCACAGCAGTGACATTGATGGTCTTTTGAGCCGTATTGCTCGTTCCTCCTGCACCGTCGGTCAGAACGAAGTCCAGAGTGCGAGCCGTCGTAGATGGATTGTCGGAGATATTGAAGTAAGCAATTTGCCGTCCAATATCCTGAGCGATCGTCGGCGAACTGCTGGAGTTGAAGGTGATCACCAAGGCGGAGCCGTTGGTGCCGCCGCTGTAGGTCGCAACTTGGGTCCCGCTATAATTAATTGCGCTTCCAACTACCGTAACATTGCCCCCGGGGGTAATGATCAATTGATCATTGGGCGTACCACCGGACGAGCAAGATGCGGTCAGTGTGCCGGTATTGAAGTTGGCGGAGTCGATATCTGTTGCTGTGAAAGCCGAAGCAACGATTGTAGGTGACGAGTTTTCGGTATAAGCAACTGCCGCGCCCGAAGTGGAAATGACCGGTGCATCATTGACGGCCGAGACAACCGCATCGATCACATCGGTCGCACTTGAGAAGGCAGTCGTTGTACCATTCGTGCTGGTATCAACTTTCGTAGCCACGGTACCACTTGTCTGATCCCAACCGCGTACGGTCAGGGCCGATGTCGAAGTGCCGTTGTAGTTCGAACCTGGCGCAAAGTAGAGTCGTGTGTTGGCATTATCCGCTAACAGCAAGGACGAAGCAGAGCTGACGGTTCCAACTGCTGTCCAAGTTGTACCGTTGTTGGTTGTGTAATACCAAACGCCATTGGTTTCGTTGCTATTAGTGATCGCGATGCCCTTAACGGCCCCGGCATCGACATCGGAGATGCCGCCTGTAAAGCTGCTGATGAGCGAGCCAACAACGCCGGTTGGCACACCTGCATCTTCAGCAACGGTGATACTCAGGGCCGTATCGGCTAGCTCCGCCGCGTCGTTGACGGCAGTGACGCTCAGCACGAGTGACCGACTGATCGAATCTACGCCGCCATTGAGCGTGCCGCCATTGTCTTGCACTGTGTAAGTGAAGGTCGCCGGACCGCCGTTGCTATTGACCGCAGTCTGGAACTGCATGCCCTGCAACTGCGTCAGCGTGTAACTCGTGCTGGCCGTGACCACTGTGCTGCCGTCGGCCAAGACTACGTTGCCGAGCACGGAGCTCGGTACGGCGTTGACCGTATAGGATAGTGTCTGCCCTGCTTCATCGGCTCCGCCACCCGGACCAAAGCTCAGACTGCCCAAGCCCAGTGCGGTCAGACCCGAGTCCTCCATGACAGTGAGATTATTGGTGGTGCTCGCCGCTAGCGAAATGTTGGAAATGGTACTTGAGAACGAGTTGCCTCCTCCGATCCAGAAGGCAACGCGAGTTTGTGCGTCGATACCAGTGACAGCTCCAGCCTTAAGCTGACCTAAAGTGAAAGTTGATGTGAGCGCGCCGATGCCTCCGGATTTCGTGAAGGCGGTATTGTCGTCAAACGACCCGCCAGTGGCTGCCAAGGTGGCCGATCCGTAGCTGTCGCCGGCGAGTCCCGTGAACTGGTTACCTGTAAAAGAGAAGAATTGACCATCATTGCCAGTATCAAGATAGACATTCATCGTGAGCGTACTGCCAGTGTTGGCAAAACTGCCCCCGTTCAATCCTCCGAGCTTCAAGGAGCCATCAAAATAGACGATGACTCCGGATGTACTACTGCCACCCGCACTGCTGCTGAGGTTAATTACCGAGCCCGCGGTCTGGCCCTGAATCGTTCCCGTGTTGAAGCCGGTGTTCTGGACGAACCAATTTCCGCTGACGTCGTTGTAGGAGTAGACACCACCAAAGTTGGACCCGCTATTCACTTGTACTGGAGCGTCGTTGACCGCATTCACCGTTATTGAAGCCATTGCATTCGACGTCGAAAACGCTGTCGTACCACCCACGCTGGCTGTAGTGGCGTAGCTGGCAGCGCCATTGGTCGAAGCGCTTCCCGAGGTTTGGTCCCAGGCCTTGTAGCTAAACGTGGCTGTCTCAACCGTGTTGATCGCAGGCATATAGCGCAGCTGCGTACTGGACGTCACCAGCAGCGCACTGGTTGACGTGACGGAACCGAAATTGCGCCAGGTCACTCCATCGGTTGAGTACTGCCACGTTCCGCTACCGGTCGTCGCTGTAATCGCCAGACCACTGGCAGCACCCGTATCGACATCAGCCAGTGAACTTGAAGTCAATATCGCGCTAGACAGCGTTCCGCTGGAAGTCACCTTTTCATTCGTACTTGTCAGCGCGACGGACGCGCCATTGGTAATCGTCGGTGCATCGTTCACCGAGGTTGTGTTGATCGCCACACGATCCGTCGAGGCGCTGAACGCAGTCGTTCCGCCGTTGCTGCTGACATCGACTTTGTTACCGACAGTGCCAGTGGTCTGGTCCCAGCCGCGATAGTCGAGATTCATCGTTCCGCCGTTGGTGGTGCTGGGCGAAAAGCGAATCTGGTCGGTAGAACGGAGTAGCAAAGCGCTGGACGATGATACGGTGCCGACTGACAGCCACGTCGAACCACCGTTGACCGAATATTCCAAAGTTCCACCACTACCGCTGACGGAGTAAACGGCAATTCCTTGGACGCCGCTGCCATCGGGGTCCGTGACGCTGGAGCTCAACAAGGTCGCAACGGAAGCGCTGAATAAGGCCGCGTCTTCGGTCGTGTTGTAGACTGGTGCATAGGCTGTTAGAATCGGGGCGTCGTTGACAGCGGTGATATTGATCGTGACGCTCCCCATCGCCGTTAACGCACCACCGGTGCCCTGCGAACCGGTATTGCCGTCGCTGAATGTCCAGTTTACGATCGCACTGGATGGCGGAGCGTCGCTGCTGTTGCTGTAAGCGATGCCACGCATGGCTGAGTTGACAAGTGCCTGTGTTGCGCTGCTGTTGAAAGTCAATACGAGCGTCCCGGCAGAGTTGGTGAACGTACCAATCGTGGTGCCGCTCACAATCACATTTCCAGCAGACAACATCAGAGTGCCACTCGCCGAAAATAGATCTTGCGAGTTGGCTCCGCCGTTGCGTGCCAGCGTCAACGTCGCACCACTAAAATTGTTCGCGGTCGACAACTCGGAATCGAAAATCTGCACATCGGAATCAAGAACGACAGCGGTACCGTTCTCGGTGTAGCTGATTGTTCCACCGAGCGTATTGGATGGGTTGAAGGTTAGATCAAGCGTTCCGCTACTGGTGATTCGAGCTAACGCCAAGTCATAGGTACCGCCTTGTGTCGTACAGCCGGCAATGACGATTTGTCCGTCGGCTTGCAGCAGCATTCTGGCACCACGATCGTCCGTCGTAGCGTTGAAATTCAAGGCAACTTTGCCGGTGCCACCAAAGGTCGTATCCAGTGTGCCATCGACGTTGTAGCGAACAACGCTGAAATCGTTACCTGAGCCGCTAAAGTAGCCGCTCGTTAGAACCTTGCCATCGGCTTGAATTTTAACATCCTGTGCAAAGTCACTGCCAGAGCCGATGGCCGTGATGATCTTGCCCGTGCCACCGAAGCTGGTATCCAAGGATCCATTGGCATTCAGTCGGACCACAGCATTATCGGTGGTTCCATTGGCACCAGTAAAACCTGTAACGACGATCTTGCCATCGGATCCGACGGCCACCCCGAAAGCTTGTTCACTGCTATTGGTCCCGATATCGATGGTTTGCTTGCCGGTACCATTGAAAGTCGTATCGAGCGTCCCGTCGCTGTTATACCGAGCGACAGCGAAGTCCTGAAAAGTTGTGCCGCTGTAGGCTTGGCCAGCCAAAATGATCTTGCCATCGGCTTGCACGACCATGCTGTTGGCCTTGTCCGAGCCGCCATTAAAGTCTGTGCTAACCGTACCTGATGAGCCGAACGATGTATCCAGCACACCAGCGCTGGTAAATCGAGCGAGCAGGAAGTCGTTGCCGTAGTCGCCTGAAACCAGGATCTTGCCATCGCTCTGGATCGCGAGACTGTAACCGGTATCACCACCACCAATACCTGATAGGACCTTTCCAGTGCCACTACCAAAGCTAGTATCCAGCGTTCCATCGGAATTGTACTGGACCATCGCGATGTCACTGTTGCCGCCATTGGATGCATAGCCAACGACTAGGATCTTGCCGCTAGAAAGAACCCGAACATCTTGAGCTTCTTCGTCACTGGCTCCGATCGCAGTAATCACATATCCATTGCCGCTGCCGAAGGTAGTATCGAGCGTTCCGTTATTGTTGTACCGAGCAACAGCGAAGTCGCGTGTCCCAGCCCCATCGGACCAACCAGCCAAAATGTATTTGCCGTCAGCTTGCTGAGCGACCGCATTGCCGAACTGCAACCCGCTTAGGTTGAGATAATTGCGACCATTGCCGACGGCGAACGACGGAGCATCGTTGACCGAGCTCACCGTGACATCAACGACGTCCGAGGCACTTGAAAATGCCGTTGTCGTACCATTGGCGCTGGTATCGACTTTTGTAGCCACGGTACCACTTGTCTGATCCCAACCACGAACGGTCAGAGCCGAAGTCGAAGTGCCGTTGTAGTTGGAACCTGGCCCAAAGTAGAGGCGTGTGTTCGCGTTATCTGCCAACAACAAGGATGACGTTGAGCTAACGGTGCCGACAGCGGTCCAGTTTGTACCAGCGTTTGTCGTATAATACCAAGTACCATTCGTTTCAACGCTAGCCGCAATCGCAATTCCTTTGACAGCGCCGCTATCGACATCGGAGATGCCACCCGTGAAAGCGCTAATCAAAGAACCGACGGCACCCGATGGAACGCCCGCATCTTCGGCCACAGTGATACTTAATGTAGTGTCTGCAAGGACCGGTGCATCATTAGCGGCGTTGACAACCAGGGAAGCAGTGTCGGTCGCCGTCGAGAATGCCGTGACGCCACCGTTGGTGGAGGTATCCGCCAAACTGCCGTTGGTTCCACTAGTTTGATCCCACGCACGGAATGTGATCGCATCGCTAATTGTTCCGTTATAATTTGCATTGGGTTCGAAATAGATTCGTGTATTGGCATCCGCGACCAACAAACGTGCCGATGCGTTGCTCACCGCGCCCAATGCATTCCAGCTGCTGCCGTTGTTCGTGGAATACCAAAGAGTTCCGTTGGTTGTATTGGCTGCGGTGACGGCGATTCCCAACAACGCACCGGAATCGGCGTCGGTCAAGTTGTCGACTTGTCCGGCTGGCGTCGCAAAATCGACAAGTGAAGAAATTAGTGTGCCAACCGCTCCCGAGGGTGCCCCCGAATCTTCGTTTTGGGCTGTTAATTCAGGACTCTTGCTCGCATCCAGAACCGGGGCGGCGTTGGTTAGCGCAGTGGTGTACGTTACGACCAGTTGGGCAGCGTTCGACGGGTCGCTGTCATATGCCTGAGAGGCACGGTGCCCCGTTCCCGTGATGACTATCGCAAGAGCATTCCCCGATGCCCATGTGCCCTGGTTTACGATTTCCTGAATGACGGACGAGACATTGGGCGAACTGTAATCCTGGCCAGTCGTCCATGAGGATGGTGTCCATGCGGTGGAAGCACTAGTCAATGTTCGACTGCTGATATTTCCGCTGGTCGTAGTAAAGGTCGAAGCGTTACCAGTTAATTGCCCTTTCAAAGTCAGGTTGGTGACGTCACTGTTTGTCATTCCGGGATCCGCCGGAATGGCTCGAAAGACGAGGTACGCATTGGTAATGGTCGCACCCACGGGAATATTCAGGCCCGTAAAACGGAGTCCCACTTTCTGCACACCAGTCGATGGAGACTCGAAGTCACTTACCAGCTCAATATCTGAACTATTCAGCCACATTCTGTTAGGGGTCGTGCCAGTTGGGCCTTCTTCTTCGGCATCATCACTTGCAGAAGCTATCCTTTGAGACAAGGTTGTTTGAGGGTTGATCTTTGCAACGAATGCGTCCTGGCCACTGGAGTAGGCTTGCAGTAACCGTTCACGGGGTCAAAATGCACTTGGGTCGTTTTAGGAAATTTGTTAGCGTCCTGCCATGGACGCGAGAGACAAGATCATTGAGGATCTTCAGAAGCTGGTTGCAAAGCAATCGGCAG
>Ga0105047_10016266_pt1 | contig 11664 bp, 9 predicted proteins | sample MAT04_FD_78384 | JGI IMG/M metagenome (GOLD analysis project Ga0105047, IMG submission 78384) | Freshwater microbial communities from Lake Fryxell liftoff mats and glacier meltwater in Antarctica - MAT-04 (megahit assembly) | ecosystem: Environmental > Aquatic > Freshwater > Ice > Liftoff... | reverse complement strand
CTTCTGGACATGTTGGATTCTTCTAGGGAGGGGTGTGTCCCTTTCCGGCAGAAGAATCGTGGTTGCTTTCCGCCCAGGGGGGCATTCAACGTTCCCGGGGGCCAAGCCCACCCGCCGGGCTTCAAACTGCCGTAGAAAGAATCGAACTGTTGCACCGGCGTCGCTCGAAATGTTCGAGGCCAAATTCCCTTTTACGGTCTCAACGTCCGCGATATACTACGAAAGGAAACATTGTCTTGGAGAACGTAACCCGATGCCCGCGATTGCCTTCGATACCCTGAAGTACGCGAACAAGCTCAAGGAAGCTGGCGTACCTGACAAGCAAGCCGAAGCGCAGGCCACTACGATGGCTGAGGTGCTCCAGGTCAATTTAGATATCTTGGCCACGAAAGAGCAGGTCGAGCGTCAGGGCAATGACCTCCGCAAAGACATCGGGCAACTTCGTTCCGACATGAACAAGGAATTTCAGATCGTTCGGCAGGAGGCTGAGACCAACAAAAAGGAACTTGTTCAACTGGTTAGCCAAATCGAAACACGTCAGAATGGGCAGATTCAATTGCTTAAGTGGATGGTCACTGCGGGATTGGGACTAGGTATCGCTTTGTTCGTGAAGCTCATTTTCTTCAAGCTAAATTGATCGGCTTCCTTACGTATCCTTGTCTAAACAATTCACCCCGCACCTCGTATCCTCACCCCAACAACCAACGTATCACCCGCGTGCTGACGCACCTCGGCTCGCCCTGGAGATTTATTGATGGCCGATAACAAGATCACGACCCGCGCCGCCAACTATTCGGAATGGTATCTCGACATCGTCAACCGCGCGGGGCTTGCCGAGAACGCCGATGTCCGCGGTTGCATGGTCATCAAGCCGAACGGGTACGCCATCTGGGAGAACATGCAACGGGCGCTCGATGGTCTCTTCAAAGGGCTCGGCCACGTCAATGCCTACTTCCCCCTCTTCATCCCCAAGAGTTTCTTCCAGAAGGAAGAGCAGATGGCCGAGGGGTTCGCCAAGGAATGCGCCGTCGTCACGCACTATCGGCTCAAGTCGACCAACGGCAAAATCGAAGTCGATCCCGAGGCGAAGCTGGAAGAGGAACTGATCGTCCGGCCGACCTCCGAGACGATCATCTGGAACACTTACAAGAACTGGATTCAAAGTTACCGCGACCTGCCGCTCTTGATCAACCAGTGGTGCAACGTCGTCCGCTGGGAGATGCGCACGCGCCTGTTCCTGCGCACGGCGGAGTTCCTCTGGCAGGAAGGCCACACGGCCCATGCCACCAAGAAGGAGGCGGAAGACGAGGCTCATAGCATTCTGATGGACGCCTATCGCAAGTTCGCCGAGGAATGGATGGCGATGCCTGTTCTGACCGGCCCGAAGAGCGACGGTCAGAAGTTCCCGGGGGCGGACTACACGCTCTGCATCGAGGCCATGATGCAAGACGGCAAAGCCCTGCAAGCGGGCACCAGCCACTTCCTCGGCCAGAACTTTGCCAAGGCGTTCGACGTCACGTTCCAGAACGAAAAGGGCCAGCGCGAGCATCCCTACGCCACTTCCTGGGGCGTCTCCACGCGCCTCGTCGGCGGCCTGATCATGACGCATTCCGACGACAACGGCTTGGTCATCCCGCCTCGCTTGGCGCCGATTCATGTCGTCATCTGTCCGCTGGGCAAGAGCGAGGCCGAGCGCGGCCCGAGCATCGCCGCGGCCGAGAAACTCGCGGCCGCCATCCGCGCGCTGCCGCGCGACGACTTCTTCAACTATCAACCGCTGAACGTGAAGGTCGACACCGACTTCGAGCACATGCCCGGTTACCGCTTTGCCGAATGGGAACTGCGCGGCGTGCCGGTCCGCGTCGAGATCGGCCCGAAGGACATCGAGAAGAACGCCTGCGTGGTCGCTCGCCGAGACATGCCCGGCAAGGAAGGCAAGACGATGGGTGTACCGATCGAGAGTGCTCCCTCGTTCATTGAGCAACGGCTGCGCGAGATCCAGGCAAACCTCTTCAACCGCGCCAAGACCTTCCGCGACGCCAACATGAAGAGTGCCGACAGCTACGACCAGTTCAAGCAAATGATCGAAAACCCCGGCTTCATCTGGGCCCACTGGGACGGCACCCGCGAAACCGAGGACAAGATTTCGGAAGAGACGAAAGCGACAATCCGCTGCATCCCGTTCGACCGCCCGAAGGAAGAAGGCAAGTGCATGGTGACGGGAAAGCCGTCAGCGGGGCGGGTGGTGTTTGCGAGGGCGTATTAATTTGAAGCGACCCAGTACCGGGCTGCTCAGGAGACACGACCATTCGCTCAATCTCGCTCGAATTTCTGAAAGGGGATTTCCCGCACATCCCAATCGCGTGCGGAGAAATGCATGCGCAGGCGGCCTCGATTTGCCTGCACCGCCACGGCTATTCGACTGGCGTGGAACTGCTGATCCACGGTGATTTTTCCGATAAGGTTCGTGTACAATGGGTGCATGAAATTGAAGAAGCCATATTGCGATATTGGAACGACCAGGTCGAGGCCGTGGAACAAGGAGCGGTCGGGTTAGCGCTGCTGATCACGCGACTTGTCACCGGCTATACGGTCGTTGAGCGATCGGTTCTGGGTACGGGAATTGATTGGTGGCTCGGCAGCACGGATGACCCATTGTTTCAACGGAAGGCAAGGCTTGAAGTGTCGGGGATAATGAGCGGCTCGACCGCGCAAGTCGACGCTCGAGCTCGCATCAAGATTGAGCAGACAAGGCGGTCTGACGACACCGGTCTTGAGGCCTACATCGTTGTGGTGGAATTCTCGGCTCCACAAGCACAGGTGGTTAAGCGATGAACATGAAGCAGTGCGAAGAGCGGCATCACCAAGCCATGCAGATGGTAGACCGGGCCATGCACGCCAGGCGCACCGGCGATGATGCGTCCGTTCAAATGGCATTGCGTGAGGCCTTCCTTCTCGAAAAGGAAGCTGCCGCATTTGTGGTTGGACAATTCGATTTGGAACCGACGCGCTCCGTGCTGCACCGCAGCGCTGCGAGTTTGGCACTTCAAATCGGTGAGCTTCGCGAAGGCGAGCGCTTGCTCGGCGCTGCACTGGCCGGCTTCCCTCCGGAGGAAATCGCGGAAGAACTGCGAGATCTGATGGAACGAATCTACCTGAAGCGCGGCCGCAAGGGTCTTCAGTCCGTGGCCTGAACTCCGAAAATCTGTTCGGACAGAGTTGTTCGACGATTCATAATCCCAACAAGCGAATCGAAAACCCCGGCTTCATCTGCGCCCACTGGGACGGCACCCGCGAGACTGAGCACAAGATTTCGGAAGAGACGAAAGCAACAATCCGCTGCATCCCGTTCAACCGGCCGAAAGAAGAGGGCAAGTGCATGGTGACGGGGAAACCGTCAGCGGGGCGGGTGGTGTTTGCGCGGGCGTATTGAGGTAACAAATGACGGAATAGGAATGGGTTGCTTGCCGAGAAATTCCATGCATGCTTGAAGCCGTGCAGCAACGAGTGAGTGATCGCAAATTCCGTTTATTTCTCTGTGCCGTCTGTCGCAACCGATGGAATGTTATGACCGATCAGCACAGTCGGGCAACAGTGGAAGTTGCGGCGAAGTTAGCGGCGGGAATAGTTGACGAGTTTGAACTTGATCAGGCTCGAATGGCTGCACTTGAGGGTACTCGAAGAATTGATCGGGCGGATTCCCGTAGTCGCCACGAGGCATTGAGTGCCGTGCGACTTGTTGAAATCGTACTGGAAAAGCACATTGCTGCTGGCGATTGGTGGAATCTCGAAGACGAGTCCGATGGTTGTAGCCTCCTCCGCGACATCTTCGGCAACCCCTTCCGCCCCGTCACGCTCGATCCGCGCTGGCTCACGCCCGACGTCGTCGAAATCGCCAAGGCCATCTACGAAGACCGCGCCTTCGACCGCATGCCGATCCTTTCTGATGCCTTGGTGGACGCCGGTTGCGATAACGAAGACATCATCAACCATTGCCGGGGCGACGGGCCGCATGTTCGCGGCTGCTGGGTGGTGGATTTGATTCTGGGGAAAGCTTAAGTTCAGAGTTTAGGGTCGGGTACTTATTTCCGTCATTCGTCTTTTCGTAACCAAGCGACGAGAATTCAACCCGGCTGATGCCGAATACAATGGCATTCCTGCTTCGTAGATTGCCCTCTTTCTCCGAGAATGGAACGATGATTGATCCGGTTCGCCAGCGTGTGATCGAACAGGCCGATGTGGTCGTGGTCAAGATTGGGACGAATGTTCTCGCCAACGAGCAGGGGGCGCTCGACCGCGAGCGCATGCAGGCTCTGACGGATCAACTTCAACGCATCCATGCCAGCGGCCGTAAGGTCGTCCTCGTTAGTTCCGGGGCGATCGGAGCGGGCGTCGGTCGTCTGGGGTTGGGCAAACGGCCGACCGACCTGCCGCATTTGCAGGCCTGCGCGGCCGTGGGCCAGAGCGCCTTGATGCAGGTTTATCAGGAATGCCTCGCGCCGCACGGTCTGCACACGGCCCAGATCCTGCTCACCGCCGGCGACTTCGACAATCGCGTCCGCTATCTCAATGTTCGCAACACGATTCTGACGCTCTTCGAATACCACTGCCTGCCGATCATCAATGAGAACGACACCGTCTCCGTGTCCGAGATCAAATTTGGCGACAACGACGTTCTCGCCGCCATGGTGACGAATCTTCTGCGGGCGCCGCTGCTCATCCTGCTCACGAACGTCGACGGTCTGTACAGCAGCGATCCGCTCACCGATCCCACGGCAACTCTGCTCTCGACGGTGCCTTATATCGATCAAGCGGTAACGGAGATGGCGGGGGCCAGTAAGAGCGTGCTTGGCACGGGCGGGATGAAGAGCAAACTGCGGGCGGCCCGATTGGCCACCGCGTCGGGTGAATCGGTCATCATGGCCAACGGAGCCCAACCAGGAATCATCGATCGCATTATTGCCGGAGAACCGGCGGGCACCCTATTCCTGCCGCACCGTGAGGAAGTCCCCTCGCGCCAACGTTGGCTCGGCTATACCGCCCGGCCGCGCGGCTGGGTCCGCGTCGATGTCGGCGCCCGTCAGGCGATTGAGAAGCATGGCAAGAGCCTCCTGCCGATCGGCGTCGTCGCCATTGAGGGCTATTTCGGCAAAGGCGATGTCGTCTCGATCTGCACGGCCGAGGGAGTCGAATTCGCTCGCGGGCTGACGAACTACACGGCGACCGACGCGGAGCGACTACGCGGCTTAAACAGCGAACAGATCACCCGTATCGTTGGCAAGTTGCCCTATGTCGAATTGATCCACCGGGACAACCTGGTGGTGGTGACGTGATTTTGAACGGTCGGGCGAACGCGGTCGATCCTTCGTACCGGTTACGGAAACCTCGGCGGTGTGTTGAACTCGATCGCCACGTCGCGAAGTGTCGGATCCTTCGAAACTAGCCCAGACATTCACTGGGAATGCCGATCTGCAACAACCAACCCAGCCGCTTCCTCATCGAATCTTCATGATCGCCTTCTTGTTTCACCTTGGGGGGTCGGTAGGATAAGGGCGCAATGCCGTCGAATCGCGTGCTGTTGAATCCTGGAGACTGTCCATGACCCTGCGAATCGGATTCGTGAAAGCCTGCGCTCTTTTGCTGGCGATTTCGTGTTGCGGTTGCAGCAAAGGGCCGAAACGCATTAATGGCGGCGGCGCCACGTTCGTCGATCCGATCATGCAGAAGTGGAGCGCGGTCTACAAAGACGAGAAGGGGCTTGAGATCGACTACAAGAAGTCGGGCTCGGGCAACGGCATCCAGCAGATGACGGCTCGGACTCTCGATTTCGGCTGCACCGATGCCCCGATGAGTAAGGAGCAGACGGAGGCGGCCGGCAAAGAGGGCGGCGAGGTCATCCACCTACCCGTGGTTATGGGCGCGGTGGTGGTGGTGTACAATTTGCCAAGTATCGATAAGCAGCTCGTTCTGGACGGCAAGACCCTCGCGGACATCTACCTCGGCAACATCAAGACGTGGGATCACGAAGCCATCGTCGCGTTGAACAAGGACCTGAAGGGCAAATTGCCCTCCATCGCGATCGTTCCCGTCTATCGCGCGGAATCAAGCGGCACGACCAAGATCTTCACGGAGTACCTGGCCAAGGTGAGCGAGGCCTTCAAGAATTCCTCGGTCGGCGTTTCCACTGAACCGAAGTGGCCGCAGATCGGCACCGGACAACAGGGAAATGACGGCATTGCCGGCTTCGTCGGTAACACGGCGAACGTGGGAAGCATCGGCTACGTGGAAATCTACTATGCCCAAAAGAACAACATCAAGTTCGCCAAGTTGAAGAATAAGAAGGGCAACGAGATTTCGGCCAATGAAGATGGCGTGGTCGCGGCCGCCGCCGAGGCCGGCATGGCGACGGCTCCTACCAAGGAACCGTATACTCTTCATGAACTTACGTACTCATTGACCGATACCGACGGCGACAAGGCCTACCCGATTTGCGGCATCAGTTACGCGATCCTGTATAAGAAACAGCCGAAAGACAAAGGAAAAATCATCGTCGACTTCCTAAAATGGGCAACGACCGATGGCCAGAAGTATTCCAACGACCTTGGGTACGCCCCGCTTCCTGACGAATTGCGAAAGAAGATTCACGCCCGGCTCGACCAGGTTCAGCTGGACTAGCATTCCCTAGTTGTCTTTCAAAGCCCTAACTTTCCGTGACGACCCGTCACGGAAGGAGCCCGGCCCACCTACCGCGGAACTGACTTCCCCATGATCGTCTCCGCTGAAGTGCCGAATCGATCCCAACCTGGCCGAGGCGATCGTTTGTTTCGCTGGCTTTGCCAGGCCGCCAGCTTACTGGTGCTGAGCGTGGTGATCGGTTTGGTAGCCGTGCTCGTCTGGCAAGCCTGGCCCGTGCTCAAAGATCTCTTCGACTACAAACTTCTGACCAGCAGCAATTGGAACCCGAACAGTCGGCCGCCCGTCTTTGGCGCTCTGGTGTTCGTCTACGGCACGTTGATGACGTCGCTGATCGCGATGGTGATCGCCGTGCCGCTCGGTGTCGGCGCGGCCGCGTATCTTTCCGAGATCGCGCCCGGCCGAGTGCGTCGTGGTTGTTCGTTGATTGTCGAGATGTTGGCGGCCATCCCGAGTGTCGTCTACGGGTTCTGGGGCCTGTTCTTTCTGGCGCCGATGGTGCAGCGGCTCTTCAGTTTCCTGGGCGGGCCGAACACGGCTTCGGGTCAGGGCATCTTTTGCGCCGGGTTGATCTTGGCCATCATGATCCTCCCCTACATCATCGCCATCAGTCTCGACGCCTGCCAGGCGGTGCCGCGCACGCAGCGGGAAGGGTCGCTCGCACTCGGGGCCACCCGCTGGCAAATGATCAGGGGCATCGTGTTGCCGGGGGCCCGTCCCGGTATCATCGCCGCCTGCTTCCTCGCGTTGGGGCGTGCCCTGGGCGAGACCATGGCCGTCACCATGCTGATCGGCAACGTCCGCTACCTCGACTTTTCCCTGTTCGCTAGTGGCGATTCGATCGCGAGCGTGATCGCGAATCAATTGAACGAAGCGGGATCGCAATTGCATCGCTCAGCCCTCGTGGCCGTCGGCCTGCTGCTGTTCATCATCACGGCCGTTACCAACACGATCGCACGCATGCTCGTCAATCGTTCCGGCAAGCCACGCAGCCGCAAGATGAAGGCTGGCCGTCCCATCACCTTGATTGAAGTCAGCGAAAAGCCCGAGCAACGTATTGTTGAGAACGCCTCCCACCGCCGTTGGACCCGTTTTCAGAACACGTTGATGACGTGGGTGCTCGCGGGCTGTCAGATCCTGACTATTGGCCCGTTATTCTTGATTCTGGGCTACGTCACCTGGCGCGGCGCCTCGTCGATCGATATGAATTTCTTCACGAACCTGCCGAAGCCGCCGGGGGAGATGGGAGGCGGTCTCGCTCATGCCATGCTGGGGAGTGCCGAGCTCGTCTTGCTGTCCACACTCTTCGCCGTGCCCGTTGGAATTCTGGCGGCGGTCTTTCTGACGGAGTTCAAGAGCAATCCGCTGACCGGTCCGGTGCGTTTCTTTGCCGAGATCCTGGGCGGCGTACCGTCGATCGTGATCGGCATCTTTGCTTACACGATGCTGGTGCGGCCGCCCTGGTCGAGCTATCCGCTCGGCTTCTCGGCATGGGCAGGCATTTTCGCCCTGTGGGTGATGATGTTGCCGGTCGTGATTCGGACATCCGAAGAAGCGATGAAGATGGTTCCCAAGTCGTTACGGGAAGCGAGCTATGCACTGGGTGCGACGCAATGGCAGACGATCGTGCGGGTGATCTTGCCGGCCGCCTTGCCGGCCATCATCACGGGCGTGCTGTTGGCGATGGGCCGCATTGCCGGTGAAACCGCTCCGTTGATCCTCACCTGCCGCGGCTCGAATTTTTGGCCTGAATCGCTGAACGATCCGACGCCTTTCTTGCCCGGTTACATCTACGAATATTCGAAGAGTGCCGACAAGGAGCAACAACGGCAAGCCTGGACCGCCGCCTTGGTGTTGCTCGGGGGAATCATGATCCTAAACCTCGCGATCCGCCTCGTGGCCGGTAAACGCATGGCCGCCAGCCAGGGGTAATGCGCGGCGCCCCGCGGTCATCACATCGTCGCCATCTCCCGTGTCATAACCCAGTGCGTGCGATTCGCGATGCCCTGAATCAGACTGTAGACCTATCGAGAGCACGTTCAATAATTGATCTGGAACTGAGCACGAAGCACGCCGCCGTCAAAGTTTGGTGTGAAGTCACGCCAACCTGATTGATGGCGTTGGTGCAGAAAAGGTGTCACAAAGGGTCCTGACACCTTTTATTCTCCGCACCTTTTCCTCTCCCGATGGGTCTTCGGGCAGGTTCTGTGGACGGGCTATACGTGTCGATGCTGAATGAGCGAGGATTCAGCGTTTAGTAGTTCAACTGAAGTTGAAACCGGAGGATGTCGCCCACGTAATTGCGGTAGTTCACAAAACCGGGAGCGTTGGTCGTGCTGGTGTTCGGGCGATTGACTTTCGAGTACTCGCAAACCAACTCGACTTCCTTCCAGATTTGCCACTCCACGCCAATTTCGTATATGTGCGTGATGCCGAACGGCGCATTGGGTTGGGATCGGTAGCCGCCTTCGTAATACTGGTAGCGAAGGAAAGGCGTGAGAATTCCGCAGTCATTAGTGTCCCACATGTACATGGTTTGCATGTATCCGCCTTTGAAATTACGGCTGACCACGCTCCGTTGATCGTCTGTGAGGCCCGGCGCGTGACCAACCGACCATTCCGCCTGGAAGCCAAGGGGTTGCGGATAGTAGACGAATGATGCGGCGACCCGTTCTTCGGAGATCCCGCGGTTATTGTTTCCTTGCAGGGTGCCTCTCGGAGTAATGGCGTTGCCGCGGCCCAGCGGTCGCAATTCGGCGCCCTGAACGACATGTTGGCCCGTTAAGCCCTGAAGGCTGGCTTCAATCACCTGGCCGTTGTCCAGTTGGAACGGGTAGGTGAATCGCGACACGAAATACGGGCTCTTGTTGAGTTCAATCTGAGAACCGCCCTGGCCGTTGTAGATGCCGAGGCCAAAGATACCGTAGTTGCCGGAGCCTTTAAGGCCTCCGTCCACGAGGTCTCGAAATAGCTTTTGCTTTTCCACAGGTGTGAAGTAGTAGAAAATGCCCAGATCACGCTCGTTCGGACTGACGCCGATATTGATGGGTTCGGTGCGGTCGAGCGCCAGGCGGTTCTGGCTCGATTGAAGGTTTTCGAAGCCGTACGGAACCTTGGACAAACCGACGCGGAATCGATGGATCTTGTCCGTGTCGATGTAAATGTCGCCATAGACGTCTCGCAACTGGGCGAAAAACGTGTTGCGTGTGCTGCCTTCCGGCGTGACGGCAAAGTCAGGCTGCAGGTACAAACCCAGGTGATCGCTGACATCGCCGGACAGAATCAGTCGCATTCGCCGGATCGAAAAATCCTCTCGCTGGCCGTTAATCCCGGAGTCTCCGAGAATCTGCGGGGTCACGCCGTTCCCAGTCAGGGTTCGATTCCAGCGAAACTGGGAATAGCCTCGAATGGACAGTTTGTCGTACCATTTTTTCCCTGATTTCGACGGCTGATGGAGGGAATCAAACAGCGACCTGTAACCGTCCTCATGAAGGGAGTTGAAGAGCGGTTTGACCCCATGTCCGTAGTGTGTCTCAACGAACTCCTCCTTGTCAGCCGATTTTTTCTCGTCCTTTTTTTTGTCCTCGCCGGGCTTCTCGTTGCCGGCTTTGGCCTCGGGATTGGATCCATCCGGTTTCGCTTCCGCCTCCGCATTCACGGTGACGACGCCAGTCACCTCAGACACGTTGACCGGGGTATGCCATGTTTCGTTTGGAGTTCCGGTTCCTGGCTGGTTGATGAACGCAGCCTGTCCACCGTACGATGCGGGACGGAGCGGCAGCGTCGCGTTCGGCGCGGTTGTAGAAGCTGTCTTGAACTCAATCGCAGGTTGCTCTCCGTAAATGAACGAAGTGAATGTGCCCGCGATCAAGACAGTGACGTTCATCAACAGCTTCAGACGCATGTGAGTTAACTCTCGAATTGAGGATACCTGTAACGATCGTATCAATTGAATCGGCACTTCAGGTTGCCTGATTGAGCATGAATAGATGAATAATTCATGAATATCCCTCCGATAACCGAGCTAAAAAAGTGTTTGGACCCATTAACAGAACAGAAAGGATGGTGGGGTCTACATTTTTCAGCGAACCGAAAGACTTCATTAAATCTTTATGATCAGTTGCCTACCCTAGCTTTCGTTAACTATGAGCACACAACTCCCTTTGCCACTCCTCCGCGGTCCCGCTCTCGCCCAACCCTGCGCCTCTTGCCCCTGAGACGCCAAAAAGAGTTCGGGAGTCGCTTCCTTCGCGGAAGCGCTCCCGAACCCTTCTTTGTCTAAACTCGAAACTCGGAACTCGGAACTCGGAACTTTTTACTTCAACTTCCACGACTCCACACCGTTGAAGACCGTCGCCGGGTCGATTCGCTCGGGCAATAACGGCGAGCCGTCGAGCGAAAGCTCCAGGCTGGAATGAACCGCGATGTGGCGATCGAGTTGCCAGAGGGGGATGAATGGCATGCGCGTCAGGAAGCGAGTGTGGAGTTTCCAGGTTTCCTCGCGGACGCTGTCGCGAAAGTCGCGATGAGCCCGGATGGAATCAATCGCGATGCGCACGGCCTGATCGTCCGGATGCGGGTTCGTCCCCGGCGCCAGGTAGCCGAGGAAATTACGCCCATTACTGGCGTCGGCCGTGCGATCGAGCAAGCCGCCCAGGCTATATTGATCGTCCTTGTAGTCGTACGGCAAGTAGGCGAGGTCGAACGACTGTTTCACAAAAACGAACTCGTGAAAGTCGTCGAAGGGCAGTGGGACGAAGTTGACCTTGATCATCGGCGTGTCGGCAGGCGGCTTCTTCGTGGCCTTTTCAATCTGCTCGGCCATCATTCGGCAGGCACGCTCGGCAAGCTGATCGCCCTGGATGCAGGTGAGATTCAGTTCGATCGTTTGCTTGCCGGCCACCGCGCCCAGGAGACCCGCGGCCAGATCCGGATTGTGCAGGCCGGCTTCGCTCCGCCGGGCCTTCTCGG
>Ga0105047_10016265_pt1 | contig 11664 bp, 10 predicted proteins | sample MAT04_FD_78384 | JGI IMG/M metagenome (GOLD analysis project Ga0105047, IMG submission 78384) | Freshwater microbial communities from Lake Fryxell liftoff mats and glacier meltwater in Antarctica - MAT-04 (megahit assembly) | ecosystem: Environmental > Aquatic > Freshwater > Ice > Liftoff... | reverse complement strand
GCGAGCCACCCTTCGCTTGATGTTTTGCTGAACGACAACGTAGTCGATCACCGGTGCAAACACGTTGCCGAACAGAATCGCCAACATGATGCCTTCCGGGAACGCCGGGTTGACCACTCGAATTAAGATCGTCATCATGCCGATCAGAATTCCATAGAACCACTTGCCGGTCTCTGTCATCGCGGCGGACACCGGATCAGTCGCCATGAACACCAGCCCAAACGCGAGGCCGCCGGTCACCAGATGCCAATGCGCAGGGACCTGAAAGACTGCGTTCGTGTCGCTCGCAACACCGTTGAGCAATCCCGCCAGACCAAATGCACCGACAAGCACCCCGGCCATGATTCGCCAGGAACCAACGCCCGTCAGAATCAGAAATGCGGCACCGAAGATACAGGCCAGCGTTGACGTCTCACCCATCGATCCCGGAATCCAGCCCATGAACGCGTCGTACCAGGTCATATTCAGACTGGAAGCCACGGTCTTAAAGGAATCCGGTGCTACGTTTCGAACCGAACCCATCGATGTCAGCAGCGTTGGGCCAGTGTAACCATCAACAGCGACCCAGACTTTGTCGCCAATGATCTGGCCAGGATAAGCAAAGTACAGAAACGCTCGAGCGGTCAACGCTGGGTTTAGAAAATTCTTCCCTGTCCCGCCGAAGACTTCTTTACCGAATACAACGCCGAAGCTGATTCCCAAAGCCACCTGCCACAGCGGAATCGTTGGTGGCAGCGTGAGCGGAAACAGCATTCCAGTGACCAGAAAACCTTCGTTGATATCGTGTCGTCGAGCAACTCCGAAAATCATTTCCCATGTGCCACCGACGATGTTTGTCACAAGGAACACGGGCACAAAATACAACGCCCCATGCAGCACGTTGGACAAGAAACCCGGCCCAGCCGCTGGATCGAATCCGGCGGCCTGCAAAACCGACACACGCCATCCACCGCTTGCGATAATATCGGCGGCAGGAGTGCCCGCTTCAATCACGGACTGCATCGCAAGGTTGGCCTGATAGCCGGTATTCCAACACGCCATGAAAATACATGGCGTCAGTGCCATCACAACGGTGATCATCATGCGCTTCAGGTCCATGCCGTCGCGGACATGCGATGCACCGTGAGTCACCTCGTTTGGTGTGTATAAAAACGTGTCGATCGCTTCATAAACTGGATACAGTTTTTCCAGCTTTCCGCCTTTATGAAAGGCAGGTTCAACGCGATCAAGCAAAGATCTAATGAACTTCATTGACTTAACCGTCCAGTTCAATCTGCTTCAGGCATGCCCGAAGCAGTGGACCATACTCCGTCTTTCCGGGACACACAAAAGTACACAATGCCAGATCTTCTTCATCCAGCTCCATACATCCCAACGCCTGGGCTTGTTCGGTATCTTTAGTGATCAGCGAACGCAGCAAAAACGTGGGAAGAATATCCAGCGGCATGACTTTTTCGTACATGCCAATCGGCACCATAGCCCGTCTACTGCCACCAGTTGTCGTACTGAAGGCAAAAGTTCGTGCCCGATCAAGTGCCGACGTGAAAACGTTCTTCACGGAGTAACGTCCGGAACCCGGTGACAACCAGCCGAGAAACTCGCGATGACTGTGTTCAGGGATCGCCGAAATCTGCAAGTGGTAACGACCAAGATAACCCATCGGTGCGTGCATCTGGCGGCCGCTGAGTACGCTGCCGGAGATGACTCGATGTGACCCGTCATTCAGTAGCCCGGCTGTGAGTTGTTCCAGCGATGCTCCCAGACGTGTTCGCACGATCTGTGGCTTCAAGACGGCTGGCCCGGCGATCGAAATCATTCGTTCGACATTCAAACGTCCTGTGGCGAGCAGATGCCCGATCGCGATGACATCCTGATAGTTGATGTACCAGACAGTTTTGCCTGGCCCAACGGGATCAAGGAAATGAATATGCGTACCTGGCAACCCAGCAGGATGAGGCCCCTCAAACGCGGCCGCCTTTACCGAAGGAATCCCAACATCAGGCATCACCGCGTCTGGTCGATGACAAACATACACCGGACCATCAGTCAACTTCGCCAACGCCTGAAGTCCGATACGAAAACTCGCTTCATGCGATTGAAGCCAGGGCATCGGGTCTGCGGCCAGCGGATTCGTATCCATCGCCTGCACAAAGATTGATCGCGGTACAGTGCCAACAGCAGGTACTTTGCTGAACGGGCGAGTTCGCAATGACGTCCACAGACCGCTCGTGGAAAGTAATTCCGTAATCTGTTCTCGGTTGCCGCGCAGGAAATCTTTTTCAACAAGTTGAGCAAACTCAACAGCATCATCGCCTTCGACGTCAATGATCATCGACTGCAACGTGCGTCGTTCGCCGCGATTAATTTCCCGCACTCGCCCCGCAGCCGGCGCGGTGAAGATCACACCGTTTGTCTTTTTGTCCGAAAACAGCGGCTGACCAAGCTTTACTCGATCGCCTTCCTGTACGAGCATTGTGGGCTTCATGCCAACGTAATCAGCCGCCACCAGGCCGACCTGCGACACCACTGGTCCGGAAACAATTTGTGGTTCAGGCCGACCGGAGATTGGCAGGTTCAGACCTTTGTTGATACGAAACATCTGAAGTTAGCGACCCAATGAAAATAAATGACTCAGAGAAACGACGGCGATTTGAATTATCGTTTAGCGGCTAGCCGCAGGCGTCGTTACACAGCCTCCTGCGGCTTGCGATGATAGTAACCGTCACTCTCTGAGTGACGAATGCCCAAAAGTCCGCCCAAGCGGATTGCCGACTTCATCACTCGGAAAGTGTTGTCTACTTTGTCAGCTTCCCGATCTCGTGATCACCGGAAAGTTATGCCGTTCACCACGCCCTTTGAGCGGATAGTCTTTCCGAAGGGGAAACGCAGCAAATTCTTCCGGCATCAGAATCCGACGCAGGTCCGGATGACCTTCAAATTCGATCCCAAACATGTCGAACACTTCACGTTCCATCCAATCCGACCCGCGCCAAAGCGAATAAACCGAAGGGAGTTTCGGATCAGGCAGATTTACGGCTGTTCGAACGATCAAACGCTCACCGCCAAACACATCCAGCAGCATGTACAGAACACCGAATCGATCCGTCGCACCTTCGTATTCCAGATAATCAACGGCCGTCAAATCGATCAGCGTGTTGAAACCATGATCACTCTTCAGGCTGCTAAGGATTTGGAACAACTTCTCTGCAGGAACATCGATCCGCCGATTGTCGCGGAACGTGCTTTCGATGATTGCAGTGCCAAACTTCGCCTGCAGAACGGACAACTCAACCATGATTTCCGGCTCCTCGGTTCATGCCGGCGGGCGTCATCGCGGCCGAGAAGCCTCCGAGCTGAACAAGATTCGCGTCCTGAATCCGATATCGCTCGTCATCGTCAAACGGCGTCGGCCCCATTGGAGTGTCGCGAGCCATAAATTCCTTGCCCATCACAGTGCCAGTGCGGCGAACCTTTTCCTGCATGTCAATCACAGCCGCCAGCAACTGCTCAGGTCGAGGCGGACAGCCGGGAACATACATATCCACCGGAATGAATCGATCCACGCCCTGCACTACTGCGTATGTGTCAAACACTCCGCCCGAACACGCACAAGCTCCCATCGAGATGCACCATTTGGGCTCGGGCATCTGCAACCAGATCCGCTGCAATACCGGCAGCATCTTCATCACAACACGACCAGCCACAATCAGCAAATCACACTGACGCGGGCTGAATCGCATGACTTCCGCACCAAATCGAGCGAGATCGTGTCGCGAGGCCGCGGTCGCCATCAGCTCGATGCCGCAACACGCCGTAGCAAAAGGCATCGGCCACAAACTATTGGAGCGAGCCCAACTGGCAGCCGCATCCAGCTTGGTCATGAATACATTTTCCGGAAGTCCTACCGCCATCGAAACACCCCTTTTCGCCACGCATAGACCCACGCCAGTGCCAGAGTTGCCATAAAAACAAGCATTACACCAAACACTGTATCGCGAAGCTCAATTGGAATTCCCAAGTCACTATAGGCGCTGACCGCCCACGGATACAAAAATAACAGTTCAACGTCGAAGACGAGAAACAGAATTGCCACAAGATAGAACCGCACATCAAACGGCTGCCGAGCATCTCCAACCGGATCCATACCCGATTCGTAAGGCATATCCTTAACGGGCGTATGTTTACGAGGCCCCAACAAGTGCGCCAGCAACAGGTTGGTAATCACAAACCCAACCAGGATTGCCCCATACACAAATAGCGGCGGAAGATTCGGAAGTTCCACAAAATACCCTTTTCGCTGATCTTTCCTGCCAGGAAAGACGCTTGTTTGCAGGTCCTTTCTTCGGAAAGGAGCTAAAGTGCCAACACGAAGAACTGAGTAAACCGTGGCTTAGCGTCAATTCGCTCAGAAGCCCGCGGAGAGACTTTACAAACGGTGGGATATGTCTAAACACTGGTCGAATCAAGCCCAACGCCAAACACAACCCGAATCATCTCGCTTTCGGAAAAGGTTTTTCGACTGCCATCGCTGAGTGACAAAAGCAACCTGCTGGTCACGCCTCTGATGCGCGTTTTTAACCGTCTATCGCAGACTGTCCAGCAATTGCCGCCGCAAAAAGGTGTGCAAAACGGATTGCCACTCAAAACCGATTCCGGTGCCCTTCCTGGTCTGCTAAACACAGATTGACAAGACCAGGGAACCCAATCAGACTTTGACAGACGCCGGATTTTCATGTGCAGCAATGGATTTGCCGCAACACTGTCTGTTGACAACGGCGACCAGCTCACAGAGAGGATCACGATGCTACTCTCAGTTGTAATCCCGGCACATAATGAAGCCGGCAATCTGCCTCAACTACTAAGCGAAATCCGCACCTCATTGACGTGCATGGAATCTTATGAAGTCGTCGTTGTAGACGACGGAAGCTCCGACAATACACCAACGATGCTCGACGAGATTCAGTCGGAATTCCCTCAGCTTCGAATCGTGCGCCATGCCTCCAGTTGCGGTCAAAGCACCGCGTTGATGACTGGTGTCGATGCAGCAACGGGCGAGATCATTGCGACGCTCGATGGCGACGGACAAAATGATCCGGCTGATATTCCGGGAATGGTCGATTTGTTGTTGCAGTCGCGGCAGACTGAAGAAGTACGAATGATCGCCGGCATGCGTACCAGGCGACTGGACTCGCGCTGGCGACTCATCAGCTCACGTATTGCCAACGGTGTTCGCAGTCGAATCCTGAAGGACGGAACACCTGACAGCGGCTGTGGAATAAAGGTCTTCCTGAGGCAGGCGTTTGCGATCATGCCGCGATTCAATCATATGCACCGCTTTATGCCGGCTCTGGTTGTGCTTGGCGGCGGCAAAGTGATCTCGTATCCTGTCAATCATCGCATTCGTATTCATGGCAAGTCACATTACGACACGCTCCGACGAATGATGGTCGGGATTGTTGATATCATGGGCGTTGCATGGCTTCTCAGACGAAACAAACTTGCAGTTGTTGAAAGACTGGATGCGGTTTATGACGAACGAACGAATCTGGATAGCATTCGGTTTGACAGGTCAGCTCCTGTTCACAGCCCGGTTCGTCGTGCAGTGGCTTAGCAGCGAACGCGAAAAACGCAGCGTTTTCCCAACGTCTTTCTGGTACTTCAGTATCGGCGGTGCTTCGATGCTGCTGACATACGCGATCTATAAGCAGGATATTGTGTTCATTTTTGGACAATCGTCCGGGATGTTCATCTACGTGCGAAACCTGCAGTTGATTCGCAGCGAACGCAAGCGCATCGCCCGACAGCACGCAGCCACTCAGGAATCGGCGACTGTCCCGATGACTGCGGAGCGCACTGTCGCTTCGACTGGCCAGCAGCGTAAAGCAGCCTAGGCGGCAAAATTGAATGCGATATTTGGTGTGGACAATTTGCCTCGCGATACTGCTGGTTACCTGCGCGATTGCCTGTCGTCCATTGCTGCCAGTTGATGAAACCAGATACCTGACCGTGGCCTGGGAAGCTCATGTCACGGGGGATTATCTGGTTTCGCATCTGAATACGGAAACGTATGCTCACAAGCCGCCACTGCTGTTCTGGCTGATCAATGCCGTCTGGTCCGTTACAGGCCTGAACGAGTATGCCGCTCGACTTGTATCACCTCTGGCTGGCATAGTCTGTCTACTGCTGACTGCCGTGATGGCGCGTCGCTTGTGGCCAGAATCAACCTCCCTGCGCCGCTGCGCACCGATGGTGCTGGCTTCAATCACGCTGTGGACAGCCTTTTGCCCGCTGACGATGTTTGACACTCTGTTGACCAGTTGCACCATGCTCGCGCTGCTCGGAGTCCTGCGGGCGGAAGCTGGAGACGTAAAAACAGGCTGGCTCATTGTCGGCGCTGGATTGGGACTCGGCATTCTCGCAAAGGGGCCAGTCGTTCTGGTCCACGTCCTGCCGACGGCACTGCTGGCACCATGGTGGTCGCTGCGAGTTCGAACACGTTGTGGACGATGGTATGCAGGCTGTTTTGCCGCGATGGTAATCGCTTCCGCGATCGGACTCGCATGGGCTCTTCCATCTGCGGCAGCCGGCGGAAAAGCGTACTCTGACGAATTGCTGTTCGGCCAAACAGCCGGTCGCATGGTCAATTCGTTTGCTCATCGCCAACCATTATGGTGGTATATTCCGCTTGTGCCACTGTGTCTGCTGCCCTGGATTTCAATCGGCACCACCTGGCGTGGGTTGAAGGTCGCAAAACTTGATTCGTCCATGAAGTTCCTGATCTGCTGGTCTGGCTCTTCACTATTAATTCTTTCATTGGTGAGCGGCAAACAAATCCATTATTTACTGCCGGTGATCCCTGCCCTTGCGTTAATCCTGACGCGACTGTTGACGGCGATCGAAGGTCCAGTTCCGAAACGCGATTTGGCGTTTATGATTGCAGGCACCATTGCTGTTGCGACAATGCCGCTGTTCGCCAATCATATATTGTCGTCGTATGAAGCAGTCACACAGGGCATGGTTGCTGACTGGTATGTGATACCGTTGATGGCCTGCGGAGCGATACTGATTCCATTGTCGCTCAAACGCATCGAGTCAGTTGTGCTTGCTGTCGGAACTTCATCGATTCTGTTCACCATTATTCTGATTGTCTCTGCACGTTCGACGATCTGGAAAGGCTTTGACTACCAACCACTGGCGCAAGCGGCAGCGCAAAATGAAAGTGGAGTCGCATGGTACGGTCATTACGAAGGACAGCTCAACTTCCTCGGTAAACTTCGTTATGTCCATCAAACACGCAGTACAGAAGATCTATCGCAATGGCTGGCGGATCATCCCGATGGTTTTGTGATCAAAAGGCTTTCTGTCGCCAATGTGGACGCGATGAAGCTTAGTGAGATTGATGTATCGAACGGAGACTCTCCGTCAACATCGCAACTGGAAACGATCACCCACATCGTGAGAACCGATTCTGCTTTCCCTGGGCACGACTGGCAACCTGCGGTCACGCAACTGTACTGGATTCGCCCCCGATTTCCGTTGCGCGCGTATGTGGTCGTGCGGTACAAAAAACCACCACGGTTGTAGGGTATGTGCAGCGGAGCGAAACACACCATCGCCATTTCTATGTCTCTGTCGGAGGATTTCGTCGCATGCTCGGTGGGTCCACACCCTGCCGCTCGCGAGGATCTCGCGGCTTCCTGGCGAAACTTCCACGAAGTGTTCCTGCACTCAAGCTGACGGAAGCGGCGATCCATAGCCATGGATCAATGATGTAGTCCCAAAGATTGCAGGACTCCTGTAACTTCAACTGATGGGCCAGCACAGATAACGCAAGGCAAAGGCCAGAGATCCGGTATTTGCAAACAACGGCAACAACAGACATACCCAACACACACCAACTCATGGTGTTCTGAAATCCGTATGCATACATATCCCGATCCAACAGTCCTAATGCTGAGGGATACAACGCAGCCCCACTGATCAACCAGAACAAGTTCATATTCCGCCAGACTGCCGCGCTGAAAGTTTTAACAAAGCGGCAAGCTGACAATAATTGAAATGTCAGCAGAACCAGCATCGAAACGCTCAATGTTCCCATGTGCCCAAGGACGAACCCCGAAACATCTGTCTGACGAATCGGTAGAACTCCGATCACAGCCGGAATCAACAGACACAACAATATCGAATGCAACCTGTGACGACATTTCATCAAGAGAGACAACATACCAGCGATCAGCAGGACAAATGCCAGATGCGAGTAGATCCAGAACGCAGGAGTCAAGGATTCATCTCCAGCCACTGCTCATCAAACGTGACGTACCGCATCCGGGTACGATTCCAGGTATAGACGAGATGATATTCTCCGCGTGCTGCCTGAATCAGATACGGATACGAGAACTCATCAGGCGGATCACCAACTTCAACGTCTCGGATCACATTCCACTCCACCCCGTCTTTCGACGTCGCGAGGGAAAGCTTGTGCCGTCCGGATTCCAGCGGGTTACACGCCATCAGGAACTCGCCGTTGTCACGACGAATGACGGCAATCGCGGCGTCAGGATTCGGAATGTTTGTGAACTGCATTGCACCACATTCTGAATCGAACACGTTTTCAAGATGATTCGCTAACACCAATTTCTGATGATGTCCTGACTGGCGATAAAAGGCCTGTGAGGTGTGCCGATCGATTGGCACGATCCACGGCTGAATCGCTCCTTGTTCCGCAGTCAGCCGAATCTTTGATGTGAGATTGCCCTCAGGACTAATGACAATTGCTTCGCCAAATTTCCGGATGAACTCGTGGTAAACTGGTAGCAGCAAATGTCCGGTCTCGCATTCGATCGGGCATCCTTTGACCAAAGTACTGATATTCAGGAATGGCGAAGTGACAATCCGCTGCGCCGCAGTCCAGGTGACTCCGTCATCGTCCGAGCATCTCAACGTGATACTGCTGCCGGACCATCCGCCCATGGAAACTGTTACGTAGAACAACCAGATTCGTTTTCTTGAATCCGCAAACAGAATTGGATTGCCAAGCTTAGCAATATATCGATTCAGATCTTTCGCAGTCTGCTCACACGTCGCGATCACGGTTGGCTCCGACCATTCGGAGGCTCCCGGAGTAAGGCTGGACATGAAAATCCTAACGTCGCCTGCACCTTCACGTGTCCCGGCAAACCAGGCTGCCAGCATCCGACCGTCGTGCAGTCGCGTGATTGTTCCCGCATGAACTGCAGGTGGGCCGCCGCTCGTCTGAAGGAATTTTAACTCGGGATCGCTCCCGGCTTGTGCGACCGTACTTGCGGAGAGATTGGATTCCGCAAATTGCAGATCATCCGGTTCCCGGGCATTTGTCAGCAGCAAACCGGTGCTGGCCGCAACCACGGCACAATAGATGATCGATAAAAAGTCAGGCTTCATGCGAATCAAGCTCAAATGGTACGCGGCCATCCGCAGGTCATTGGTCAAGATTGAATGACTCCTGAGGAGGCAGAAACCCCAGGATGACTGTTACCGTTTTCCCGCGTTCGTTCTGGAAGGAAAACTCCTGATGCTCACTCACTTTTGTTCCAGGAACCGTGGACAAATCGAGGGCTAGAGTGTCTTCATCAAATGGAGCGCCAGGGTCGCTGATCAACAACGCTCCGTCTCTCCGAACATCATCCCCTGTTATGGAGGCGTTGTAGATGTTGGGTTTGCGTTCGTTCGACCACGGTGTCACGACTCTGGGCCGATCGGGCGCGTAGAATGTCAGCCAGTGAGAGAACCGGCTGCCACCGACATACTTCAGCGGTCGGTCGTATCGTTCCCGCCAAATGGCATTGATGTCCACACTGGTTTTTTTGACAAAGTTGTTTTTCGCACTCGCACCACCCAAATTCATTATCAGAACAAGTGCGTATCCCATTAATACAATGAATGACAATCCCGTGTAGAAGCGTAACATCGACTGCAGGCTTTGAATTTGTTTGAAATCTGTAACACAGAACAGCACGACTGATCCGAGGACGACGAATGGCTGCAGCCATTCTGTCATATTGCCGCCGCGATGCACCAGCAAATATCCCAGGACGAAGACTAGTGGAGGTAAGAACACCTGGAGAATCAGTCTTTTCTCTGGTGTGTCAGGTGAACTCCATCGTGCGCCCAGTCGCCTGAGAATCATGGCAAGTAAGACCACCGGATAGAATACCGCAAGGAAAATCACAGGCAGCGAGGTATTCAATCCGATTGTCAGTTGGGACTCGACCCAGTTAAACGCCGCAAAATCATGCTTCGACAGCCATACGACATTCGGCAGTGCAATCAGAGGCAGGAGCAGGATTGCCAGATATATCGTCGCAGATTGATAGGCTTTTCGAGCTCGTGGCACCAGCAGCGTGCAGGCGAACATTGACGGCAGAAAGACGCATGAAGAATACTTGGACATAGCCGCCAAACCACAGACAAGGGCAAGCGGATACCAGTAGTACGAATTGTCGTACACAGCTTTTATGAAGAACAAGAACACGTACGGCCACATCGTCACCAACAGATAATTGTCATTGTAGGGGATGATATCAAAGTTGATGATTCCCGATGCGTTCAGACTCAGGAGCGAAAGAATCGCGACTTGGTTGTCGCCGAACAGTCGCTTGCCGAGCAGCCAGACACCCAGCATGCCTGTTCCCACTCCGATGAAATGAGAAGCGTACCAGTACACGCTGATAGGGACGATCGGCTCCATCAGCAGCCCCAGAGACATAACCCAACCGACGAAGTATGGATTTTTGGGAGATCCAAACTCACCGGTATAAGCCCAGTTCAATGCTTCCAGAGCATCGTAGGGAACAGCCGAATTCAGCAGCGAGGTGATGACAATCCACGACGTGACATAAACGAGAATGAATGCCCCCACCACTAAAAAAGAACGACGGACCTCGAACGGCATTGTGACTCACTCGCAAGAACCAATATCTGTTCAGCAATTCTATTGTCTGGAATGTAGGAAAACCGACTCATCACATCAAGACGCATCTGACCGGCGTTACCGAATTGCCGAGTTCGCCGGATTTTTGCAACGGTGAAGTAAATAAGTTTAAGCTACCCGGATTTTATTGCTAACCCCACAGAATTCGTCCAAACGATCCAGCACCTCGCTATCAACAGAATCATCGAACTTGCGGGCCCAGAACATAGCCTCTTGTTTGATAAGCATATCGTAATCATTCGTTTGGAGGACACGTGGATGCGCACCGACGAAATCAATAAAGCGAAGATTGTTGTTCATCACTCGCTCTTTCAATCGCGAATTCATTAAGATTGTTTGTACGAAGTGTTCATCTGGAAGCAGCATACGGCTAAACAATTGACTTAGCGTTGACTCTCGATCGAAAAAACGAACGACCGCATCGACCGCGGGCCGGCTTAAGCACCACCACTGACTCCCACCATACATTCGAACATTCAGTGGCAACTGAACTTTGGGAAGAGGGACCTTCGTCAGTTTCTTGAATTTCCGAACCGCTTTATTCAGGCTCGGGTTTTCAAAATAGGCGTGGGCATATCGAATCTCAGCGCCGGGCCACTCTTGAAGCAGATCCGCTGCGTTCAAGAATTCTTGATCGGGACGCGCCGACAAAAAATCATAAAAGTCGGAGACTGGCTTGATGGGGTAATCCGCTC
>Ga0105047_10016264_pt1 | contig 11665 bp, 13 predicted proteins | sample MAT04_FD_78384 | JGI IMG/M metagenome (GOLD analysis project Ga0105047, IMG submission 78384) | Freshwater microbial communities from Lake Fryxell liftoff mats and glacier meltwater in Antarctica - MAT-04 (megahit assembly) | ecosystem: Environmental > Aquatic > Freshwater > Ice > Liftoff... | reverse complement strand
TGTGCGCAGCAATACACAGCAATGCAAACAGTCAGGATTTGTTGTGCTTTTTCATGCCTTGTATTGCGAGGAGATACCTCTGGCTTAGAAACGCCAGCATTGTTATAACGCCTTGATATTTTGGTACTTTTCCATCAAGCAAAAAGGACAAAGAAATAAATTCTATTTCAATTTTCGAATCAAGCATGGAACTATTATGATGTCTTAATCTTTCCAGCACATCAAAATATAATACAACTGGAATAGCATGAGTTTTAGGGAGAATAAATCCACAAATGCAGCACAAACCAGCACAAAGATTTTTAATAATCTGCATTAAAATCAGTGCAATCAGCGTACTCATTATTTCTGAAAGTGTTAATAAATGCAAAGGATGAAAATGAAATGACCAGGGCTGAAAAAAAAACCTTAATTTCGCTTCCTTTTACAGCGTAATTTCAATGGCAGAAAATCAGGTCGGCAGTGGCAGACTCAGGGCTTCATACATAACAAGCATTATCAGCATTATGCTGGTATTATTTATGATAGGGCTTTTGGGAATGATTATTTTGCATGGAAAGAAGCTTTCCGATTACGTTCGTGAGAATATAAGTGTTTCGCTGATGCTCAAGGAAAATGTTACCGATGACATGGTGCAGAACTACATGAAGCGCCTGCAGAACACAAGCTATGTGAAACAATCTCAATTTATATCGCGCGAACAAGCCGCCAAAGAACTATCGAATGAGCTTGGCGAAGATTTTGTGAATTTTCTGGGCTATAATCCTTTGCCTGCCTCCATAGACATACAACTCAGGGCAGGATACGCCAACAGCGACAGCATTGCCCGGATCGAGAAACAACTTTTGAGCAGTAATCTTGTAAAAGAAGTGCTCTATCAGAAATCACTTATCGACCAGGTAAATTCCAATATCAGCAAGATCTCCCTGGTTATCATAAGTTTCAGTTTGATTCTTCTGATAATTTCAATAATTCTGATTAACAACACTATCAAGCTTTCTATTTATGCCAAGCGGTTCCTGATCAGGAGCATGCAACTTGTAGGAGCCACCGAGAATTTTATACGCCTGCCTTTCATACGCAAAAGCATTGTTCATGGCATTATTGCGGCTATAATTGCTGACTTGTTGCTAATCGGCACTATATTTTTGGCCAGGCAACGCATACCCGAAATTATCGCTCTGCAGGATTACACTCAATTTGCAATTTTCTTTCTCGGAGTTCTTATTTTAGGGGTTATCCTGTCAGCTTTCTCAACCTGGTTTTCGGTAAACAAATACCTGCGAATGAAAATTGATAACCTTTATTCGAATTAATTTTCAACTACACCACAAAGCTATCATAACTCCATTTCCCTCTTCCTTTTCAAAAAAACAGTTCAAAATCATACCTGAAAAATGGCAAAAACTACGAAACCAATGGCCCAGGAAGCCATAAAAAAAGATGAAGATAACAGCCGCCCCGTATTTGCATTCGGAAAAGAAAACTACATCCTGATTCTGATAGGCGTGGGTCTGATTGTGTTAGGATTTATCCTGATGACCGGCGGCGGATCGAAAGACCCCAACGTGTTCAATATGGAAATGTTTAGTTTCAGACGGATTACCCTGGCGCCAATCCTTATTTTAGTTGGATTTGGGGTGCAGATTGTAGCCATAATGAAAAGGCCAAAGGATTAGTATGTCATATTTCGAAGCCATTATCATTGCAATTGTTGAAGGAATAACCGAGTTTCTTCCCATCTCTTCCACCGGACATATGATTATTGCGGAGCGCCTGCTTGGCACTGACATAAACGAGTTTACCAAGGCATTTACCGTAAACATACAGTTTGGAGCCATTCTGTCAGTTATTGTGTTGTACTGGAAACGATTCCTTCAATCCTTCGATTTTTATTTCAAACTTTTTGTCGCATTTATCCCGGCCGCCATTCTGGGCTTTCTTTTCAGCGACCAGATTGATGCCATGCTCGAAAGTGTATTTGTAGTTGCACTCATGCTTTTGCTTGGCGGTATTTTGTTTTTATTTGTTGATAAATGGTTTATCAATACCGACGAAAACAGAGAACCTTCTTATAAAAACGCTTTTATAATTGGAGTTTATCAGTGCATTGCCATGATACCCGGAGTTTCGCGCTCAGCTTCCACTATTATTGGCGGAATGCAGCAAAAACTCACACGAACCAAAGCTGCCGAGTTTTCCTTCTTTCTGGCTGTGCCTACCATGGCGGCGGCATCTGCTTATAAATTGCTTAAAGATTACAAGCATTTCAACGTTGACAATATTGGTGTTTTGCTGGTCGGGAACCTGGTAGCTTTCGTAGTTGCCCTGCTGGCGATAAAATTCTTTATCACTTACCTCCAGAAACATGGATTTAAGGTATTCGGTTATTACCGGATTATTGTCGGGGCCGTTCTGCTGATTTTACTTGCTTTGGGTGTTGATTTGAAAGTTGTTTGATCACCTTTAAAATAAGAAACCACGGAGGCACGGATTTCACGGAGGAACACGGAGGAATATTTTGAACTGAAATTGTTCCGGCCTGTTTCCAATTCAGCGTATGCTTAAAAGTTAAGGAATCCGAATCAAAAGTTCATTTAATTAACTCCGTGAACCCCTGTTCCCTTTGTGCCTCCGTGGTAAAATCACCTGTTCAGAATTAAAAATTATCTATAATCCCTAACCATGCTCAATATCACCGAAGGCGAAATATTGCTTGTAAACAAACCTTACCGCTGGACTTCCTTCGATGTAATCGGCTCGCTGCGTGGATTAATGAAACACCTGCTGGGCGGTAAAAAGATTAAAGTCGGACATGCCGGCACCCTCGATCCGCTGGCAACCGGACTTTTAATAGTTTGTACCGGCAAAGCCACCAAACGTATCGAGGAATTTAAGGATTTCGACAAGGAATATACCGGCACCTTTGTGCTTGGAGCCACCACGCCGTCGTACGATATGGAAAAAGAGGTGAACGAAACCTTTCCGACTGAACATATCACTGAAGAGATGATTTTAGAGGCAGCACGAAATCTGAGTGGCGATATTATGCAAATACCCCCTATGTTTTCGGCCATTAAAATTGATGGCAAACGCGCCTACGAATCGGCCAGGAAAGACAAAGACCTGGGATTAGTTGCACGCCCGGTAAGTGTTCCGGTTTTTGAAATTACCCGCATCGAAATGCCGGAAGTCGATTTCAGGATTGTATGTTCAAAGGGAACTTATATCCGTGCCTTAGCCCGTGATTTCGGCGAAACTTTGCAAAGCGGAGCTTATATGAGCGCACTTTGTCGCATCAGGGTCGGGCCGCATAAGCTGGAAAACGCTTACGAAGTTGAGCAAATAAAGGAAGTTCTGAGGACCCAATTTGCCGAAAATGCTGATGCAGATTTCGGTCTGAGCCAATTTTAGAATAATATGCATTGATTACTGTTTTAATCGTTTTGAAACCCGGCAGGTTTCGAAAACCTGTCAGGTTTTATATAAAAAAATCCGGTTGAAATAACTTTAACATTTCAACCGGATTTTGAATTTTTATTCACGGGGTGACTTCGAGTCAACTCGTAAATAAAAACTAGACCTGCTTATCCTTTATAAACAGTGCTGCAATTGCCCCCAGGAACATACTTGCCCCTGCCATCACGATACAAAGCATAGGATTATCGGCAAAGAAATATTTCAGGATCAAACCACTGAAAACTCCGCTTACAATCTGCGGAATGGTGATCGACATATTAAACAATCCCATATAAACTCCCATACGTTTTGGCGGAATGGAGCTTGCCAGCATGGCGTAAGGCATTGCCAGTATACTTCCCCATGCGATACCGATACCGATCATAGGAATAATTAGGTAATTAGGATTGGTGAAAAGAAGGAACGAAAGCAATGATAAACCTCCGATGCAAAGAGCCAGAGCATGTGTAACCTTTTTCGAAAGCCGTTTAGCAATTAGAGGAAGTGATAATGCAATAATAGCTGAAACCCCGTTATAAACCCCGAACAGTATTCCTACCCAGTCACCGGCTTCCCTGAAAGGAACCGAATTCGGATCCGCAGTACCGTAAAATCTAAGAGCTACCGCAGGTGTGGTATAAACCCACATCGAAAACAAGGCAAACCAGGAGAAAAACTGCACCAGCAAAAGCTTGAGCATAATAGGCGGAATAAAAAACTTTTTAGATTTTTCTTCTACTTCGGCAGTTTTCACCAACTCTTCGGGAGGATATTCCGAAGTGGTGAAAATGGTCCACAAAATGCTCGATATCAATACGAAAGCGCCAAAATAAAAGGAGTAAGTTACGTTGTCGGCAACAAATCCAGCGTCCGCATCTTTTGAAATTCCAAACCAGTTACCCAGCATATATGGCAACCAACTCCCCACTACAGCTCCTATTCCGATAAGTAAAGTTTGAACCGAAAAGCCAAGCGTATGCTGTTCTTCAGGCAATTTATCAGCTACCAGTGCCCTGAAAGGCTCCATCGAAATATTGATAGACGCATCCATAATCATCAACAAACCTCCTCCAATAAACATTGGGGCGATAAACGATGCCAGGTGAGGCGCATTGGGCATAAGGATTAACGCAATACTGGTTAAAATGGCTCCGACAAGGAAATACGGTCTCCTTCTGCCGAGCCTGTTCCATGTTTTGTCGCTCATCAAACCGATAATGGGCTGAACAATCATACCCGTTATAGGTGCTACCAGCCAGAACCAGCTAAGGTTATGCACATCGGCACCAAAGGTCATTAGAATACGCGAGGCATTTCCGTTTTGCAAAGCAAAACCGAATTGAATACCCAGAAATCCGAAACTCATATTCCAGATTTGTGCAAAAGATAAGCGTGGTCGCTTGCCCATATTTTTAGTTTTTAATGATTTGCGATACTACAAAAATATTATTTCATTTGGATTACAGCCAAATTATCTCATCTTTTACTTAAAAATAAATTAATAATTACGTAACAACTGCCCCGCAAACGATTGCATAGAGCCAGGAACTACGATCAGGAAATTTCTTCGACATTCATTTTAACTGAATGATTTTCATGGCTGTTTTATATTTTGAAGTGCAGGAAAGGTTAATGCATCATAATAATTCCATGCATTTCATTCGAAAATTGATTTAATGTTTATCTCTTTGTCCTTTTTGCTTGATCAAAAAGTACCAAAAAATCAAGGCTGTATAACAATGCTGGCGTTTCTACGACAGAGGTATCTCCTCGCAATACAAGGCATGGAAAAGCGCAACAAATCCTGACTGTTTGCCTTGCTGTGTATTGCTACGCACATGCCGTTCGCACATACCTCTGGCTAAGAACCGCAGGCGCATTTTTACAAGGCCGGTCCCTACTAAGAGAGTTACCTCTTATGGCAACATAGCGGAACAAGGATTTGGCTTTTCAGGGTGATTTGCAGGGTGTATGGGCCGGCCTAATAGAAATTTCACAACAGATGTAGATCAAGGTAAACAGCGCGGCATGTGCGTAGCAAAACACCAGCCTCACGTGCTGCCCGGATATGGGAAACTCTATCAGGCCCATCCCAATTTATTGGGATCACGAGCCTTACCAAGTCGTACATCTGTATGAAATTTATATTAAGCCTAGACTTTTTATTCGCCCATTGCTTATTTTTAAAGGAGTTCATGAGACCACTTCGTTAAGTTGGTTCTTTTGTGTCATGACAAAAGAACAAGAAAAAAGAATTTAGACTCATGTAGTCTTTTCCCAACACATCAAAATAATATTTAGACATTAAACTCATGCTATTCCGAAATGCTTTAAATTACTACCTTTGCACACTTCTTAGCTTTTCTCCGGAAGTGGCTTAAGTATTTAACCTAAAACAATTTACGCTATACATGGAATACAATTTTGGTGAAGTAGAGAAAAAATGGCAGAAACATTGGGCTGCGGAAAAAGTGTTCAAAACTGAAATCGTGGACGGGAAACCGAAATATTATGTCCTCGATATGTTTCCTTATCCTTCCGGTGCAGGCTTGCATGTTGGTCATCCGCTGGGCTATATAGCTTCCGATATTTTTTCGCGCTACAAAAGGCTGAAAGGCTTTAATGTGCTTCACCCCATGGGTTACGATGCATACGGACTTCCTGCCGAGCAATATGCCATTCAAACCGGTACTCATCCGGCTGTTACTACCGAAATTAATTTGGCTCGTTACCGCGAACAGCTTGATAAAATTGGTTTTTCGTTCGACTGGGATCGTGAAGTGCGCACCAGCGATCCTGATTATTACAAATGGACACAATGGACTTTTATACAGCTTTTTAATTCGTGGTACAATAAGAAATCGAATAAGGCTGAGGCAATAAGTGAATTGATTACAGTTTTTGAAAAAGAAGGAAATGCCTCAATTTTAGCTGCCTGTAATGAAACTCCTGTATTCAGTGCTTCAGAATGGAATCAGATGAGTGAAAAACAGCAGCAGGAAACCCTGATGAATTATCGCCTTGCTTACCTGGCTGAAACGGCTGTAAACTGGTGCCCGGCCTTGGGAACGGTTCTGGCTAATGATGAGGTTGCCGAAGGGCATAGCGTTCGAGGTGGCCACCCTGTTGAACGCAAGAAAATGAAACAGTGGCTGCTGCGGATTACGGCTTATGCCGACCGATTACTTGCCGGGCTTAATACTATCGATTGGACTGAATCCATCAAGGAAATTCAGAGAAACTGGATTGGAAGATCGGAAGGGGGGAGTATGCGGTTTAAAGTTATTAACCACCAGGAGCTGGAACCGATCGAAGTCTTTACCACCCGCCCCGATACCATTTTCGGCGCAACCTTTATGGTGCTTGCCCCTGAACACGAGCTGGTTTCAAAAATTACTACATCCGAATGCCGCGAAAAAGTTGATGCTTACCTGAACTGGGCAAAAAACCGTTCCGAGCGTGAGCGTATGACGGAAGTGAAAAAAGTAAGCGGCGAATTTACAGGTGCTTATGCCGAAAATCCTTTTACAGGTCAGCCGATACCAATCTGGATTGCCGACTATGTGCTGATGGGTTACGGAACCGGAGCTATAATGGCTGTTCCGGCACACGACAGCCGCGACTTTGCTTTTGCCAGGCATTTTAACCTGCCCATTGTGCAGGTTGTAAATAAACCCGGACATGAAGCTACTGATCCTTCAACCTGGGAGGAGTCCTTCGATTCAAAGGAAGGCATTATAATCAATTCAGGATTTATAAATGGAATGCATGTGAAGGAAGCCATCAGCACCATAATTCGTGAAACTGAAAAACGTGGAATCGGTACCGGGAAAATAAATTTCCGTCTGCGCGATGCCATTTTCAGCCGTCAGCGTTACTGGGGTGAGCCATTTCCGGTTTATTACAAAGACGGAATGCCATACACGCTTCCAGAAGATCAGCTTCCGCTCCGTTTGCCCAATGTAGATGCGTACCTGCCTACCGAAAATGGAGAACCTCCATTGGCTCGTGCCAAAAACTGGGTTACAGCCGAAGGATATCCTCTGGAAACCAATACCATGCCCGGTTTTGCAGGGTCGAGCGGATATTACCTGCGTTATATGGATCCGCGGAATGATAAAGAATATTTTTCAAAAGAAGCCGTAAACTATTGGCAGAATGTTGATTTATATATAGGTGGTGCCGAGCATGCAACAGGGCATCTGCTTTATTCGCGTTTCTGGAATAAATTCCTTTTCGACCTGGGATATTCCGTGGTGGAAGAACCATTCAAAAAACTGATCAACCAGGGAATGATACAGGGGCGTTCGAGTTTTGTTTACAGAATTAAAGGATCAAATACGTTTGTTTCCTATAATCTGCGCCAGCAATATGATGTGCAGCAGTTGCACGTGGATGTGAATATTGTGGAGAACGATGTGCTTGATACCGAAAAGTTCTGCGAATGGCGTCCTGATTTCACCGATGCCGAATTTATCCTCGAAGACGGTAAATACCATTGCGGATGGGAAGTGGAGAAAATGTCGAAATCCATGCACAATGTAGTAAATCCGGATACCCTGATTGAACGTTACGGTGCTGATACGTTGCGTTTATACGAAATGTTCCTTGGACCACTGGAACAGGCTAAGCCCTGGGATACCAGCGGTATTGAAGGCGTTTTCCGTTTTATCCGTAAATTCTGGCGCTTATTCCATGATTCGGATATCAATTTTATAGTTTCTGATGATGCTCCCACGGCTGCCGAATTAAAGATTCTGCATAAAACGATTAAGAAAATCCAGGATGATACCGAAAGGATTTCGTTCAATACGGCCGTAAGCAGCTTTATGATTTGTGTAAACGAACTTACTGAACTAAAATCCAACAAGCGGGCAATCCTGAATGACCTGGTAATTCTGGTGTCGCCTTATGCGCCGCATTTGGCTGAAGAACTCTGGCAATTGCTTGGAAATAAAGGAAATGTTTGCAACGCATCTTTCCCTGACTATAATGCCGAATATACCATTGACAATACGTTTTCGTATCCGGTTTCATTTAACGGCAAAACCCGCTTTATACTTGAGCTGCCTATGGATATGCCGGTTACGGGAATTGAAAAGGTTGTATTAGCTTCGCCTGAAGCACAGAAATGGCTTGGCGGAAATCCTCCGAAAAAAGTGATTATTGTTCCGAAGAAGATTGTAAATGTTGTGGTGTAAAGATAATTTGCAATTTCGGAATGGGGATACTCTTCAAAATTTTCAAACATTTCAAACCCTTCAAACCCTTCAAACATTTCAAACCAACCCCTAACCCCTAACCCATAACCCCCAACCCCTTATTTCAATATTTCCCTCGAAATAATCATTTGCTGTATCTCCGATGTTCCCTCATAAATCTGCGTAAGCTTGGCATCGCGCATCAGCCGTTCCACATGGTATTCTTTCACATAGCCATATCCGCCATGAATTTGCACAGCCTGCGTGGTAACTTCCATGGCAATTTCAGCAGCATAGTATTTGGCTAATGAGCTGGCATACCCGTAAGGCTGGTGCATGTCTTTGAGCCAGGCAGCTTTCAAACAGAGGTTGCGGGCATTTTCAATTTTAACTGCCATATCAGCTAATTTGAAGGCAATGGCTTGATGATTAGAAATATAGGTACCGAATGTTTTCCTTTCCTTCGAGTATTTCAGCGCAAGCTCAAAAGCTCCGCTGGCAATCCCCAGAGCCTGTGCGGCAATCCCTATCCGGCCGCCTTCCAACGTTTTCATAGCAAAAGTAAACCCAAATCCATCGGCTCCGATGCGGTTTTCCTTGGGTACTTTCACGTCGTTGAACATTACCGAATGGGTGTCGCTGCTACGCATACCCATTTTATCTTCGTGTGGTCCTACACTGATTCCATGAGCATTGCGATCCACTATCAGGCAGTTGATGCCTTTGTGCATTTTTTCGGGATGGGTTTGTGCAATCAACAGATAAGTGCCTGCTGTATTGCCGTTGGTGATCCAGTTTTTTGTACCGTTAACCAGGTAATGATCGCCCATATCAATAGCTGTTGTTCGCTGCGAACTTGCGTCAGATCCTGCATCGGGTTCCGAAAGCAAAAAAGCTCCGATTTTTTCACCACGAGCCACTGGTTTCAGGTATTTTTCTTTTTGCTCTTCGGTGCCAAACTCTTCAATGCCAAAGCAAACAAGTGAATTGTTAACACTCATAATCACACTTGCCGAGGAATCTACTTTCGAAATTTCTTCGATGGCCAAAACATACGAAATGGTATCCATTCCACCTCCATCGTATTTCGGATCAACCAACATCCCCAGGAAACCGAGTTCAGCCATGCGTTGTACATGCTTTGTCGGATAAATGGCACCAGCATCGCGCTCAATTACATCGGTAAGCAATTCCCGCTGGGCAAAATCGCGTGCTGCATCGCGTATCATCAACTGTTCTTCGGTGAAATTAAAGTCCATAGTTTGCGGAAGTTTAAATTTGAATACTGCAATGGGTCTTTGTTAGGGGTTCGTTATTTTTTTTGGTCTGTCCATAAGTCCAAAAAGTATCTGCACGCGATTTTTTGTCTGCAAAATACAACTGTCGAAATGCTTTAGTTTTTATTATTTACCATTTTAATAATTTGAGTTAATAATACTCCAGCCAACGCTCCAATGGCAAAGATTGATAAAAACTCAACAGTTCTAATACTACCGTCAGATATAATTCTGAAATAATTTCCTAATGAAGCTATTAGAAGAATTGCTGTAATTACGATTGCTCCATTTTTCATTTTTATCTGTTATTATTGTCCTACTTGTTTGGCTTTTCGGTGTCGCCTCGTTTTTTAAGTGGTCTCTGATCTCCACTATTTAATTTTTAGTCTGCCCGGTTGTTGTCTGCTATTCTGAACGATGGTCTGCACTATAGTTGTTATGCGGACCTTTTAAAATGGCCGATAACAAATATATAACAATATTGATATGATAGATATTAAAAATAATAATTTTTATAAAAATTGTGAATAATATATCCGACACTTTATTATAAGACTGGAAACGAGTGTTATAACGGGAAATACCTATTCCTGGCAGAAATAAAATTTCCTGTTTCATACCGTAGTTGTTTTACTTTCAAATATTTTAACATGCAGGGAATATATTATGACAATGATTTCTAACTTTACAGGATGAAAATCTACCTTTGTAATTCAAAATTAGTATAACAAATTTAAAATCTGTTCTTTATGAAAAAAATAATTATTCTGATTGTTTTTATTGCCTTGAAATCATTCACTTTTGGCCAGTTTAATGCGATTACGCCAAAAATCGGGTTAACACTTTCACAATGCAAGGACTTTGACAATGCAAAATACAAACCAGGTTACCTCTTTGGAGTATCGGCTTTGTATAAACTGAGTCCGAAATTCGCGATTAAACCGGAAATATTGATTGAACAAAAAGGATTTCAAACAAAGGCTAACTTTACAGATGAAAATGGTTGGTTAGTGGGAACTGGTAATGCTTTTTATACCTGGAATTATATTGCTTTGCCGTTGCAAGTACAATATAGTCCTTTTAAGAGCAATAATATTTTTCTATCAGCAGGTGGATATATAGGTTATATGTTATGGGGAAATGAGCGAACAACCGGAGGTACAGGGGACATAAAGAATGAAAGGTCAAAACTTGATATAAGTAATTACAACCGTTTTGAGATTGGATTTAATGCCGGAGGCGGAATAACTATCCCTTTAAAAGATAAAAACAAAATTGAGGTTGGTCTCAGGTATGAGCGCACCTTTCGGAATAATGCAGCAAAATTTCCTTCCGGAACAAATACCTTTTCACTCGCAGTTGGGTACGAGATAAATATCTTGAAGTAAAATTTGTTGTTCTTATTCAGGGTTTCACTCAAAGTGAAGCACTGAATATAGCGCAACCAGATTTAGTTCTGTCTTAACGCCTCAGCAATCGCTTTTTCAGCCAACGGGCCCATCATCATATATCCTGCTTTGTTAGGATGAACCCCATCGTACGTAAATTCGGCCATCAGCCCCTTCTGTTTATTAACCATTGCTGAAAAGTAATCAAGATAAACGATGTCGTTTATAGCGGCATAGGCTTTTATCATACCATTCAGAGTCGCAATTTTTTCGGCTGGTTCAAGGCCGGGTTTCCAGGGATAATCAAATGCGGGTAAAACAGAGCAAAGCACCACTTTTA